>Ga0180301_10000081_pt1 | contig 64709 bp, 71 predicted proteins | sample GuaBasSediGuay16_FD_121797 | JGI IMG/M metagenome (GOLD analysis project Ga0180301, IMG submission 121797) | Subseafloor sediment microbial communities from Guaymas Basin, Gulf of California, Mexico - Guay16, Core 4569-2, 12-15 cm | ecosystem: Environmental > Aquatic > Marine > Hydrothermal...
CAATTTTTCCTAATTATTTCTATTACTTCGTTCTCTTTAAGAACTTTAAACTGATGATTCCTATCTTTTCTAAAGGTTTCGAGAAGAATGTATTTTGCATTAGTCTTGCTGCAAATAAGCTTTGAAATCTCATGTAGATTTAGAAAGCCTAAACCAAAATAGTAATGGTTAGCGTATGTATCATTTTTCTTCACAACATCATGTATGTGAATAACGTATATTTTCTCCTTACCTAAAGCATTTATCCAATCATTTATTACTCCAAGCGGAGTATATGATGTTTCTCCAGCATTATAATATGCTACAATCGCATGAGCCACATCTAAGCAAAACTTTATGCTATTTAAACCCGCTTGAGTAAAGTAGGTCGGGTAAGAGAAATGGCCATGGGGATTATTTTCGATAGTTATAATTATGGAGTATTTTTCAGCTAATTCCTCCAAGAACTCTATGACTTCCTTAGCTCTATTTACAATTTTATCACGAACCTTACTATCAAACGTTATTTCCTCAGATATTAAATGAATGTTAAAGTATTTCGGCTCAAACTTGCTTACATTATCTACTATTTTCTCTATAACTTTTCTTGAAGAATAAGCTATTTCATCTATGGGACTAGCTAATCTTATGTCTCTCCATGGAGCATGAAAGCTTGTTTCCAATCCTATGGTTTTTGCGAGTTTTATGATGTTTGAAAATTCATATTCATCATAAGGCCAAGGATAATCAAGTGATATTTCAACGTAATTAAACCCTAAAGAGTGCATTTGCTCGATAAGTTCCTTTTTATTTTTATTTCCATACCATAAGCTAAAACCTATTTTCCTAAACAATTCCTCATTACCTCATTTGCTGAGTAATGTAAGCAATGTCTTTAGATAATTTGCCTCCTTATTTACCATAGCTTGTTTATAAGCATTAATACTTTTGATAAAGAGTTTTTTAATATCCATATTCCCATATAGAGTCTTCAACATGACATAGAAGACTACGTCAGGTAGAGGGTGTTTAATGCATTCTCCTTCGGCGGAACACATCTCACTCTCCAAGATGGAAACCGTGGTTACAGCATTTTTAAGAATTGTTTTGAGCATGTAAAGCGGGGTATTAACTTGGTCTTCGGAACCTAAATATATTGTTTTATTTACACCGTATTTCACAAGGAGTTTAAGTAAGTCTTTTTCAGCATTTCTAAGATTATATACTACAGCCCTTAAATGCACTCCATTTAGTGATGGCTCATTTAGTATCTGTGTGTTTAAGCCTTTAAAAATGCTTACAAATGAAGCAGCAAGCTTAGGATAAGTTATCACTATTGGTTTTAAATTATTTTCCTGAAGAACTGCTGCGAAAACCGATAATCCTACAATGCCTTTTATGCTATGAGCCCTATCAGCAATGAGATAGATTACTTCATGGTTTATAAGTTTCTTAAATATTTTCCTGAATAACTCATAGGCTACCATAAGCTCGCTTGGGCAAGGAAAGCCTATGAGCTCCCTTCGGTTAATGCCTTGTTCTACTTCATTCATTTTGTTTCCTCAAGAATTTTAAACACGGCATCGCTCGGTTTCTGTAGTTTCCTTAAAATATTTTTGGGAAGTTTTTTAGTAATTTTACCTCCTATAACATCCCTAATAAATCCTAAAATATCTGTTAAGCTGCGAGCTTGGTGTAGTGGGAAACCCCACTTTTTAACACATTCACTTACATGAAGTTTCTTAGGAAAATAAGATAAGCTTGGAATACCGTAGAGTGATGCTTCTCTAGCAAGTGATGCTCCTCCAGAAATAACTGTGAGAGTTTGTTTAAAGAGAACCCTAATGTTTATTGCTTTTTCAGGCACTATTACGTTAGAGTATTTTAGTGCGTATTGTTTTTGAGATGTATATCTAGGTAGAAAGACGACAACTATGTTCTCCTTGCTTAAACTTTCAAGAACGCTTTTGTAAACAGGTTTAAATCTATAATAAGCTGCTTTTTCCTCTTCGGGTCTAAATATTATTATTTTGTCTTTCTTCGAAATTCCCAGATCTTTTAGGGTTTCTTTTTCACCTAGACTATTAATGAAGCTGTCATCTATCCATTCTAGCTCATCTACACCATTGTATGTTACTTCTTTAACGTATTTTTTAAGGATAAATCTTCCTATAGCGTTTTGAGGTATGCATTTAGAGTAAATTACGTAATCTGCTAAGGGTAATGTTAGTCTGCTTACTTCCTCGGCGTGCGGCGTATCTGTCATTATGATTACCGGTATTTTGAGTCCGAAAGCTACTCTTACAGCACTTGGACTTGGATAAGATATCAGTATTGATGGTTTTTCCTCTTTAACGTACTTCACTAATTTATTCATACGCTTAATATCTTCCCTTAATTTTCCTACAAGACTTCTTCCACCATATTTACCCAAACACACATGTTTTTCCATAAATAGTTTAAGAAGAGATTCTGTGTATTCGTATTTTCTACAAGTAATAATAGTTTCGTATCCCTTTTTCCTAAGTTTCCTAGCTAAGCTAAGCATAAGTAATGCTTGTTTTGAAGTTAATGCATCAAGCCATATTTTCAACACTATGACACCTAAGTTTTTCACTGTCAATATTTTTTGATTTTTAGAAGAACTTAATAATGTTAATTACCTTATGATGGTGGAGAATATTACTGAAAATATTTTGTAGGAAATATATGTGAAAAGCAAAATTAGAAGAGTGTAAGTTGTTAACCTTAAATATTCAATATTTTTAGCTTTCTTTAAAGACCATAATGTTAACATGAAGGTTACAAGGAATCCTAACATAAGTATGAGTTTAAAGTATTCTTCAAACATTCATAAATACCTCAATTACACCTCTAATGGCTTATAAGTTATTAATTACACTAGTTATAAAGGTTTTATCTCCGAAACTTCTATTATTTGTGCTAAATATATGATTATAAAGGTGATTTTCATGGAGAAGCTTTTCGGAACTGATGGTGTTCGAGGAATAGTTAATGAAAAATTAACTCCTGAGCTGGCGCTTCGACTTGGCTTATCTATAGGAGCTTTTTTCGGTGAAGGCTCAAAAATTCTCATAGGTCGCGATGTTAGACGCGGTGGAGAAATGCTATTTAGAGCAGTTGTTTCTGGACTGTTAAGTTCAGGAATTAAGGTTTACGATGCAGGATTACTTCCTACACCAACACTTCAATATGCAATTAAACACTTTAGCTATGATGGTGGAGTTATGATTACTGCAAGCCATAATCCTCCAAAGTATAATGGAATAAAGGTAATGGGACCTAATGGTGTTGAAGTAAGTAGAGAGCAGGAAAGAGAGATTGAGGAAATATTTTTTTCGGAAAAATGGAGAAGAGCTAGCATCTACAATGTTGTTGAAGAAGTGCCTAAGCAATTCGGTATAATAGATGTCTACGTGAATGCTGTATTAAGACATGTTGATGTTGTAAAAATAAGGTCTAAGAGATTTAGGGTTCTCATAGATCCAGCAAATAGCGTAGGTGCTTTAACAAGCCCCAAAATAGCTAAGAAACTTGGATGTAAAGTGTATACAATAAACGGACATTTAGATGAAGACTTTCCCGGTAGAGAACCTGAACCAACAACAGAAACTCTAAGGGAAACGGCAGAAGTAGCTAAATCATTGAATGTAGATGTAGCCGTAGGGCATGACGGAGATGCTGATAGAGCAATATTCATAGACGAAAAGGGAAGAGTTCATTGGGGAGACCGTAGCGCGGCAATTATTTGCAAGTATTTTGCTGAAAAAGGCTTTAAAGGAAAGGTTGTTACCGCAGTTTCTTCATCGATTCTTATAGAAGAGGTCTTAAAACCTTATGGCCTTGAAGTAGTGTGGACAAAGGTAGGCAGCGTTGATATTTCCCACTTAATGCTTAAAATGGGAAGCGAAGTTCTATGCGGCTTTGAGGAAAACGGTGGCTTCATGTATCCGCCTCACATACCAGTAAGAGATGGTGGCATGACATTAGCATTAATGCTTCAAGTATTAGCTGATAGTGGAAGAAAGCTTTCAGAACTGTTTAATGAATTACCACATTATTTCACTTTAAAAACTAAAATACCTATGCTTAAAAGTGAAGCATTAAAAGTTGTTGAAAAAGTTGCTGAATACTTTAAAAAAGAGAGGCTCATAAAAATAGATGGTGTAAAGGTTCTAATGAAAGATGCATGGGTTCTCGTGAGGCCCTCTGGAACAGAACCCATATTAAGAATTATGGCCGAAGCTAGAGATGAGGAAAAATTGAAAGAAATAGTTGAAACAGTTAAGAAAATAGCTGAAGAAACGGTGGGTAAGAAATGAAGTACAGACTTATGGATATTCTGGCTTGTCCTATGTGTAAACATTTTCCCCTAGAACTTTACGTTTTAAATGAAAACATCTATGAAAATAGGTCACTTGGTAGTAGAGAGAAGCCATTATGCGAACTATATTGCGGGTTTTTAGGGAAAAATGTTAATGATGTGAAAGGGCCTCCTTGTGAGGAATGTATTAGAAAAGAGGTGGATATAGGTGTTCTTTACTGTCCATCATGTGGCAGATGGTACCCCATAATAGAGGAAATTCCAAGAATGCTTCCTGACGAATTAAGAAATAAGAGGGAAGAAATTGAATTTCTAAGAAAATATAAGGACAAAATTCCAGAGAAAATAGTTTATGAGGGGAAACCATTTAGCCTCAAGACTTCATGATAAATTTTAAACTATTACTCACTTAAATTAGGTAAGGAAAGTTTGGAGAGATGATATATAGTGTATCCTTCCCCTGAAGAATCCTTTGCGGCCCATTTAACAGAATGGGTTAAGATGCAGAAAAACCTACTTGAAACAGCGAGGAAACTTAATGAGAGTATAAGGAAAGGTGATAGATTAACGTTAATTATAGCTACTAGAACAGCTTTTCAACATATGATGAGAACTCTTAAAGCATTTGACCAGTGGTTGCAAGATCCCTTCATAATAGAACATATGCCCAGAGAAATGCTTGAAGAAGTTTGGAATAATGTTTTTCAAATATTTACTAAGCTATTAGAATTAGATATTAAACACACAAGTTCCTTTAGAGACCACATATTGAAGCTTGCTAAGGAGGAAAAGCTTAATCCACTACTTTGGCCTAAGGAGAAGAGAAGACCCGAGAAAAAGCCTTCACTACATACAACGATTTAAGTAAAATGCTTAAAACCTTTTTTCTAAGGTAAAATCGGGGATCATTGCAGAATGCACATTAGCATCTTAGAAGAGTACCTAAAACTTCAAGAAAAATCGTTTAAAATAAGTTTTGAAGAAGCATATAAGATCTTAAACTCATTTCTTGAAGTTTTAATTAATGATAGAGGTAAGGTTTCAAATAATTTTCGCAGATCTAAAGGACTAATATATCTAAATGAAAATATCGAAACACTTTATGTAATAGGGGATTTACATGGCGATATTGAAAGCTTAAATTTAATTTTAACCAAGATAAAGAATATCGGGAAAGATGATGTTATAGTTTTCCTTGGAGACTATGTGGATAGGGGTTACTTATCTTTCGAAACAGTATTTTCAATAATATTGTTAAAAATAAGGTTCCCGGAAAACATAATTATGCTTAGGGGGAATCATGAACCTCCTATAAATTTAAAACCGTATCCGCATGATTTTCCTTACTTTTTAAGATTAAAGTTTCATGATAAATGGAAGGACATTTACGAAATATTCATGAGTATTTTTCAAGAATTACCTCATGCAGCATATATGAGGTCAAAACTTTTCCTTGTACATGGCGGAATACCAGTTAAAGAACATAGCTTAGAAATTATAGACAAAGCATCGTTAGAAAACTACTTTTCAATACTAGAGGAACTATTATGGAATGATCCAAGCGACTACGTTGATTACTGGGTTCCTTCACCTAGAGGTGCTGGTATGCTTTTTGGCATAAGAGTTTCCAGAGAGTTTACGAGAAAAAATAAAGTCATAGCCGTTATTAGAAGTCACGAACCATGTAATGGGTATAAGCTGAATCATGGAGGACTTGTTATAACAATTTTTTCTAGAAAAGGACCCCCATATTTCAATGAAAAACTAGGTTACGGTAAATTCAAAATAGACAAGCTAAATACTATCGCCGATGTCGTAAGAGGTTTAGAGCTTTTGGAATAAAGTTTGTGAGCTAGTATGCTCTCCTCCTTCTCCTTCTACCAGATCTCATGAGTTTAAAAGTTAATTCCTGTTCTGCATCTATCGGTATAATTTTCGGTTTAAGATTCTCTATAGCTTCAGCTATTTTTTCTACGTTTTCACCGAGCTTTTGAAGGTTTTGATCTAAGAAATCTAGGCCATCAGCTGTTACCCTTAGTTTCTTATTTCTCGGATTTGTTTCTAAAAGTCCTAGATAAAGTAGTGCTATTAAGTCTTCTTTAAGTTCTTTAGAGGATAAAATACCAGCTATTTCGAAGAATCTATATCCTAAATCTATTTTTTCCTCTTCTTGCACATCCCTTACAAGATAGTATAATGCTTTTTCTGTGATTTCACCAAAACTCTTTACTATGTGAAGTAAGGCAATTTTTCTAGAATCATTTACAATATCATTTATTGTGAGTGCTGGTCTAGTAATGATTTTTAGCTCTTTAGACTTACTTGGAGTTGACATTAGTTTCACCTGAAGCCTCAGTAGTCTTAGTTTCTTCGTGAATATTTAATCTATCTGCTATTTTTCTAACTGCTTTATCAAAGCTTAAGCCTGAAAGTATTAATGAGTCTATCTCGTACTTAAGCATCTCGCTACCATAAGACCCAAACATTTCATTGTATTTCTTAACGAGTTTTTCATAGATTTCCTTGGCTTTACCTTCAAGCTTAAACATTTTAGTCACTTCTACTCTACCTACTTCCTTAATACTTAACTCAGCTTGTATTTTAGGTAATGTCGTATTAATTAAAATGCCTATAGATAGGAGAAACGTAAAAACACCTATAGCTAAAGAAACAACTCCTAACACTTGTAGAGTTGTTAAGTAAAATCCTAATCCCTTATCCGCACTTGCCATGAAGGTATATACTAGCAGTGATGAATATGGAGCTAAAACCATCACTGCAAATGATGTGACAGGAGAGTATTTTGGTTTTAAATGTAATATGTTTAATGCTAAAACAATGGATGTGAAAGCTACTATCGTAATTAACGTGTAAATAGCTGCAATTAGTCCGTGACTGCTAAAGAATTTTTCAAAATCTATGAGAGAAGCTTCAGTAATCACTATTAGTGCTAATACAATGTAGGATATGATACTTAGCTTCTTATAGGTCTTTATGACTTTTCTTGTTCTCTCCAAATTACTTTTAAGACCGCCTATTTCATCTTTTAATTTCTTAACTTTTTCACTAAAGTCTTTCATGTTTTCTTCGGATAGTAGAAAACTTATTGAATTTGCTACTTCAGTCAATCTCATTGTTAATGTTAAAAGTGATTTGTATATTCTAAAACCCCCTACGTCTTTAATTTTAGAAATGCAGGTTTTTATTTCTGAAATTGCCTCTTTTAACTCGTTAGCTACATTTTTTGCTTCATCCTTAATCTCTAATGTATTAAGCGTGTTTTCAATGTGTTGAGCTAACGAAAGAACTACATCAATAGAGTCTGTTTTTCTCATATGCTTTTCTACCATTTCCTAAAAGCACCAGTAACATATTCTGATTATAAGGTCAGTGCCGCTGAAGGCTCATCAAGCCCCCAACCCCTAAGGGCATCAGGGTGAAGGGGTTCATCATTCCCATAGTGTAGTCGTGCTCTACTTCGTTCTTAAAGTTTACTCATAAGTTAAATTTTAACTCTCCCCTAATCTTAAGTTATTTTTGCTGGGAGTTGAAAAATAAAGGGTGATTTGAACATGAGCCCCAGTATTGCTGAAGCTTCTGTTGAATCACGTTTTGAAAGAATAGGAGCACATAGCCACATTAAAGGGCTAGGTCTTACCCCTGAAGGTAAAGCCCTCAAAAAAGCCGATGGCATGGTAGGTCAGATTGAAGCTAGAGAAGCAGCAGGATTAGTTGTTGAAATGATTAAAGAGGGACGTATGGCTGGAAGAGGAATTCTCTTAGTAGGTCCTCCAGGCACAGGAAAAACAGCAATAGCTATTGCAATAGCTAAGGAGTTAGGTGAGGACACTCCCTTCGTGAGTCTTTCAGCATCTGAAGTTTATTCTGCTGAAATAAAGAAAACCGAGGTTCTAATGCAAGCTATGAGAAAAGCTATAGGTGTTAAAATTAAAGAAGTAAGAAAAGTGTATGAGGGTGTTGTTAAGAATCTCAAAATAGCCTTTAAAAGACACCCATATAACCCATACTATAAGGTTCCAAGTAGTGCTAAAATAACCTTAGCTACAAGAGACGAAGAAAAAACATTTACCGTCGATAGAGACATAACAATGGAGCTACTAAATAAGGGTGTTTCAGTAGGCGACGTAATATGGATTGATAGTGAAACAGGAAGAGTAACTAAAATAGGTAAAGTTAGAGGATTTGAAAAAGCAAAGTACTACGATATTGAAACGGAAGTTCTCGTTGAAATGCCTAAGGGGAGAATACTTAAGGAAAAAGAATTTGTCCATACTGTAACACTGCATGATTTAGACATGAGCGTAGCTGCTAGAAGAGGAATAGTTTCCTTACTCTTCGGAATGCCTACTGAAAGAGAAATTTCACCTGAAGTAAGAAAAACAGTAGATGAGGAAGTAAGGAAGCTTGTAGATGAGGAGAGAGCGGAAATCATTCCCGGTGTACTTTTCATAGATGACGCACACATGCTAGATATTGAAAGCTTTGCTTTCTTAAGCAAGGCTATGGAAAGCGAATTAGCTCCAATAATAATATTAGCAACGAACAGGGGAATTACAAGAATTAGGGGAACAGACATAGAATCACCCCATGGTATGCCTTTAGACTTACTTGACAGATTACTCATTATATTAACGAGACCCTATACTAAAGATGAAATAAGAGAAATAATAAGGATCAGAAGTAAGGTTTTAAAGATAAAGCTTTCAGATGAAGCAATCGAGAAATTAACGGAAATAGGTGCTGAAACATCTCTGAGATATGCAGTACAATTAATGGAGCCTGCTTGGGAAAGAGCTAGGAAACTGGGTAAAAACACTGTGGATTTAGAGGACATAGAAAATGTGAGAAAACTCTTCGTAGATCTTAAGGAGTCAGCCAAGTATGCTAAGGAGTTTGAAGAAAAAATGCTAAAGTAGCTAAAGTCCTGCTAAAGCAACTATTCCGGCAACATTCACTGCAATTAACCCCCCAACGATAAGTGTTGAAACTATTTTAACAAAGGATGATGTTGTTTCACTCATTCTCCAATAAAGAATAACTATCATTAGCGCTGGAACCCATGATGTAAAGCTTATTAAAATTGAGGAATCCTTTACCATATCTATGAATCCGTATTCATTACATTCTCTTAGAAGAACGTGAAATAATGCTGTTACAGATGAGAAAATTATGGTTAAGAAAGCTGAGAAACCATAAACTTTGCTTTTAACAACGTCTCTTAAACTGAGTGTTAAGTATTTATACTCATACGTTATGTAGGCATTACATAGTATTATTGCTTCAATAGCTAAAACTGAGGATGCAAAAACACCTACTGAGAAAAGTATTATTGCATAGGGTCCGAGCGCTCTAAGCGCCAGAATAACTTCGTAAATGGATGAAGTATTTGGAGGAGCATAAGTTGCAGCTACAACTGCAATTGAAATACTTGCAAACGTTGCAAAGATAAGTCCAGTAAATATGTCTAAAAACTCTTCAGGAACATCCTCAAACTTCATACCTTTCATAATGACGCTTGATGATTGAAATATTAACGCATAAGGTGCTGCTGCAGCACCAAATATCGCTAAGATATCTATGAATAACTCTTTAAGGGGGGTCTTTGGTGGTATAGTTATGCTTAAAGCTATTTTTACTATTTCACCAGGATTTTCTATAATGTAAAGAATCATTACAAAGATGTAAGCTGAAAGAACAAGACTCATAATGGTTAAAACTCTCTCAAGATACTTATACTCTTTCTGTAGCGAAATCGCTAATACTATGAGCGATGTTGAAACTAACCCTAAGGGCCAAGGTATTTTAAGTATCAATTGAAGTGTAAAAGCTACACCTATAAGGTTTATTTCTGCAGTAACTATGTTGGCTAATATGAGAAGAATAAGTAAAGCTAATGTAATCTTTTTTCCAACAATCCTTTTTATTTCAGAAACAATGCCTTCCCTAGTGTAAACACTAACATGAACAGCTAATTGCTGTAAAAGAGCCATAATTGATGATGCAAAAACTATGATCCAAAGTAGTTTATAACCATAGGTTGCTCCAATATATGAGAAGGCGCCAATATTTGTTATTTCAAGTCCAGATACGGCAGAAATGAGTCCTGGACCAAGAATTCCGAAGAACTTCCTAATTTTACTTACATGCACATTGCACATTCCTCACGCTTTAGTATGGCTATTTTTTGTTCTCAAAGGACCCCATTATTTTAGGTACATCAGATATAACCTTATTTAAAGCTTCAGGGTTATTCATAGTGTTCTGATCTATTACCAATAGTACATAAAGAGGTGTTGCAGTGTTTCTTGTAATTCGCTCGTCTCCAAGATAATGTAAGCTCAGCGTATTTGATAACGTAATAGGCTCTATGGTTCTCTTTTCTTCCTCTCCAGTAACCTTGTTTGATCTTAGCTTATCATGACCACTAAGGGTCTTATCACTCTCCTTCGTTATTTTCTCTGTGCTTTCTTTATCAACTCTCTTCTTAACGAAGTAGTAATTGTAAAGGAACGGTATAAATCCGCCGACGATATAGATAAATACCTTGAGAACAAGACCAACATCTATGAACATCGCTGCATCACCCCCTCCTATCCCTAATTAACATTATTTATCGTAATTTATTTTTAAGCTAAACCACTTAGTTTCGGAGAAGACATATGATAGCCAATTATACTTTGTTCTATTGTGGAGTAACACTTAAGTATTAGCGTAATCTACAACACGTAAATACCTTTACTAAGTGTTTTTAACTTTCAATAAATTTAAAAGATTGTTTAAACACTTCTTAACTCTCTCATTATTTCTTTAACAACTTCTCCGGGATTGTCTGACTTAGTTATGGCTGAACCCACAATTACTATGTTAGCGCCCGCATTGATTAGTGGAGCTATTTTCCCTGGCCGTAAGCCTCCGGCAACAGCTATGGGTTTTTTGGAAAGTTTTTTAACATGCTTGACTATTTCTACTGTGGCCTCCGATGCTGCCGTTATTCCGAGTTTTCTTTGAACATCTATACCCAAATGTATTCCTAAAATGTCTACGTCCATTTTACTTAATTCTAATATTCTAGACTCTATATTTGGGTGAGAAATTAGGTCAACCATAATGAGTACTCCGTATTTTTTACCATAGTTTAAAGCTTCAATAATTGTTGCATCGCTAGCTACAGCTAAAACCGTGACTATGTCTGCTCCTGCTTCATGCGCTATTTTTGCTTCTAATTCCCCAGTATCCATAGTTTTCATGTCGGCTACGATTATTGCTTCTGGAAATTTTTCTCTAAGAAGCCTTATGGCTTTAGTGCCTTCCTTCTTAATTAAAGGTGTTCCGGCTTCAAGTATTTCTGCACCATTATCCCATGCTTCCTTAGCTATCCTTAAAGCGTCCTCAACAGATAATAAATCTAGTGCAACTTGAAGTCTAGGTTTACGAAGAAGCTCCTCCACTGAAATACGCATTCTTAATACGCCTACACAAATTTTTCTGCATTCTGAGTTTTTAGTGTCTGCTAATTAAACATTTAGGGATGAATATTTAAAGCGAACTCACACTATATCATTTATTGTTGTGATACAGTATGACAAAGTATGTTTTCGTCACTGGAGGCGTACTTTCCAGTGTAGGTAAAGGAATAGTTGCTGCATCTATAGGTAAGCTTCTCAAAGCTAGAGGATATAGCGTTACAGCAGTGAAAATAGACCCTTATCTTAATGTTGATGCTGGTACAATGAATCCTTTCATGCATGGTGAAGTTTTTGTAACAGAAGACGGAGGAGAAACCGATCTAGACCTAGGACATTACGAGAGATTCTTAGATGTTAATCTTTCAAAAATAAACAATATAACAACAGGGCAAATATATTCAACAGTTATTGAAAGGGAAAGAAAAGGAGAATATTTGGGCCAATGCGTTCAAATAATACCACACATTACTGATGAAATCAAAAGGAGAATACGTTTAGTAGCTAAGGAAACGCAAGTAGATATTGTTGTAGTTGAAATCGGAGGAACAGTTGGAGATATTGAGGGACTACCTTTTCTAGAAGCTATAAGGCAAATGAGGATTGAGGAGGGTTTTGAAAACACATTATTTGTTCATGTAGCTCTTGTCCCGATACTTGAAGCTACCGGTGAGCAGAAAACTAAGCCTGTACAACATAGTGTCCAGGAACTTAGAAGAATAGGTATACAACCAGACATTATAGTTGCTAGATGCAGGGTTCCATTGGAAAAGGAAGCTAAGCATAAAATAGCATTATATGGGAATGTTCCGGAAGATTCGGTGTTTACATCGTACACTGTAGAAACAATATATGAGGTCCCATTAGTACTTGAGGAGCAAGGGTTAGGCCGCAAAATTACATTAAAACTTAAGCTCGAAAATAGAGAGCCTAATCTTTCGGATTTTGAATGGTTTGTTTCCAAACTGAAAAAACTTAGTAAAAAGGTAGTAATAGGCATGGTTGGAAAATATACTAAGCTTAAAGACAGCTATCTTAGTATAAATGAGGCCCTTGTTCATGCAGGGGCTTTTGCAAATACAAAACCTGTGCTCAAATGGATTGAAGCCACAGATGTTGAAAGAGGTAAAATAGCTTCTGAGGAAGCGTTAGAAGGCGTTAATGGAATAATTGTTTTACCCGGTTTCGGACGTAGAGGAGCTGAAGGAAAAATAAGTATAATAAAGTATGCTAGAGAAAACAATATTCCAACTCTTGGAATATGTTTTGGCATGCAACTTATGGTTGTAGAGTTTGCCAGAAATGTTGTCGGCTTAAACGGAGCAAATACTACAGAAATTGATCCAAAAACTCCATATCCGGTTGTAGATTTAATGGAGGAACAATTGAAGATTGAGAAATTAGGTGGTACTATGAGGTTAGGAGCTTATAGGATAGATATAGAAGAAAACACTTTAGCTTATTCACTTTATAGAACAAAAAGTATTTACGAAAGACATAGGCATAGATACGAAGTCAACCCTAAATACATAGATAGACTTGTCGACGAAGGCTTAATAATTTCAGGTGTAAGTTTTGATGGAAGAGTAGAATTTATTGAGTTACCGATAAAGAATCATCCCTTCTATTTAGGTACGCAAGCGCATCCAGAGTTTAAGTCTAGACCTTTAAGACCTTCACCACCTTATTTAGGGTTTTTAAAGGCTTTAAGTAAAAGAAAATGAGTAAAGGTAACCTTTAAAACCGGCTAATCTATGAGAATCACTATTTTCTTCACATTAGTTTTAGATATCTTCTTCACTCCTCTTCTTCCAGGCTCATACACTGATTTCACAAGTCCTGCTGCTTCTAGAATACGTATTTGAGCACTAGCGTTTGCTTTGCTTTGAGATATTAACTCTGCTGCCTCCCCCACATTTGCTCCTTTATTACGTAAGAAGCGTAGTATTTTTAATCTCGTAGGTGATGATAAAGCGGAAGCTATCCTCCTAATATATTCATCGCCTCTAACAACAACAAAGTCTGCAAATTCGTAAACACCAGGTGTTTTAGGTACTTCTACTTTTATTTCAATACTTTCTTTTTCCTGCATCAATACTCACCATGTATTCTATGTTTTTCAACTTATTAAAAGTTTAGATCAGTAAGATTACAGTTTAATCATTGTCATCAGAATGAATACATGTTTTAAGCGGAGATACTTTAATAGAACATGCTAACTAAACTATGTTTAGAAGGGTGTAGTTAAGGGAAAATGTTCAGAAACCCTGGAGAAGCATATAGAGTGCTTAGTAAGAGAGACCTACTAGTTCTTAGAATTATAGAGAGGTTCATGAAACAATATGAGTATGTTCCATTAGAACTAATAGTGTCTAAAGCTAAACTTCCCGATAAGGAAGTTTCACTATCGCTAATTAAACTAAATAAGTTAAAACTAGTTAGACGTTACAGAGGAGAGTATACAGGCTACTTACTAACATACTTAGGTTATGATTGCTTAGCAATAGATGATCTTGTGAAGAGAAACATTGTTTATGCATTAGGACCAAAGCTTGGCGTAGGTAAGGAAGCAGATCTTTTTAAGGCGCTTTCACCGGTGAATGAGAGAATAGTTGTAAAGTTCCATAGAATAGGCAGGTCAAGTTTTAAACAAACCCGTAAATTTAGACCTTACGTTGAGAATAAGCCTCATATATCATGGCTTCTTCAATCAACAATCTCAGCCGAAAGAGAGTTTAGAGCGCTTATAGAGTGTGAGAAAGCAGGTGTTAATGTTCCTAAAGCTTTAGGTAGAAGCAGACATGTTGTAGTAATGAAGCATATTGAAGGAGTTCTTCTATATAAATACCGTAGTCCTCAAAACCCTGAATCAATACTCTTAGAAATAATTGAAAGCATTAGGAAAGCATTCTTGGAAGTAGGTATAGTGCATGGTGATTTAAGCGAGTTTAACGTAATGATAGAGTTTAACACTGAAAAACCCATAATAATAGATTGGCCCCAATATGTTGAGAAAGATCATCCAAGCGCTCAAATGCTTCTTGAAAGAGACGTTAAATACATTACATGGTTTTTCAAGAAAAAATTTAAGGTAGAGTTAGAGTTAGAAAAAGCTCTTAGATATGTGAGGGGGGAAAGTGAGTCACTCTAGAGAAAAAGTAGTGTTTGGAATAGACATACTTCCTTCAAGCTCTCCTGCATCTTCAAAGGAACCTCATTACGCCTTGGTTATCCTTAGGAATGGGGAAGTTTTTGATAAAAACCCTAATGTGGCTTTGCGCCGAATCATTAGGTTAGCTTGGGAATATAGGCCTTCAATAATAGGTGTAGATAACATATATGAGCTTGGAGAAAACGAAAGAAGCGTAGTTAAGATTATTAGTCTTCTTCCTCCTGAAACCTCTGTTGTTCAAGTTAATGTTGACGAGGATAAAGTAAGTAAGCTCTGGGAAAAGGCTAAGGAAGCAAATCTAATATCAGAATACAGTAAGTTTCCGCCTTTAAAAACAGCGTATTTAGTAGCTAAACTAGCTGACATGGGTTATGGATTGAAGATAAGGGTTTTTGAAGAGAAAACGAAAATCATAATCTCTAAAGGAAGAAGCTTAGGTTCAGGAGGCATGAGTCAAGGTAGATACCAGAGGCATATTAGAGGGCTCATACTTCAAGCCGTAAGAAAAATTAAAGAAGCTCTTGACGAACATGGATTAGACTATGACATGGTTGTTAGAAAAAGCGAGAGCGGATATGATGGTGCTGTATTCATAGTTTACGCTCCTAGAGAGAAGCTTTATGGAATAGTTTCTTCAATGAAAGGACATGACATAAGGGTAATAATAAAGCCTGTTTATAAGGAGAAAATAGAGTTTGAAACTGTAAAGAAGCATGTAAGAAGAAAACCCCTCATAGTAGGCATAGATCCTGGAATATTCACCGGAGTAGCAATACTTGATTTGGATGGGAATGTACTAGATGTTTTTAGCGGGAAAAACATTGATAGATACGATATTATAAGGAGAATTGAAGAGTACGGTAAACCATTAATCATAGCATCAGATGTTTCACCTCCTCCGGATACTCTAGAAAAACTTTCAACAACGTTTAATGCTAAATTATATGTTCCACCTGAAAGTCTCTCTCAAAGCGAGAAAGAGGATCTTGTCAAAACTTATTTGCAAAAAATAGGTAGTGCTATTTCCGTAACAGATAGTCATCAGAGAGACGCTTTAGCTGCAGCACTATATGCACTAAGGTTCTTTAAGCAGAAGTTTGAACAAATAGATAATTATCTCAAAAAACTGGACCTTGACCTAGATGTAGACAAGATACGTGCCGATGTAGTTAAGGGAGCCACAATAGCTTCAGCAATAGAGAAGGAAATATATAGAAAACTTTCTCATGAACTTAGACAGAAAACTATTGAAGAGAAAAAGTATAGACAGAAGCAACATAAAGAAACTAATATAGAATCATTATTAGGGGAAGTTGAAAAGCTTGAAAAAGAGAAGGCGTTACTTAAAGAGAAATTAAAACAAGCTAAAGATGAAATATATGAGCTTAAAAGGCAACTAGATAGTTATCATAGACAAACAAATATTCAGTTAAAAGCCATAAGAGAAATACAGTCGCTTTCTGAAGAGGTTAGAAGACTCAGCGAGGAATTGAAGAAAGCTGAGAGGGAAAATGCTGAGTTAAGGGAGAAACTAAGAAAGTTTGAAAATGTTTTAAGAGAAGTTTCGAAAGGCAACTATAAGATAGCTAAAACGATCACTACATTAACGCTGACATCACTATCTAAAATGGAAAGGGATTATGGAGAATTGAAAGATGATGACTTAATTTATGTTTTAAACCCAACGTTCATTCAAGAAGAAGCTGTAGAGAGAGTAGTTAAAGAAAATGTGTTGGCAATACTTGCCGAAAAACCAACTGAAGAATTCAAGAACACCTTAGAGTCAAAAGCCGTGCCTGTAATAGAACTTAGCGAAGTAAGAGATTTCATTACTAAACTAGGGGATATGTTAATGTTTAAAAACGAGCTCGTTGAAGAAGCAAAGGCGAGGAAGAAAGCTCTCAGAGAACTAATGCTTAAAAGAACAACTATTGATTTAGAAAAAATCGTTAAGGAATATAGAAGCGAGCGATGGGGGTTCCCTTCTAAAACACTTTAACCTTACCCTCTAAAACCTCTTTTGAAATCTTGACTACATTATCTATTTCCTCTATAGCTATAGATTCTACCTCATTTTTAATATTCTGTGGAAGTTCTTCGACATCACCTATAACTTTAATGTTCGCCATCCATGGATCATTTATTGGTCTGCCTATTTGGCTTAAAAGTTCAACATAAACTTCTTTTATTTTGGGTATTTCCTTAACAATTTTATTAGCTATTTTCTGTGCTAAAATATTATAAATCTTGCCTACATGGCTTACTGGGTTTTTTCCTGCAGCTGCTTCTAAAGACATAGGTCTATTGGGTGTAATAAGTCCATTAACTCTATTTCCTCTGCCTGTTGAGCCGTCATCTCCGTGTTCAGCTGATGTTCCAGTTACTGTAATGTAAACTATTCCTTTCTCAGGTTTATCGCCAGTATTTAAGTGAACAGTAACCTCATAATCGGGAATATATCTTTCAGCAAGTTTCTTAATCTCCTCAATAACCTGTTCTTTCACAGAAATGTAATGGTCGAGATCAGGTATTAGTCTGGAAATCATTGCTGCAGCAACAGTTAACTCTACTTTATCTCCTTTTCGCAAACCCATTACCTTAATATCTTCACCGACTTCAGGAAGTTTTCTTTTAAACTCTTTCGAATTAAGGTATCTTTCAACATTTAATACAAGGTTTTCTAGGGGAGTTAGAGGAGCAAAAGCTACACCAACAGAGGTATCATTTGCTAAGGGGACCTTCTTACCTAGTTCAAAAATTCTAACAAGATCTGCAGAGCCTTTACCTATTTTGTAGTCAACAATTACATGTTTTTCAGGATCTAAAAATCTAAAGTTACTCTTAATCCATTCTTTAACAGATTCAACAACTATTCTACCTACAGGAACGGGCTCTATCTTCCCTTCACGAATAACCTCTGTTGTTGCTCTACCTGAAACAATAATGTATATGGGATGAAGAACTTCACCACCACCAAATACGGGATTAGCTTGACCTCCAACTAAAAGTGTTTTATCAAGATTATGGTGAAGTATTATACCAAAGTTCTCTAAATAGTATTTTGAAAGACTCCTACTAGCTTCTTCGGAAACAGCGTCAGCAATGTAATCGGGATGGCCTAAACCCTTTCTTTCAACAAACTCAACATAAAATTCAGCCGTTGATTTTCTTTTCTCGTACTCAACAATAATGTTTTTCATAGCATACCCCGCTTAACATTAAAAATAATGCTGTTTAAAAATTTATCTAAGAAACACTGTGCAGAATATTATTCTCAGTAATAAATATTTTTATTACTCATTTTAACTATTTCGGAAATACTAACTAGCTTATTTTAGTTTATGGCTGATAATCTGTGTTAATAAATAAAATGTTACTGCCTCGAACAAGTACTCTACCATATTTAGCTATAGGTTCTGATGAGCCCTCTTTAACCTCTACACAATCACTTAATAAGAGGTTCATAGTGTTATCACATTGTTCAAGTCTTCCAATATATTCTGAACCATCTTTTAACCTTACTAGAACGGTGTTGTTTATTGCGCTTCTTAAGTATTTTAGCGGTGAATCCATAGGCTTCATAGTTATCTCCTAAAAAACATTTACTGTGTTGTTTCAACTAATGTGTGTAACTATATCTACTTCAGAATCCTTTTGATAAGAGGTATTTAAAAGTTTAGGTACAAGAGAATGAGGTTAAAATGTCAGATAACGTATATTATGTCATATTTTTCCTCAAAAACTTCTTTTCCTTTAACGTTAATGTTTATATTTACTTTTTTAGGAACAGATATAACCGCTATAGAGGACTTACTTCTTAAAGTTCTCTTCACTTCTAATATCGCAAGCTCTACATCAGGTACATTTTGAAACGTTGTAAACGATAAAATGAAGTCGAAGCACTTATTTCTAAACGGTAAAAACTCCGCATCACCCTGTAATAAATCAGACAAAATAACAGTGTTTCTCTTGATTTTTCTTTTTGCTATTTTAAGCATGTTTATGCTTAAATCTAAACCTACATAGTATGTTAAGCAGTTTTCATCCAACATTTTTAAGGCAAATTCGTATAGTAAGCTTGTTCCGCAACCTAAATCTAAAACAGTAGTTTTCCCCTTAAAGGCCATTTTAACAATGCTCAGTACAGTCATGTATTTTCCGTACTGTTCCTCTCTATGAAGCTTATCATATGATGAAAACGTAGTATCGTACTTTCTCATCACATCTAGTTTATGTTTTACCTTTTCCGAGAAACTCAAGTATTCCTCTACGTTCTGCTTTCTTCTTAGCATATTCCAGAATCACCTTCAAATTTATTTGTTTGAATTCTAATTTCTCTTTTAAAAGGAGCTCATAGGCTTTAGATGTTATTGAAGGTGCAGTAATTATTCCTCTAATTCTCTTAGAACCCATATGCTTTCTTAATGCCTCAATGTACTTCTTAAGCTGTCTTACTGCATCAACTCTAGCTGTTGACCTCTTAATTTCAACTACAACAACGTTTCCACGCTTATCTCTTAAGTATAAATCAATAAATCCCGGTTCAACTTTTTTCTCAATATCTATCGTAACGAAGTCTTCACCTAACAGTGAAGGGTTGGATGCTAAAACATCTCTTATTTCCCTTTCTGAAACATGCATATAGAATGCTCCATAATCGTGGAGAATAGAAGTTACTATTAAAGATATTTCGGAAGCTCTAACAATAACTGCCTCTCTAGGCTTAGCTCTAATAGCTCTAATTATAACCTTCTCTTCTTCTTCATCGAAGGAAACATCAATATACGATGTTTCTGGTTGCCAATTCACTGGAGAATGTCCGGTGGGTCTATGAATTAAGAATGCTCCATCGGACTTAATTATTATTTGTCTTTCTCCTTCCTCAAGCTTAGAAGACGATCTACCGAAATATTCTACATCACATTTAGCTATAATGTAAATATTCTTTTTGCTCTTAATACCTTTCCTTAAAATTTCCGCAGCCTCTCTTAGATCTAGGTCCTTGTAAACATCTACTTTAGCCATAACTTACCTTCTCCAAGTGTTTACTCATTAGAAACATCTATTTAAGCGAAGTTGTACAATCTCCCTTACTAGGAATAGGTGGGAAAGGGAAATTATTTTGAAAAAAGCTATTTTCATAATAGAGCATTTAGAGGAAAAATTAGGACAGTGGATACTTTTAGAATATGAAAATGTAGCTAAAATAGTCGGTAAAGAGAATCTCATAGTAACAAACATTAAAGACAACAAGGAAATACTAACTAAAATAGCTAATACTATTGTTTCGGAAAGCGCTGTAGAGTTTTTGAACAAATTTAAATCGGGGAACATCATAGTTTTAGACCCTCAAGCAGAAAGAGTCTTGGAACCTGAAGACTTCGTCGGAAACAGGTTAAACACTGTAATAGTAGGGGGGATATTAGGGGATCACCCACCTAAAGGTAGAACACGTGAACTACTTACCAAAAAGTTTCTGAAGAAAAATTATGAAGTTAAAGTAAGGCATTTAGGTAAAGAACAATTAACCATAGATGGAGCAGTTTACGTAGCTTACCAAATACTTAAGGGTAAAAGAATTTCAGAAATACCTTTCACTATTGGACTAACTATTATACGTAAAGTAGGTTATGTGGAACATGAAATCATACTGCCTTACAAATACCCTTTAGTTAACGGTAAACCTTTAGTTAACCCTAAGCTCATAAATTACCTAACTAAAGGAATAGTTGTTGATGAAATAAAGCAGCTGGGTAAGCCATGAAGAACTCTATGAGTACACTGGATATTTATGTGTGGATAGAGAAATGGGGTAAAAGTATTGAGAAATGCTTTGTAGATAACATTTATAGTTTAGAAAATAACATCCTAGTTTTCAAACTTAATTGTAAAGGTAAGGCAGAAAACCCCATGATTCTCATTGAAGCATCTAAAAGAATTCACTTAACAAAACATGTCATAGTAGGGAAGTCTAAACATACCCCTTTAATTCATGCTATGAGGAAAAGACTTAGAAACGCAATATTGGAAAGCATTGAGCAACTAGGTTGGGAGAGAATTGTTAAATTAGTGTTTAAAAAACATAGTGAAACATACTTTGTTTATTTAGAAATTATACCCCGTGGGGTAATAGTCCTAACAGATTCTGAAAACACAATAATCTATGCTTCAAAATTCGTTAAAATGAAGGACCGTTCAATAGTGCCTAAGGGAAAATACTCCTTACCTCCAGCTAAAGGCATGAACCCATTAGCTGAACCTATCGAAAAATTATACAACGTCTTTTCAGGAGAAAAGAATGTTTCAAAAGGCTTTATCAAGTGCTTTGGAGTACCTAGTGAGATTATTAACGAAATACTCTTTCGATTAAATATGGGTAAGGACAAAGATAAATGGTCTTTTAAAGATTTTCTAAAGGCATATAGTGTTTTTAAAGAAATAATTGATGAATCTATGGAGGGTAAAGGGTACATTGTTAAGACAGACAAAGGAAACTATGTAACTGTAACACCATTTAAACCTAAGCATATAGAGAAGCATGTTGTTGAGGAATATTCTGATTTTAATGAAGCTCTTGACGAATACTTTACTGAAGTACTCAAGCAAGCTAGAATGATGGAGATGATAAAAGCTAAGCATGATGAAGTAACGAGGCTTGAAAAGTCCATAGAGGAAGCACTTAAAGTAAAGGAGAAGTATGCTGAAGAAGCTGAGATTTGTAGAAGAATGGGAGATTTAATAATGCATTACATGAATGATGTAGCATTAATTATTAATTGCTTAAGAAGTAAAAATATTAGAAAACTTGAACCCAATGATGCTGTTAAAGCGTGTAATAAGGTTTCAAGGAAGCTAAGGATTCTTGAATATCTTAAAGATAAAGGGAAAGTCGTTGTTGAAGCGGATAATGTGAAAATCCCTATTGACATAAGGTTGTCACCTTATGAGAATGCCGCAAAATACTATGAGAAAGCTAAGGAGAGGAAGCGAAAAGCAAGTAAGGTTGATGAAAAAGTATTTGAACTTAAGATGAAACTTAAAAGGCTTCTTGAAGAAGAAGCGTTTACTGTAGAAGAAGAGAAAGCTAGAATTAAAAGGAGAGAGTGGTTTGAAAAATATCACTGGACTATATCTAAGGATGGATACTTAATTTTAGGAGGGAGAGATGCTAGTCAAAATGAAAGTTTAGTAAGGAAGCTCTTAGAACCTAATGACATATTTATGCATGCAGATATTCATGGAGCCTCTGCAGTCATAATTAAGTCTAAGGGCAAAGCTTCGGAGGAAGCATTAAAGGAAGCTGCAGTAATTGCCGCTTCATATTCTAAAGCGTGGAAGGAGGGATTGGCATCAATAGACGTATATTGGGTTTGGGGAGATCAGGTTTCTAAGAAGCCTCCAGCCGGAGAATACTTAACTAAAGGGGCATTCATGATTTATGGTAAGAAGAATTATATTAGAAATGTTCCACTAGAATTAGCTTTAGGATTGCAGGTAATAAATGATTCTTTAAGAGTAATTGTGGGTTCTGAACAGAATGTTAAGGAAAAAGCCATAGCTTACGTAATATTGTCTCCAGGTAGTGAAGAGCCCTATAAGCTTGCTAAGAGAATTAAGAAAATTTTCTACGAAAAGCTTCCAGAAAGCTTCAGGGCAAAAGTTAAAGTGGTTTCTGAAGAGGAAATAGCAAGGGAGATTCCAGGTTTATCTACCATTAGAAAAGTTGTTATTCTATTGTCTTCTTAGCCTTATCTTGTGGTGGAAATTTCTTGTCAGAAACAGGAGAAGAAATTCTTGTAGAAGAAATTATGAGTACCCCACCAATAGCAATATCTCCTAATGCCTCAGCATCGGAAGTAGCTAAAATTATGACTGAGAAGAAAATAGGTTGTTTAATTGTTGTAGAAAACAAGAGAGTTGTAGGAATAGTTACGAGAAGGGATCTTGTTGAAAAGGTTTTAGCTAAGGAAAAGAACCCTGTGAAAACGAGAGTTAGAGAAATTATGTCTACTCCTGTAATATATGTTAAACCTGGAACACCAATTTTAGAGGTTGCTAAAATTATGTCGCGACATGATATAAGGCATGTCCCCGTTATAAATAATAGAGGCCTTGTAGGTGTAATTACTGATAAGGACATTTTATCAGTAGCACCGGATCTCATAGAGGTACTTACTATTAGAAGGTATACTTCGTGAAAGTTTCAAGAAAAATATATTTCGTGCAAAAAGAAACTATAATATTTGAGGTAGCTTAGTGTGGAACTTCTAAAATATGTTAACGTAAACTATCCTCAATTATCCCCTAATGATTTAGCAACAAAAGCACGTGCCTTAATGAGAGATTTTGGGTTAAGGATAATACCGATAGTTGAAAATAATAAGTTAGTAGGTATTGTTTATAGAATAAATGTACTTAGCATGACTTCTTCTAAATCTAATCTCTTAATAAGAAACATAGTTGATGAATCTAAAATTATTTTGAATCCAAACTTTAGCGTTAGAGTAGCTGTGGAAAACATGCTTAAAGTTGATGAATGGTATGCTCCAGTAGTTGATGAAAAAGGTAACTTCATTGGAATATTTGAAATAGATAGTGTCATAAGAGAATTTTGTTCAAGAAACATTTTAATAAATAATAAACCTATTAAGGAGATTATGACAGAAAATGTAATATATGTTAATGAAGATGAGGAGCTTTCTACAGTTTTCTATAAAATGCTTAAGCATCAATATGCGGGAATGCCTGTAGTTAATAAGAGGAAAAGGGTGGTTGGAATCATAACCCAACATGATCTTTTAAAATCAGGGTTTACGCGTTTACAATTGGAATCTGAAAGATCAGGTGGGTATAGATCTATTAAAGCCAGAGACATTATGAGCACAAATATTGTTAAAGTGTCTCCTACGGCTACAGTAGGTGAGGTAGCTAAACTTATTGTAGATAGGGATATAGGTAGGGTAATTGTTGTTAATAAGGAAAACAAGTTACTAGGCATAGTTGATAGAGAGGATATTGTTAAAGCGTATCTTCCCTATATTTAAAACTTGGTTAATTAGGAGGTTTCTTTAAATTGTCAAGACCTACGAGATTTGTGAGCCCAAAGAAAAGGAGGTTTCCTGAAGGCCAAAGGTTTTTAAGAAGTAATGGTAAACCTAGTTTTTCAACTAGGGTTTATGAAAAGCCTGGAGAGCTTTATTTAATAGCTAAGAGGCCAGTAGTTACAATAACGCATGTTGAACCTATAGGTAAAGCAGTAAGAACAATGACTAAAAAAGGTTTTCGTAGGCTTCCTGTAACTAAAGCAACAGGTGAGCTTCAAGGCATAATTACAGCAACAGATATTGTAAACTATTTTGGCGGTGGAGAATACTTTAACATAATAGTTAATAGACATAGTAAAAACATATATAAGGCGTTTGATGAGCCCGTTTCATCAATAATGAATAGGAACCCTATCTATGCAACAACAGAAGACACCTTAACCTACGTCATAGAACTCATGGTAAAATACAATGTGGGAGGAATACCCGTTGTTACACCTGATGAAGGAAAAATTTACGGAATAATAACAGAACGTGATGTAATAAATTATCTTGGGGGTAAAGTGTTAGGTATGAAAGTAGCGGAAGTTATGACTAAGAGTGTAATAACTTTACCTTATGATGCTTCAATCAAGGAAGCAGCTAAAACAATGATAAAAATGGGGTTTAGGAGAATACCATTAGTTGATAGAAACGGATATGTTAGAGGCTTAATAACTGCAAGAAGTATTGTAAGATTTTTCGGAACAAACAAAGTTTTCGACTATATAGTCACTGGAAACATTGATGAAGTACTAAGTGTGCCTGCTTATGAAGCAGCTATTCATGAAATAATAACGTTGTCTCCTGATGCTGATGTCGGCGAAGCAGCATCAAAAATGGCTGAAACAGGAATGGGCTCTGTTCTTGTAGCTAAAGGATCTAGACTTGTAGGAATACTTACTGAAAGAGACATTATGTTACTTCTCGTAATTAAGAGGTGAAATATTGCCTCCAAGAATACAGAATTATATGTCCTCACCAGTAACTGTTGCTTCCCCACTCGACAGCTTAGCACATATAAGGAATTTAATGTTACGCCATGATATAAGTACAGTCGTGATAGTTGATGAAAATGAGAAACCTATGGGCTTAGTTTCGAGAAAGGATATTTTAAAAGCAACAATGACTAAGGATTGGATATCTAGACCTATTGATAGAATTTATGCTTCAGAAGTTATGACAAAACCTTACAGTGTTAAGCCAAGTTTAAGCATAAAGAGGGCAGCTAATTTAATGTTGAAAAAGGATTTATGGTCTCTAGTGGTTACGGTTGAAGAAAAGCTTGTTGGAATACTCACTAGAACAGACCTTGCAAGAGCGTATGCAGAAAAATACTATGGTAAAGCTAGGGTAGAAGAATTCATGGAAAAAACTGTCCCTACGGTTTCACCAACACATACAATATATTACGTAGCAGATCTTCTATCAAGAACCAATCTAAGAAGAGTTGTAGTTGTAGATAATGAGAAACCTATAGGAATTATTACCGAATTCGATCTAGCATTCGTCGAAACAGCACTAACGCGACATAGAGGTGAGTCTTTTAGGAAAAGACTAGGTAGGTCCCCGAGAGGGAAGTATTGTGTAATACGTTACTACCTTGTCCCATTAGCTATAGACGTTATGACCTCTGACCTTATTACAATAGAGCCAGAAGCGGACTTAGCAGAAGCTGCACATGCAATGATAGTAAACGGTATAAGTAGCTTACCTGTAGTTAGCAATGGTAAGCTTTTAGGGATAGTAACTAAGGCAAATATTTTAAAGGCTATAACTGAGGTTTCATAGTTATGAGCGTTAATTTGAATTTGAAAGTTAGCGAAGTAATGCTAAAAGAATTCCCTGTTCTTGATAAAGATGACACATTGCACCATGCTTTAAAGCTTATGGGAAAATACGGCATGGACAGGGTTGTTGCAATAGAAAAAGGAAAGATTGTCGGTATAGCTACAAAGAAGGATATTATGGAGAGACTTGGAACTTTAAGGACAAGAAACATAACCCCTTCAAGACTTTATGTTTCAAGTGTTATGACCTCTAATCCCATAACACTTAAGCCTGAAGCTAGGGTTAAATCGGCCGTAAATCTTATGGTGGAGAATGATGTAAGTAGCATACCTATAGTTGATGATGAAAATAGACCTTTAGGATTAATAACTAAGGTTGAAATAGCTAAGCTTTGTGTTAAAGAAAAAGTAAAAGTAGCTGAAATAATGAGTTGGAACCCCATTTATGTTAAGCCTACAGATAGGGTTTTACATGCAAGACAACTATTAATACGAAATAGTATAACAACATTACCTGTTGTTGAAGAAGATAAGGTTGTAGGATTAGTTACTATAGATGACGTAGCTGACGTATTAGCTGCATTTCACGATATAGTTCCTGAAAAATACAGGAAAGAAAGAATAATGAACCTATTAGTAGCTGACATTATGAGGATAAGATTTCCTAAACTCTATATTGACACAACACTTGGTGATGCTGCTAAAGAAATTGTAATGAGAAGGTTAAAGGGAGCACCAGTTTTAGGTAGAAATAACATGTTAATAGGAATTTTAACTTTAACTGATATTACAAGATATGTTGCTGGAAAATAATTTAAAACACTTTAGAACAACAATTTTCTTAAGGAATTTTAAAATGTTTAAGCTAAAATTTGTAGCCGACGCAATGTTAGGTAGTTTAGCTAGGTGGCTAAGAATTTTAGGCTATGATACAGTGTATTCGAAAAACATTAGTGATAAGGATATTTTAGAGCATGCGTCTAAGGATAAAAGGATAATTTTGACACGGGATTACAGTCTTTACAGGAGGGCTAAAAAATACGGATTAAACGTTGTGTATTTTGAAACGAATGAAATAGAAAAAATGCTAACTGTACTCGCTAAAAGGTATGGCATAAACTTAGCAATAGACCCTGATAGAACTAGATGCCCAATATGTAATGGTGATTTAGTAAGAGCTTCTTCAGAAAAGGTTAAAGGTAGAGTACCCGAAGTCGTAATAAAGGAACATAAGGATTTTTGGATATGCACTAAATGTGGCAAAATATATTGGAAAGGCACTCACTGGATAACAATGGAGAAAATACTGGCTGAAGTTAGAAAAGAGGTTTCCAAGGTGTAATAAGATGGTTACATTAAAAGACTTTACACTTGACGACGGCGTATTCTTAGTTAAACTTTCAAGAAAAGCTGTTGAAACATTTTTAAAAGCTGGAGTTAAAATTTCACCTCCTAAAAATATTCCTGAAAAGTTTAAAGAAAAATTCGGTGTTTTTGTAACCATAGAAAGACTTAGCCATATAGGGCCCAAGGTTTATAAGGAATTAAGAGGATGCATAGGTTTCCCATATCCAATAAAGTCCCTCATAGAAGCAACCATTGACTCTGCAATATCTGCTGCTGTTGAAGATCCTAGGTTCCCCCCTATGAAGCTTAACGAGCTAAGTAATGTTATATTTGAGGTCTCCATTCTTTCTCCTCCAGAGGAAGTAGTGGTAAGAAACAGGAAGGATTTACCTAAAGAAATAGTTATTGGCCGCGATGGCCTCATAGTAGAGTATGGCTGGTATAGAGGCTTACTTTTACCCCAAGTACCAGTAGAGTATAAATGGGACACTGAAACCTTTCTTGCAGAAACATGTATGAAAGCTGGTCTACCTCCAGATTCATGGCTCATTGACGATGTTAAAATTTACAGGTTCGAGGCAAGGATTTTTACTGAAATAGAACCTAATGGTAAAGTAGTTATGAGAGACTTATTTAAGGAACTTAAGGTAATGAAGGAGAGTGAGAATTGAAAACAGTTTTTGTCCCATTACTTATGCCATTTTTTAATTTCAACGGCAACATCGTAGGTGCTGCAAGAATATACTACGGCGTTATAGTTTCTAACTCTTTTGCTCTAATTAATTGTCCATCTGATGAGGCTTCTACAAAGTTTTTAGAAAGCCTCGGCATTGAAGCATTAAGTTACTGTGAAGTAAAAAATAACCCGACACTAAATTACGCTTTAGAATACGCTATTGAAGTATTTACTGGTAAGAAGCTGAAGACTGCTCGAAAGGATGCTTTAAACTGTTTATATAGGAAGGAGGGCCCGCTAGTAGCTTATCCCCAAAACATAGTTGTTGAGAATTATTTAACTAATAATGGCGTACTTATGGTATTCGTAGATCCTGGAGAAAAATTTTCAATAGAGGAGCTTGAATGCAGAAATTATGTTCCTTCAGGGAGAAAGGTATTATTTAAAGAGTTATCAAAGAGATATGCGGAAATAATGTGTGATATCGAGGATGTTTTGGAAAACACCGCAACCCTTGCTTTATGCTATTCATGTTTTAAGAAGTCACTAAGCTATATTGTAAAGAGAGAGAATGTTGGTAAGCTTATTAGTAAGCTTATAAATTTAGGTGTTAATGTTGACTCTATACATGTTGTAGGTCTTTTTAGTAAAAGCTTCGTGATTTATGAGAGATCACCGCATGTACAAAAGACTTCGTGAACTATGTAGTGTAAGTCTTCTATTCCCTCCATTGTTTTTGCTGAAACTAGTATAGGCCTTAAGGACTGGCTGAAATCTCTTATTATATCTATTAGCTGAACTGCTGTATCGGCTATTAGACCTTCTTTAGCCTCTAAAATTTTCCTCTTGAACACCTCAGGATATTTAATGAATAGTTCAACTATGTTTCGATCCTTTACTAAATCGGATTTATTAACTATAGGTACGACTGGTATGTCCAATTTTAATTGAATGAGAATCGAAGTCATCCATGAAACAACTAGGTCAACATATGAAGCCACGTTTTCACCATCAATAATAAACACACCCATAACTGCAGCTAACTTTTTAAGTTTAGAAATAAAGTATTGGCCACTTTTTCTATAAACAAACATTTCCATTTGTCCTGGCGTATCAATTATTATAAAATCATGTATTTTTCTAACAAATATTTTGTTCAACAATATTTTATTTGAGTATTCTAAAAGCATATCACTAGCTTTCATAAAAGCGCCATTCGGTCCTAAACCATACTTATCCATTATCTCATCTACTGTAAAGTAATCTCTAATGTCAAGATCTGGTGCATAAGGAAGTTTTCTTGATCCAGGATCTAAGTTAACTATGGCTACCTTATATCCGTTATTTTTAAGCCATTCAGCATATGCTTTAGCTAAAGATGTTTTACCGGAACCTGCAGTACCTAACATTATAATGCAAGTCAATGACCTTAAATACCCCGCTTCATAGCTAATGAGTTATAATATTTTAGCGTTAACAATGTATTTTAAAGTTTCCTAACAGTGTTTAATTAGTCTAATTTTAGATTTTAGCTCTTGCAGCTTGAAACTCCTCTATTCTCCTAAGTTGCTTCTTATACATCTCCATAATTTCATGTACTGTTGTAGCATCCTCCGGTCCTTTATCAGGCCTCCACCTTATGAACCTTGGAAACCTAATAGCTAATCCTGCTTCAGGCTTTATTTTACCCCAGCAGCATGTGTGTATGGGTGAAAGAGTTATTTCTGCCCCTATTATTTCAGCTACTACTTGTGGAGTAAACCATATGTCAGGCTCCATTTTAGAATCTACTCTAGGATGCTTATGATCTATGATATATGGTTTAAATAGGTCAGCCATTTTAGCTAAGTCTTCATCTGTAAATCCACTACCAACCTTACACACTGTTCTGAACATGTCTGCTTCCGGATCGTAAGCTGCCATAAGAAGGGCTCCATAGGTTCCGGCTCTCCTACCTCTACCATAAAATGCTCCTACAGCTACGAGATCTACCGTATCCATCATTTCGCTCTTGTAATCTCTCTTATATTTTATCCATAACCAGCCTCTAGCTCCTGCTTGGTATATTGCGTTTTGATGAATTGCTTTAGCTACAATACCTTCACAACCGCTTTCTATTGCCTTTAGAAAGAATTTCTCTAGTTCTTCAGGATCATCTGTTACTATTGCCTCAGCTAATCTAAATCTATCAGTTTCCTCAATTATTTGCTTAAGTCTTTCCCTTCTTTCTAAAATAGGTTTCTGAGTGAAATCTTCCCCATCAGCGTAAAGTATGTCGAACAGAAATACTGAAACAGGGTGTTCCTTCATAGCTGTATGTATGTCGTGTTTTCTCCTTCTTCTCATAAGTTCCTGGAAGGGTCTGAGTTCTCCAGTATCTGGATCTACACAGACTATTTCTCCTTCAACTATTGCTTCATTTGCCTTAATATGTTTTATAGCATATTCTTGAACATCAGGATATTGATGAGTTATGTTTTCCAGTCTTCTAGAGAAAATCCATACTCTATTTCCTTTCTTATGTATTTGTGCTCGCTCGCCATCATACTTGTACTCCGTGAGAACTTTTCCACCAGCTTTCATTAATATTTCTCTTGGAGAACTAAGTCTTTCAGCAAGCATAGGTCTTATCGGGCGTCCTACTGTAACCCTCATTTCCCTTAATGCGTCAATACCTTTTTCTGCGAGAACTCTAGCTACGTATCCTAAATCACTGCATAGATTAAATGCTCTCTCAATAAGTGTTCTAGCAGCCTTAGTTTTACCGTAAACTACTGCTAAAGCATCCATCATTGTCGCTTCCGCAACACCTAATCGAAGTCTTCCCTCAACTATTCTAACAATGTATTTGGCTTCACTAGCCGTAGCATCTTGAAGAAGGCCTCCAAGAAGCTTCACCTTTAAATCTATAGAACCTGGTCCAGACGTCTTAGCTATTTTATCTAAAGTACTATACACTTTACCTACAGTTAGCAGCTTAGCTGCTGGAGCGCCAAAGAATGCAAGAAGCGCTGCTTGCCTTTTTCTCTGCTTAAGTACTTCTGCTGCTTTACCTAAATCACCAAGTCTCTTATACTCTTTTTCAACATCATTTGCCGGAAACCCTGTAGCCATAGATATTGCTCTAATGATAAGCTTTTCACCTATCCCTAGCTCAGGCATTCCCATCCAGTCTGGGTAAAGTTTTCCCTGCATTAAATAAACTACTTTGTCAATAACGTCGGCTGGTGTTTTTCTAAAGAGTTCAACAAGCAAGGCTACCATATCTGTTCTTTTAGTTGTTTTCTCAAGTTTCTCAAAAATTTCAGCTAAAACACGAAACTCTAAATCATTACGTACGGAACTAGACATTCCCAACTTCACCTTCCCTACAGATACTACTATGGTTTCTAGAGAACTTAAACGCTAGGGTACAATGGTTTAAATATGTGGTTTACAAAGCTTCTTATCTCAGAGAATACCCTGTGATGATTACCCGGCAAGTCTGATTAAATGATTGCTCACGAGTTACGCTGAGGGTCTTATTTTCTAGTTCTCTTTGTTTTCTCATACATTCTCTCGAAAGTCCATTTGGCTGAACTCTTAATATCTATTCTTCTCTGTTCATCATACACGTTTTTAAGCCTAATTTCCTTAATCATTCCTCTATCGACCGTTATTTCATAATCGAATGCTTTTGAAGGATCAAGTATTCCTTTCTCTATTCTCTCCATGTCTTTCTTTTTAATGTTCTCTAGTACTCTTGCGACAAAGAATTGTCTGAAAGGAGGTATATCTATTGATAAGGGAACTAATGGAACAAGCCTTATTTCGCTTTTCCCAATGTACATTTCTGCAAGCAATGTTCCGTCACTGCTCCTTAAAGGCACAACTTGCTCTCCAGGTTTAGGTTCTATTCTAACTTGGGGTGTTTTAGATCCTATTATGCCAGATTCTATTAAGCTCAACAGTAGCTCTAGCATTTCCTTTTCCTTTTTAAGAGCCTGAATTTTTTCTTCAAGAAACTTCTTAAGCTCATCTAAGTTCAAATGTTCACTCATAATTTAAGTAGCACCTACCATAGTTTTGAATACTCCAACTTATCATTTATGTTTTCTTCGAAATAAAAGTTTATTATTTTCTAAAATACCAGTTTATGGTGGATGATGAACGCGGACATATAAGCGGATACTAGTGACGAAGAGTTGCTCCACTGAAAAACCTTAATTTAAAAATAGCCTTCAGAAACCTCAATATTTCTCCTAAAGTGAGCTTTGACCTACCCGTTCTCCTATCGGTAAAGATTATGGGGTATTCGTGAATTTTGAATCCAAACTTCTTAGCTAAAAACAGTGCCTCTATTTGAAATTCATAACCGTTCATCGTTGAGTGTGAAGCTATTTTTGCAAAAACATCTCTCCTATACATCCTGTAACCAGAGGTAGCATCTCTAACATTCAAACCTAAAATTGTTTTAGCTAGGAAGTTTGCTCCCCAACTAATTATTTTCCTATGAGGTTTCCATCCCACTATTCTTCCTCCACTAACATATCTACTTCCAATTACAATATCCACATTCATATCATCTATGACTTTACTGAACTCCGCAATGTATTTTGGATCGTGACTTAAGTCAGCGTCCATAGTAACTATTTTCTTACCGAGTGTTGCTCTGAAACCATCCCTATAAGCAGATCCTAATCCTAATTTAGCTGGTCTCTCAATGAGCTTAACATTATCGTATTTTCTCATAAATCTCTTAACAACATTAGGTGTTCCGTCAGTGCTACTATCATCTACTACTACGACCTCCACATTGGAGTTCTTAAGCAAAATGGGTAAGAGTTTTTCTAAGTTTTCTTTTTCATTGTATGTAGGTAAAATAACGCTTATTTCCATACTTACCCTACCGATTTAGAAACCTGCTTTTCACTTCCCCTAATATTTCTAGTTACCTCGGAATAAATTGCTTTAACTATTTTCTCTAAATCATTCTCCCCTTTAACCCAAGCCCTAATAGATATTGTTTCTGAAATCCCCTCTCCTAAATGGCCTATAATTTCTACTCTCACTACCCTATCAAGGAAGCTTTTAATACCTACTTCTTTAGGTTCCTCTGTTTTATAGTAGATAAGTGTCTCATTGTCGAGAGATACTTTTTCCGTTACAGGGAAAACCCATTTTCTAAAATAAACATCTATTGACACAATATTTAATCCGGACGTTAAAGGTATTATAAGTGCTCTATGGTGTTCATCAATCCATATTTCACGTATCTTATTCTTGATTATTAACTCCAAAACGTCTTCCTCGGTAAGGTTTTAGTAAAGTTTAAGCTCCACCCCATCGAATGGGCATTTATAATGTAATCTCCTAGCGTCAGCAGAGCAGTAAAATATTTTATAGCCTTTTGAATGGCATTTTGGGCAGTGATAGACAGTGTCTTTTGTTAAATCAAGTTTCTTATTACAAATGTAGCATCTAGCAGTAACCCAGCCTTTATGCCCCATAGCGTCAGCTCCAGCTATTGAACCCAACGACATTTACGGGCCACCTAGGTATTTCATTGGTATCGGCAAGAATTATATAATTTACCGAATTATTAACTTTACGGGACAAGCAATTATGGAAATAGTTGCCGTTGCCGACGTACATTCACCAAAGTACCTTAAGGATTATGAAAAAGCTTTAAGAAACTCCAAGTTAAGCAATGTGGGTCTCATGTTTTTCGTAGGAGACATGATATATAAGGGTAAATGGTTTGAATTTAAAAATGTAATAAACATTACTCGAAGATTTTTTAAAGGAAAAATCATAGCTTGCTTTGGTAATGAGGAGTACGATAACATCATACCTTTGCTAATAAAAAATTTTTCCGATATAATATGGCTAAATGATGAAGCAGTAACATTAGATTACAATGGTAAAAAGCTTTTCATAGTAGGAACAAAGGGAGTTTTAGATAGACCAACTACATGGCAAAGAACACACATTCCCCAAATATACAGCATTTACTCTAATAGGCTTGAAAGAATAGGTAAGCTAATAAGGGAAGGTAAACGCAGAGGATACCTTGTAATTCTATTAACACATTATCCCCCAACATATAAGACGCTTATAGGAGAACCCAAGTATGCGTGGGCAGAAATGGGTTCTGAAAAAGCCGAGGAAATCATTAAAGAAAATAAACCAGACATAGTTATACATGGACATGCACATAACTCTAAGAAAACATTTATACAGTTAAATAGTACTAGGATTTATAACGTGGCACTTCCCGCCGTACATAAAATAACAAAGATACCTTTAGAATACGGTCTTCTAAGATTCTTCAGCTAAAAGGTAATGAGGGATGAATAAATATAAGTTCAAATATGAAGTTTTTGAAATAATAGATGAACTTATGAGTATCGAGAATTATAAAATGTTTTTCTCAAATGATGTACTAAATTCCGAAGGTAGGAAGAGAATAGAGAAAATAGCTAAAATACTCGCTGGAAGATGTGTTGAAACAAAAAATGCACTTTATAAGTTAAGAAGAAACCCAACATGGAACAATACTTTAAAGTACATTGAAAAAGTTCTTGAATGCATAGAGAGAAAGTATGGGGGTTATGGTTAAGGAGCCATTTATGCCCCAACAGACTACTAACTTTTATTAGCATTAATGGAGTTTTTGATTATATTTTAGTAAGAGATGTAGTGTAAGTTTTGGCTCAGCCCATGGGAGTTTAATCATCATTTCATTTCCTGCCTAGGATTCTTCATCGCCAGAATATTATTTAGTTGTTGTAGAGTTTAAAGTTTCTACATTAGAAATAGTGGGAGAAATATTACAGACATTATTCCGCTAAGATATATTCCATCAAATGTTCCAGCGCCACCTATGCTTACTATTGGTGCTTGTAATTTATCCCAGTCTTTTATAAGGTGGAGGACGTCTGCGCCAAGAAGTACACCTAGAGTGGCTGCCGAATAAGCAATTAAAACCGCGTATATGTGAGGTGTTGTTAGTGTTGCTGAGAAAAATGCTGAAACTAATGGGGGAATGAAGCCTGGCATAACTATTCCAATTCCTTTAACAGGTTTAGCTATAGCATAGGAAATTAGCGTCACAATTAACGTTACTTCAAGTAATGAAAACATAAGTTTTGACGAGTAAGGTGATGTAGCCATTTTTGCTATAAACACTGTAGATAATATTAAGGGTATTACTGCACCACCTAAATTAATAGCTACTATCATTTTCCTCTTTTTCCTAATAAAAACAGGTATAGAGTAAGGTATTCCAAAGAAGTAAACATACCTAATCGCCGGTACTTCAATTTCCCTAATAACTCGTAGGACTGGTATGTTTATTAAGCTAAGCGCTGCCGATAAAAAAATCATTGTTAAAGCTAAAACAAAGCTCTCGGCCAAACTAAAACCTAAAACCCTAAATAACGCTATGAAGGCCGTACTCCACCAGAAAAATATTACAAAGAAGAATAACATTCCGAAAAGTATTAGGAAAATCAGTAACAAACTATGGATAGGCGAATATATTATTAGCCTTTCATTCTCATGTTCTTCAAAACTCAACTTCATCCACGCGCTAAGCTTTATTTAGCTTCAGAAACACTATTTTAGAAAGCTCCTAATAATATTTATTCGTGAAGTGATGTAGGGTGAAGGTTCCGGAAGAAGTTATGAAGTCATTTATTTTGGGCGGGATAGCTTATATTAAACCCGCTGCAATGCATAGATACTCTGAGGATAAGGAGTTACTACAGTATCTTAACTTAGGTATAATGATAAGCGAGTTCCTCAGCAAATCTTCAGATTATGGTGAAAAAGTAGCTAAGGGTAGGCTAGGTGCACCGCAAGTTAATTTAGGTAAGCTAATTGCTGATGCTATGAGGTATTTAGGGGGGAAATATGTAAGTTCGCCCATATTTTTCGATTCAATAATTGCTTCAATAGTTCTTTCTTGTGCTTCATCTCATGCTACAGTACAGCATAAAGAATTAGTGAACGAGGGGCTAATAGGTAGGTCAATAAACCTGTTCTTAACATCATCCACCGGAAAAGACGTTGTTGAACTTCTAAGAGTAATGAAACTCATTGGTCCTAGAGAGTATGTTTCGTTAATTGAAAGTAGCGGATTAACCGAAACTAGGATAACTTTAGAAGACATCTCTCTTTATGAACTACTTTTCTCGCTTTCGACGAGAAGCCCCAGTTTTCAAGCACTAATAAGGTTCTCTAAGGTTGAAGCGTTAATTAGAGACATAAAAAACGCTTTTAAAGAAACCTATGACGTCAATAATGCTATAGTTTCATCGTACATCTCAGTAATTAAAGATTTAAAACTACCCTTATGGGCTAAGGGGAAAATAGAGGAAGCCAAGAAATTAGGCCTCATGAAAAACAGGGATTCAGCTAAAATTCTCTTCGAAGTTGATAGAAAACTTAGAAAAGAAGGAATAACTCTAAACAATTATGTTCCATTAGTTAGTTTAGCCACAGCAATATCCCTTATTTTAGGATATATCAGCATTTAAAACAGATCAGGATAAGGGGTCCTACATGAAAATGGAAATTGAAATAGAAAAGCTTATGGGGAAACTTGGAGCTGTAGGATTAAGTGAAAACATGGTTTATACCATGCTTCTTAGAAGCGCCACTGAACTTCCACTTTGCATGCATAAAGCTAAACCAGAAAAATGTATTGCAGATCTTGTACTATGGGCACTAATTTACTCTAAAATAAGAAGTTATGATATCGAATACTACATTAATAAGCTTATAAGAGAGTTGCTTGAGAAGATTACTTAGTGATGAAGGCTCCCATCCGATGTTGATGTGAGGATGCATGAGCGTTCTGATATTACTCTAATTTCTCAAATAAGCTCTTATCGGCTCCACATATGGGGCATTTCCAATTGTCAGGGAGTTTTTCAAAAGGTGTTCCAGAGGGAATGCCGTGTTCAGAATCGCCTTTTTCACTATCATAGATATATCCGCAAACAGTACAAACATATCTTGCCAAAACATTTAACCTCCATGATGCAATTTACCGAATAGTTACAATAAATTATATTACATGTTTCAGTTTTTCTTCTTTCCCTACTATTTCTTATGTAATTTTTACTTGAGTATATTTAGTGAAATCTTGGCTAGCGGGTTAGCGATGGGTGATGGAGATACTAATGGATGTGCCGCTTGCGGTGATAGAACTATGTCGTCTGCTGTAACATAGTTCTCTATGAGCGCTCCTATAGTATTTACTAGGGACCCTACATACTCGCTATAGCCTAATACCTGTCCTCCAATAATGAGCCTCTTCTTCCTGGAAAAGATCAACTTTATGGTTAAGTCTTCAACACCGGGAAGTGCTTGAGGATACTTATCCTTCACAGTTACCGTATATGCTTTGTAGTTTACATTGTTTTCTTTAGCTTGAGTTTCGGTTAACCCTGCTGCTCCAAAAACAATGTTGCCTACTTTTGAAACATATTTCGGAACTATGCCTTCAATCTTCAAAACATTGCCCTTAGCTATATTCACCGCTGCAACTCTGGCCTCCATAGCCGCTATAGAAGCTAGCATGTATCTTGCAGGTTTTCCAGTAATGAAATCTCTTTTCTCGGCGCAATCTCCTATAGCATAAATTCTAGGATCTGATGTTAGCATAAACGAGTCAACTTTAATACCGTAGTCTGTAACTTCAAGACCAGCATTTTTAGCTAGTGAAGTATTAGGCACAATGCCCGTAGTGATAAGGCATATGTCGGTTTCCAAAATTTTACCTGAGGTTAAAACTATTTCTCTAAGTTTACCGTTTCCCCTAAATTCAGCAATTGAAATACTAGTTAAAACATTTACACCTTCGTCTTTAAGATAATTCTCTATTTTACCTGCAAACTCTACATCAAAATTTAACTTTAGTATATGAGGTAAAGTCTCTATAAGCAACACCTTATATCCTGCTTTGGCAAGTTCATATGCAATCTCAACACCAGCTAAACTCCCGCCAACAATAGTTACTGTTGATGAATTCTCTAAAGCTTCCTTTAACTCTACAAGTCTCTCATAACTTTCCTTAACATAGAAAATACCTTTTAAATTTTCACCTTTAACTCCAAGATCCATAGGTTTAGATCCGGTGGCCAGAATTAGGTATTCATATGTTAATTCTTCATTCTTTTCAAGAACAATTTTTCTATTAAACCTATCAACTTTTATAGCTCTATCTATAATTAACTCTATATTGTTCCTCTTTAAGACTTCATCGTTCATTAAGTTGTTTTTAACGTTAATTTTTCTAAATATGTAGGGTATTCCGCAGGGAATAGGTTGCTTTTCATCCTTTCTAATTAAAACTATTTTTGCTGTTTCATTGAGTAACCTATAAGTTAGTGCTACTGTAACTCCCGCAGGCCCTCCGCCTATAACTACAACATTTGCTTTCACGAGGAGACCCCTCAATGTAGAAGACTATCTTTGCACACTTACACTATATTAACCTTAAAGTATTAGAGAATATTCCAAAATTAGGTAAAGATGAGGTGTAAGAGTTTTGTGTAGATTATTCATGTGTATTTCGAAAGGTAAAAATGTTTATTGGTACAAAATTGTTAAATCATTCTATTTAGCTTCAACATATGATCCTTTGCTTGAAAGCATTAGTGGTAAAAGAAGCCATGATCATGGATGGGGGTTTGTAACTTACAAATTCCTTCATGGTAAAGCTTCAATAAGCTACTATAGATCATCTATTCCTATAGCTTCCGATGCTGAAGGCCTTATCCTGCTTAGAAACATAGGAGAAACAAGTGCCGAAATACAACTAATCATTGCTCATTCAAGACTTACAAGTGAAAATGAAGTTAAAAATGTTCAGAATACCCATCCATTTCTTGTACATGTTGTTGGAAAGTTTAGTTTCTGGCTTGCCCATAACGGAAGAGTTAGTAAAACGTCTTTAGCCAAGGAGGTAGGTTTTACAAAGCACATAAGTGAATATTCAGATACATTCTTCTTAGCAACATATTTGGCTAAGAGGCTACCGAAAATGTCAAGTTTATCAGAGGTAATTGATATTTTAAGAGAGATTATTGAGAAAAAATATGTTATTTCAGCATTAAATATTGCTGTATTAGCTATAATCGAAGATAATGAAGCTTACGCTTTTACGTTAAACTATATCTCACCGAAGGTTAAAAACAAAGAGGAGTACTACAAGCTATACGAAATAAACCTAGGTGCGCACGTAAAGGTTATTGCATCATCAACCTTCGCTAAGTATTTTAAAGAAGGAGAAATAGAACCTATGAGGAATGGTGACATAGTGTTTCTTAGAATGAAAAATTATGAACTAGAGTTTTACAAGGAAAACATTTTAAATAGTGCTTGAGACAATAACTTTACCATTCAAATGAAATATCTTCTCAATAAACCTATTTTCTCTAAAGAAAATCCTTAATCTAAGTTTAAGATCTAAGCATTTATCGCATTTAATAATGGCCTCTTTTCTTCCATTAGAGAAGTTAATATCTAGGTTGAATACATTATCCCATACTCTAATGTTAGATAGTTTAATGTTTTCATGTGTTTTTAAAGGGTAAATTGTTATTTCAGCTTCATTTCTTTCAGGATTGGGAATTATTTTAAAGAAACCCTTAGTTAGAGAGTAAATGAGTGCTGCTGAAGACCATGCTTGAATGAACTGTCCCATTTCATTACCATCTATGTCACTATATACTTCATTTATTCTTCCGGGATCCGAGTTTTTAAAGGCCTGATTAATAAGGGTTCTTAACATTTCTAAAGCAAAGTCAACTTCTCCATAATTTAACGCGGCAATAATAACCCAGCCCGTATGTAAAGGCCAAATAGCTCCGCTATGATATCCCCCATCGTATATAGGGTCTTCCGACGAGACAGACCTTATGCCCCATTGAGTTTTAAAATCATTCTTTCTTATTCTCTCGAGAACTTTTTTAGCTTTAGCCTTAGATGTTATACAATAATATAATGGCATTATAGAGAATATCGTTATGGAATCCTTGCTATTAACATGGTCTCTGTAGAAATTTTTAGTTTCATTCCAAAACGTCTTATTGAAGAGCCTTTCAACATCTACCCTGTTTTTCGAAATTTCTTTGAAGAAGTTTTTATCTCCCATTATAACGGCTATTTTCTCTAAGGCCCTTAGTGCTTCAAGCCAGTAAGCATTTATTTCAACGCACTTCCCCCTTCTTCTATTTGCCCAGCGTTCAGGCCATCCTATAAGCAGTTTTTCTGGTTGATTTTCCAAGAGAAGGTCTCGGTCGATATCGCAAACGTCTCTTAAGAAATAATATGCTTTAACTATTTTTTCATAATTTTTGGCGATTACATCTTTTCTCAAGCTCCAATCATAAAACTCTTTAAGAAGAATGATCCATAAAAGTGTTGAGTCAATAGACATGTACCCTGTTTTAATTTTTGAACCTATGTTTGGTAATAAAACTATTTCATGAGGTATTTGCCCTTTTGGAGTTTGAAACTTAGCTAATAAGTTAAGCTGGTTTAAAACTTCCTCTATAAGTCCTAATGTTAAAGCTGCAAAACCTGTCCATGCAGAGTCCCTACCGAAAAACCATGAAAATACTGGAGCTCCAGCAAACCACCCATTACCCATGCTTGTTTCACTATAAAGCATATACATTGAAATCTTGGACCAAATAAATGCTTTTTCTAGCTCAAAATCTCCAACATTAATATTTAACGTTTCATAAGCTAATCTCCTATATAGAAGGTATGTTTCCTTAAAATCACTAAGCCAGTTTCGCGAAGCTCGAGAACTTTCTTTTATTGATTCCAGTTTTCCATAATGAGGCGAGAACGTGAAAACTTTTAACCTCTTGGGTTTAAGCATCGTCTGAAAAGTAATTGTTCCATCTTTATTTATATTACACTCTCCATTAAGGCATTTTATCGTTAAAGAACCTACTTCACCATTTTTCCATACCGTAACTTCATTGTTTCGGAGAGAGTATTCCAAGTTTGTTAAGACTTTGGTCGAAGGCCACATGAATCTAATTTCCGGAATAATACTCAGTGTTAATTTGACATCGTATTCTGAAGCATTACTTATAATAATGTAGTATGTTGGGTTATTGTAACTTACGAAATCTATTCTTACTAAGTCATAGTCGCTAGAGACATAGTGGAAGCCTAGGAAGCCTAGTCCACTAACATATTTTACATGGTTATTCCATAGGACAATGTCATTTACTTTAAACAATATTTTCCTAAGGAATCCTAAATAATCAAACCATAGGCCAACTCTTTCTCTTGAAGGATTTTTAACTTGAGGTATTTCACCCTTCTGATTAAGTATTATGAAGCTTTTCAACCCTTTAGCAATAGCATATCCTCTTAAATTTGATGTTTTAACCCAAATATCGTAGTTTTTAAGGTTATCTTCAGGCTTTGCTTTCCTTATTTTCTCAATGAGTTCATTAATGGTGAAGCTGTTTTTCATTCCCCATTATCCCATACAGTCTCTAAGTCTCACTTTAATGAAAGATGTCAGTAAAAAACATTTACTGCTATTTCAGAGAGAATTGAAAAGATTTAAGAATTCTAGATTCGAGATTCTCAATGCAGCTTATAAATGGTTGGTGTTGAGTTTTGTATAGTGATTACGGGTTTCTGAAAGCAAAGAATGCTTCCGAAGCCGCTTCTATTAGGGAGTTCAGTACTTACGATATAGTTAGGAGACTAGGCGTTATTGCGCCGACACGTGTTCATTTAAAGAACCATCCAATAGATCAACCTGTTACCGTATTTAATGCAGCATTGGCAGTTAAGGATTCGCTAGTTTACGTATACGCTAGGATAATTCTTGGATACTACATGTACGTTAGTGGCATAGCAAAAATAACGTTTCCAATAGAGGATTTACTAAGCGGACTTGTTAATTTCAGCCACTATACTGCTGAATTAATACTATACCCTACGATGAAGTATGATATTTGGGGTGTTGAAGACCCTAGGGTTTCAGAAGTAGACAATAGGCTTTACATGGTTTACGTTGGTAGAACAATAAACTACTTCAATCCTGCAATTAGAAGAGAAAGAACGGCTCCCGTTCTCGCGTATGAGGCTACACGTGATAACTGGGTTAAAACACATGTTTTTATTCAGCCTAAGAAGAATAGAGGACATGTCATAAGCGATAAAGATGCATTTATATACAAAATTAATGGTAGACTTTTCATATTTCACAGACTGCATATGGATGATGAAGCAACATACCTAGTTGTTAGTGAAATACCTGGCAAAGTAATTTCTGAGAAAATCCGTATAGCTGGAAAGGTCGTAGAAGTTGTTGAGAGAAAAACTACTGTTATTCTTGATCCGGCACCTTTCGAGCTAAAACTTGGATGGGCAGGACCTCCTGTGAAAGTAGGTAAAGACGAGTACTTATTCTTAATTCACGGTGTCGACAAGGAAATGGAGGGGTACCGTATTTTTGCTGTCCTCGTAGAGTATAATAGTCAAGAGGGATTTATAGTTAAAGCAGTAACACCATACTACATAATGGAGCCTAGGCAAACATATGAAGTGTTTGGGGATAGACCAAATGTTGTATTTCCATGCGGCTCATGGCTTATAGACAAAGACACTATGCTAATAACTTATGGAGCAGCAGATTACCTAGTAGGTTTTGGAACGTTAAGTATAAGCGAGACACTATCATTACTAGACAAAGGTAGGATATACTAAAGTGCAATTAATAACTAAAGCATGGTTTGGAAGATTTGAGTAAAATAGCGTTTATTTCAACATATCCTCCTGAAGAGTGTGGTGTTGGAGAATACACTTTTTTCCTAATTAACTCTATAAGCACCATTTTCCCCGGACAAATTACTGTATTTTCCAACATAATACCTGGATTAAACATTAGAGAATACCCTAAAGGTGTAAAGGTTATTCCCTCCTTTTGGAGAGGAAAACCCGCTTATGATATAATATTGGAGAATATAAGGAAAGAGGGAAACTTCGACGTAATACATATCCAGCATGAGTGGGGACTTTTTCCTAACCCCCATAGGTTCCTTGAATTCTTAAGTGAGTTAAAGACTTATACTAAAAAAGTCGTAATCACACTACATAAGGTACTTCACGTACTTAACAGTAAAGTACGTAATGTAAGAAAGTATCATAGAGAGCTTAGCGAAATAGTTGACGGTATTATTGTGCACAGTGTTCTTCAAGAATTTGAGCTATGGACTCAAGGCTTAGAGTTAGAAAATATTTTCAGGGTCCCACATGGAACCCTAGTAAATCCATATATGGGAGAAAGTAAAGACAGGCTTTTGAAAAGCTTAGGACTTAGTAGTAAACTTAGCGAACACTTCATTTTAACAACACCCGGTTTTTTAAGAGTTGATAAAGGTCTTGATGTTCTTTTTAGAGCTTACGAAAGAATACGAAACATTAAAGATAATGTTGTACTCGTAATCTCAGGAAACTATCAGGGAGAACCTAGGGTTTTAGAGAAGCTAAAGAGAATAGTTGAGTTATATGGTATTGAAATACCCTCTGTAATATTTGTGAGAAAATATCTGAGTACTGAGGAAATGCTTAAACTTATAGCTGCTTCAGACATTGTGGTTTTACCTTATAGAAGAGCTCGTGGAGAATATAGTGTTAGCGGTATTTTACATCTTGCTCTTGGAAGCTTTAGGTTAATTGTGGGAACTAGGGTACCTAGGCTCATTGAATATTATCAGCTCATGCCAAGCTTATTCTCTCCTCCTGAAAGGGATGACATATTAGCAAAAATAATACTAAACGTCATGGAAAATTACGATAGAGTATACAGAGAATTTAAAAGCATAGTTACCCCCTTTGTTGAAAGAACTTCTTGGACAAAGATCGCTAAGAAACACTTGGAAATTTACTTTCAAGAAATTAATGGGTAAATGTTTAAACCATGATCTTTGATTTTCTACGGAAAATGTAGCCTAAAAGTATGTAGAGCTGTATAAACTCAAGCCTACCTAGGTACATACCCAAAATTATTAATGCCTTACCCCAAATGGATAGGGCATGATTAACAACTCCTACAGATAATCCAACACATCCTAACGCTGATGTAACTTCAAAAAGCGAGTCTATGAATTTAGCTCCGCTAGCCCATGAGAAAGCTATTGACAAAAAGAGATCAGTAAAGAAGTAAAGAACTATAAAGCTTAGAACTCCGAGAATAGCTTCATCGCCAACGTTTTCTAAGCCTACCCTCTTTCTTATACTTACGGGAGCTTTTACGGCTATGTTGGCTGCTGCCCAGAAGAGATTTTTCAAAGCAACAATGAATCTATAGACTTTTATTCCACCAGCAGTCGAGAAAGTCGCGCCTCCAATAAACATACCAACTATCAGCAATGCCTTACTTACATCAGATAGTGAACCTAAATCTATTGTTGAGAAACCTGTTGTTGTAGACCCTGAAACCATATGGAATATTCCATTAGAAATAGAGCTTAGTAAACCATATCCGTCAATGTAATGCAATGATAGTGAAAGAAGACCTGATAGTGAAAGAAGAAGAAGAACACTTACAACGAACTCAGCAGACTTTAAAAGCCTACCTATATGTAGTGAAAGCAAGTCTTTTAGGTCTCTGAAGTTTTGCGCTCCAAGAACCATGAATATGAGAATTGTGATGTAAGCTATAGGTGCTCTTGTAAGTACAGGTACGACACTATTATTGTAAATACTCATACCTCCGGTGGCTATGGTTGTCATTATTAAGTTTATTGCTTCGAAAAAGGTCATGCCAGATGCCATATATAGAATAACGCCGACTGCTGTGAGTATAAAGTATATTGTTGCAACTATTTTCGCTGTAGCAATGACCGTAGGTGCGAGCTTTCCTCTTTCAACTAAATACACTCGTGAAATGATATTGTATTGGGGAAGTATAATAACTGCTAAAACTACAACACCTAATTCACCAATCCACTGCATCATACTTCTCCAAAGGAGAATGGATGGTCTTAAAACTTCAACATCAGGTATGACTGTAAAGCCTGTGCCTGTGAAGCCACTAACGCTTTCGAAAAAACCATCATAAATATTCATACCAAAGTCTAAATGCATAGCTAAGGACGAGAGTAGGGGCATAAGAAGCCAAACTATAGACGCTATAATTAACGCTTCAAACGGAGTAGGAGATTCCATGTACTGATATTTTTGAGCATAAATTCCAAGTATTAAAAGAATAGAACCTATGATTAAGAAGGGTAATGACGGAGTGTTTTTAGTTAAAATATCAACTATCGGGACAACTATCATCATAGCCCCTTCTATTGTAAGTATTGCTACAACAGTAACCGCAACTCTTTTTAGCGAAATCATTTCCTTAGCCTAGGATCATTGTCTTTAAATACTTCAGCACATATTCTATTTCAACTATGTAGTTTTCTCTTTAAACCCTACGTGTAAACAAGTTTCTACAAACTTTGAAAGAACATAGGTGTAAGATATTATAGCTATTAATGCTAATGCTTCAAAAACAAACCCCAATATGCTTCCCACAAACAATATGAACAACCTTACATCCCTTGAAGCAAATTGGGGAATACTGCCTATAAATGTTGGATGCTTCCCTAAATAATGTTCTGCTCTAATATGTAAATAACTAACCATAAGAGAACCTGAAAGAGCAAAATAGAAGACAACTAAGCTTACAAGGTCTGTTTTATTTAAGAATACATAAGAGAAGTACGTGGCTCCAAGAATAACCGCTATGTCAACTAGTCTATCTAAAATACCGTCAAAAAATGCTCCAAACTTTGAAGTTTTACCTAGAAGTCTAGCTAATTCGCCGTCAACTCCGTCAAGTATTGAAGCTATTTGAACCATTATTCCAGCTAAAACAGGGTTTCCCGTAACATAAAGATAGAGTGGAATGAGGCCTATAGTGAAAACTACTAAAGAAACCATGTTAGGTGAAGGTTTATACCCTCTGGACACTAGAAACAATGTTATTTTAGTGGAAATTCTCCTGTTAATAAACTTAGATACGGGTCCATCCTCTTTTTTGCCTAAGGAGCTCATGCCCCATCATCTCTTCCAACACTTTATCTAGAACGGGCCTTGCTTTTCCATAGAGAATTTCAACTAAGTCTTTAGGAGTGTCTATGTCAACCCAGTAATCACCTTTAATATCAGCTACTTTTACAAAACACTCACTACTAGCTATTAGTATTGCTTTTGAAACCGTTAAACTTTCTAGAGGAAAACCGCTTCTACTCACTATACTTATTGCTTTTTTAGAAAACACCATAACCCCGATATCTATGTGAGTAAATTTTTTTAGTTCTTTACCTATATCTTTCAAAACACTGTTTTCAGCTAGGATTTTTGTGGCTTCATCTACATTTACATATTTAGGTTTAGAATCGCCACCAACAACAATGCATGCATTGTTTAGTTCTTTTAAAATTTTTAATAGAATCTTGAATGAGTAAATGTGGTCTGCCATAGAGACAAAGAACTTATCGTTTAAAACATTCTTGCTTCCCAAAATCAAACTATATCCGTTACCCCATTCAGGCTTAGGGTTATTTACATAAACTATTTCGACACTTTTAATAATGTTTTCATATTTTGAAAGTATTCTTTTCGCCTTCCTAAGGAATTTTTCATTAACAACAATAATTATCTTTTCGACACCAACTTTGGTTAAGGATGTTATAGGGTAGGCTATCATGGGATACTTTTCTACCTTATAAAAGTATTTAGGAATGGATCCTGTGATTCCTCTTAATCTCTTACCTAAGCCTCCAGCTAAAATAACTGCCTCCTTTATTTTCTCAACCATGTTATCGCTACCTACCATAGTAACCTAGCAACACAGCATACCCTGTAACATGGGCTTTAGTGTACTCTAAAATTTTTGTTAAATCATTAAACATGTTTTTAGGAATTTCGGAGTCTAGTGCTAAAAGAATGAAAACATATCTGTGCTTACTTCCTTTAGGTGGGCATGGACCGCCGTATCCTACGTATCCAAAGTCGTTTTTAAGTTGATACCCTAAGTTTTCAATGTACTCTTTCTTAGGGACATTTTCTGGAAGACTCGTTAGCTTAGGCGGCATGTTAACTATTATCCAGTGAACAAAGAATCCGCTTGGAGCATCTGGGTCATAAACTAGCAACATTAGCGTTTTAGGGGGTTCTGAAATACCAGACCATTTTAGAGGTGGCGAGATGTTTTCTCCGTCGCAAGTATATTTTTTAGGAATATCGCCGTTATTTGGGAATGCAGGGCTTTCAAGCTTAAACTCGTACTTAGCATTTGCAACTAGGTTTTTTACAAGTTCAAGCTGTACTTTGGTTTCTTGTTTAAACATTAAGAAGCCTACTATAGCTGCAACTATGATTACTAATGAGGCTAAAGTTACTATAACTGTTTTACCGTTTATTTTCATTTTAATCCCTCTCTGAACCAATTATTGCTCTAAAGCAATTTAAGCTAATCGTAAAAACTATTTGATTTAATAAGGAAATTACTGTAAAACAGTAAAGAGGTGTTGGAAAACGGTGCTCTCAAAGTATAGGAACTTCGTTTTTAAAGCTATTTCAAAGTATGTTAAAAAGCTAAGTAGTTTAGGAATTAAACCTTGGCATTTTACATTTCTAGGATTACTCCTATCACTCTTGTATCTTTACGCTTTGGCTACGAATTCAGTATTATTTGCAATAATTTTTCTTCTCGCATCAGGTTTTATGGATGTTCTTGATGGAGCTTTAGCCAAGACAGCTAATATTTTAAGCAAATGTGGTGCATATCTTGACTCAATGTTTGACCGTTTAGAGGATTCCGCATATTACATGGGATTAATTATCTTGAACTTTAATTGCTATATTGTATTTTTAGCTTTAGCCTTAACCTTGACTTTAACCTATAGTAAGGCTAGGCTTAAAAACCTCGGAATAAATGAACCAAGAATAAGCCTTTTTGAAAGAAGCGATAGAATAGTTATCTTAGCTTTCATACTTGCTACTTACATTGTAAATTCGTGGTTTTCTAATGTTCTCTTTAGCATCTACGTGTTTGCACTTACTGTAATAGTAGTCTTACGCATAATTACTGGGTATACGGATTTATCTAGGACATGAGTTGCCACATGGTTGTATACGTTTAAATGATGTCTTTGAACATATAGTCTATTTTTTCGTTTTCAAGCTTCTCAAATCTCTCAGTTGATCCTACATCGTACCATAAGCCTTCATACTTGTAAGCAATAACTTTTCCGTTTTCTAAAATAATTTTTGGTATTAAATCACCCATTATATCTATGTTGCTTTTCTCTTTAGCTATGTTTTCAAGATATCTTCTAACACTAGTTTTGGCTACGAGAATGCCTATTGTTACATAAATGTTTAACCAAGGTTTCTCGACTACCCGCTTTACCTCGGAGTCTTTAAGTTCAACTACACCTACAGGGATTTGGTAACGTGTAGCTACGGCTAGTGTTACCTCAGCGTTATTTGCTCTATGAAAGCTTAAGAGGTCCCTTAAACTTATTGTTGAAAGTATATCTCCGTAGTAGATTACTATGTCATTAACATCATCAAAAACCCCTGTTCTGAAGGCGTTTAGTAATGCTCCACCAGTTCCTTTAAGGTCTTTAGGGTCTTGAACGTAGTTTATTTTTACGCCAAATCTTGATCCGTCTTCAAAATAGTTAACTATTTGCTCATACTTGTAACCTACGAGTAAAACAATATCCACTATTCCATGGTATCTCAATAGTTTCACAATATATTCTAATAATGGCTTTTGCTTCTTACCGATAGGAATCATTGTTTTCTGGAAATAATAGGTAAGCGGACGTAGTCTCTTACCTTCTCCTCCACAAAGAATAACACCTTTAACTTTCATTGCTCCTGCGGCCTCGATTTCTGTTGCCAGCATTGTTTTTAACTATCTTTTCTAAGAAATAAATGTTAAAGAGGAGATTTCATGGAGCGTACTGAAGCATTAGCGACAAAAGCACTAATACTAATTAATTTAGTAGTGTATGTTATCGCAGGTATTTTAGGGGGATCGTTTTTAAGTATAAGCGATAAAGTGCTTATTCTCCTAGGTCAATTTAACCTCTTCATAGTAAAGTATGGCTGGTATTTTCAACTATTAACAGCAATGTTTATACACATAAACATCATCCACTTAGCTTTCAACATGTTTTGGCTTTACATCTTAGGTTCTCATTGTGAAAGCATTTTTGGGCTTAAGAAATACCTTGCAATATACTTCTTAAGCGGATTATTCGGTAATATTTTAACACTTTACTTACTACCTTTAAGAACTGTTAGCGCTGGTGCTAGCGGAGCTGTTTTCGGAATTTTCGGCGCATTAATGGCATATAGCGGTTTTACACGTAGAAGCATGTTTGCTTCAGTACTTTACGCATTATTTATTTTAATTCTAAACGTAGGTTTCGGAGTTAATGTCGTAGCTCACTTTGGCGGATTATTCTTAGGCTTCATATTAGGCTACGTTTATGCTAGAGGTTTAAGAAGACATCATTTTGTTTGAATTTTTAGAACAAAAACGTTCGAAGAAATAGGATTTTAAGAATAAATAGGTAAAGAAGCTTCCTGGTGAATACATTGTTGAAAGAAAATATTGCTTATACCTTAGTTATTGCAGCAATCATAGCAGGGTTAATAGCAGCCTCATTAGTTATAAGTAATCCGCTAAACACACCTATAAACTATAGTACCACATCAACAACACCCTACAGTTTTGTTGAAGAAAACTTTACAACGATAGATCATAATGTTAGCGTTAAAACATTTAACACGTACAATGAGCTCTTAAGCTTCATTAAGTCTTCTGCTAAAAAACCTAAGTGGATTTACCCAGTAATCATGCCCCCAGATGTACGTGGTGCATTTTTAGGTGTAACCCCGCAACCTACAGCTCTTCCAGAAAAGCTTACTATTCCAACGCCGACGCCTACACCAATGCCAGCAACATTTACTGTTACTGCTGCAACAAAAACACCATTTATGGGATCTACTGTGGAATTTTCTAAAACTAATGTGCAAGTTGAAGGTGTTGATGAATTAGACTACGTTAAAACTGATGGGGAATTCATTTACGTTGCAAGAGATAATGCAGTATATGTTGTTAAAGCATACCCTCCTGATGTTGCAGAAGTTGTTTCAAAAATAAACGTTGATGGTTTAATTAACGGGATATTCGTTGAAAACAAAAGGCTTGTAGTAGTGTATTCTAAAAGGTATGAACCTACAGTTACTATAGTTGAAGAACCCAAAGTAGTAATGCCCTTTAAAATAACGTCTAAAACATATGTTAGCATATTTGACCTATCAGAGCCGGGAAGTCCTAAGAAATTAGTTGAATATTCAGCTTACGGTTCTCTAGTGGGTTCGAGATTAACTGAGAAAACCGTTTACATTATACTACAGTATCCGGTAATGTTAAAAGAGGACACTATACCGTTACCTGTAATTAATGATGAAGTAGTGTCTCCAACGGAAATAAAGTATTTTAATAGAGACTTTTCATACATGTTTACAATAATTTTAGCAGTTAATGTAAGTAATGCTGAGTTTAATAGGGAAGTTTTCTTAACAGGTTCTTCAGCAAAAATATACATGTCAAAAAGGAATCTCTACATACTTTCAATAAAATATCCTGACTACACTATGGTATATGATAAAGTCCTAGATATACTTTTAGAAAAAGCGCCTGCAAATGTTAGAGAAGCTGTTGAGAGAATTAAGGAATTAAACATAGATGATGATTTAAAACATAAGTTGATAGCTGAAATCGCTAGCGACTACTATAATAAGCTTCCTTCGAAAGAAAGGGAGGAAATAATGGAGGAAATTTTTGAAGAAACAAAGGATATGTTAAGAGAGAAAACAGTAATTTATAGATTCTCAATAAGCGGGCTTAAAATAAGTGCTGAAGCTAAAGGTGAAGTTCCAGGAAGAGTTCTTGATCAATTCTCCATGGATGAGCATGGAGATTACTTTAGAGTAGCTACAACAGAAACCATATATTATCCGTATCGTAGCTCGGAAACAGTAAATAACGTTTACGTTTTAAACATGAACCTTGAAATTATAGGTAAACTTGAAGGATTGGCTTTAAGCGAGAGAATATATGCCGCAAGATTTTCGGGAAGCATGTGCTACTTAGTAACGTTTAGACGCATTGATCCGCTTTTCGCAATAGATCTTTCAGATCCCAAAGAACCTAAAGTCTTGGGGTACCTTAAAACACCTGGCTTCTCAGAATACCTACACCCATATGGAGACCATTACCTCATAGGCGTCGGAAGAGATGCTGACGAATACGGTAGAATTAAAGGGTTAAAAATAGCGTTATTTGATATATCCGATCCTGAAAACCCGAAGGAAGTTTCACATATAACCATAGGTAATGCTGGAACATGGTCTCCAATATTTAGAGACCATAAAGCTTTCATGATAAATGAAAATAAGTCGTATTTTGCTGTTCCTATAAGAGGCTCTGTAGAGGGCATATACATTATATCGATAAATGGCGATAAACTCTCTATAAAGGGTTTCATAGAGTTAAAGGATCCATTAAGAACAATATATATTGACGACTTTATATATGGTATATCTCTTTGGAAAATAAAAATAGTAGATGACGTTGCTATTTCAGAAATTAAAACACTAACTTTAGTTTAAAAGGACTATTTTCCTTTTCTTCTACTAACCGTAATTTATGGTAAGGCTTAAGTTAGTATTCTAACACACACCAAGTATGACAGCTTAGAATACAGCTAAATGGTAATGATCCATGAGTAGTAGCGATGTTGAATGGTGGAAGAAACCTGTAAGAGTATTTCAATTCAATCTTGAAGATCCCTATGGCTTCTTTATTAAAAAATTTGATGCAAAAACATTAGTTAATTTAGCTAGAAAAATGAGGGCAAACGTATTAGTTATTTTCGCGCGGGATGCGTGGGGAAGAAGGCTTTACCTTCGTGGAAAAGTTGCTCCACAACATCCAAGATTAACGGAGAAGTCAAGCGTTGAGAAGCTTGTTGAAGAAGCTAGAAAGTATGGAATAAAAGTTGTAATAATGGTTGCGCATACGGCTAATAAGTACATGTATGAAAAACACCCTGATTGGGCTCAGGTAAACGCTAAGGGGGAGGTAATAGTCTTAGAACATATACCTTCTGAATCTAAAATTAAAAGTCCGCAATGGCCCCTTTTATGCATTAATTCCCCATACATACAATACTTAGAAGAAGAAGTTAGCGAAAGTATTAAAGCCATAAATCCTGATGGCGTCTTACTTGACTCCTTCCGTTACCAACCAGACTTTAATAAGGCTTGCTACTGCGATTACTGCCAAATAGCTTTCACGAAAGAAACAGGGCTTGAACTACCTGATGAAGAAAACTGGGAAACCATGGAGTGGCGGGAGGCTTGGAAATGGCGTTATAGAGTTGTTGTAAGGTCGATAGCTAGATTGAGGAACATAGTTAAGAAGTATAATCCGAACATAGTGTATATGTATAATAGCCACCCTGCAGGATGGGCTGGTAGAGCAAACAAAGTAGTTGAGGATATAAGAGACTTAGTGGATGTTGTTTTCGCCGAATGCAGTGAAGCCGATCACCAACCCCCAGGATTCATTTCTGAAATGGTTAGGTTAACTAAGGCCATGAGCGGAGGCAAACCCGTTTGGGCTTCTAGAAATGCATTCTATATGTATAGGACAGTTACTTCAGCAACGCCAATAGTTGTTAAGCAAGGTCTCAGAGAAGCACTTATAGCAGGGGGTTCACCATGGGTTCTATTTTTCTCATCAACACTATCTCAGGACTCTAGAGTATTAGATGCTGTAGCTGAAGTATACGAAGAGATAGAGGAAATGGAAGACTACCTTATAGGTTTAGAAGAAGTAAAGCATGTTGGAATAGTTGCTTCAAATGCTACAAGAGACTGGTATGGTAAAAGTAATCCAGCAATGTATGTCGATGAAATAAGAGGATTTTACTATGCCTTAATAAACCAACATATACCAGTAGGCTTTATAGCGGACACGGATTTATCAGATGAAAATAAGCTTTCAGAATACTCAACAATAGTTCTAGCGAATACTGCATGTGTTTCCGATAAATCCATTGAGACACTAAAACATTACGTAGAAAAAGGTGGAGGATTGGTCATAACGTACCAAGCAACAACGCTTGACATGGATGGTGTCGATAGGGAGGATTTCGGAATTTCTGAGATATTAGGAGCACATTATGAAGGACTACTTAGTTTGCCGTGGAGCTATGTTATTGTAGAAAAAGGAGCTTTCAAGAAAGTACATAATATTGTGCCTCTTGGCGACATGGATTATGTGTTCAAGTCAAGAAGAAGCGAGGAGGGATTAGCAAATCAAGTTAGAGCTAAGGTTGAAAGCGAAAAAGTAAAAATTATCGGTAGAATTGCTCTTGCAGCAGCAGATTACGGTTTCGAATACACTCTTGGTAGAAGTACTCCACCAATAGGTATTGAAACAATGGAGCCTTCAATAATAGTTTCTGAAAACAAAGTATTTTACTTTTCATTTCAGCTTGGAAGACACTATTGGAGAATAGGACATCCAGATTATTTAAACATGATAGTTGAAAGCACACTTTATGTCGCTAAAAAACCATTACCAATAGAAACTAATGCTCCAGAAACTGTGGAAATAAGCTTATTTAAGAAAGATGACGAACTATACTTTATACACTTACTAAACCACACTTATAATCAAAGAATATTATCAATACCCTTAGGAGCAAGTAGGCAAGCATTACCGGGATATAGTCAGCCATATGCGGTGCATCCTCCAAGGAGAATTGATCCAATAAGTAATATAAGGATTAAGCTTAAACTTGGTCAAAGCTGGGAAGAGGCGAAAATAATATTGCCTTTAAGAAAAGCCGAGAAAAAAGTGAAAATAAAAAACGGCGAAATCTCCTATACACTACCTATACTAAATGAGTATGAAGCAATAGCTATTGAAAAAACATATTAAAGTCAAAAATAAATGATTCTAATCACGATATTTAAGAGAAATAAACATAGCTTAAGTTTTGCAAAAACATTACCTAATATCACTTGCTAGCATATTTATTACATCATTAGCAAGAGTTCTTTTGCTTCACTATAAACCTTATTTAATGGTAAGCTTGTCTCCATTAATACCTTAACATAATAGTGTTTTAAAACACCGCTCTTTTCAATTATATCTTTAGAAGAAATTATTTTTGGGTTATAAATTACTGCAACTTTATTTCCGAAAACGTGAACGCCTTTTACGCCTTCAACCTTAAAGAAGAGTTCTTTAGAAGGTAAAGTGCATCTACTACAACCTTTTCCTTCAACTTTAATTATTAATATATTTAAATAGTCCTCCATGCTTTTACCTCTAATAAACTTGTAAGTTAAGTGAACACCGTTAATTTTAACTATTATAACTAAATATTTCGCTAAGGAGGTAGCGGCTATATGTTGTTTAATATGGTCTCTAATGACGTTGAACTTTCAAGGATTATTGAGAAAATGCTTTCGGAAACATTAAAGAAAAAGGAAACTACTAAATGTTGTAAAAGAGTTTTTGAAGGAGAAGTTGAGATATATAGGTTAGAGGAATTAGAGAATCTTTTAGAAACATGCAAGGTAGTCTTTATTAACTTCTACTCGCCTGCTTGCGGTTATTGTAGAATGTTTCAGCCCGTATTTTCACATGTAGGAGATATGTTTAGAGGGAATGCAGTTTTCGCTAAAGTCAATGTAATGCATGCTCCGGAAGTCGCTTGGTATTTTAATGTGAGAGGAACCCCAACAACAATAGCATTAATTGAAGGTAGAGTTGAAGCTTTCATACCAGGATATGTTAATATACAAACATTTACTAACATAGTAAAGAAACTTCTGGAAAAAGCCAAGTGTTTATAAGCCTTTGCAATAATCTGTGCCTCACTTAAAAAGATAACCTACTATATTAATAATTAATGAGGAAAATAGCATTACGCTTCCTCATAGTTAAAACTACATTAGCTAATGTGGAACAATATTTTATACTGTAGTTAAACAGTAAAAATTCATGGTAAAGACTTGAGGTATGTGTTTTATGGAGACAATAATGGAAACGCTCATAAGGGATCATAAGGTCTTTAGAAATATTTTCCAAGACGTAGAGGAAATGATAAAGAGTATGAATTTGGAACCTAAAAGCTCCGAAGAAAAATTTGGGCTATTAAAAAATATTGTAATAATAGCGTACAAGCTTTCAGAGTTTGCTGGAAGAACAGATAAACATAGGCAAATAGAGGAAATTACTGTTTACCGTGAACTGGAAAGTTTAGGTTATAAGGATGAAGCTGCTATGCTTCGTGAACAGCATGTAGAAATTATGAAGGAGATTAAAAATATGAATAGTATAATTGAAGAATATAGGAAGGGTATGAAGCCTATAGAGGAGATAGCTAATTCTTTAGTAAAAATTTTCCATAAAATAAAGCCTATGTATGTTAAACACATGGATGACGAGGAAAAGTTTTTCTCAAAATACTTTAAGCTGAAAAGGAAACAGCTCAGAAGCATGTCCATGTAAACTTAGGCTAAGTATTAGAAATCTATTTTTCCTAAGCACATTCTTGATTTCACTTAAGAATATGATATAACAATTGCCTAATAGGTGAAATGGTGGAAAGTTTTGCTTAAGTTAAAATTCTATAGCCAGGTAGCTTATTGATTAACCTATGGAATTCATGTGATTTTATTTCGTTAAGAAATGTTTTTAGAATCTTCTTTGTTTTTCTCTCTTTTAAAACTATAAAGTCATAGTTTTCCCATGTGTAATGTATGTATTTTAGCTTATATGTTTCAGCAGCATATCTTAACATTAACCCTACTTCTGCTCTTCCTTCAGCTATTGCTTTAGCCGCTTCTAAATGAGAAGAAACTTCATTTTTATATCCTTTAATTTTTCTTTGCGCTTCAGAGAAGCTTATTCCGAGGTTGCTACAGTACCTTCTTATAATGTAGTCTAGGTGTACTCTAGTTCCTGATCCCAAATTCCTATTTATCAGTACTAACTTGCCGTTTATCAACATTTCAAGTATTTCTTCTATGTTGCTGAAGCTTAAGCTCGGATGGTACGCAAAAACCTGTTCTCTAAAATACCCCTTAATTACTTCTACTTTATCTTCTAACCAGTAATTCTTTAGGAAAGGTTTATTGTATTGCCTTGATGCTGGATCGTAAAGATGCGTTGTTGCAATGTCCGCTTCATTCAGCATTAAAGCTGCTAGTCCACCGCTGGAACCTATCCAAGATGTTTCTATGCTTGCTCCATATTTTTTCTTAAAATATCCTATAAAGAGCTCCAATAATATGTCGTGACTGCCGACTATAAGTAATTGAGGTTTTATTCTTGGTTTTTCAAGTATTTCAAACGTTAAATTAAGTTCCTTAAGTGTTTCTTCGTAAAGCCCTAAAAGTTTTTTACCATCCTCCGTAAGCCTTGTTCCTCCTCCTTTTAAACCGCCTCTTTTCTTTTCAACTATTTTTAAACCTAAAATTCTCTCCATTTTTGATAATTTCTCCCATGCTCTTGAATACGCTAATCCTAATGCTTTAGAAGCAAGATAGATAGAATTATACTTGTCTATTAGCTTCAGCAGTTTAGCAGTTTCTGAGTCTAATATTTTAACACCGTCTACTTCAAATAATACTTCAACTCTTCTACGTATCCTCTTAATATCTAACATGGCTTCCCCACAGTTCTTATTTCAGAATAAATATATAAATGAGTATCCGTTATCCGAAAACGGGTAACGAATGTGAGTTCAAAATGGATCATAATCTTAATTTTAACATTAATTACTGGCATCATACTGTTTAATATAGCATATATAACCTATATGAAAGGAAATGAGATAAAATTGAGAATTTCAACAACAACAAGCCTTTATGCTACAGGGTTACTTGATAAGCTTGCTGAAGAATTTTCTAAGAAACATCCAAACATTATAGTTCAGTTTATCGCTGTTGGTAGTGGTGCAGCACTCCGAAAAGCGGAACTCGAAGACGCAGATTTAGTATTAGTTCATGCACCTTCTTTAGAAAAGAAGTATTTAGAGAAAGAGGTGATTTATGGTGGAAGAATTTTTGCATACAATTACTTCGTAATTGTAGGTCCTAAAGACGATCCAGCAAGAATTAAGGGTCTTGACCCCGTATCTGCAATGAAGAAAATATATGAAGCAGGAGAGAAAGGGTTAGCTAAGTTCATTTCTAGAGGGGATAATTCAGGAACTCATGTTAGGGAGCTTATGTTATGGAGTATAGCCGGTTTAAACTCTAAAGGTAAGCCATGGTACATTGAAACAGGCTCAGGAATGTCGGAAACCCTTATGGTTGCTAATGAGTACTCAGCATATACTATATCGGATATTGGAACCTATCTTAAGTTTAGTAATAAATTAAGCGAACTAACAGTTCTCGTAGATGAAGGCGACATTCTAATAAACATTTACTCAGCATATCTTGTGAAAAACTCTTCTAATGAAAAATATGCTGAAATGTTTATGAACTTTCTAATTTCAAAAGAAGGCCAAGAAATAATAGGAAACTATGGAGTAAATGACTTTGGAAGACCTCTCTTCTATTCTGTTGAAAGCGCTGATATTAATAAGCTTTTAAGCTTATGGAATAAATTTTCGGAGGGAAATGATGGGTCATGAATGAATTGGTTTACGAAATAATCACAATAGCTATTAGGTCTTTTTGGGTATCAGGTTTAGCTATAGCATTAGCTACTACATGGTCTATTCCAATATCGATTCTTCTAACAGTTCTTAAAAATAGGGTCACAGTTTTCCTACAAGACCTTTTTAACGCATTAATCTCTTTACCTACAGTTGTTTTAGGCTTATTTCTTTACCTAATACTTTCAAAATCAGGTCCATTAAGTTTCTTAGGAATCCTTTATACTCCATTAGCTATATCGATAGGTCAGTCAATACTTATAACGCCAATTTTAGTTTCAATGGTAACTTCGAGTTTTCAAAGTTTAAAAGAGGAGGCTTGGGAAACTGCTTTAACACTAGGTGCCTCTGAAATTCAAGCATCACTAGCTCTTATAAGAGAAGGTCTACCCTTACTTATTAGAGCAGTGCTTGCAGGGTTTAATAGAGCATTAGGAGAGCTAGGTGTCGCATTAATAGTTGGAGGAAACATTAAAGGATACACTAGGGTTATGACAACAACCATTGCTTTAGAATTAGCTAAAGGAAATTTTGAATTAGCAATATACTTAGGAGTATTATTACTTATCTCCTCAACTGCAATAACTATTGCTATAAGGAGCATAGGGGTTAGAGGTGTTTATAAGTAGATGATGAAGCTTGAAAACATATGGTTTAGTTATGAAAGTAAACATTATGTTCTTAAAAATATAAACCTAGAAATAAGCAGGAAGATAACTTTAGTTAAAGGACCGAATGGATCTGGGAAAACAACTCTTCTTAAAATAGCTTCGTTACTTCTAAGACCTGAGAAAGGAAGGGTTATAGTTGATGGTATAAGTTACTGGGAGGCAAATAGGAAAACAAGAGAGTTTCTAAGGAAGAAAATAGTCTATGTTCATGAGAGACCATATCTTTTCAAAGGAACCGTTTTTGAAAATCTTACATACCCTCTAAAAATTAGAGGTAAGAGTGTGAAGCATGTTTATGAAGTAGCTAAAAAATTTAGAATACTAGACATTCTTGAAACCGATGTAAGTAAGCTTTCAGCAGGAATGAAACAGTTAACAGCTTTAGCGAGAGCCTTTGTTTTCAAACCCAAATATGTCCTTCTTGACGAGCCCTTAGCTAATCTTGACGATAAAAATAGAGGTGAAGTTATTAAGTTAATAGAGGAATACGCTAAAGAAGGAATATCAATAATTATAGCAGTTCATGGTAACGTAAGTTTCAGCAAGGATGCTGTAGCAAAAATAGTTTACTTAAATGATGGAGTAATAACCAAAATAGTTCAATACAGTTAATGCTTAAAAATAATACTGAGGAAAAGAAGGCATGTCTTTTGAAGAAGCCGAAATTCTAAAGGAAAGAGCTGAAGCGTTCTTACGTAATGCTAAAAGACTTATTGAGGAAAAGGAATGGGATTTAGCAATGTTTAATCTTGAACAGTATTCTCAGCTAATTCTTAAGTATAAGTTGCTTGTTAAATACGGTACATACCCTAGAACACACTCCATTAGAAGGGGTTCAGGTTTTATGACATTTTATTATAAATTTCATCCCTTCATTTTGGTTCCCCTTCATCGGATTCGAGTTTACATCTCCATCAGGAGCGTTCAGGGTAACCCCAAACACCCCACATCTTGAGATAAGATTGAAACATGCAATAACGTCTCTATCTCCTATGAAATCGCACCTACTACATTTTAAGATTCTACCTTTGAGAGATGTTAACTTACCATTACATCTTGGGCATAGTTTTGACGTTTTCTTAGGATTAGCCTTTACTAACGGTATCCCCTTTTCTAAGCATTCATACTCTATGTAGGATAGTAGTTTACGGTAAGCCCATAATGAGAGCTTCTTATTAAACCTACTATTCTTCTTACCATTAATTCTTAGGTTTTTGAGATTCTCTACAACTATTAAGCTTCTACGTTCTAGTGCTATACTTGTTAGTTCCTCTGCTATCTTATGGCATGAATCATTAACTATGTTTCTCATTCTCCTACCATGTTTTCTAATAGCTTCCCTAATCCCCTTAACATACCTCCATTGTTTAGAGTGACGCTTCTGAATTCGCTCAATCCAAATCCTATGGGTAAGAGCTTTCCTTAATGGAAAGTTAAACCTCTTAATACTTAATATCTTCCTACCTCTCACAACAACCATTGTAACGTTACCGAAGTTCGCATCAACAGCTAGTATACTCCAAGGAGTATACTGTTTAACTTCCCTACTAAACTCTATACATACCCAAAACCTTAAACCATCATATTTTATTACCAATTCGTAATTATTCCAGTTCATGTACTTTATGAATCTCTCTTTTGGTGCTACCAGCTTTACCTTAACCTCTCTTCCATTAAGAATCTTCACTACTAGTTCTTGACTCTTTAGATTTAACTTGTAATCGTATTTGTCTACCCTAGCCGTTAGCTTCTTCAGCACTGGCTTGTTACCTTTAACCTTCTTAACAGCTTTGACAATACTCCTAGCATGGTAGTATATTTGTTTTATATGATGCGCTCTAAATCCTTTACCTCTAAGCTCATAGTAGAATCTCTTATGTAATGTTTTGATTGAAGGTATGTTCTTTTCATTCCATACTCGGTCTATAATGTATTGTGTATAGTCTCGAAATGCCCTTAAGAATTCTAAAAACTCATCACCCTCCTCTGGGAGACCTTGAACTTTTAAGGTCTCAACAACCCTCATCGGAGGGTTCACCAGTAATAATTCATGTTAGGAAAATCTATAAACATTATCCTACAATATACGCTTAGGCGTCTCTATGACTGAAATAATTATTATTCATGGAAGTATAGTTAAGTATAGAGGAGATGTACACATACTATATCCCGTCAAAGAAGATAGAGATAAACTAAAGAAACTTCATAGAAAGAAAGTACATGCGATAATAATAACAGAAGATATTAAATAAAACACAACAAATGTTATAAAAAGTCATAGAAACCAAACAGTCTGGTAAGGCTCCTTATGGAACTAGGTAAAGATAATAAGGAAATACTAAAGCTTCTCGAAGATGAAGTAAGTTTACTCTACATTACAAAGCTTGAAGATGCATACATAGCTTCCAGATACTTACCTAGAAGGTACGATGAAAGAGAAGTCAAACTAACTTATAAGTTTATTATTGAGGTGTTTAAGAACGTTGTTGAGAAAATATAGTAGCGTGCTAGATTATTTAAGAAACTATATTGAGATAGCTAAAGCGATCAAGAAAATAGTTACACATTATGATAGCGAAGCCGAAGTTTATGTTTTTGGATCCGTTGTTAAAGGGCAATATACTGGAGCTAGTGACATAGACATTCTCATAATTTCTGAAAAGAGAGATTTAGAATACAAGATTAAGGTTGAGGTTTATCGAAAGTTTCCTGAAGCTCCTTTAGAAATACACTTTACATCTAAAGAAGGCTTTAGAAAATGGTATAGTAAATTTATAGATTCCATGATAAAAGTTTAACTTTAAAGGCTATAGTTTAACATATTTAAGAATGCTCCTTATAGACTTCCTTTTCAACAGCTTTGCTAAATCATTTAAGCTAATTTTGCCTTTATGCTCTCTAATTTCAACTATTTTCCTAGCTGTTGATGGCCCTATGCCCGGTATCTTAATGATTTCGCTGTATTCTGCATTATTTAGATCTATAGGGTAAAGGTGGGGATTTAAATTAGCGAAGGCTAATTTAGGATCTATACTTAAGGGTAACATACCATTGTGGTTAACTATTGTTTCTATTTCCTCCAATGTGAAACCATAGTCTCTTATAAGAAATGATGCTTGATATAATCTTTGCACTCTAACCAGTGTGCATGGAGGCTTATTTTCGAAAGGCGTATCTGGAATAGGTTCAAAAGGACTATAGTATACTCTTTTCAAACTTAGTTTTCTGTAAAGATAGTATGTAAGTTTCAAGTGTTCTATATCGGATTCCCCAACAACACCAACCATTACTTGGGTATCGATTCCAGCTCTTAAGTATCCGACTTTTTGATTAAGCTTTTCCCTTTGCTTTTTGACTATTCTTTGTGCTCTACTTATCCACTCCATTCTCTTTAAAACATCGTTAGTGTAATCGCCTTTATCAGGTGCTATTTCTACAAAATAACTTTTAGATACGGTTTCCAAATTAACACCTATTCTATCGGATACTACAGCTGCTCTCCAAACAAGATCCTTCGGAACACCTGGCATTAATCTGAGATGAATATATCCTTTAAAGCCTCTTTTACGTAGTTCCTCAGCGATTTCAACTTGTTTTTCAACGGTAGTTTCTGGATCTCTAAATATGCCACTACTTAGAAAAATACCTTTAATTACACCTTTCCTCCATAAATAGAGCGTAACTCTAACTAGCTCATTAGTTTTCCAAATTCTTCTTTCTATTTTTCTACCTCTTCTAAAAGCACAGTACTTACATTCGTATGGGCAAGCGTTTGTAAGTAGCGTTTTTAGAAGAGGCGCTTTTCTTCCCTTAGCTGAAGCCTCATATATTGGAACCCTTATTTTATCCCATTTAGCTGAAAGCGTAAGTATTCTCCATTTACTCATAGTTTATCTAAACCCTAACTTTAGCTAATTTCTTTAAAACCTTCCATTTAGGAATGTAGTTCTTAAAAGTTATTTTGGGTTTTTCTTCAATAAATAATTTCTCTAAGATCTCTATACCGTCAGTTATGTTAGATAGAGGCATATTCATTAAACACATAATTAAAGGAGTTACTACATAGTTTGGTATTTCAATATGGTCTAAAAGTTTTAAACTACTGGTTTTTACAGTAAATACTCCGTCGGGATGGTGATCCTTAAATAATCCTTCCTCATAAATTACGCCTTTAACCTTATTATCAGCTTGTAAGTATCCTCCTTCAAACCATGGCCTAATAATTATGTGGGGCGCCCTCTTAACATAGGGTCCCCAATAAACTTCGTCCCTTCTCTTAGCCCACAATATTCCTTTAACACTATTTAATAGTTCAAGTACTTTAGGTAATGCATTAAAGTCGTTGACATGTACCCCTAGATTCCATTTTGAAATGTAGAAAGCTTTCGATGAGAATTTATCAACAAATGTCCTATTAACTTCCAAGTGTTTACCTGCAAATTCAGCCTTAACTTCTCTATACTCTTTTAACGCAGCCTCTTTTCTCCTTCCTATTGTTTTCAATAACCCCTTCTTCGCTAATATATCGTTTATTCTAATGAGGGTTTTATAATATGAAAATCCATGATCGGAAATTAGCGAAATAGTGTCTGACATTTGCGATAGTGTCTTAATTATTTTATCGACTTTACTAAAAACCTTAGCTTCCAAAGTTAAAGTTTTTGAGAAAACATCGTGCTCGCATTTGTGAAGAATGATGTCAGGTATTGGGAGGTTTATCCAGAAAAGACTCCACTCATCATAAACTAGTTTTTCGACAATCTCATTAAGTAAGCTTAAGTACTCATCATAGTAGTTTAATGTTTCACTGCAGCTTCTTAAAGGTTCTACTCGAATGATTTTAGCTAAAATATTAGCGTATTTTTCCATGCTTTTAGGGCTAAATTGAGGTTTAGGTATGAGTATGGTGTGACTTAAAATTTTAGCTCCTTTAGCCGGAATTATTGGGTAGCCCGGCATAGGATTGATGACAATTGACTTAAAATTCAGCATTGAAAGCATTTCATGAATTCTCGGGTGCTCTAAATTCATTGCAGTATAAAGTTTCTGCACTAAAGAATCGTAAACTATGTAGTCAAAGCCGAAAATACCGTGCTTTCCGGGATTAACACCTGTTAAAATACTACTCCATGAAGGGGGAGTTGTTGGAGGAAAACATTTAAGAACATATTTGTAGCTCTTACTAATAACTGCTTTAATATGGGGAATTACTCCTTTATCCATGAGCTTGCTAAGATAGGGCCATGAAAGAGCATCTAATCCTACAACTGAAACTTTAACTTCTTCCTTAATCATATTGTTCATCATTCTTAAACTGGTCTTCCTAAAATTAAGCATTTTATTATTTAAACTCAAATAGCTTAAAGTTATATTTGAGGTGTAGGTTTCATGCCCATTAGTATAGAAAGCAGACTTGTTAACGTAGGGCTAATAATATTATTGCTTATAGTTGCCTCTACATGTATTTCAACATGTTTTCCTTTAAGGGAAATTGGTATGAAGGAAGCGAAGAAAATAGAGTATTCCTCACTAATTTACCGCATTGAGGGACCGATGACCATACTTCTTAAAGGAGGACCCTATTTTAACAATTCTAAATATTTACTTTACGATGGAGGAGACATAATTGTTGATGTAATATATTGTGAAGAAAACTACTGTATAGTTAATATGCTTCTTAATATGAATTCTTTGAGTGAAAACGAAGACTTAGTGTTTCATAGGATTCTTAAGCTATTTCTAAGTAACTATACAGTATACACTATTAATGGTGAATTCGTTGGTAAATGGATTTATAATGTAGAATCATTATCGTTAAATATCGTTGATTCTAAGTTTAAGGTAATATAGAATTGTCTAACTTTATCACTAAATTATCCAAATGTAGGTAGTGTTAATGGTAACTGCTTAATAAAAGATATAATACTTTAAGAGTTATTCCATCACAACCCATCAATATTGGAATTGGAGAGAGGAAAGTTTTACTTGAAATGGAATGTGCTTACGATTTAAACACCACACTTCTAAAGGAAGTCTACTTAGGCTTCCTTGACGACATATTATCGAATGTTTTTAAAATATTATACATAGACTTTTCGAAAATGTTTCTTAAAGGTTATAGTGAAGCTTCGTTCTCAAGTATAAATATAAATTTAAACTCTAATTATTTTAAGATATTAAGAGCATACATTACACTTACTCCAGAGCTTTATTTAGAATACGAATCTAAAATTACAGGGGAAATCGTCCTTGAAAATAGCGATATAGTCTTTGAAGATAATATAAGAAAAGGGCTAAACTACATATTATTACCGTTTCTCTCTAGGTGTTAGTTTCAATCATTTTATACAGGTTC
>Ga0180301_10000082_pt1 | contig 63942 bp, 61 predicted proteins | sample GuaBasSediGuay16_FD_121797 | JGI IMG/M metagenome (GOLD analysis project Ga0180301, IMG submission 121797) | Subseafloor sediment microbial communities from Guaymas Basin, Gulf of California, Mexico - Guay16, Core 4569-2, 12-15 cm | ecosystem: Environmental > Aquatic > Marine > Hydrothermal...
AACATAAACATGGGTTGACATATTATAATCACTGATCTCGAATCTAATCGTGTCTTGAGAAGTTATTTTTGTGTTATTTACAGATGGAAAGATGATGTGTATTTTTGGTGCTGTTGTGTCTTTAAAAAAAAACACAGTTCTTCTTCCCACATTACCTGAGTTATCTTTTGCATAAACCGTTAGCTTATTTTCATTCGCAGAAATAGTTATATTTTTACTTATTGAAGTTTCGTTTGTTCCTAAACTATATTGAACTCCGTTTATTGTATACCAAGAACTTACAATATCGCCATCATCATAAAAGTTAACATCTAAGGTTATATTCTCTGTCCTTAAAACCTCTAATGGTGCCGGGTTGTTAATCTCGACTACAGGTGGTAAGTTATCAGGCATAAAATCAACCAAACGGTATGTTGCTTGGCCGTGTGTTGCTGTAAGTCTTGTCTCTGCTCTATCTGTTGCGTTTATAGATCTTTTGTTTAAGGTTATAAATTCATTTCCTGTTTTATATATGCCAACTTTTAACTCTGAAGGCCCATAGCTGAAATTAGAAGTATTCAGGATTATATTTGCAGAAATGCTATCTCCTACACTCAAATTATATCTAGGAGAAATAATTTTTTCCTCAATGTGATTTGGATAGTGCTGTAACAATATAGCTGCCAAACGCCAGTTCATAAGATTGTTTGCGTTATTATTCGTCACATTCACAGAGATATTTATCAAGTCCCCCGGTGTGAACTGCTTGATTTCAACCATTGTTAAGTTATCTATATCTGCAACATTTCTTGCGCTTTCTTCCTTATCAAATGCTCCTGTTTCTTTTGTCAGATCAACAAAGGTTACATAATCTCGTCCATTAATAATCTCTACATCTAATACAGTTTCGTTGTAAAAAGTAACATTCATCACTGTGTCTTCTGCAATGCTGATAAAGCCCTGCGAATTTCCCTCTTCAAAGATTTCCATGAAAGTATAATCTTTCTCTGAACCAAGTGAGCCTATAAACGCACCATAGATATAATTTGGTATCAGACTAAAACTAAATTGTCCAAATGAATTCAGATCACATTGCGGAGCAACATACTTCGAGCCTATACACATTTCAACATTTTCTAAGGCAAGGTTATTCGTATTTTTCACATAAGAGGTTAAAACAGCCATACTAACGGATGCCGGATCAACATATTGCTCTGCATCTATAAAAAGATTTTTATAGTTGTCTTTAAAGATAAAGGCGCCTTTGCTTCCTTTAGAAGTCTTAAGGAAAGGTCCGAACTTCCCTACACCAAACCACAAATCTACGGCACCATAATAGCCAGATGGTATGCTTACGGTTAGATTTATCTGTTTTGTCTCGGATGGTGCCAAAGACACTTTTGTGCTATTAAAAGCAATCTCTGTTATGTTTGGTCTATTTTCATGATAATCATAGCCATTAAACTTCTCAATCTCAACATAAGCTGTCCAGTTTGTCATGTTTCTGATACCATCAAGGTTTTTGATTGTTATAGGAATCGTTAAGACATCTCCAGGATAAACTAGACCATCATCAAACTCTGAATAAATCACAACTTTCCACAGAGTTGCATTGATTTCTGTATCGCTTGTTATATTTAATAAAGAGAAATCAGGAGTCTCGAGCATAGTGTACTGCCCAAAATCTCTTCCTAAAAACAAATGGTATGTTCCCTTTTTCACATAAAGTTGATAATAATTAGTCTCCGGAACAGTTTCTGTTTCATCATAATAACAATTTGAACCATACTCAAGATGTGTATCATAAATCTCTACGCCATTCATATTCTTTATATATCCGCTAACCAATATATCTGCTAACAGATCACTACAATTCTCTTCGCCAGCTCCCCAATATTCCTCGTGACACTCGTCCATGTCCCAGAAACAATCTTCTTGCATTTCGCAGCTTTGTACATCTGTATAAGCCTCACATTGAGAAAACCCACCTTCTTTCTCAAAACACTCACTTAAGTAAGGTTCCCAGTCACAATTAGGATGGTTCAAACACTCAACAGATGTGTTAAAATCCAGGCAATCTATTGGTGTAAAACATTCGTTTGAATCATAATCCCATGCGCAGTACATACTCCAACACAACGATTCGCTGGTATAATTGCTACAACTACCCCTTAAAAAGAAATGCCAGGTTTCAGAAAAATTTCCAGCTGGATTCAACTCGATAGTGTAATTACCGGGATTATTAAACTCGTAAGACGAAGTTGTAAAGTAAGAGCCTGCAGTGCTCGCATAAACCGACCCAAACAAAAGATAGTTCACATAGACATCTGCCGATCCAGTATCAGTAAACTCGATCCCAATATAATAACTTCCTGGTTCGTCTAGCAAAAAATCTTCACCTGAAACACCTTGCATATCCAAAACAACAGTAGGATCAGAAACATTTCCGCCGAGTGTTGTTGTCAGCCAGATGTTGTTAAATAAAGATCCTAATTCACACTCCATAGACATGTTCACAATCACAAAAGCATAATTTGAAAAATCACCAATGTTACCTGCGTTATCAACCGCTCTTACCCAGAAATAATATGTCCCATCTTCGCTTCCATTTACATCAGGATCAAAACCATAGGAAGTATTTGTAGCATTAACAATATTAATTGCAGATGATAAGTTTTCAATATCATTTTTCCAGATTTCATAATGAGCTATTCCTGACTCATTATCATCAGAACCATTCCACTCTAAATCAAAGTGTCCACAGCTTTCATAGGGGTAAGACTCAACACCAGTCACATTTATGTATGTTGGTGCTGTTGGCGGAGTTGTATCAGATTCATTAGCCACAGATACATTAACATCCAAACTATCATCCATAAAAAACTCAGATTTCAAATAATGAAACGTTCCATTAGAAAAATTAATAAGATCACTATATACACGATGTACTATTACGTCTATTCTTAATGAGGTATTAGTATTATTTGCAGGTACAGTCACCAATCTCACAATTTCATTAAAGCCAGAGCTAAGAGTATCCTCGCTTTTGTTGAGATCTAATGAGGTTGTCTGCGCAAATAACTCCGCACTAATATTAAAGAACAAAGTTCCTGGTTCATTATTAGTTATGTTCAGATGGACAAATATAGTTTCGTTATTTTCAACATCAGAAAGATTATTAGGTGACCATATAATCATATTGATGCGTTGTAGAGTTGCATTGATTTCAACGTTTGTGGTATTCGAATAAAAGGCTTCAAAACTCTCTATAGTAGGATAATCTTCCATAGGATCGTGAAACTCTATATCATATATTCCCTCATTCAAACCTGTAATCGAATAATTGCCAAAAATTGTGGTGGTATTCCCCACCTCAGCATGATTTGTATCAAAGATAACAACATTGATTCCATCTAAGTATGCGCCAGTACTATTAGTCACAAAACCAGAAACACTAAAAGCATTAGCTTGCAATACACTAAAAAACAAGGTAAAGACGAATGTTATACACATTATTTTATTCTTCAATATATCCCCCACACCCTAAAAGAATTTAACATTTATAAACATTTGCTTATATATTTCGCCACTTAACAGATACAAACTATCTCAAACTACTTCTTCAATAGACTTTTTACACTACCAAAATCATACAGATTATCAGCTACAACAATAGTTTTGAGTTTACTTATATCTTTTAGAAACGGACTTAGCAGCTTTTCTTTTAGAACATCTGTTCCTTCTGTCACAAAATTAAAGCTTGGTTGCACGATCAGATACTTTTTCTTCCATTTTCCTATAAGATAGCACTTAAATATCTCACTTCTTAACTCATCGTGTATGCTAATAGCAGGATGTTCATGACCTATAATAACGATTTTTGCTTTTGTGAACTCGATATCTTCAGGAATTACATGACCATGACAAATATAGATATCTCCTATAGAATGATGGTTAACTATTTTTACATTTCTTTTTTTTGCTATCGGTCCTAGAATAGTATCATGATTGCCCTTCACCAACATAACTTTTTTTCCTTTCTTAATAAGGTAATCAAGTAACCTTAGTGTAGACCTCCATTCTTGCTCACTTATAGTGCCAAACTCATGCTTGATATCGCCATTAAGCACAACGAGTTCAACTTTTTTACCTTCTTTCTTCAGTCTATCAAAAATCTTATTCAGTCTATCAATAACCTCTTTAAATTGAAACCTAGGCACTAGCACTCCTTGCTTATTCAATGCTTCTTCTAAGCCAATATGCGTATCTGCAATTATCAAAATCTTATGTTCTAGTAGATAAATTGCAAGATCTATTAACTCGATATTTTTAATCAGTTTCATTTAATTCTGTTCTTCATTTAGCTAAACCCACAGCCTATAAATACTTTACGCTCTGTCAAGTGGCAACTTTAGAGCAAAGTATAATCTTTTCAAATCTATAATTCCCAGCCAAATATAACAAAATAACCAATAACAATAACCAAATAAGCAATATAAATCGTATATTAAATGTAACAAACACTAAATGTAATAACATTTATTATGAAAATTATTATGAAAAACAATTAATTTAAAGACAATTATTCACAAAAGAATAAATTTTAAACTCATTGAACTCTAAACTCATTGAACTCTACATCGTTTTATGAGCGCAATCATCAAATTCTGCCTTTGCTTCCTTTATATCACCAAAGTAACTTTTAAAACGATACCAATAAAGAGAAAATGTATAGCCATTACATTCGCTGTTTAGATCATACTCTTTTGCTGGCAATGGTTCTTTTTTCACTGACATTACATCTTTTATTACATCTTTTTCTGCTGGCGTTATAATGGCACCTTGATCTATATTTTCTACATTTATATTTTCTGCATTTTCCTGAATCAGCTTTTCTAAAATAGGCTCATCTTTCTCAGACAGTTCTTCTAAAAAATCTGTACCTTCTGGAGGTGAAGCCTCGTTCGATTGCTCAACCTCAACCCTACTTTTCTTTTTCCTAAAAGGGTTCAATGCATAAGAATCAAAACTTACACCAACGCTAAAACTAACATCGTTTACACCTGTGTGTATGTATTCTGATGGCAATGTCCCTGTCGTCCGACCTTCAACCGAAAGGTGCTTGTAAAATAGTCCACAAGTAAAATCAACATTTTTCGAAAGCTTCCAGACATAGTTTAAACCGAAAAAGTAACCATGTGCATGATCTGAAAAATAAGACTTGCCCTTCACAAGATTCAGTATTTGATAATCTGATAGAAGAGGAATATATGGTATAAAGTTTATGTCCAATGATGTTTCTGAATCTATATTAAGATTTGTCAAGCCATATCTCATTCTTAAAACACCATCAGAGTATCTTTTAATAGTTATTTCATGAGCAACGCTCCACATCTCAGCAGAGACATCATAGTTTAAATTAAAGATAGTTTCAGAAAAAAGACCCCCACATGCCGCATTATCTGCTTTGCGATAATTGCCAGACACATAACCAAGACATAAAGAATCTTTGTCAAAATTATAGCAACACTCAAAATAAAGCATTATCTCTGTTCTCTTGCCCATCACAGGAAATGGTCTACATCCATCATAAACTAAGCCAACCAAATTGTTGGCATTTGTAGTTATCACATCAACATCTTTCATATCAAAAGTATCAATATCTGCTGTTAATCGTATGTTCCATGAACGATCATCAACATCATCAATAGTAACACCATTTAGATCATAGCCAAAATAAGAATTTTTCTTCGAGTCATTTGAGTCGTCTATTTTGTTATTCTCGAAAATCGCTTCATAATCTTTTCTAGAGTTTTGTGTTTCCTGAAAATTTGCATCTCGATTTGCATCTCGGCTTATCTTGATATCATTTTTTAAATTTTCATAGGTTATTCCTTTAGCATTTGTCCAGGGGTGTACAAAAACTGTAGCAGATATAATAGCAGCTGTTAAATATCTTAAGGGTTTATATTTCAACAAACATTGCATTTTACATTGATAAATGACAATCGTGATTTTTAAGCATTTCTTTACTAGAATAGCTACATCAAACTCATCAGTAACATACCGGCGTTTGCAATAAAGTGAATCAGAATCGCATAAACAATGTTTCCTCTAAATGCAGCCTTTCCTGTGCTTTTGCCTACATAATGACCTGCGACCAAACCAAACATAAATAAAGCAACAAAATAAACAAAAAACAATATTGGAAAGCCATTAACGATCCACAAGCCAAAAAATCTAATACCATTCTGCATGTAATGTTTCCAGATTAATGATAATGATATATAATGAATTAGTGCAAAGATCAAAGCCTGTACTACCAATCCTAGTCTGTAGCCGAATGCTTTCTCAGCCATTCTTAGTATAATAAACCTAAAGATTAGTTCTTCAGCAAACGCAATCAATGCTGCAAACAAAATTAGTAATGGCCAAGCCGGCAAAGTTATAAAACCGCTAGGCTCATTTATAATGTAAAACAATAGGGCAAATGCCAGACCAATGAAAAATACCTCGATAAAACGCACCACGTCGATATACTTAATCGCAAAGCTTATTGTCATCTTGAAGATCTTCATAAAAATAAAAAATACAACAATCATAACTACAGGTACAATAAAGTTGAATGTGTCTAAGCTAATGATATTAAATGACGCAAGGAAAAACCCGATTATTGACAATATTATATACACAAAAACTGTGACTAGAACAGACAGTAAGAAATCATCTCTCACTTCTTTTCCAACCATCTTCTTCCATAATGCAACAGTAAATACTAGGAATGTTGCAAGCACCATTATCAATGATAAAAAGATAGAGAGACTACCAGTTCTTTCTAAGAATAAGATATAAGCCATCGGTATTAATAGTATAATCAGGCTCCAGATTATAATAGAAGCATTGCTAATTAAATCTTCTACAACATTATCAATCATATAACTAGATGCTGAGTAAACAAACAAAACGAAACCTCCGAGATAAAATAATAAATCGAGAACAAGCAATGTTAGCAATGTTAAAGCTGTCACAACACCCAGGAAGCTTGACACAGCAAGGCTAGATGTTAAATTAGAACCCATCAGCGCAGGATGTTTAAATGCTTGTACCATGATCGGCCAATAGTTCGTGAATGAAGAAATAAAGTAATTCCACACAAACAAACCGAGGAAAATTGAAGCTATCAAGAACAATATCGTTGTAAGATATTTTCCAATCTTCCTGACCCACGAAAAGAAGCTTAGGAAGAATATAATTACAATCAGTAAAATGCTAATCTTAGGCGAAAAAATTGCTGCATCTAAAACAGGTTTGGTTACGAAATCAACACCGTATATTCCTGCTGTATGAACAAGAATACTCTTCTGCGTTATCCAAGGTACTAGGAAGTAAGCAATAGTTGTTGTAAAGAACAGTATAATCACTCCAACATAAAACTTATTGTGTACAACTTTTTTCAGATTGAGCTTAAACACGATAAAAAATGCAACAATTATAGGAAATAACAATAAAGCAATTAGGCCAACTGAAGAGACTACACCAAGAAACAAACCAATACCACTAGAAACAAGCATCTTTAATGGTTGGTGCATAGCAGAGCTAACAACATTTCCTGCCTGACAAATCTCTCCTGTAAGCTTACAGAAATAAAAAGGATCTTTTGCAACACCAAAGACATAAGGCAAAATATATGTTGCAAAATCGCTAAGGTAATGAAAAATAAGCAAGAAGCCAAATCCAAGAAAGATGTGTTTCGTACTTGTGAACAAATCACGTACTTTGCCAAGTATCAAGTCATCAATAGAACCAATCGACTTTAAAGCTTTTGACTTGCTTTTATCAAGATCCTTGATAGCGAATATAATAGCAACTATGAATAATGATTTATCTAAAGATACAATAAACCATTGGTTTATTAGACCAAAGAAGTATTGCGAGACTATGAAAAGAATAAAGTAGGTCAACATTATTTTAATTAACGCTGATAAAAAGCCAGATTTAACGCCACTTACCTTATGCCAATGTTTCTTGTTGTGATCAAACAGAGTAACAAGCGAATGGAAAACTGATCTCTCACCGTATCTTTTCCTTAGAGCGTATATTATTGCAAAAGCAAATATTGCAAGCATTCCTATAAGTAAGGTCCACATCTCTATCTTAGATTTAAGAAAATAATTATTCAGAGCTATGTTATATTGTTTAGCTGTAACAGCTTCGTCCCTTGCTACTGCAAGATACATATCATAAGGCATTCCCAGCTCATAGAACATATCCTGACCATTGTAAATGAATTCTTGGCCTTGCAGCGGCAATGTTAGGTCTTCGTATATTTGCGCTCCTTGTCCAACAGGAGTAAAGCCAATAAACGTAGGTAACACCAATATATAGAATATTACTAACACTACCACATTCGGCCATTTTCTATCCTTGCCAAACATAAATCCGGTCAGCTTCAGACGCCACCAGAAAAACAACAACAGTCCAGATGTTAAGACTTTGTCAAGCAAATCTAAACTGCTTGGCAGTAGACCTATTAAATCAAAAAATCCAAGAAGAATCATAGCTACAGTAAAAATTAGCCCACCATGCTTTTTTAATAATCTAACCATCCCCATTCATATAAGAAATGTTTTAATGTTTATATTAATTTCTAATCATCCGCAATAAGAAAACACTAACCAAAACAGAGACACATGGACAAAAAAGGTTTTATTATCTTTAGAATTATAGAACTAATTAAACAGACACAAGTTATTACAAGCACTGTATTTTATACAATTGTTACCATCATTTCCACTTAACCATCCGCAGAAACATTTTTATATTACCAAAATAAACAAATCATAAAAGGGGGCATAATGACCATAAGTCTAATATTTTGGATTATCATATTTATTATTAGTTTGTACTTTCTTATCAAATCGTCAGATTATTTTACAGATGCTGCTGAAAAAATAGGTATCTGGCTTGGTATTCCTGCATTCATAGTTGGAGTCACAATAGTATCAATTGGTACATCTCTTCCAGAACTAGCGTCTAGTATAGCCGCGGTTTTTAATCCTGCTGTAGGCGCGTCTTCTATTGTAGCAGGTAATGTCATAGGTAGCAACATAACAAATATTCTCCTTGTACTAGGTATTGCATCACTGTTTGTAAAAAAAATGAAAATTTCCTGGGAACTTATCTCTGTTGATCTTCCACTTCTTTTTGGTTCTGCAGCCGTCCTTATTTTTTTGATCTTTGATGATTTTATTTTCTGGATAATAAGTCACGGACTCACAAATCTAAGTAATGTGAAACCGCAAATAACATGGTTGGAGTCCATAACCTGTATTATTGGCTTTATGATATATGTAACCTATACGGCATCTAATCGTCCTTCAAAAGATCACAGAGTTAAACGTAAGAAGCTTGGCTGGAAGACCCCTGTAATCATCATGGCTTCAATTGCAATTATTTACTTTTCTGCAAAATATACTGTAGAATCAGTTGTTCACATAGGTACAATAATTGGCGTTAGCCAAGCTATCTTAGCAGCAACGGCCATTGCTATCGGAACCAGTTTACCAGAACTTATGGTCACGATAACTGCTGTAAGAAAAAAGAAATTCGAGCTTGCAATAGGCAATGTTCTAGGCTCAAATATATTTAATACATTCATGGTTATTGGCATACCCGGTGTGTTATCAGCATTCTCTCCTGTAAGCGGTCTTGCTGTTGATACAAGCATTTGGCTGATAGCATTACCATTCATGCTAGCTGCAACATTCTTGTATATCTTCATGACGCAAGACAATACATTAACCCGATACGAAGGCTTAATGTTGTTATTAATGTATGTTATATTCATAGGGATTTTGTTTTGGTCAGAATTTTCTAGGATAGCTGCAGGAACTATTATTAATCTCTAAATCAGGATAGAGGCTAATCGAATTTTCACCTAATCATTTTTTTCTCAGAGCTTTAATTTTTATATAAACTACATGCAAAACTACAAACTTTACAACACTATATCTCATAAGTCTTACCTTCTTCTGCGATTGGAATAATCTCACTTTTCATGTTATCTGAAACATGTACAAGTAAAATTTTCTTTCTTATTTTTTCAGGTAGTTTCTCTAATTCACCAACAAAAGTGTGCACACCATCTCGTATATTCTCAGCATCGTGTAATATCAGATCAGCATCCCATAAAAAACCAAGACAATCATCACGATCCCGTTTACTAATCTTCTTTCTGCGGTACCAATCATCTATAAGTTTTCTCCTATAGATTGTATCACCAGAATACGCAAAAGTCTTTCCAGTTTCTGTATCTATAAACTTAAGGCCAATCGTCGGAGTGTAATGAAAACTATTTCTTATCTCTACTTTGAGATTACCAATCATTCTCGGATGTCCAACCTTGAGCTCATAAAAAGTGACCCAATCGGTAAACTTAAACTTAATAAAACCCTTAAAACCAGAGGAATAAGTTCTGTCCATAGCCTTGAACCAATAGTTCTTTAACAGATTAAAAATCTTTTTAGTCGTGTAAAGATTGATCTTTCTCTGCTCAATATACTTCTTCCATAATAATAAAGATTCAAAGCCAGCCGTATGATCACCATGTATGTGCGTAATTATAACATCATTTATACACTGTTTATCTATATACATCTTGGCTAACGCCCGAAACAATCCTTGGGGACAATCAACTAATATTGACCTATCTAACTCAACAATAAAACTAGTGTTATAGTGTTCTGATGTCAAACCATTACCTATACCAACTATATGAATTTTCATACAACCCCTCTTTTAAGATTAAAGATAAACTTTAAATTTAATAAATAACTTCGTAAACATTAATTGGCTTGCTTTTCCCCTTAACCATAATTGGCTCAAGCTTTTTAAATTTAAAATAACGCTTGGCTTCTTTGTATGTGTACTCTGAAACAAGTATCTGATCGCCTTTTGCTGCACTGCAAAGTCTAGCACCAAGATTAACATTATCTCCTAATACAGTGTAATCTGACATCTTTTCGCAACCAATGTTCCCTGCAACCATTTCACCAGTGTTTATTCCTATACCAATCTTACATGGAATCTTTCCTTCTTTTTTCCATTTGGTTTGCAGCCTTTTCATGGCCTTTTGCATATCTATCGCAGTCTCAATCGCGATTTTTGCGTGTTGAGGGTAGTGAACAGGTGCACCAAACAAAGACATCACTTCATCACCAACAAATTTATCTAAGGTGCCATCATGTGCCATCACAACTTCTGTCATTGCAGTAAGGTACTCGTTTATCACTTTAACCAGTTTCTCAGGATCTTTAAGCTTCTCCGACATCGCTGTGAAACCACGTATATCTGCAAAAGAAACAGTCATGTTAAGACGCTGGCCAGTCAAAAACTGCTCATTCTTAATCTTCAACATCTGTTCAACCACTTTCTCATTAACATACCTTTTAAATACATTCTTGATCTTCTGCTTTGAGATATCCTCAAAGATTGCAGTATCTGCCTGGCTTGCAACTGCAGTCAACAATTTTTCATCATCAACATCAAAATGCTTCTTTCCTTTAGGATTTATCACACCAAACGTACCTATAACCTTATCTGCTAGAATTAAAGGGATGCATAATATAGATCTTATATCTTTACTAACTTCATTCCTTGAAATAAGACTAGCTGTTTTAATTGCATCATAACCTATTTTTCGCATTATATGTTTCCGTCTATCAGCGCCAGCACCGATTGTTTTCATTTCTTTCTCTTTCCCATCATCATCATATAGAATAATAAAACCAATCGTTGCTGCTGTCACATCAACAAATTCTTTTAGTACAGCAGATAACATCTTGTCGAAATCTTTTATGTTGTCCCTTATCTCGTCTATTCTATACAAAACCTGAAGTTCTTTATTCTTTAGTATCATTGAGTTAAAAACATTTATGTATTCAAGAGCAGAATCTAGCTGATCTTCTAAAACATGTAACAGAGCTTTATCATTATCAGAAAAACCTATTTTCTTATCAAGCAACACAACTGCACCAAAAACTTTATCTTCGCCAAAAATAATGGGCATCACAAATCCATTCTTTGCTTTTCCAGATTTTACTTTTCCAGATTTTAGAAGCAAATCCTTTTTCATCTTCATCGCATCTTTTGCCATCTTTAACACAAATCCATTGGAGAATCTTCCTTTTGTTCTGTCTTTTGTTGCAACAATCTCTGGCTGTTGGGACTTTTCATTTACTATAATAACTGCAGAATAATCCACAGGAATAAACTTTGCAACAACATCAAGCACTTGCACCATCATCTCATTGAGATTGTGTGTTTTGTCCCTTATACGGTCTATTTCTGTTATAATCGTTAACTCTCGCACTTTTTGTTTCACCCTTTCTACTGCTTTTATATGTTCTATTGCAGAGTCTGCCTGGCTTGCGATGGCTTTTAATAATCTAATATCATGTTCATTAAAACGGCCTTTTCTTTTATTAATAACAACAATTGCACCAATTGCTTTCCTATTTATCACTAAGGGGATAGATAAAATAGAATTCAGTTTAACATGAGGGTGTCTAAAAACACCTCCTTCCCTTATAAACACTTCGCACGAATTTATACTTCTCCTTGCAAAATTCTTTATAGTCTGAAACCGTTCCCCTTTGAATAAATAAAGTCCCTTATCATTAACAGCAGCAATCTCCAACTCGTCAGTTTCTTCATTTACTAACAGAATAAAACCCATCTCTACTTCTGCAGTCTTAACAACTTCCTTAAGTAACGGATTCAGAAAGTCTTGGAGGGTTTTAGCACTATCTCTGAGATCGTCCAGTGTATATAGAATTGATAATTCTTTTTCTTTCTGTTTTAGTTGTAAAATAAGATCCTTGGTACTTTTCTTAAACATTTATAGCTCCCCAACCAATTGTATACTAATTATATTTAAGCTGTATATTTAAAGATTTCTAGAGTTAAAGATTTCTTGATAGTAATATCTTGATAGTAATAGTAAAGATCAAACACCCCAAACAGGGTTCTTTCTTCTCATAATTTCTGCAATCTGCCTTAAAACATCTTTTTCATCCGCTGTTAAATATTCTTTATGTTTCTTCATCATCCTAAAATCGCCTTCCTCAATAAAACTGTAAAGGACATCTCCTTCCTTAATCTGCCTACCAATAGTAACTCCTGTCAAAGAAGCAGCAACTTGTTTACCTTTCTGTGCTTCAGATATATTCTGCTTCTCCTGTTGTAATCCTTTAACAACAGTTACACACTCCCCTTCTTCAGTCATCAGATTCATTCCTGTTTTAAGAGTTCCAAGTAACACTTCAACACCGACAATAGCAGGATTACTTTGCCGAAAAACATAGCCTTTTAAAATCTCGATCTTACACGGCCTTGTTACGCTTTGTAGCTCTCTTGCCTCTAATTGTTTTTTCCTATGTTCCTGCCATTTTTCGTAATCTTCTATTAAGCGATAGATAACATCATTTGTCAAAACAGTCACTTCTGTGTCATGCAGTTTCACGTCTCTACCAATTTGAACGTTGAAACCTAGTACAATCGCATACATAGGTTGCTTTTCTAGATTGCTTTCAGCATCTATGATGTCTTTCTTGTTAACATCGCCTATTATTGCCTTTCTAATAGGGATCTTTTTCTCACGCAACAGATTAACCAAAGCCTCTAAACTACCTAGAGTGTCCGCTTTAATTATAATTCCTTCCTTATCAGTTTCTATCAAAACCTCTTCTACTTCTTTCTCGAGTTCTTCTTTAATAGTATCCACACTTTCCTTATCTGGCGCAACTCTAAGAGGCATTCCAGCAATAACATTTTCAGCACCAGGCGCAGAAATCTTAACACCTGTTGCAGCAACAGCTTCTTTAACAGATTTAAACTTAGCTTTTTCATCCCTCATCTCAGCAAGTGGAGCAGGTTCAAACAATGCTCTTACCTTAGCAACTATCGGTCCGTCTATATTACCAATCACAATAGTATCGCCTGTCTTGATTCTACCATCATAAATTATAACATCCATTGTTTTTCCCAAACCTCTCTCTTCCTTTACTTCTAGGATAGTGCCTTTAGCAGGTCCCTCAACATCAACCTTAAGGCTCTGTTCTAGGAAACGTTGCGCTAACCCAGTTAGCACCATTAATAACTCAGCTATTCCTTCCCCAAACTTAGCGTCAGTTGGGACGATAGCAACCTGTTTTGTATAATCAGAAACACGATCAAAACGCTCGCTTTCAAAACCAAGCTCAGATAATGTGCCAACAAGTTCATATATCCTTTTATCTAATTCATTTTGAACATTATCTGCCTGAATCCTTATATTCTCTAGGATAGATTTTTCTGGATCTTTTACCCAGCCTGCAATAAGGTCTATTTTATTAGCCGCAACAATAAATGGTGTCTTATATCTCTTCAATATATCAACAGCTTCAAATGTTTGCGGTTTAAAGCCTTCATTCACATCTACAACAAGGATAGCTATATCAGCTAAGTTACCACCCCTTCTCCTAAGGTTAGCAAATGCAGCATGCCCGGGTGTATCTATGAACAGTATCCCAGGCAAGGTTAATTTCAATTTTAAAGTCTCAAGCATCTTTCCACATATTTTCTTGATAGTTTCAATTGGCACTATGCTAGCTCCTATCGCCTGTGTTATAGCCCCAGCTTCTTTTTCAACAATAACTGTCTTTCTAATTGTATCTAATATACGTGATTTACCGTGGTCAACATGACCTACTACTACAGCTATGGGTTGTCGTATCACCATTTATGATTAGAAATAGTAAGAGTTTTTAAAGGTTTAGGATGAATTTATTCATTATTTTCTTCATTATTTTCTTGTTACACAAAGTTACACAAACTATATAGATATAATGATTTATTAGTGTAATAGCCTATTGTATTAGCCCATAATATTAGCCTATAATAATTGTACTGTAATTGTATCTGTAACTGTATTTGTAATTGTACTATAATTGTATTTAGCTTTTACATATTAGTTTACATCATTAATGTACTTGCGTTAATTGAGATTGTATTAATAACTCTGTATAATAATTAATAATTTAAATAATAATTAATAATTTAACAATAATAATTTAAAGGAACAAATATTCACCATATCATGAAAACTATTGTAGAAGGATCAGCCATAATAAAGATAGCAGAACAAGAAAAGGTCAGCAAAAAACTACCTGTATTCTACAATCCAATAATGAAGACAAATAGAGACATCTCTATATTGTTATTAAACGCTCTAAACAAAAAACAGATGCAGATAGCACTACCTCTAGCAGGCTCAGGAGTGAGAGGGATTAGATTCTTAAAAGAACTTAAAAAAGATAAAATCAAAAACATTTCATTTAATGATCTAAAGCCTATTACAGTAAAATATATCAACAAAAATATTTTGTTAAACAATATTAAAAATAAAAAACTAAAACCAGATAGAAAGGGCAATATAGACGATTACATCAAGATTACAAACAAAGAAGCAGATATCTTCTTGTTAGAAAGTAGTGGCTTTGATTATATTGATATAGATCCATTTGGCACGCCTAATCCATTTCTAGATGCGTCTATTAAAAGATTAGCAAGAAAAGGTATTCTTGCAATAACAGCAACAGATACGAGTGCATTAGCTGGTACATACGAGAATGCTTGCAAACGAAAATATTGGGCCAAACCTTTAAGAACTGCGATCATGCACGAAATTGGTTTAAGGATTTTAATTAGAAAAATACAGCTTATAGCAGCACAGTACGAGAAAGCGCTGACACCAATCTTTAGCTATGCTACAGACCATTATTATCGCGTTTATTTCCAATGTCAAAAAGGCAAAACTAAAGTTGACAAGATCTTAAAGCAACACCAGATGTATAAAGATGCTGGTCCACTATGGACAGGACAGCTTGCTGATAAAAAACTAGCAGAAAAAATTGTAAGAAACAACAAACAACCAGAACTCAGTTTACTGTTACAAAATATTTCAGATGAAAGCAAACTAAAGGCATGGCCTTTCTATGATATACATACATTATGCAAAAAAAATAAACTCAGTATACCAAAAAAAGAATTGATAGTAAGAGAAATAAAAAAAAAGAAATACAAGGTCAGCAACACACATTTTTCATTGCATTCTGTGAGAAGTAATATCCCTAAAAGAGAACTGATCGAAATACTAAGAAGACTTCAGCCCAATTAAAATCATAAAACTATTTATATATGAAAGAATACCCTTCTTAAAAGAGGTAATATAAATGAAACAGACAATGCTAGTAGCAATAACAATTCTGACATTAGTTTTATTCTTAGTAGCTGGATGTGAACAACCTATAACACCAGAATCAACATCTACAACTGAACCAGCATCCACACCTAAAAAACCAGAAGCTCAACTAGAATGTAAGATAAAAGGCGGAACGTGGAGGGAATTCTCAAACGCTTGTGTTGACTCTTGTGAACTAGTAACAGATCCTAATCTGCTATGTGCACAGGTAATAACACCTGGTTGTGATTGCGGTCCTGATAAGTGCTGGGACGATGATACTGAAACATGTATACCTAACCCCCCAAAAAAATCAAAAGAGCAGCTTGCCTGTGAAAACCAAGGCGGGGTCTGGAAAGACTTTCCTGACAACTGCGTCGACTCATGTATAACACTTAAAAAGATCAATCCTACATGCACTGCAGTAATAACACCTGGTTGTGATTGCGGCCCTGATAAGTGCTGGGACGATGATACCAAGAATTGTATTCAAAATCTAAAGGTACCCGGATTTATAAAACTCGATCGTAAAACAGCAGAACAAAAACTACAAGAAGCCGGCTGTTGGTACAATCTAACAAGAAAAAGCGAATGTATTGTCTTTGAAGACCCATACTGGATAATCCAAAATGAAATCTGTCTAGGCAAGTGTAAAATCAATGCATATACTGGTGAAGTTGAGATAGATATTGATCCAATGTGCATGGGACTATTAATGCCAGGAGAATGCCAAACAGATGCTGATTGTTCAAAATATACACCTAGGTGTGCAACCAAATATGTCTGCAAGAACACTTCGTGTGTGCCTAGCTACGAATAATTTTTTGTTTAAGTATTTTTGTTTTTCAGAGAGGACTGCTTCTTGAACAGCTAAAAAGCCACAAGAAAAAGCCACAAGCTTAGATGTCAGTTACACTTAACAAATCCTTATTGGAAGAAAATTATTATAATGCATTCAAATTTCTTAGAGTTCTAAACTTAGTTATTCAAAATCCAGAACAATCTTTCCAATATTTCTTATATTAGTTGCAAGTTGTCTTAAATTGTCAATCACTTTATAATTCTTAGCAGTAACCTTTAATGCGTCTATCTCTTTCTCAATATCTTCTTTCTCTGCAATCACTCGATCAGCCAACTTACGATCATTTGTAAAAAATGCCTTAATTGTTTTCAGATAATAGTCGCCTAGCGAAGCAAACATATTCTCAAAATTCCTAATATCTTTCTTGTCATGCTCTTCCAACACTTTTGCTAGATTTTTTGTACTATCAGCAACTCTTTCTATATTCTTAGCAATGTTCCATAAAGATAAAGCTTCTACATTTGTTATTTTAAAAGCTTTTGCCTTCTGCTGATTAGACAATGCGCTCCTTATCAATCTAGACATCAAAAAGAATAACTTATCCAGCTCAAAATCGCGATATCTCAAACTTTCAGATATTTTCTCACCTTTAAAGACTTTCTTACAATCAAGCAACATGCTCCTATTTAGCATGTCCATTCTTCTTATTGTATTATTAACAGAAAATTCGTCTAGGTTCAAAAAATCTTTTGCACTTAGCTTTGTGGTAGTTTGTTCTTGTATCTCTAAAGCAAGAAAATTATCTAATATCTTTCTGACTTCGGGCAGCTTTTCATTTAGAGTTTTGCCTATGAAATTAAACAAATGATAGTTGTTAATATAAGCAGATATTGTCTCTCTCCGGATCGTTCCTATATCCTTGTTATCTATCTCGATTGTTATCTCTTTAATCTCTTGCTCATCTTGCTTCTCTTTATGCGTAACTATGACTTCACCAGCAGAATTCTCTTTTACAAAAAGAATATCCCCTTTTTTTAGTTTATTTCTCTCAACCCAATCTTTAGGCAGAGAAATTGTATAAGAAGCAGAACCAGTTTTAACAAGTCGTCTTATTTGCATGATTTCACCTCTTTAAATCGTGTTTTTAAATGAAAAGTACGACTCGTATATAAATTTTGTGTGGATATTGGAAATATTAGCCAGCCAGTTAAAAGAGTAAAGTCTTCTCAAATGAAGAAAATCAGAAGATCGTTTTTGGCTCATCCAAAGATTCAAACAGAGAATGAGGTCGAATCACCACAAAAGTAAATTGTACAAAGCATTGTCTGCGTCACCATACATTGTATGTAAGATGTGCATCAGCTGATATATCAAGATTTTCTAAAAAGCGACTTACACTGATTATACTAATTATACAGATATTTAAAAAAGCAACAAGAACATTTTTAAAATCAGTAGCAAGAATCCTCAGCCTATCGCTCGCCTAACATCTATCACTTCAACACTATTAACTCCATCTAATTCACTAATAGAATTCTCTAATTCTTCTGTACTTCCTTTAGCTTCGTCCATCACAAATATAATATTTAATGATCTTAGCCCAAATGCAATAGGTTCCTTACTTGTTTTTCCAACGTCGCCACCAAATTTAGCAATCAATTCAGTCGCTTTCTTCTCTACTTCATCTAGATTCACATCAGTAGACTTAGGCATAATTTTTAGTGTTATTATAACATTTGCCATCTTCAGTTAGTTCTCATATAGATGATTATCAATTTAATGATATTCTCAATTTAATGATAGCCTATTTAAAATCGAAATCAAGGACCTTCAAAACCACAATTATGACATTTATATTTAGCAACAATCTCACGGCAGTGCTTACATCTAATTATCTCTGTTTTACCGCATTGTGGACACATAAACCTAGTGCTACCTTTTATATTTGATATCTTTTTCTTACACGAACTACATCTTAAATCTTCTGCCATAGTAATTAGACAAAAGCAACGATTTAAAAAGTTTATGTTTCTTTGGCTGAATACGAACCAGAATTCTCATGGTTTTTTGACACTCTGACATGCAAGATTCCCATATAGAGAGTCAGGTATAGACGGGAGAGCAGGTATAGAGTCAGATTCCTAAATTAGAAAAGTGCCAGAGCCACATAGCCAGGGTTTGTAACAGTTTGTAACAGTCATTTTTTTCTTAGTTTATAAAACGATGTTTCTCGATGTTTCTATAAAGATACAAAAGGTACCAAACAAAAATAAACAAAGTAAAAATTATTCTGCTCTAACATTCAAATTGGCCTATCTATTTCTGCATCAAAAAAAACAAAATCTGAAAAGTAACTATTCCAGAAGTATAACAAAAGTATATAAATGTACACTATAATCGTACTTACACAATGGCAAAAATAAAGCCCCAATCCTTAAAAGTGTTAGAAAAAAGTCTAATGTATAAAGAGAGAGCCCTCAAGAAACAAGAAGAACTCCTTAAGAAACAAAAGCAAAGAATTCAGAGAAAATATTCTTCATACAATAAGGATCTTCAAAACTTAAAAAAACTCAAAAGAGAAATAGAGAATGAAATCAATAAGAAAACAAAAGAGATTGCTTCTCAACGTAGAGAAATTAAAAGGAGAGAATCTCTGCTTGAAAAAAAACAAGCCACAGCATTAAACAAACTGAATCTAATTATAACTCAGATTGAAAAATTAAAAAAGACTAAAAACGAATTAAATAAAGAAATTCTAGAAAAGAAAAAAACTCTAGCCACTGTTAAAGAACAATCTAGAAAAATTGAAGCGGATATCCTAAAAAAAGAAAAAAGACTTAAAAAAAGGGAAGATGTCTTACTCGCAAAAGTAAATCTACTCGAGAAAAACCATAAAGAGCTCATCGCTCTTAAATCTAGTCTTGAAAAGAAAGCTCGCGAACTTCATCTAAGGCATAGCAGTCTTCTAAAGCGCGAACAGGTTGTTGATTCGTTAGAGAGGCAATGGCTTGAGAAACAGAAAAAAATTGAAACTAATATAAATAAGCTAGAAGCTATACGCGAATCAACAGACCAAAAACTCAAAGAAAGAAAAGTTTTACTGCGTGACATTGAAAAAGAGGCCAAATTAATTGAAGCTGACATACTAAAAAAAGAGAATAAGCTTAAGACTCAAAAAGACGAATTATTAAAAATAAAAGATATGCTCACAAAAAGGAAGAATGAACTTGATAAACAACAAGCTTTATTAGAAAAAAAAGCACAGGAACTATCAAAAAAAGAAAGCATTTTGAAAAACGCCGAAAAAAGTTGGGCTACTAAAGAACGTTCTATGCAAAATAAATTAGCAGTCTTGCAAAAAGCCATTGAAAACGCAAAGATAGAAAAAGTAAAAGAACTAGAAAAGTTAGACAAACAGATAAAAGCAAAAATTGAATCAAAATCTGGAAAAATACAAACTTTGGATAAACAGATTGCGGCTGCAACATCAAAACTGAAAGAAACTACACAGCAAATCGCTTCGATGAAAAAGGAATTATCCCGTGAAAAAAGTGAGTTCAAAAAAGATAAATTAAAGATACAAAAAATCAATGCTTCTTTTGAAGAACGCGAAAAAACAATAGCCGAATACAAAGATCTTCTAGCTAAGAAAGAGAAACTACTACAAGACAAAGAAAGAGACATCGAAAAGACCGAATTAGACGTCAAGCACAAAAATGAGTTAATTACAGAAAAACTGAAAAATATCACAAATACAGAAAAAAAGATAAAAGACGAGCTTAAATACCTCAAAGAAAAAGAGGATAAAATACAAAAAGCTCGTGAATTAAAAGAAAATATACGCAAGCTTCGTTTAGTTCTATGGGATATTGACGAAGAAATCAAGAAAAAGCAGGCAGAGCTTGGCAAAGCTGTTGTAGAACCAAAGTTGGAAGGTTATGTAGAAAGGGAAGCTGAGCTTGCATTTAAACCAAAACCAAGTAAACATAAAGAGCTTGACCTTGCAATGAAACTTTGTGCAGCTCAGGTTAGGCGTGGCCAAATTAATGAGGCGAAAAAAACTTATATGCAGATCAGGCGGATGTATCGTAAACTAAAGTTCAAGAAAGACGAGAAATATTTAGTAGGTCTAAAAATACAGGACCTATATGACGACATAAAACTAAAAGAGATTGAATAGATCGTCTAAAATAAATCTTCTAATTGTCATTAATATTTGCTCTGATAATCTTATCCTCCTCATCAATCTTAAACTTAACATCTAAAAATTTCTCAACAACATAAATATTTGTCCTTGTATGATCACTTATCTCAGAAACTTTCATTCTACCACCAACTAAGGCCAATATAGGAATCAGATTATCAGCCAAATGCTTGTCAACTGGAGCTCCTGAGCTGATCTCTTCTATTAGTCTTTTTCCTGCTTCAGTACCTACTTTCTCTGCGGGTTTCCCACGTTCACCCAACGCATCTGCACCAATCCTAATCGGATTGTTAAGATCTATTTCATCATCCTGTAGAGAGAAAACAGCCCACAATGTTATACCCGAACCAGCACACAACACATCAGCATATTCTTTTCTGATCTTAATTGGTGCATTTAACTTATTAAGTTCCATCTTTGCTGCTCTCGCTTGCCTATCAGCTACATCAGCTTTCTCCAGAATTTTAGCAGCATGACTAACCCCTTTAATCTGTATTAGCTGACCTTGCTTCACTAGTTTAATCACAAAGTGCTTATCGTGAATTCTACCTAAAAACTCTTTAAATTCGCTAAAATCGCCAACACTCACCTTAGGTTTTATCTTTAAAGTTACCTTTCCTCCACCCATAGGATAATAGCCTCGCTTCTCCAACCTGCAATCAATTTCAGCAAATCTATTTAGCTGTGGTAGTAAAACTTCTTTAAAATAATCGATAGGCATACTCCATCGAGTGTCTGTACCACCTTTAATTCTGATTGTTATAACCCTATTTGCAAAAATACAAGGTAACAACAAAGATTGCATCAATAACGTTATACTCCCTGCCGTACCGACATCTATGTTTAAGGTTTTTGCTTTAATTTTCTCAGGAATATAAATTATCTCATGCGAACCAAGATTTACGCCTTTAACTTTAGCTCCGCATAACTCTTGCAATGCCTTAACACAATGAAGATGCTGAGCTTTTAAGCCAGATTTACATCTACCTCTCCTTATATCTGTAACCCTAAATGGCTTTCTTGTCAATGTTGATAACGCTAAGGCCTGTCTTACTATACTTCCGCCTCCTTCACCATAGCTTCCATCTAACTCAATCATTTATAAAAACCTCACATATTCAAAAAGAATTAAAAAGCGTTTATAAAATTTTATATCAGTTCTATAAAATTTATATCAATTCTTCGATATCTTGAAGCTCCTTCTCAAGATTTTCAAGATCCGAAATATCCAATTCTTCATCTACATTAGATATATCACTAATTCCTCCAGAAATCTCCTCAACATCTTTATCTTCTGTAACAATTGGCTTAGGCTCAGGCTTAACAGTCTTCTTTACACAACCTGCTGTTATAATCAAACCTATGATAAGTGCAACAATCAGCAATGTAATAAATCTCTTCATTATCTCACCTAACATTAGTTAATTAAAGTTTATTTTTAAAGGTTTTGGTTTTGATTTTTGTATGATTTTGTTAACACACTAAAAAGTGTTATTAACATTTACGAAATAAAAATCACATAAATAAAAAAAAATTAAAATTATTCTGTCTCATTTACACTTGTAATCTCGCTTGTGTTGTCTGTTTCTTCTATCGTCACTGTCCCATTTAAGGAAGCATCTGTTGTTATTTCTGCTTCTTCTTCACTCATTTCTGTTTCGACCTCTTCTTCTGTTTCTTCTGTTCCTTCTTCTGTTTCTACTACAACGTCTTCTTCCTCATCCTCAATCGTCTCTTCTTCCTCCTCTTCCAAACCATTTTCAATCTCAGCAGATGGTTCTACCAACCCTAACTCTTCGTCTTCTTCAAGCTCAGTCTCGCCTCCCTGAGCCTTGATCTGAAGTAAGATTGCTTTCATAGTCTCTCGAGCTTCTTTAAGATGATTCTTTGCGCTTGATATAAACATCTTTGCTTCTTTTAATGCTGATTCTTTTGAATCGGCATCTTCTGCTTCTTTAGCTTCTTTAAACTTTGTTTCCGCAGACTTGAAATCAGCCTTAGCTGCATCCATGTGGGTTTTAAACTCATCTATCTTCGATCTTATCGGTTCTATATCCTTACCATTAATCACCATTCTTCCTAGAACACGCTCTAGCTTAGCTTCAAGCTGCCTTGCTCTCACGACGACAACACCTATTCTAGCATTAACTAGCTTACCAGTTGCTCTCTCTACAATTGGTTTAGTATTTCTCCAAGCAGCCCTTATTTGTGAAGCTACCTTTCTTATCTCCCATCTATCTTCAGACGTTTCTATTATTTCTTTAGCTTCTTCTATTATCTTTATTCTTTCGTCTACCTTCGCAAGAAGTTCTGCTGCTTCCTCATCGCTTAAATCTTCAGCAGTTTCTATCTTTGCCCTAACCTTCTCTAATGCTGCAAGTATCACATCTGCACTTTTACCTAAAAAATTCTTTGCATCTTCCTTTGCTTGCTCTCTTATCTGTTCACATTCTTCTGTTTCTTGATCTTTACAAGCTTGCAGAGCCAATTTCTTGGCTTCTATTTTTTCTTTTGCTAGGTTAAATTTTTCTCTTCTTTCTTCGAACAATTCTTTCGCATGACTAAACTTCTTTTTTGCAGCCTCCAGTTTTGATTTAACAATTAATCTAGCTTTTGTTTTATTTTTAAACTTACTAAAATACTTGTCTTCTTTTAATTCGTTTAGCCTTTTAGCTACTACAAGTTTTTTTTCTTCTATTGTTCTCAAACGCTCTAGATCTTTTTCTTTCAACCGTTCTATGTTTTTAATTTTCAGTTTGAGCTTTTCCTCGCATTTCTCTTTTGGTAAACCAAGCTCTTTACATTTTTCTATAGAGACCATGAGCTGTTGTTTTTGAAACTCGCGGAAATCAGTCATGTTAAATTTCTTAATTTCTCTTACTCGTTCCACGATTTTCTTTGCTACTACAGCTCTTAATCCACAAGCTCTTTTAGCTTCTTCTTCAGAAAGACCTTTTTCTTCAATAAGATTTTTCACGCATTCTTCAACAACCTGTAGTTTAGCTTCAATGCGTTGTCTTATATCATCCTGAATATCCACATCATCTTTAATATTCTGATTGATAATAGGTTTTTTCGTCCTAATGCCCTGTTTAACGATCGAGACTGGTGACTCTTCACCTTTCAATGCGTCCATGTCGGATGTTGCTATGTTACCCTGTGCTAACGTAAAAGGTAACATACTAACTATAATAACAAAAACCATCAACATTGCATAAACCTTATTCATGTCCAAAAATCTTCTGTTTTTGGTGTGAAAATCTTTAACTTTCATTTTATCCCTCCACTTATTTTATCCTAATTTTAAAAAGGCAAAATATTAATGATAAGCCATGGTAAGCCATATAACGATAAGCTAATAACAATTCTAACATCAGCCTTGTTTATAAAGATACTTTTTTGATGGGTAATGTGAACACGGATTAAAGCTTTACAACACAAAAATTTTAAAGAATTAAGCTTTACAAACATAATTTTAATTTGCAATCATAAATTTTAAAAAAGAAATTCAATTATCATAAAAATAATGATAAAATCAAAGATATTATTATCAACATTACTGGTAATCTTTTTAGCTAATTTAACAGCAGCAGCCACACTATCTGGCAAAGTTTATGATGATTCACTAACTAAGATAGATAACGCAATAGTTGAAATTAACACTCTTCCTATACAACGTGCAATTACAGAATCTGGCCAATACACTTTTCAAGTTCAACCAGGCAATTATACAATAACAGCCAAATACAATGATCTTTTTGCTGCAGAGATAGTTTCCATAGCTAATGAAGGCACTTACAGAATAGATCTAATATTGTTTCCCAGTCTAGAAGACGAATTAGCAGACATAAGCAACATCTCAATAGGCGCTATTTTTGAAGACGAGCCTAAAATCAGATACGAATTCTTGTATATTACCATTATAATACTATTTATTATTATAATATACTTATTAATAAAAAAGAAAAAAAAGATTGAAAAAAAAACGAAAAAATCAATAGAGGAATTGAAACAATTCACTAAAAGTGATGCAACGCCTGATAAGATCATCGCTTTCATTAAGAAAGAAGGTGGTAGAACAACACAGAAAGCAATCAGAAAAGAATTTCCATTATCTGAAGCGAAGATCAGCCTGATGATTGCTGAGCTAGAAAATGCGGGAAAAATAAGAAAGATTAAAAAAGGCAGAGCAAATATTGTTATATTAAATGAAATTTAAAAAATCAGACAACAAATACATCGTACGCTTAGAGAAGGGCGAGGAGATTATAGAGCAATTAACAAATCTATGCAAACACGAAAATATCAAAGCAGGATATATCCTCGGTCTCGGAGCTATAAACAAGGCAGAGTTGGGTTTATACAATTTAACAACAAAAGAATATAAAAGCAAAGAGATAGAAGGCAGTTACGAGATAACAATATTAAATGGTAATATCTCAATAATGAATGGTGATCCATACCTACATGTTCATATCACTGTAAGTGATGATAATTTCCAGGTATTCGGCGGCCATTGTAAGTATGCCATTGTCTCAGCTACATGTGAAATTACAATATTTCCGATAGATACAGATATCGACCGTTACTTTGACAGAGAGATCGGACTTAATTTATATAAAATTTAAGAATTATAAAGTTTAAAATCTTTAGATATCTAAACACATTAAGAATAGAAAAGAAATTATAAGAAGATATAGAAAAAATCTATTTCTGTCTAAACAACACAGTAACCCGATATAAATTCTTAGAAGTCAATTTATTCCTACCATATAACTTAACAGAAACCTTCACCTCACCTTTAAATCTCTTCTTTAGTTTAACACCAAACTTCTTAAGAAAATTTTGGTTTGTTACATAAAAATCATAACCATTCTTGACCTTTAATTCCTTTGTGACAAAAACTCCTCGCTTTCCAGCCTTATTCAACTGTTGCTTTACATAGGTATAAACTTCTTCATCAATATCCCTTAATTGTAAAACACCCTCATAATATTGTGTTCCTTTTTTACTACAAATCTTACACGTTGTAAAACTGATCTTAATGGGAACAATATACCTTTCTTTGGACAATGTCTTTTGCTTAGGATGAACCTTCCCTTTGATAACAACTTCCGTCTCACCATTTATAGTTACACCTGGTTTTGATTTGAAATCTGGCAGTATAGGTTTAACTATAAACTCTTCTATCTTAGCTCCAGGTGTAAATTTTGTCTTGTTTTTAATCTTAGACATAAGAGCATGCTTTAAATCTGTAAATCTAATCCAACGGTTTCCACTCTGAAACTTGCTACAACTAAAGCACACAACAAGGTGAATATCCTTAAAACTATCCAAAAGGCTATGCTCTTCTTTATAGCAGTGTTCACACAATACATCCAAAACTCTCTTTGATCCACATTTCGGGCAAAATGCCATAGAGAACAATAAAAACCGCAATATTTAAATTACTTTTGATAATCTTCAAAAATAATGAAAAATAATAGTGAAGATAGAAGGAATAGTGAAAATAGAAAGAAGCCAAAAACCCTTCTTAAAAAAATTTGGTATTTTCTTTGGCATGAAGATAGTATTTGGAGTTGGATCGCTAATATCATAATTGCGATCGTATTAATAAAATTCGTACTGTTTCCTTTACTAGGTCTTATTTTTTCTACTTCACACCCTATAGTCGCTGTTGTCTCGGGGAGTATGGAACACAAAATAACTGGCTGTGGCATCTGCGGTCAGTTTCCTGAGCATAAAGCCAACCTAGAAGAAAATTTTGATGAATATTGGAGATTATGTGGCGGCTGGTATGAAAAAAGAAACATCTCTAAAGAAAAATTTAACAGCTTCATATTCACCAATGGTTTTAACAAGGGCGATATCATGTTTGTGCACGGCAAAAAGCCAAAAGATATAAACATTGGAGATATCCTCATATTCCAGACAAAATCCCGTCCAGACCCGATAATTCATCGTGTGGTTAACAAATGGCAAGATAAAAATGGCAAGTTTCATTTTCAAACAAAAGGAGACCATAATTCAGATTCGAACCAACTTTACGGAATTATTCAAAACAACATGATAATCCAGACGAGCAAGGATACACCAGGTGCAATTAAGTTCATTGACGAGACAGACATAACAGAAGATCAAATAACAGACTACAAACTTGGCACAGCATCTTTCCGTATCCCATATGTTGGTTATGTCAAGATAGGTGCAGTAAACTTTATTTGCTTGTTTGGTGATTATGGCTTTTGCCAAAAAAGTACCTGTTAAAAAGCAGCAGTCTCAAAAAAAACTCAAAAAACTCGGAGGAAGAAAAATGATGTTTTGTCCAAAATGTGGGTCGATACTCGTTCCAAAAAAAGATGGTGATAAAAAAAAACTAGTTTGCTCTTGTGGTTTTACAACAACAGAAATAAAAGATGCAAAGATTGTTGAAATAGTGAAAAAGAAAGAAAAAGAATTTGATGTAGTAGACATAAAAAAAGAAGAAAAAACCCTTCCATTAACAGACGCAAAGTGTGACAAATGCGGTCATAACAAAGCGTATTATTGGACAATTCAAACAAGGGCAAGCGATGAACCCGAAACAAAATTTTTAAGGTGCGAGAAGTGTAAGCACACATGGCGCGAATACACATAAAATTAATTTTTTGAAACTTTTAATTATCTTTTCTTATTTTTTTTGGAAACAAATATTTTCTCGGAAACATAAAAATCTTAGAAAGATAATAAAAAAACTGAATCGTCGTCGGTAAAAATAAAAAAAATATTAGTTAATTTTTTTTCTGAATTTTTTCTTAAAAAAATTAAAGTTCCTAAAAAACAAAACATTTAAATACTATAATTTATTACTATTATTTTATCAAAACTAATAATAAAAGAGGTGCTATATATGGCAAAGAGAAAGAAAAAGGCTAAAAAGAAAAAGGCCAAGAAAAAGAAAAAGTAAAGTCTCTGCTTTTTTTTATTTTTTATTTTTTAAAATGGTATCGTCTAATTCTCAAATAAAAATTATTGTGAGAACAAACGCTTCTAAAACACAACTTCTTAGTTATGATGAAACAAAGAGCGCATTTAGATTAGATGTTGCAGCCCCTCCAGATAAAAACAGAGCAAATCGTGAAATAATAAAGTTTTTTTCAAAGAAATTTAAAAAAAAAGCCAAAATCATTTCGGGCTTAAAGAGTAAAATAAAGATAGTCGAACTGATTTAGAACATCCAGTTTTAATATATAAAGAACAACATACAATATTTCAATATTTTTCTTCAAATCTGAGGAAAGCTAAAAAAGTAAATAAATAGACAAATGAATAAAAAAGCATAAACTAATTAAAAAAAATCAAGACACATAACTCTTAAAAAAACTAACAATGAAAAATTTATTCCTCTTCTTCAGGAATAAACTCAGTCAAGCATGTATTCTTCATAATTGTCTCATAACTTATTTTTTTATTTTCTTTTATTGATTTCATTTAAAAGTTCCTCTCTGCTTGGTACCACTCCTCTAAATACTACATCGTCATTAATCACAATAGAAGGAGCTGAAACTATCTGTAAGCTATAAGCATCATAACGATTATCATCCTCATCCATTCTAACCTCAGAACATTCAATATCTTGCTCTTTAGCAACAACAGAACAAATCTCTTTGGCAACAGGACACTTTGGACACTGGGACATTGTATATATTGTTAATTTCAAACCATCACCTTTTTTAATTTCACCAAGAATTAAAATTTCAAAAAAATATTTTTTATTTAAAGAATATGAAACTCTAATATATATATTAGAAATATATATATTAGAGTATATGATGAGGTTAACAATTTATTCTAGAAACAAAAAGGTTTCATTCAAAAATAATTAAAAATTAATTTTTAAACTCAATTAAAGCTTTTAATTCATCATGAACAATCTCTTTTGTATCCGATTTAATTTTAAAATTAAGCGTGTTGATTCTTTCTGTTAAATACGTTATGTTCCAGACCTGGCCAAAATCATGCAAAACATGCAAAATAGCAATTATCTTAGCTGGTTTGTCCTGTGGATACTTTTTGCATTGAAGCTCTTGGCACACTTTTAGGATTTCATTCAAGCTGAATTTTATCTTTTTGACATCTAATTGCTCAATAATATTATTCTGTTTGATAATCTCGTTGTCTTCACTAACACTTATTTCTGCACCAAGAGTAAATGACGTGATTGTATCGTTATTCTTTTTATAATAGCCAAGCTGCCAATCTGTCTCATGATTCTTTTCCATCATGATAAATGCATATGTTAAATAAGATTCTGGGTTTTGCTTTTTCCACTGCTTAAAAACATTAGAGTTCTCTAACATTTCAACAGCTTCTGGCACTTCCATATTTACTTTAAAAAAATGAAAACTTTATATTTGTTTGGGTTTTCTACTAGGTAATGATATCTGAAGCCAAAAAAAAGGATCTAGAAAAACAAGGATATAGAATAGTTGGCAATCATTCTGCTATAAAACTCTGTCTTTGGTGCAAAAAGGCAATTAGAAATGAAGACACTTGCTACAAAAACACATTTTATGGTATTAAGTCTCATCGTTGCATTCAGATGACTCCTTCTTTACAGACATGTAGCCATCGTTGTTATTTCTGCTGGAGGGACATAGACTGGACAAAAGCAAAATGGGAAGGTCCTGTAGATAGCCCAGAAGAAATTGTTGACGGTTGCATAAGAGAGCACATTAAATACATACAAGGCTTTAAAGGTACTATGGATACAACCGATGCTAAGAAATTTAAGGAAGCATTAGAACCATTACATTTTGCTATTTCATTAAGTGGAGAACCGTGCTCATATCCAGAACTACCTAAATTGATTGACGAAATAAAGAGACGGAAAATGACAGCTTTCTTAGTTACAAATGGAACAATTCCAGATATGATTAAAAAGTTAGCTAAAAAACATGAGCCAACACAATTATATATAACTTTGCCAGCACCAGATGAAAAAACTTACAAAAAAGTCTGTTCTCCAATGATTAGAGATGGTTGGTTAAGGATAATGGAATCTTTAGCTAGTCTAAAAGATTTTGAATGCAACACTGTCATCAGATTAACATTAGTAAAAGGCATCAACATGTTTAATCCAGCTGGCTATGCAGCAATCATTAAAAAATATCAACCAGTATATGTCGAAGCTAAAGCATATGTTTGGGTTGGTCATAGCAGAGAGCGTTTAGGAATAGAATCTATGCCCCAACACCAAGAAATTAAATCTTTTGCAGAGGATTTATCAGAGCTTTCTGACTATAAAATTGTTAATGAAAAAAAAGAAAGTAGAGTTTTATTGCTAAAAAGATAGCTATTTAATAATAACGTCTTCAAATATATCAAATAATTTATTTTTAACATCTTCTGCTTGAAAAAACTCATCAACGACTTGTTCTATATCTCCTGATTTTTGTGAAATATAATTTTGAAGACCTTTTAATAACTCAAGTTTTAACTTGTCTCTTGGAACATTATTTAAAATATCGCAACATTCTACACCATGACTAGTTTGATATAAACTGTCAAGGAATGCGTCTATTTCAGGTTGATATTTTTGAATAAAATGCGAAGAAAGTAATTTTCTCATTAAAAGTGATGGCAAAGCATCCTTGTATTTCTCATCTGTTGGTTTTTCGCTATTCATTTTAAAAAAATGAAGGTTAAAGGGTGAGTTGTGGGGGATTATCTTCAGAAAGATAAACCCTTTAACCTTGCAATCATATATAATAGTAGTAATATTACTAATATATAAATGTTTCGTTACTGAAAAGTAGTCATAGAAGTCGTATCTTGTCTATTTTTGATTACTAGCATTTTTAAAAACCACCACAAATTATACACTTTCAGACCTGAATATAGAAAATTCCAGATTTTGAAACCGCATAATTCTTGAGTTAGAAGTGCTCTAACTTATGTTTTCTTATGTTTCAAAAACCATACCATAATGTCCAGGATTTACAATCAAGGTATTGCCTATTTTATCTTGTTTTCCTTCACACTCATGTATATGTCCACAGAACATTATATCGATTTTATTTTTCTTAACAAAATCAACATAATCCTTACAGCCAACATGGCTATCTATTACTTTATCCAGCTTAGTACCGTATGGTGGCCCGTGAGCTACAAACACAATTTTCAAGTTGGGAATCTTTTTTCTAGCAACCTCTATAGCTTTTTTAAACACTTTAGCTTGTTTTTGAAATATAGGATCTTTTAGAGCAAAACCGCCGCCGCCATAGCCAATAAACATTACGCCATCCAAAGAAAGTGCTGCTTTATGTAAAAGAAAATATTGTGTTTATTCCTTTCCACTGCTTTTTTCATCTCACTTGCTTCCTCGTGATTCCCATGTAAAATTAGAACAGGTAAACCTATCTTACCGACTTCGTCTATTAACTTGTCTAGATCTTTGCTAAAAACTGATATATCCCCGCAATGTACAATCACATCTACTTTTTTCTTTTTTGCTAGCGCCGCAGCCTTCTTTATAGCTGTAAAACTTCCATGATTATCTGTAAACGCCAGTATCTTCATTTGTGAAATTAAAGAAAACAATAAACTATTTATATATGTTTTTGTTAGTAAAAAGCTATGAAAACTTTTTCAAAAACAGAAAGAAATTACTACAAAGCGTTATTTAGTCCAGCTAACATAATCACCACCACAAGATTAATTCTTTTATTCGTGCTTGTTATATTCCTTTACCTAAATAAAAACATTACAAATTTAATCAGCCTTGGTCTAATAGTGATAATTCTTCTATTGGACACATTAGATGGATATGTAGCTCGAAAGTTGAAGTGCGAAACAAAGATTGGCTCAGTGTATGATATTGCAGCCGACAGAATTGTTGAAAACGTTCTATGGATCGTATTCACCGGCTTAGGTCTTATACCAATATGGATACCAATAATTGTTTTAACACGCGGCTTTATCACAGATTCCATCAGAAGTTATGCAATGTCTCTTGGAAAGACACCCTATAAGATAAAATATTCAAAGCTGGGTGGCTTTATCATCACATCATTATTCATGCGCGGTTTTTATGGTGCAGCAAAAGCTGTAAGTTTCTTCTTATTAATTCTCATCATCACCATGCAAAATTATACACAAGTAAATTTTATTGCCATCTTGTTGCCATATGTTAATATTGCAACAAAAATAGTTGTCTACCTCACCGTTATACTCTGCATCATCCGCGGCATTCCCGTTATAACAGAAAGCAAAAAATTGTTTATTGAATAACAATAATAACTAATAAATAACTAACATTATAACCAACCTATTTTTGACAATGCTTTCTGCATTTATTGAGAATATTTCTTTATTTCTCTATATAACAAATAAACAAATAAAAACAAAAATATGATGTGATTTTTCTAATATACACTATAATAATCTTCTAGAATCAATTTATCAACATTCTCTAGATCACGAATAACGTATAATCTTCCACCCCCAAGGAGAGTCATCTGCTCGGCCAACTTCTTTGCCTTGTCCTTTAGGCCGATGCCTACAAGAGAAACAGTAATTCCACTGCTCCTTGCTATACTAACCTGCTCCAAGATTTGTTCTTCTGTACCTATTGTCGGCACAGCGTCTGTCAACAACAGCAAATGTTTTGTCACTTCCTCTTGCGAAAACAACTCAATTGCTTTTTTCAAAGTTTCCACGAAATTAGTTTCTTTGGATGCACGAACACGAACTATCCTTTCAAGCAACATACTGAAATCAGAACAAGGTCTAATTGCCTCTTTAACATCGGAGCCAAACACGATAAGACCAACTTTATCTTTATTCATCACAGCATTATATGCAAGAGCAACCCCAGCTCGTTTACTAGCCTCTACTTTTTTCCCTTTCATACTGCCTGAGGCGTCTATTGCATAAATAATCTCGATCTGACCTTTTGACTGCCTCTCAAACAATTTAAGATCTTCAATCTCAAGTTTTTTATGGCCCCGTCTAATCGCTGTCTTGATGCTCCTCCTAATAGCCAAATCCTTATATCTACCTCCTTTATAATAATCCTTAATATCTTGCACCCCCCCATATATATACGTCCTTTTATGAACTCTTTCACCATACATCCCCTGAGGTAATAAATCATCAAGCTCCTCCATGTACATCACAATAGACGCTAACTTGAATCCTTTATTGGTTATAAAGCCTTGCTTATCAACAAGGCCAGAATCCTTTAACTTTTCAAAATTATCTTTCAACTTATTTTTAAGCTCACGTTGAAACTCAGGAACATTAATATTCTTCTCAAGATAACTTGCATCATAACCCGCCAACATTCTCAGTAAAATTTCACCATAAAGCTGCTTTGCCATCTTATAGTTACTGACAAGATTCTCAAACATTAAATCAGGCATAAAACTACTCAATCCTTGGTTAACAGCCTCATTTATTATCTTACCCTCCTCAATCTTCTCTTCTTTCGCTTCTAAAATAGAATGCATTAATTTTTTTTCTTCTTGTTTGCTTAACTTTCCTGCTAACTCTTCAATTTTTTCTTTTTTGGCTATCTCTATTTTTTTCTGTTTCCAGCTTACCTCTTCACCTGCTAGCTTCCAGTCACCCTACATGACCTTCTTTCTTAAATTCAGGATGCTCTTCTGCAAACTTTTGTATTTCTTCCTTTAAGAACTCTGTTGGAGTTTGTAAATACTTAACGCTTGGCTTAAGTTTTATCCTATGGCTGATCACAGAAAGCATTGCTTCGCTTACATCTTGGTAAATTACGTTCTTTCTTCCAGCTAACACAGCGTTTGCCTGTGCTCTTTCATAAAGACCAAGAGTTGCTCTAACAGAAGGCTTTCTCTCAAGTTTATCATTCTCCCTAAGTTCTCGCACAAACTGTATAGTTGCGTTCAGCAATCCTAAAGGAAAATTAGCCAGCTCGATCTTCTTACTTTTCAAAATTTCTCGCTCATGATCCAATGTCTCTGGATAATCCATATACACAACATCAAACCTGTCCAAGAAAACATCACTAAGCTTCTCTGTTCCTGTGAAATCCTCGGGATTCATCGTACCGATAAAGATAAAGTTTGCAGGGATATCTACATCATAACTTCCAATTGTAGCCTTTCCTTCCTGTAATACTTGTAGCATCGCATTCTGCAACTTTTCAGGAGCTCTATTAACCTCGTCAAAGAATAGTATACCATTGTTAGCCTTAAAGATCTTACCTGGTGAGAAAGCCTCAATTGATAAAGGTCCATACTTCATTGCTTTTATTGGATCGATATCACCAAGCAGATCTTCCACTGTCAAATCAGGACTACCTTGTATCCTGATAAACCTCAATTCTCCTGGTACCTTTTCTTTAACTAATGCTTTTTTAGCTCGAGCCTTAGACTTACATTCTGGACAGATAAGATTATCAGGAGTACAATGGAATGAACAACCCTTCACCACATCGATTTCTGGCAGCAATTTAGCTATGTTTCTAGCCATTGTTGTTTTCCCAATACCAGGTGGTCCTACTATTATAAAGTGTCTGCCAACAAAAAGTGCGCTTCTCATCTGATTTTTAGCCTGCTCTTGGCCAATTATATCTGTAAAAATATCCTTCTGTATTAATTTATTCTTGATTTGCTCAACAATCATATTATCCCTCCACGAAACTCTTAAACATCATTCTATGAAGAACATCATATAAATAGTTTTTGGTTAATCACCATCAAAAACTCAATCAAGAATAGAAAACTATATAAAAAGGAAAATATAAAAACTTTGACTTTCTATGATATGTATGCAGCCGCAACGTGTCCAAAAGATCATAGCTAATTCTGGCTTTTGCTCTAGAAGAAAAGCTAAAGAATTGATAAAAGCTGGAAAAGTAATAGTAAATAACCGAAAAATAAAGATAGGTGAAAAGATCCCTCCGGAATCAAAAATCATTATCGGTAAACAGATTATAAAAAAACCAAAAAAAGTATATATCATGTTAAATAAACCTCGCGGCTATATCACTACCCTTTCTGATCCATTCAACAGAAAAACAGTAATACAGCTAATAGACATCCCTGAACGGATTTACCCAATAGGGAGGCTAGATCGCGATGTCGAAGGTCTTCTTTTACTAACAAATGACGGTGAGATTGCAAACAAAATCATGCACCCAAGCTACGAAATTCCAAAAACATATTATGTAAAGTTAGATAAACCAATTACAAAAGCCATAATTGCAAAAATCCATCAAGGAGTGAAAATAGAAAAACAAAAAGTACGTGGAAAAATAAAAAAAATAAGCAAAGATATCTGTGAACTCACAATCCACCTGGGCACCAATAAGATTGTAAAACGCATTTTTAAGAAACTAGACTACCATGTTGTTTATATGCGTAGAATAAAGATCGGTAAGCTTTCCATAAGAAATCTTAAAGTAGGAAAGTGGCGTTATCTGAATAAAAGTGAATTAACAGGATTATTTCAAAAATCCAAAAATTAATCAAATAAAAAATTACAAAGATGTGCATATATGATCAAATCAGTGCTACAAGAGAAGTTAATACGGATAATAATTCTTAATTTTATTTTACTGTTTTTCTTAATTTTATTACTGTTTCTTTAACATCTTTAACTTTTCAAGCAATAGACAAGCATTACACAATTTCTTCAATGTGGGTTCCCCGCATTTTTCACATTCTTTTAATTGTTGGTCTGTCCTAAAATACACCTTAAGTCTAGGGAGCTGCTTAATGAAATCGTACACCAACGCCTTAACGCTTCCAGGATACTTATTCTCAAATTTTTTAAGTTCGCTTCTAACTTTATTTCTGAAAGAGTGTGCAATATTAGGACAACCCCCAACAAAATGATAAAAACCTTTTATTTTAGCGTATGTGATGACCTCTTTTTCAGAACAAAAATATAGTGGTTTAACCTTAAGTGTAAATTTTTTATGTCTAAGAGTGCCAACTAATGGTCCAAGTCTTGATGAAATTCCGAGATTGTTCTTCAAAAAATTCATTAAAATGCTTTCTGCTTCATCGTCCATATTATGCGCTATAGCTAGTTTGTCATAACCTCTACTATACTTATTCAATAAGTACTTTCTCAAAACACCACACACCGTACACGGATGCTTCAACTTCTGAATCATCTCGTCTAAGGTTTTACCAAACTCTTGCTTGAAAGAATAGACCTTCCATTTAATACTATTCCTCTTACAAAATTCTTCTGCATATTTCAAAGTTTTTTCCCTATAGCTACCAATACCCTCATCGATTGAAATGGCTTCGACATTTTCATACCATTTCTGCAACAGATACAGCAAAGTTAAGGAGTCTTTTCCTCCAGACACTCCCACAATTATTTTTTCTCCCTCATTTATCAGTTTATAATCCAAAATAGTTTTCTTAATTTTTGTCTCAAAATATATAATAAAATGCTTCTCGCACAACCTAGGCGAATCGATCACAGCTTTCTTGTTACATTTCGTGCATTTCATAACAATTCTCCCCTCAAATCATGTTTGCCTACATCATTAACTCTAACTTTTATAACTTTTCCAATTAACTCTTCTCCAGTTGTCAAAACAACAGGCTTATAAGCATAGTTCCTTCCTACATAACTACCATTCTTGCCTATTTCATCAACAATTACGTTACCTTGCCAACCAAGCCACCTCTTATTTCTCTCAAAAGAAATCTCGCCAAAGGTTTTTGTTAGCTGTCTACTTCTATCTTTTATTAATCCTCCAGGTAGACACTTCATTTTCTCTGCTATTGTACCGGGCCTTGGAAAAAACCGACTGATATTTAACACATCCGGTTGAACATCTTGCACCAGAACTAAACTCTCCTTGAATTGTTCATCTGTTTCTCCAGGGAAACCAACAATTATATCAGTCGCCAAAGTCAGCTCAGGAATCTCTTCTCTAAATGTCTGCACAATAGCCCTAAAATCTTCAACTAAGTAATTTCGTTTCATTTTTTTAAGAATTTCATTACTGCCAGATTGCACTGGAACATGTAGAAACTTGAAAATCTTTTCATTTTTATAAATCTCTATTAAATCTGTTAAATACTCATAAACAAAATTAGGATTCGTCATTCCTAAACGCACTTTGAAATCTCCAGGAATATTTAGTATAGCTTTTAGAAGCTTAGGTAAACTATTACCAGTATCTTTACCATAAGCACCACAATCTTGTGATGTTAACCAGATCTCTTTAACACCTTCAGCGATGGCTTTTTTAACAGAAGAAACAATAAAATCTTTTTTATAAGAAACCAAAGACCCTCGAGCTTGCTTGACAATACAATAGCTACAGTCACCGAGACAACCCTTTGCAATTGGAACTATTTCAATCGCTTTGTTTATTCTTATTTTTGGTAAATTCAATCGTTTATTTTTATTCCTATCAATTTTATTCCTATCAATTAAAACTACTCTGTTGCCATTTGTTGTTTCTTTAACAACGTACGCAATCTCTTTTATATTATCTGTACCAACAAGAGAATATTTTTCTAGTACAGAGCGATAATGAGTCACTTGGGGCATACAACCTGCTATTATAATTTGTTTGCCAATAAGCTTTTTAATAAATTTTAGTACTGTTGTCTCTGTTGGCGTTTTGACTATACATGTATTAACGATAACTACGTCTGCTTCTTCAACTTTATTTACTAACTTATAGCCTGCCTGCTTTAACAAACCAGCCATTGTTTCACTATCTGAAGTGTTCAGACTGCACCCGTATGATTTAATATAAATTTTCATTCTTTTCATTCTCCTACCAAAGGTCTTAGTATCAACAATCTTGTATTATAATCTTTAATACTATTTACTTTATCAGAAACAACCAAAGCTTTTGCACCACGCTCTGCTGCCTTTTCATCCAATTCATTTAAATCAGAAATAAATTCTAGATCGATTCTCATTCCACAGCTAAATTTCTTTAACTCTGATATATTTTTCTGTTTCAAAGCAACCGGAATTACAGCAACACCCCTCTTCATAACAGAAAGAGCAGCTCTAATGCTCTCTTTATTCTCAATCAATGCTAAAGCTTTACCTTCAACACCTATAGGTAATCCACCAGCAGCTTTTATTTTATTATTAAAAAGATAAGCTTTGCCATTAAAGATCTCAACACATACCTCGACATTGAATCTCTTTAGATTAACCTTTGCCTTTGATTTCTCACAGATATAATCTCCTAGCTTCGCGCAAACCTCTGTGCTGCTCAGATTAAATGACTTGTCTAGCTTCTTTGTTGTGACCCTAAATGTCTGCTTTGAGTTTGGTAATATTAACTCAATAGCCTTCTCCATCTCATTTAGATTAGCATCAGTCACAATCGCTTTTGATAAGCTTACTATTCCAAATACATTCTTTAAGAAAGAGCAATCCTCATCAGACTTAACTAAAATGCGATTCCTAACACGCCTTACTTCACTCTTAACATTGTTAGCTTTTAGACATCTCTTTATATTTAGAGTTAATTTGTGCTCAAAATAAGTTCGGTTTTTTCCTTTAAGAGAGATCTCTCCATATCTAATAAGCCAGACACATCTCATCATACCAATTCATCTGTATCTCCAATAATAATTTTAAGGTTATAATTTTATGTTTACGTTAGATTTATAATCAATTCTCGAACCAACATTTATAAGCGTAGCGAAGATAAACGCTTAGTTGCATGCAAACAAATATTACGAATTTAGAAAGATTTATAAAGATTTGCGAAAATAAAACACATTCATATTTTTTAAGTTCTCTCCAGATACATAAGTTAGTATATGATAAAGATTTTTCAAAGCTTTTGAAATTTAATATTAACGGTATTAATATTAACCCAAGGCTGTTTTTGTAATACATTTTAGAAGAGAGGACTATTGAAACTCGTCATAATAATACCAAAATAAAACAGAATTTAAAAAAGAGTCCAAAACATTTAAAAAGCTGTTATTTTTAGTTAGCTCTAGGGGCCCGTAGCCTAGCCTGGACTTTACGGGGCAAATAAGGCGACAGCCTTCTAAGCTTAGCCTTAGCTAAGAAAGCTGTAGATCGGGGGTTCGAATTTTCTTCCGAAAATCCCTCCGGGCCCAGTATATTATTTCATTATTTCATAAACTTTATATAAGTAACAAAATAATCAAAAAGTAAGTAATCAAAAAGTAAGCAGGCGACAATTAACCTTACCGTTTGCAGGCGTAATTATAATGGCTTTTTGTCATATAATGCCCAAGGCCAAATCCGGTAAGGCGATCGGCTGCAGGATCGGCGTTCGGTCTGTGGAGCACAGGCTATGACATGCTGAGACCGATAGATTCCGGGTTCGAATTGTATTAACACGAAAGTCCCGGCGCCTGCTCTTTTTTAATTAATTTATAAAAAATAAGAATAGAAAAATTGTTATGTTTCTAATTAGTCCAGAACTAGTGCTGTATAAAAAAGCATTAAATTTATTAATCTAAAAATAAAACAGTTAAAAATGTCAAAAAAAGCCCTCATATATCTCTGGACAGGACATGGCTATGGTAAATCTACTTCTGCCTTTGGGACTGCTCTAAGAGCAATTGGCCAAGGTAAAAGAGTTATCTGCATCGAATTTATGAAAGGTCGCACTTATACTGGCGAATATAAGTTCTCTAAGAAACACAAAAATTTTGAGATGTATTTATTTGGCAGACCGGGCTGGGTTAATCTAAAAAAACCAAGTAAAGCAGACAAAAAACGCGCAAAACATGGTCTAGAGTTTGCTAGGAATATCTATAAAAAGAAAAAGCCTTTCCTTCTTATCCTAGACGAAATCAACCTAGCGTGTAAGATAGGTCTGCTAAAAACAAAAGATGTCATTGATTTTCTTGATGAGATAACCACTCCAACACGCGTCTATATAACAGGAAGAGAAGCCCCCGCATCCTTAAAAAAGCGTGCTGATTATGTAAACATCATAATCAATACAAAGAAAAAAAAGGTTCCAGCATCTAAAGGAATAGAATATTGAAATATTAAAATTAAGATTTTAAATCGGAGTTTAAGATGAAAATTAAAAAACTTCTAATAAAAAAGAAAAGAAAAGAGTACTTAAAAGATTTGAAGAGGGAAGTAACAGTTCAAAAACAAGAGTTACATAACATTGTTAACTTAAACCGAGATTTCTCAACAAAGTTTGGAACAATCAAAAAATCACAATTGCAAAAGACAGGCAAAGTTGTATTAAAAAATCAAGAATACTATTTACTCGATCCAACATTAATAGATCAGCTAAAAAACCTAAAACGTACTAGCCAGATGATCCCTATAAAAGACATTGGCCTCATAATAACAGAGACAGGTATAAACAAAAACTCGATTGTGCTAGACGCTGGTTCTGGCTCAGGTAGCTTAGCATGCTTTTTAGCAATTTATGCAAAAAAAGTTATTACATACGATATCAACACAGAAAATCTTGCTGTTACGAAACAAAATATAAAAGACTTAGAACTAACAAATGTAGAAGTAAAAAAGGCTGACATTACCAAAAGTAACAAAATCAACGAACAGGATATTGATGTTTTTACTTTAGACATTCCAAATCCTGAAAAGGCTATCATAACAGCCAACAGAGTGCTTAAAGTTGGCGGCTTCATTGTCAGTTATTCTCCTAACATTACCCAAAGCCAAGCGATTGTGAATAAAATAAAGCAACATAATAATTTCTTGTACATAAAAACCTGTGAACTTATAGAAAGAGAATGGAAACTAGAAGGTAAGATTGCCAGGCCAGTTTCAGAAAGTATCGTACCTAGTGGTTTTCTAACCTTTGCTAGAAAAATAAGATAAATTTTTTAATGTATTTTTTTAATGTGAAAAGAATACTAGAGAATTTCAACTAGCATTTTTTTTATTGTCAACCTTAGCGTGTTTTGCCTTCAGTATAAACATGGTTATAATAGTGACAACGACAGCAGGCAAGTAAAGTTTTAGACCAAGAGAAATGCCAACAGCAGCAGCCACCCACATACCAGCAGCTGTAGTAACTCCGTGTATCTCCTTATGCTTCCAGATGACACCTGCACCTATAAAACCAATACCTGCAACAACAGCGGCTGAGACCCTACTGATATCCACCCTTGTTCCTCCAACAAAACCATAAACAGAGATGATAGTAAAGAGACAGGAACCAAGAGAAACTAATGTAAATGTCCTCGCACCAGCGCCATGAATTTTATCATGTCTAAAATAACCAATTGCATAGCCAAATATAGCAGCAAGAACAAGATTTAGCACTATAATCATAAGATCTACGTTCAGAAAATCTGTTGTAACCATTTTCACAACAAGCAAGCATGAAAAATATATAAAACTTTCGTAGCTATTAGCTATCTAACTAATAACTTTTTTTTATAGACAAACCAGATAGCAAATCCTGAAAAAAATAACACAACACCATTAAAAAAACCATAAAGAGTTAACCTTTTAACAAAATTATAAAAAAACAACTGCGGAAATAAATTAATCAAAGTGTCTTTTGCAGGATCCATCATCCAGAGATTATTCCTGAAGAAAATAGCATGGAATTGTAAAAAATAATTTGAAAAATCATTTCTTAAAAGAAACATAATCAAAGTTATAATAAAAATAGTAATTCCTGTTGAAACCAACACAATAAAAGCATTTTTCACAAAAGTCTTTTTATCTATTAGCAATAATGCAATGAAAAATAAAACAACCAAAATCAAGGTTGTATTATAATAAAAGTTCGCCTTACCAATAAGATTCTTGACATCAATTAAGTGATCTATATCTTGCTGGCTTAAAAAGCTGTGGTTATAATAAAAATTATCGTCCTTGAAATATTTAAACAACCCAATTGTAAACTCTGCCACCTCTTGTTTACCATATTTAAGATAAGCACCATTCTCGTTATACTGTTTATCATAGAAGCTATAATTATAAAGTGTTGTCCTAAACACATTTAAGTAGATAAAAGTGGTTAAAAACATAACTGCTAAAATTATGACAACAGCTGAGTAACGGTTCTTAACTATTGTATAACTTTTAACTATAGTACAACTTTCCTTCCTTTTTTTGTTGCTGGTCAAGTTGACTCCCCTGCTTATTAACACGCGGTCTCATACTTTCCGGGTCACGCCTCATAGTAATTTTCAAATCTTTTAAAAACATATTCATCCCTTGCTCCATAACAAAGGGGCCATTTGCCTCACCCCTAACAGCAGGAACACCTTCGAATACTATAAGGTTATCTGATAAATAGTCAATAAATAACAAATCATGATCTACAATCATAGCAGATTTACCACTTATCTCAACCAAACTGCGAATCACTTTTGAAACTGTTAAGCGTTGCTCAACGTCTAAATAAGCAGAAGGTTCATCAAGCAAGTACAAATCAGCATCCTTTGATAATGTTAACGCAATAGAAACACGTTGCAGCTCTCCACCAGATAATTGGTTAAGATGCCTATCCATCAAGGACTCTAATTTTAATGGAATAGATAGTTGTGTTTCATATTTCTCAATAACGTCTTTAAGCACAGACTTCACTATTTCTCGGCTATCGCCTCGCAGATACTGTGGCTTATAACTTACTTTCACAGTCTCAGTAACCTCCCCTTTATCTTGCTTAATAATCCCTGCAAGAATCTTCACAAAACTAGTCTTACCGATTCCATTTTCACCGAGAACACCAACAACCTGATGCTTTAATATTTCACCTTTCTTTGCTTTTAATTCAAATCTACCTAAAGTTTTTTCTATGTTTCGCCATGATGTAAAAACGGGCATCTCTTTTTGTGTTACGGGTGCTCTAGCCTCAAATTTAATTTCATAATTTCTAAAACGAACATTTTCTTCTCTGAGATAGCCTGACAAAAATACATTAATTCCAGTCCTTGTTGTCTTTAGCATGCTAACAACACCAAAGCACCCCTCTTTACCATACATTAAATGCACAAGGTCAGCCATATAATCGAGAATTATAAGATCGTGATCGATAACTAATACAGCTGTGCTTTCATTCGCCAAATTATTTATAAGCTTACTAATTTTGATACGTTGTTTGATATCTAAGTAGCTTGTTGGTTCATCAAAAATGTATAGGTTTGCTTTTTTTAGAAAGGTTGCAGCTATTGCAACTCTTTGAAGTTCCCCTCCAGAGATCTTATCAATATCAGTATCAAGAATTTTCTCAAGCTCAAACAGATTAATAATCCTATCAAATTCACCTTTCTCATCGATCTTTCTAAGTAATTCTTTTACTTTACCTTTAGCAGTTCTAGGAATTAAGTCAACGGCTTGTGGTTTGTACGCAATTTTTATTTTTCCTTTCTGAACTGCCTCAAAAAACTTTTGTGCTTCTGTTCCCTTAAAACGCTCTATTAAGTCACGATAGCTTGCTTCAGTATCTTTTCCTAAATTCGGTTTAAGAACGCCAGCTAGAATTTTTATAGCTGTTGTTTTTCCTATTCCATTTTTACCTAATACACCTACAACCTTACCAAACACCGGTGTTGGGAGGCTATATAAAGCAAAACCGTTTGGCCCATAGCGATGTATAGGATCTTCTTTCAGAGCTTCGGGTAGATTTATTATATGCACAGCCTCAAACGGACAAATTTTCTGACAAATTCCACAACCATTACATAACTCCTCGTTTACAAACGCTTTACCATCAACTAAAACGATGCACTCTTTACCTGTCCTATTTACAGGGCATTTTTTAAGACAAAGCTCCCCACACCTTGCTGGAGAACATTTATCTTTTTTAACAACAGCTATACGGGTCATTTTAAATCTTTTGGCCAAAAATTTGAAACACTTAAAAACAGAGTCATGTTTATAATTATTTAATATTTATAATTATTTAGAATTAAGAAAGCTTTATAAAGGTTATTCTTATCTAAAATAAAAAAAAAGCCGTATGAGAAAATGAAATGCGAGATCTGCAAGAAAACAATTGAAGAACATTTCTTAAAGAAGATTATAGGCACTGTTATAAAAGACGAAAAAGGCAAACGCCACTATGTATGCAACAAATGCCAGCAAAGGTTGAAAACAAAAGAAGAAATACTTAAAAATCTTTGATGATTGCTTATTTTATGCCCCATGCCCCTGTAGCATAGTAGCTATAATGTGGCATAGTAGCTGTAACTGTTACATGGCGATTGCGACTGCCTCGTATTGCATTCAGCAATTGATAGCAGTAGATCGAGGGTGCAATTCCCTCCAGGGGCTTGTAGTATCGATAAGGCAGTGGGGTCTCACATTTCACATTGTTCAACCCCACTGATAATATCTTTACTATATCTTTGTTTTAGTTTTTGAAACACCCAGGGAATTTAATCGAATTTTATATTTAGAAGGCTGAGACCAGATCTTTCAAGAAATTTTGTTACAACAAGAGGCTTTTGAATCTCCAAAATTAAACATCATAAAGAAAAATAAGTTAAAGTTGGCTAGATAAACTTAGAAAGTTAAACTTAGAAAGTCCAAAACTTTTAGTCTAAAGACAATTCCAGATAATTCATGATCACTTTTTCATACCGCTCCATTGTTAAGCCCCTTCTTTTACGTATCCAACTCAGATCATACTCAGGGATTTCCTCTTCTGGATTATTTGAAGTGAAAAATTTAACCAGAGATGGAAAGTGTTCTGCTAAACCAATGCGACAATTGTCTTCTATTTTTTTATAGATCATTAAGGCTTCTTCATGACAACCAAAATTTAGAAGTTTATCACCTAAAGCTCTGAGCTTCTTCTTAGCAGTTCTCTTTGAAGTATTTTTTTTAATAGTATTAATAAACCTTTTAATAACAAAATCACAGCATCCATCCCTATAAGCATTATAACAGAAACTTGCGATATAGTTAACCGATTCGTCTTTTTTAAGGTAGAACTTACTTAACAGATTAATTGCGCCATCTATTTTTTTCTTTCCAAAATCGCTAATTTTAAGGTTTTCTGGCTTCTCTTCGATCTCAAAGAGAAAATCCTTATAAAGCTCTGTAGCTTTCATATATACTAGATCTTCTGGGTGATCATAGACACAATAAAATTTAAGAGCATGATCATATTGTCCATGTTCTACAAGGATGTTTGCAATATTAATTGGCCCTATGAAGTCCCCCTTACTCCTCTTAGATAAAGCCACAGCTACAAGCTTATCCAAACTAATTCTATCTAAATTACCATCATAACGAAAAAACTCCGCTAGCTCTCTCTTGACAAAATATTTATCTCCCACATTCTGGGTGTAACATGAGATCTTTATAAGCTTTCTTATACTCTAAAATATACTCAGATTATAAAATAATTAAAAATAAAATAATTAAAAATAGCCATTTTATCTATTTATGCCTATCAACTTCATGATCGTTCCATGATTGTTCTTTGTTCTGTTTTAAAAATATAACTACTCCTAATTAACAAAAACAACTAAATAACCAAAACAAAATCTTTAAATATAAGTTTAATTTTCTAATTTATGCGAAAATCAATATTTTGGGTGTATTCTTTCTGACCCATACGACATGTTGTGTTTATTAAAATGAGATGCCCCTATTGTTTCAACAAAACAACCCGTGTTATAGACAAAAGGGAAACCAGCAACCAGGATGTTACCAGGCGTAGGCGCGAATGTGTAAAATGCAAGAAACGATTCACAACATACGAACGTGTTGAAACAAGCAACATCTATGTAATCAAGAAAGATGGTTCTAAAGAGTTATTCAACAGACAGAAAGTACTTGCAGGAATATTAAAAGCCTGTGAAAAAAGGCAGATCTCTCCTGGCCGTATTAAAAAAATTGTTGACCAGATTGAAGCAAAGATTAAAAGTTATAAAAAAAATGAAGTTCCAAGTAAAATTATTGGAGAACTTGTAATCAAGAAACTTAAATCGCTTGACAAAGTCGCCTATGTCAGATTCGCTTCGGTGTACAAATCTTTTGACGATATAGATTCTTTTGATCGTGAAATAAGAAAACTGAAAAAAGAAAAATCTAAATGAATAAAAAGGTGATAATGATGGCAAAAGTAAACAAAATTAAAAAGAGGAATGGCACCCTAGTGGATTTTGATAAAGAAAAAATAGTAGAAGCAATTTTTAAAGCAGAAAAGGCGGCTGTTAAGGACAAAGCGAGAAGAGAGAAGTGCGAAAGATTAGCCAATATAGTCACTGCAAGGATCTACGAAAAGTTCAGCGCAAAGAACATCCCTTCTGTCGAAGATATCCAAGATATTGTTGAAAAAGTTCTGATGGAAGAAGGCCATTCTGAAGCAGCTAAAGCTTATATTCTTTATAGACATGAAAGGAGCAAGCTTAGAAAAGCAAAAGCAATGATGGGTGTAGAAGACGACATAAAGCTATCACTAAATGCGATAAAAGTCTTAGAGCGACGCTATCTTCTTAAAGATAATGAAGGGAAGGTTATAGAAACACCAGGCCAGATGTTTAGGAGAGTTGCGAAGCACATTGCGTCTGCTGATAAAAAATATGGCGTTAACCCTGAAAAAGTCAAAGACACAGAAGAAAAATTCTACGAACTAATGACTAAGTTGTATTTTCTCCCAAATAGTCCAACATTTACAGGTGCAGGAACAAAGGTTGGTCAACTTGCTGCATGCTTCGTGCTTCCTGTTGAGGATAGTATGGAAGGAATATTTGACGCGCTCAAATATACCGCGTTGATACATAAAAGTGGTGGGGGAACAGGCTTTTCATTCTCAAGATTAAGACCAAGAAATGACAGAGTTCTCTCCACAAAAGGTGTTGCATCTGGTCCGGTTTCATTTATGACTGTTTTTGATACAGCGACAGAAACAATCAAACAAGGGGGTACAAGGAGGGGCGCAAATATGGGTATTCTGCGTGTAGACCACCCAGATATAATGGAGTTCATAGTTGCTAAAGAAAAAACAAACAAACTAAACAACTTCAACATCTCTGTTGCTATTACAGACGAATTTATGGAAGCCGTCCAAAAAAACAAAAATTATGAGCTTATAAACCCAAAAAATAACAAGGTTGTTGCTGAACTTAACGCAAGACGCGTCTTTAACTTAATCGTTACAATGGCCTGGAAAAATGGTGAACCAGGAATTCTCTTCTTAGACAGGGTTAATGAGGACAACCCAACACCAGCCATAGGAAAAATTGAAAGCACTAATCCCTGCGGCGAGCAACCATTATTACCTTATGAATCTTGCAACCTTGGTAGTATAAACCTGTCACGGATGCTTAAGAAAAATAATGGAAAATATGAATTTGATTATGATTTGCTTAAAGAGACAGTTCATGCTGCAGTACACTTCATGGATAATGTTATTGATGTAAATAAATATCCGTTAAAGAAAATAGAGCAGATGGTTAAAGGTAATAGAAAGATAGGTTTGGGCGTAATGGGTTGGGCTGATGCTCTTTACCTCTTAGGCATTCCCTATAACTCAGAAAAAGCACTGACACTTGCAGAGGAAGTGATAAAATTTATACACGATGAGGGAAGAAAAGCTTCCGTTGAATTAGCAAAAAAACGTGGTACATTCCCCAACTTCAAGGATAGTATTTACGATAAAAAAAGTAAATATTTCAAAGGTGTTGATATGAAACTAAGAAACGCAACTATCACAACCATAGCACCCACAGGAACATTGAGTATCATGGCAAATTGCTCTAGTGGCATTGAGCCAGTGTTTGCAATATCTTATATTAGAAACATCATGGATAATACAGAACTCCTGGAGGTCAATCCTGTTTTTAAGAATATAGCCAAAAAAGAAGGCTTCTATTCTGACGAATTAATGAAAAAGATTGCAAAGAAAGGTTCTATACAGCATATCGAAGGTATCCCTGAAAAAATAAAGAAAATTTGCGTAATAGCACATGACATCTCCCCAGAATGGCATGTTAAAATGCAAGCAGCCTTCCAAAAATATACGGATAACGCAGTTTCTAAAACAGTAAATTTCCCGAGTTATGCTACAACACAAGATGTTGAAAAGGCATTCATGCTAGCTTACAAATTAGGCTGCAAAGGAATAACTGTATATAGGTATGGAAGTAGGGAGAGACAGATCCTTAACATCGAACAAGTCAACAGATCTGAGGCTGGAAAAAAAGAAGTAAAAAAGGAAAAAGTGCCAAAAGGATCAATTAAAGTTTCTTCAGAATACGTAGGTGGTTGCCCAAAATGCAATCTTTAAACACAAAAATTGAAACCCCTATTAAGACAAAGCGCGGCCTTATCCATGTCTACACTGGATCTGGCAAGGGAAAGACAACAGCCGCAATTGGTCTTGCTCTGCGTGCATTAGGCCAGGGCCTCCGAGTTTACATGATACAATTCCTTAAAGGAGGCGCTTACACAGGTGAACTAATTGCAGCAGATAACTTTTTAGATAATTTTAACATTGTTCAGTTCGGCAAGGGCTGCCCTAAATCTGACACTCAGCTCTCCTTAACAAGTTTTAATTGCCCTAAAGGTCATACTGTCCGTGACGAAATAAGTTGTGGTGATTGTAGACTCTGCTTCCAAATAGACGATGATGAAAGAGTTCATGCAAGACTTGCCTTAGAAAACGCAAGGCACATACTACAAAAAGAGAACTATGACATGCTGATTCTAGATGAGGTAAACTGTGCTATCAAAACAGATTTAATAAAAGTGAAGGACATTCTAGAATTACTTGAACTAAAACCAGAAAATGTTGAAATTGTTCTCACTGGCAGAGACGCTCCGGATGAGTTAATAGACGTTGCAGATTACGTCACAGAGATGAGAGAAGTCAAGCATCCTTTTGCGAATGGCATAGAGAGCAGACGGGGTATTGAATATTGACAATTAAATTCTACAATCAGCTAAAAATAATTAAAACAATTTTAGAAGAACACACAATGATTAAAAAAATATGAAGAATTTATCATGATGTATAGAAAAAAAGTTAAAAATAACATTAAACAAAATTCAAGCCAGTCTAAAATAAATCCTCCTATTATCCTTTCCTTTGTTTTCTGCTGACAAAAATTCTAATTTGCCAACTTCTCCTGTTCTACAGACATGTGTTCCTCCATCGGCTTGGATGTCAAAACCTTCAATCTCTACAATTCTAACCTTTGAAATGGAAGATGACAAACCTTTAGCCAACTTAGAAACACCAGGAATCCTGTCTGCTTCTTCTCTACTCAGATAATAAACTTTAATTGGTAAGTCTTGCTTAACAATCTTATTTGCTTCTTCTATAAAACCTTTCAGTTTTTCTTTATCAAACTTCTCTGTATTAAAATCAATCCTTATTTTATCAAGACCAAGCTGGTTTCCGGTAATCAAAGCATTAGTATTTCTATGAATAATCTCACTATATATATGCGCAGCGGTATGAGCCCTCATCAATTTATAACGACGCTTCCAATCAAGAACACCAAAAACTTCATCTCCCTCTTTAAGTTTGGCACCCTCTAGGTTTTCTATTTCGTGGCTAATCTCATCTCCAGATTTGTTAACATATACCACTTTAAACTCTCTACAATCAAATTTACGTACAAGTATACCTTCATCATGAAGCTGACCACCACCGGTAGGATAGAAACATGTTTGATCTAGCACAACAAATTTTCCATTCTCAACATTAACAACCTTAGCGTCAAATTCTTTTAGATAACAATCGTCTAAGTATAATGCTCTAGTCATATACACAACCTTTGATTTTTTTCCACAGTACAGGAATCAGTTTATCAGCTATTGTTTTTAGATTAATAACATCTTCCTCATTATAAAGCTTTAGTAAATCCAAATACTTTCTATTTCTTGTTGTTCTCCATTGCCACCATAAATACACAGCATCCTCTCCTCTCATTCCCTCTACATCGTCAGATCTTTTTATTTGTAAAGCCTTTTCGATATATTTTAGGCCACCTCTTAAACCAAGCTTCTGGCAAACAATTTTCAGATCAACATGTGGTTGCCTAAGATAAATATTAAAGTACTTTCTTATAACTGGAAAATCAAAACTAGCACCATTATATGTTATTATTAGTTTATACTTCTTCAATTCTTGTAATAATAAATCTTTATTGAGATTATAGCCACGCACTAACGTTTTTGTATCGTAACCATTGTACAGACCGACCATCGTAATATCGCCATAATAGCCAGTTGTTTCCACATCAAGGAAGCATGCTTGATCCTTGAAATAATTATAAAGTCTGTATTGTTCACTAAAAGGCAAAATATTTGTAAAGTAACATGAATTATCATTATACAAATTTTTTTTTGCTTTCAAGATCTTACTGTCGTAGAACCTTTTTCTCATCAACGACATACCATCAATCTTCGTTTTAGCCAGAAAGTCATTCCAGCTATGTATTCCCTGGAGCCAGATATTTCTTTCTGTTTTGTAACCAACCTTATCCAGAAATATAAAACTCCCCCTAATCATAACAAAAATAATTTTTCTTGTTGTATATATAATTAACTGATATAATTAACTGCAATTAAAACTAACAACTCTTATTGAGAAACTCATCAATCTCACTTCTAACTAAAGCCAAAAATATAGGAAAAAGCGGATGTGCTTTTAAAAGAGATAGAATAAGAGAAATTTGATAATATTGCTAATATCATTAAGATTATCGTTAAGATTAATATGATATTATCACTATAGCTCATTCAAATATCTCAACTGGACTTCCAATATTTTTTAGGAACCCCAACCTTCTTGCAGTATTTATAGACCTTACAATTAAAACAATCTGGATTAACTGGTTTACATACATTCTGTCCCCATACAACCAACAATTTATTAACAACTATCCAATATTTCACTGGTAGAAGCTTCATCAGTGCAAATTCTGTCTCTTCTGGTGTCTTAGTCTTAACCCAACCAAATCTATTAACCAGTCTATTAACATGTACGTCTACAGCTATAGCTGGTATACCATAACCATAGCTTGCTACTATGTTAGCTGTCTTCCTACCAACACCTTTAAACTTCAATAAATCGTCCACTCTATACGGCACAACGCCGCCATACTCTTCTATCAATTTTTTACTTATCTCCTTTATCCTTCTAGCTTTTGTTTTATAAAAACCAACAGGGTATATGGCGTTTCTAATCTTTGATAATGGAATTTTCAACATCCTCTTTGGTGTTTTAGCAAGCTTAAACAAACGCTTAGCAGCTGCAGTTGTCACTTCATCCTTTGTCCTTAAACTTATAATACAAGAAATAAGAACTAGGTAAGGCTCTTTGTACCAACCTGCAGAAGAAGGCGATCTATATTTAGGATACTCTTTTCTTAAAATTCTTATAATATTTGCAACATTCATTCTTAATAGAGCACTTCTTTTTTTTCTCATTTTAGTTATTAATCTGTTAAATCACAACCCCTTGTTTTTTCAATGTTTTCTTCATCTGCTCTGCATTTCTATAATGTACTCCTTTCATACCTATTTTTCTTGCAACAGTTAGATTTTCTAATTTATCATCTATTAAAACGCACTCTTTTGCTTTAACCTTCATTCTTTTCAATACAGAATAATAGTATTTACAATCTGGTTTAGCAGACCTCGCCATATAAGAAATATAGAAATCATCAAAATTTTTACTTAGTTTATATTTTTTCTCAATAAATTCTATCCACTCCTTTGAATGATTGCTAAGAACACCAACCTTATAGTTCTTTCTCAAATCACAGATAATCTTTAAAACAGATTTTCTAACTATAACAATATCACGATAGATTCTTTTAAGGTTTGGTATATAACCCTTACTTAGATTCAAGTCACTTAGTATGCCTTGTAAAAACTGCATTTCGTTTATCTCGCCTTTTTTCCAAGAATCCCAATATTTTTTTACAACAGGCTTTATTACAAACACAGGTAAACCTAATATCTTGCTCATCTCTTTTCTTATGACATCAAAATTTGGAGGCCATAACACCACACCACCAAGGTCAAATAAAATCGCTTTAATCATTCTTAATCAAAATTGTTGTTATTTTATAAATTTATTCATTCATATCTTAATGCGTCCACTGGTCGTAATTTGGCTGCCCTATAAGCTGGCAATATCCCAAATAATACGCCCAAACCTAAAGCTATTGATAGAACAACAAGTACTATGATTGGGTCTATATGAACTTTCAATAAACCAACATCAAAATATGTTGCAACATACTGTACAATCAAAGCTAAAACACTACCAATAAATATTCCAATAACACCGCCTGTAAGGCCTATAAAACCGGACTCTATCAAAAATATCAACATAATATCAGAGTTTTTAGCTCCTATCGCTTTCATTATACCTATCTCTCGTGTTCTTTGTAGAACACTGGTAAACATAGAATTCATTATACCAATCGCACCAACAAGTAAAGCTATCACTGAAATCCCAATAACGATATATCTAACTATGCCGAGAATAGTATTGATCTGTCTAAGTATTTCATCCGGTGTTATAACCATGAAGTCATTATCTCCTCTTTTTTTCTCTAAAATGTGTTCTATTTTTTCTTTAATAACCGGAACATCTTCAATATTCCTTACAGCCCCTACAATAACATTGACATCATCATTTGTTTTAAAAATCTCTCTTGCAGTCCTAAAAGGAATGATAATTTGTCTATCTTGAAATCTACTGCCTGTTTTTTCTAGTATCCCGACTACTTTAAATTTTACATCTTCAATAAATATAGAGTTACCAACTTTAATCTCTTTGTTGTCAAATAAATCTGTTGCAACTTTATTACCAATGACAGCAGAAAATTTTCCAGTTTCTTCTAAGCTTTTACCATCTACAATTTCTATATTAAGATCACGCATTCTTCTTTCCATTATATCTTCAGGAATCCCTAGAACAGTTGAATAAGTCTCTATCCTTTTAAAAGAAATTTTACCAAACTGGAATAACACCCCCCGAATGTAGTCAAACTCTTTTATAGATTGTAAAGCATCCTCATCATCTAATGTTAAACCTCTAGCTTCTATAGGTAGGCCCATCAAACCTTTAGGTACAACCATTATTTGTCTTGAACCAAAATTCTGAAATTGTGCAATTATCGCGTTCTCGAGCCCTTGCCCTAAAAAATACAAAGAAGTTATAGCAGTGATCCCTATAACAATACCTATGACTGTGAGCCAACTTCTTAACTTTCTGCTTTGAATGTTTCTCCAAACAACGTGGAAATAACCTTGTTTCATTATTGTACCCTCAATGCTTTAACCGGGATTAACTTAGATGCGTTCATTGCTGGTAACAGGCCAGATAATATGCCAACTGTAACAGCAAACAGTATACCAAAAGCAGCTAACCAAGGCCCTACAGAGATATGAACAAGTGAGTAGCCTGCATTAACAGTAAAGATCTCTATCACTTCAGCAAGAACGATTCCTAATATCACACCAAACACCCCTCCTATAAAACCAACAATCCCAGCCTCAAACAAAAAAACCGTTAGAACATCAACATTTCTAGCGCCAACAGACTTCATTATCCCTATTTCTTTTGTCCTCTCTAAAACATTTGTGAACATAGAATTCATTATACCAACTGCCCCAACTAGTATAGAGATACTAGCAACACCCGTTAGTACAATTTTTAATATTATAAGAATTGAGCCGAATGTCTTTAAGAGTTGATCTGGCGTCAAGACCTCAAAATTTTCATCGCGTCTAATTCGCTTCAATTTTCGTTCAACATTGGTTGCAATTGTATCAACATCGATTCCTTCTTGAACACGAACTTCTATATAAGATACCTCATCACGGTTATCAAACAACTCATCAGATAATTCGCTAGGTATTAGGATCATACTATCGTCTTGTGCACTCCCAATCGGTTCGTAAATTCCAATCACAGGTATTCTTTTGCCTTTTATTAATAATTCATTTCCTACTTTAACTTCTTTTTTAAAGAAATTTTTAGCAAACAAAGGTCCAACGATAACTGCATTTTTTTCATCATCGTGAAATATGCGTCCTTCAGCGATCTTAAATGAAAAATCTTCGTATTTTCTAGTAATATCCTCTGTAGAAAGTCCGATTATGTAATTTTGAAATTTTTTTTCCCTGCCAAATTCAACATTGGCTGAGTTTTGTGTATACGACAAAACCCATTTTACTCCACCAATATTTTCAATTGTTCTAGCATCATCTTCTGTTAGGGTGTTAATACTAGCAACTGCACCAACCACACCAGCCCCACTCATTACATAGATTCTATTTGCTCCAAATGTCTCGAAAGATCGTCTAACTGAAGTTTCTAATCCATCACTTGCTGCTAGCAAAGCAATAACAGCTCCAACACCTATAACTATGCCTAAAACAGTTAACCAACTTCTCAACTTTCGATGTATAAGATTCCTAAGAGCAATTGAAAAGTAATCAAATATCATGTTTTATTTTTCTTTTTAAACCACTTTCTGTATACAAGACAGCCCATAATCACAAGAATCACTACTAAGATAAAAATGCAAGTGGTGTGAGGTTTTTTTGCTAATCCGAACTTATAAGCATCTTCTCTCGTCAGTAAAGTTAGCATAACCGTTTCTGTACTCTCAAATTTATTGTTAAAACTACTCTTATAACGGATTTTGACTTTCATTGGAACCTTCTTAGACTGCTTTACTGGCTTTTGAACGTGTATTGTGAACTCTTGTGTTTCATAATCATCGGGATCCAGATTAGTTGGTGTCATCAACGGATTACCTAATACAACATAATCCTCTGTATCCAACAGCTCCATAGAAAAGGCCTTTATCTGACTAGAACCTGTATTTGTAACACTTAACAACACCTTATCTGTCGGCAGTTTAGAATAAGGCTTATCTTTTCTATAAAGCGAGCTTTCGTCCAGGTTAATCAAGAAGTCAGGTATATTATCTACTATAACTCCTGCAACAAGCTTTTTTGTGTAGCTCTTTCCAGAATCATCTGAATAAGTTATTGTTATGGGTAAATTATATACGCCCGAGTCTGTATCACCTGCTATCAAAATCTTAAAGTTTGCTTCTATGGTCTTCTTGCTCAGCAGTAATGGAAAAACTTTTTCATTAGTTGAAGAAATAACATTAAATGGCAACTCATTTAAATCAAGTTTAACAGATACATCTCTCAAAGCAGAGTTCTTATTATTTGTTAATACTATCTTAAGCTCAGCTATTTCGCCAGCTTTAACTGTTTCAGGCAATGTCTGAACCTTATCAACTGACAGAATAATATCGCTTAGCTGCACATCCACATCAAACTCTGCAGTTCTCCATTGATTTGGGAAATGTTGATCTGGAGTATATCTAAACGTTACTGTATTTATTCCAGGTGGAGCTGCAGGATCTATATATAACCTAAACTTAACAATAGCATCATTTACCCCGGAGTAAAATCCAATGCTCTGTATCTTCTTGCTTGGGTCTACAATCGAAAATGGAAACTTCTCTTCGAACCAAACAGCTGCGTCTTTTGCAACACTACCAATCAGTGTGTCAAACTTAAGATAGACATCTAGATAGTTTCCAGGTCTAGCAGGTATGGGTTCATATTTTAACAATGTAACACTAACAACATCACTGCCGCGTGCTGCAACCGTTTCGCCTGTTGTTATTATTATAGCATGCACGCTTACAATATAAAATAAAAGAATCACAGACACCATTATAAGCTTCATATTTGATTTCATAACATTCTCCTCATTTCAGGTTTGCTACCTCTTTTTTTCAATTATAACACCGTCTTTTAAATACTCGATTCTTTGAGCAACATTCGCCAAGTATTGATCATGAGTAACCAAAACAATAGTTTTCTTTTTCTCCCTGTGTAACCTACACAAAAATTCCATTACAATTTTACCTGTTTTACTATCCAGGTTACCAGTTGGTTCATCTGCCAAGATAACATCTGGATCGTTTGCAAGCGCTCTAGCTATAGCAACTCTTTGTTGTTCTCCACCACTTAATTCTGTTGGTTTATGAAACATTCTATCTTTCAAGTCTACCATTTCCAAAAGTAGTTGTGCTCTTTTCTTTCTGTCTGCCAAACATTTGTTCTGGAAAATCATAGGCAGCATCACATTTTCCATTGCATTCAGTGTATTGATCAAATTAAATTGTTGAAAAACAAAACCTATCTTCCTTCCGCGTATTTGTGCAAGCTCAGATTCACTTAAATAAGAAATGTCATGGCTCTCTAAAAAAATTTTTCCATGAGTTGGTAAATCTAAGCTACCTATCATATTAACAGCAGTACTTTTTCCTGAACCAGAAGGACCCATTATAGCAACAAACTCTCCTTTTCTAACAAAAAAGTTAAGGCCTCGTAATGCTTCTACTCGTACTTTTCCCATCTGATAAATCTTCCATACATTTTTAAGTCGAATTATCTTTTTTCTATAGTCACTAGTCATTTTATTTCACACACTTAATTTTACAGTATCAAGCTTCATCAAGCACCAAGCTTCATCAAGCCTCTTTCTACATCTTTACATATTTACCTAACTCTATAAATTTCTCACCCAACTCTGATTTCAACCCCCTTCTTTTAGTAATTTCTGAAAGTTCTAAAAGAAATATAAAGATGTGTGACTACTCAGGAACAAAAACAGAGGGATAAAATCTTTATAACTTAATTAATAAAGAATGAAAAAAATACAATTAATAAAAAAAAACTAAATATCTCTTAGACCATTTGTCTCAACATAGAAGCTACACTCACCATCTTGCATGTTAGGGCTATCTATTAGCTTAGCAACCCTACTACCCTTCTTACCTTTCCTTAAATAAATTCGGAAAGTGCTAGCATGTGCTACTATATGACCACCGATTGGCTTTGTTGGATCACCAAAAAAAGCAGCAGGGTCTGCACTAACTTGATTTGTAACATAAACAAGTAAGTTATTTACATCCGCAAGCTTTAGTAAAGCGTGTACGTGCTTGTTAAGCTTTTGCTGCCTTTCAGCCAAAGTTCCTCTACCTATGAACTCTGCTCTAAAGTGCGCTGTGAGACTATCAACAACAACAAGTCTAACGTTCATACCTTGCTTTTTTATCAAATCCTCTACTTTCTCAGCAAGCAACATCTGATGATCAGAATTATATGCTTTTGCGACCATTATGTTTTTAAGGACTTTTTCAGGGCTTAGACCTGCACCCTCTGCCAGTTGTTTTATTCTGTCAGGCCTAAATGTGTTCTCAGTATCTATATAAACAGCAATTGCATTTGGATCTTGTTTCTGCACATTAACAGCAAGAATGTGTGCTAACTGGGTTTTCCCTGAACCAAACTCACCAAAACACTCTGTGATGCTGCCTGTTTCAAAGCCTCCACCTATCAGATCGTCAAAAGCTTTGCTACCAGATTTAATCTTGATAACTTTCTCTCTCCTCTTTAGAACATCAACACCAGATTCAAAGCCCATCTCTAACATTCCACGGGCTGCATTTATCATTTTTCTAGCTTGAGCTTCTGCGATACCAACTGCATTGATAAGTTCGCCAGGACTAGCAACAGCTATGCTCATCAAGTCAGAATAACCAACAGATTCTAGTTTCTCAGCTGTAGCAGCACCAACACCCGGTAAATCCATTATAGTCGGCACTTTTTTTTCTTTTTTCTCGATAGGGACATCAACCATTTTTTTAATTCTGCCAACATGTGGCTTGATTTCGTTTTCAATAATTTTTTCCTTTGCTAACACCATAGTTATCAACCTCTCTTTTAAGTTTTATTGTTATAAAGGACAGATAATATATCAACCTTACTTTATATTCCTTATATAACATATATTGTATATAATTAAAAATAAAAAATAAAAATACATTGATTCCCAACAATTGTTGTGGTTATGTACTTATTTCTAAATTTGTCTTTAAATTAGCATATTTGTACTTCTTCTACCTTATCGTTATCATCCGACAGAACTAAGTACTCATATGCCTTTTGCAATACAATTCTAGCTTTTGGGATGTCCATTGCTCTTAGGTTATTAGTTGACTGCCACTTATTGTCTTTATCAAGGTAACGCCTATCAAAAGAAACAGTCTTATATGTTACTGGCTGTCCAGCTTTATTAACTGAAGTATTTTCCCAGATTGTTGCTGATATCACACCAGCACGAAACTTTTTTTCAGGTAGTTTTTTTTCTGACATAGTATCACCCGTTTCCTATTCGGATTTTTTTTCAAAACCTCCTTATTTTGCACTCAGTTAAGGCGCCAGAGGCCGGGTAGCTTGATCAAACCAATATATCATAGAACAACATCCTTTATAAATCATGTCCGCACATGTCCAGTGTCCAGTGAGCTCTGTCATATATATTCATATATATTCTAATTATATTTAATATATATTTTTCAAAACTAAGTAGCAGAAGTTAGAAATTTATTATGAAATTAGTCTAAAACAAACCAAACAAATGCAACCCAAAAACAACATTGGCAATAACCATGATAAGGAAAACAATTGTCTCGCCTATAGTTCCAGTTTCAATCATACCATGTGTTCTAAGGAACCTAAATGGATGAAACCAATTAACACCCATCAATGTTAAGCTATCAGATAGAAGGTGTGCACCATAGCCTATGAAGAATGCCCAGGCTATAATTCTATTAATAAACAACCAGAGTACAGCCGGAATAGCAACCAAGAGCCATACACTGTGCATTATCCCCCTATGGCCAAACAACAAACTAACAATTTTAGATAATATGCCCGTTCGTCTGCCAAATTTACTTTCAGGTTTATCTATATCAGGCATCAAAGTCGCAATAGTCACAACGACAAAAAAAATACCTGTCATTAGCCAATTCATCTTAAATAAGCGAAAGCTAACTAATGCTGCAAATAAACCAAACGCAATGTGTGTTTTCCAGTTCATTGTTGATCTTTAGCCTCTCTAAAATTAAAAACTCTTAAATGAGAAAAATTTAACTTTATTTATAATTTTTGTAAGGCACAGAGCTAGAAGGAGCACAAAGTTAGAAAGAACAAAATAAGCATTTCGCTTATTCATTTATTTGCAAAGCAATAAAGAAGCATCAATAAAGAAGCATTTTATAAAGTCATTTAGTTCTCCTGAAGAAGTACTTTGACTTGGCAAAAAATTCCTTTCGTATGAGTTGTGGATTTGTTTTAAAAAACATTGCTAAAATTTTATGAAACCAACCTTCTTTTCTCTTCCTTTTTAGATAGAAATAACCAACAAGAGCAACTATTAAAGCAAATGCTGCATCGGCTATAAGATCCCCCATTGTGTCCATCAAGCCAGATCTTTGCATATTCATCTTAAATACAATGTCCATGCTAAACTCAAAGATCTCCCACAACGCTCCGATAGCTAAAGCAAAGCTAAATGAAAAAAATGCGATTAACTTTGGACTGGCTCTTATCTGTCCTTCATAATAAAGAATGAACAAAGTTATAAATCCTAATAAACCAAGAATAACACTTGCACATCCGTGCAACACTATGTCCCACCACCACAATGTAGTATAAAAACCACGAACCTCACCCAAAAAAACAGAGGCATACACGAAAACCACAATCGCTAGTTCAAAAGGCATCGGTAGAGAAATCTTATAGTTCTTCCTTATCATTGCAGGCATAAAAGACAATCCTAAAGCACAAAGAGAAACAAAAATCGCAATCCAGTGCTGCTTGATCAAAAAACCAATAATGGCAATAATAATGCTCAGCCTAAGAATATAGGACAAAACCAACTGAATTTTTTCAGCTGTTGTGAACCTTTTGTTCAGTTGCCAAAAATTATAAGCTAACTTTCTTTTTTTTGTCATAATAAAATCAAAATTAATTTTAAACATTTAAAACTTTCTAAGAGGGAGACTGTCAAATGAAAATGCAATCTAGAGAATAATACAAAAAGAGAGTGATGCAAAAACATCAGTTAGAATTAAAGAATTGTTAGAATTAAAGAATTAAATCTTGTTCTGCATCTCTAATCTTTTAAGTTCATCCTCAGGATCGACGTCCCTGAATACTAATTGAGTAACAAACTCCAACCTATCAAAAACAGCATTTTTTGTAACTCTACCGACTACTTTAATGGTTTGACCAAGTAAATCATTCTTATAGATATCGAATCCCTGCACACTGTCTCGCAATTTAATAATTTCTTCTTCTTTTAGGTTAAACAATTTCTCTGTTTGTGCTTTAAAATTCACACATCTTATTGTTTCAGTACCATCATCTAATACAATATTAGTCACATATGAAAATTTAGGGATAACCTTATCATGCACGGGGCAAAGATAGCTTTCGTCTATCTGCGTTACTTTTCTGTTGCATTCTGGACAAACCTCATAAAAGCGAGGATCGAAAACCTGCACAACGGTTGCAAGAACTTCTACATTTCTATCGTTCTCTTTTAAGTCATTTATGTTCTTCCTAGATGCAGTATACTTCTTAACCTCCCCTACTTCTTCTCCTTCAGGATTTACTTCTAGCTTTGAATTTTCATTCAAATGCAATTCTTTTTGGTTATTATTCTCGCGTACATATGCACCTTTTATCTTAACGATGTCGTCTTCTTTCAACTCATCTAAAACATCTGCCTTATCTCCCCAACAAGCAACTCGGATACTACCCGTATCATCAGCAATGATAAAACTCCCTACTTTTCCTTTCCTTTCCTCTGTCTGGAACTCACGCTTTTCAAAAACACGCTGCACTTTTCCTACAATCTCAACATCTCTCATCCCAACAACCACTTTAGCTATCTTAAGTTTGCCTGTGAATTCTTCAAAGAGCTTTATACCAAACTCATTGGCAATTATATGAGCAGCACCTTCTTTTGAAATAAGGCCTGATAACTCATCCATTTTTTTATTAATCTTAGCTTCTATTTCTTCTTCTCCCAAGCCTGTTTTCTCCTTGATTTTAGCGATTACATCTTCAATTGGAAGCTTTAACATATTCCCCCTCCTTAAAATATTAATAAATAACACACATTTATATATATTATTATATTACTGTATCCAGAACAAGGGTGCAGAGATTTAGCTTTACATTTTTTAGCAAAATTTATAAAGCCTCTCCAATCCCTTAAAAGAGAAAAATGGAATATAAAGTTGTAGAGGAATCAAAGAGCAGACTTGTACTTGAGTTAAAAAAAGCTAGCCATGGCTTATGCAATGCTCTTGTAAAAGAGCTATGGAAAGACAATAAAGTCAAGGCAGCAGCCTATAAGATAGACCACCCTCTTGTTGGTATTCCAAGAATAATCTTAGAAGTCGCACATGGAAATGACGCTAAAAAGACATTGCAAGATGCACTTAAACGTCTTATAAAAGACGCTGAAAAATTCAAAAAAGAGTTCTCTGATAAAGTTAAAAGATGAATTATAATAAAAATGCTCTACTAAGACTAGCTCGCGATTCTATTAGAACAAAGTTCTTAAACGAAGAGCCAAGGCTTACAGATGAGCAAAAGAAATATAGATCTCCGCAAGGTGTTTTCATCACACTAAAAAAGAATGGTCAGCTACGCGGTTGTATCGGTTTTCCTTATCCAATAATGCCACTTAATCAAGCGATCATTCAGGCATCAAGGGCAGCTGCATTTGAAGATCCAAGATTTCCATCATTAGCGCAAACAGAGCTTTCAGATATAAAAATAGAGATCTCTATACTGACAACACCAAAGGAAATCACAGGAAAAAAAGAAGAATTGCCAAATCAAATAGAAATCGGCAAAGATGGTCTTATCATAAAGCATCCTGAGAGTTCTGGTCTATTATTACCACAGGTATTTACAGAGTACAATTGTACACAAGAGCAAGCATTAGAGATGGTATGCCAAAAAGCAGGTCTTAATCCCAAAGCATGGAAAGACAAAGATGCAAAGATATTCAAGTTTCAAGCTGTTATATTTGAAGAATAATTTTAAATATGCCAATCTATGCCATAGAGTATGCCATAGAGCTTTGGTCTTGGCCATTCATATTTAAATAGAATGTAGCCGGACACGAGACACGAGCAAAACATTTATAAATAGACATATTTTCTGTATAGTTATTGGCTATCGTTACATAACAAGAGAGGTCCCGAAAACTACTGCTTGCGGCTCACTTTTGAGCATGCTTAGTAGGAGGGTGGAGTGATTCGTTATGAATAAGAAAGACATCGAGAAAGCAATAAAAGAATTAAAAGAGAATTCTCCAAAACGTAACTTTAAGCAGCGTGTTGATTTAATCATTAAATTGAAGAATCTCGACATCAAAAAGCCTGAAAACCAATTAGAATTCTTTGTTCTATTGCATTTTAACCTTGGAAAAAGAATTAAGGTTTGTGCATTGGTAGGTCCAGAATTAAAAGATGAAGCAATAAAAACATGTGATAAAACAATAATCCAAGATGAGTTTGACAAACTCGACAAAAAAACGATAAAGAAAATTTCTCGCGATTATGATGTTTTTATTGCCCAAGCAAACATCATGCCAAAAGTGGCTACAACATTTGGCCGAGTTCTAGGCCCAAAAGGAAAAATGCCTAATCCAAAGGCAGGCTGTGTTATCCCACCAAAAGCAACACTAACACAGTTGTACGATAAATTACAAAAAACCGTTAAAATCTCAACCAAAAAAAGCACAGTCATCCAGTGCTCTGTTGGTACTGAAGATACGAATGATACTGAGTTGATTGATAACATTCTTACAATATATAATAGCGTAATACATCACCTTCCAAACGAAAGAAATAACATAAAAGAAGTACTAGTCAAACTAACAATGTCTAAACCTGTTAAAATACCACATTAAAATGGCACATGTATCACAAGCAAAGAAAGAAATTGTAAAGAAACTTGTAGATTTTATTAATAAATATAGCGTAATTGGCATCGTTAACATGGAGAATCTTCCGACAAAACAACTCCAAAAGATGCGTGAGCAATTGCGTGGAAAAGTTGTATTAATTGTAGCAAAGCGTCGTTTAATCAAGATAGCGATCGATAGCATTAAGGATAAACTAGGTATAGAACAACTGAAAGACAATCTTGTTGGTATGCCTGGCTTACTCTTTACAAACGAGAATCCTTTTTCTCTTTATAAAACCCTACAAAAAAGCAAATCATCCGCACCCGCAAAACCTGGTCAAAAAGCGCCCAGAAGCATAGTAGTTCAGGCTGGTCCAACCAATTTCGCACCAGGTCCAATCATTGGAGAGCTGGGCTCTGTTGGCATTAAGACCAGTGTTGAGGGTGGTAAACTTGCTATTAAAGAAGATAAGGTTGTTGCAAACGAAGGAGACATTATTTCAGAGAAACTTGCTGGGATCCTTGCAAGACTTGGTATAGAACCCATGGAAATTGGTCTAGATTTAGTTGCTGCTTACGAAAACGGCACAATCTACACCAAAAAGATTTTGGCTATTGATGAAGAAGAATATAAGAGTAATCTAGCACAAGCTCACAGATGGGCATTCAACCTTGCTATTGAAACAGTAATCTATACAAGAGACACTATTACGTTTATGATCACAAAAGCATTTCGTGACAGCAAAAATCTAGCTTTAGAACAAAACATTATAGCTGATCTGGTTGCCGAAGAGATTCTTACAAAGGCTGAAGTTCAAGCCAAAATGCTAAGTTTAGAAACTAAGTTTGTCACAATCTCAAAACCTCAAGAAAGAAAAGAAATAAAAGAAATCAAAAAAGAAGAAATAACAAAAGAAAGTAAAGAAA
>Ga0180301_10000083_pt1 | contig 62961 bp, 98 predicted proteins | sample GuaBasSediGuay16_FD_121797 | JGI IMG/M metagenome (GOLD analysis project Ga0180301, IMG submission 121797) | Subseafloor sediment microbial communities from Guaymas Basin, Gulf of California, Mexico - Guay16, Core 4569-2, 12-15 cm | ecosystem: Environmental > Aquatic > Marine > Hydrothermal...
ACTGGAGAACCGCGCTCCCAACTGCCTGTTGTGCTTGTTGAGGGACAACTTCCTTTGCTTCCTCAGTTACGCTTACTTCCTCGCTCACGACACTTTCCTGTGTTGTCTGTGGAGTGCTAATAGTTGTTTCTGCTTGTGGCTGAGCAACAACTTGTTCCGTGGGAGCACGCTGGGAAACAACTACATGTTCTTGTCTCTCCTCACGCTTATACACACCTAGCCCATACAGATTATATGTTCTCGTCCCATCTGCACTCGTCCTCTGACCCTTATACAATATGAGCACAATATCACCCACCTCAACATTCTTCGCATCCCAGAGACGAGCAAGCGTCTTACTAAGCAACGCCACCTGATAAATCTCATCATCATCAAAACTCTTAATCAACGCAACTCTCGTAGTAATAGTCTCCCCACGCGCAGTAATAGTCGTCTCATACACATCCAGCACCTCGCCAAAAAGATACTCACCCTCCTGCTGTGGAACCCAAAAAACACTCACACTGCTCTTAGCCTCCTCCAAAAGACGGCGACGAATACTCTCCAAATCCAACCCACTCATAGCACACACCACCACAACTAAACACACAGACACTACACACACAACAATAAAACAAAGCGTAAATTATGACTAACACAAAACAAAAAACAAGCAAAAAACGAGCAAAAACAAAGAGAAACACCCCAACTTTTATAAGTGTTTCATGGTTTCTAACGCACATCGAGACTGGGTTAAACTTGTCAAACTTTTCGCAGAGGGTATATATGTGAACAAAACAGATATAAAAATGCGGAGTATATGTTTTTCTGGTTCTATAAAAACCTGAATATATACGGATAAAGTAAAATTCTCGTATCTCCTGCTAAATGCTTACTTTGTTTTTGATAAAATTATAAGCAAGTTTTTTGCAAATATGCTTACTCGTTTTTGTGTAGTTGTTGGTTTGCTTTAAAAACGTGAGTAATATAAGTGTGCAACATATATTGTATGTTGTTGAGTAGGTGGAAACTACAAATACCTCTACCTACTAATCTTATCGCCAAGAAGCGTGGAGGAAAAAAAGAAAGAAGATGCGCTATTGTCCGCGTCTTCTCTGATTTCTCAGATATTCCTCGATGGCGTTGATAATCAGTTCGCGTATCTGCTGATAGAACTGCGTGTTGCGTATGTCGAAGCTTAGTTGCTGGTTGAGTGACTGTATTAGTCTTTCCTCGATTTGCTGATACATTCGCTGTGCTCGTATTCTTGTGCGCGGGATAAGCGTTACCCAGAAATTGTCGACAATTCTAACTCTCCCTTCCAGAATCTTGTCATGGTATGCCATCGCCCAGAGAGCGATTGCCCATTTCTGAACAAGATACTCGCTTTGACTATAGTTTGCATGCCGTGCGATGTGATGTCTCAGCTCGTGGAGAAAACTAATTATGCTTTTTGTGGTCTGTATTGAGCCACGAAGCAAGTCTGTCATTGGGACAGGTCCGCGCTGACCTCTCCAGTACTCAACACGCTCAATTATGTCGATTCTTCTTGGTGTTGGCACACTATACACTTCACATATTCGTTCCGCCAACCATCTGAACGCTTGTCTTGCTTGTTCGTTCGTTAGTCTACGTACTCTGGGATAACGTCTTCTAAATTCTTGCATAATTTGATATAGTTGTTCTTTGGAACGTAGACGTAGAATGTAGTGTATTGCGTCCTCGATTATCGTGCCATGATATTGCTCTGGGAGATTCTCAAGAATTGAGCTTACGAGCTCCCTCAAATCACTCTGAGGCTGAGAATTAGAGCTTTGAGACTGATTTTCTTCTGCCGACACATCACATCACCTTTCTACTATAATTCTACTATAATTAGCCAAATAAAAAGCTTAGTATATACTTGGTTTTTACGAGCAAAACACTACTACAAATCTTATATTGCGATACATAACATTTTTCTTAATGGGTGTGGGGTCGTATTAGTTGGGATGATTTGCTACGCGTACTAGAAGACGAGATAGAGATGATAAAAAAATTGTGAAGAAAAGAACTATACCATTAACGCTTTTTTGATTTTGTTGATTTTGTCGAGTAGTGTTTGGAATTGTTGTGCTCTTAGTTGTATTGTTTGTGTTGGGAGCCACTGAATGAGCATGTCGATGATGTTTATTGCCTCGCCAAGCAACTGTTTGTATTCTTGTTGTCTACACTGAATTGTTAGTTCCACGACTTCGCCATCGTATTCTTGTAGTATCTCAAGATATTTTGACGGAACACTTATGATTATTTGCCGAAAAGTATATGTTTTGTTGTTGCGTGTCTGTTTTTTCTCATAAATCTTTATGCGTCCCTTAAAGCTCGTCATTCTTTCTCACCTCGTTTTCTGTCATAGGGACAGGGAGCGTCGTTCCAAAGACACTTCCTCAAAAATCTACTGTACAAAGGACAGGTCTTGGGATTTCTCGTGCATCCCATGGGTTCAACATCATAGCTATAGCTATATGTGTAGGCTTGTGGAGTTGTGTTGTGTGTTGTTGTTCTTGTTGTTGTGAAGGGACATATCCCACGTCTATCGATGTAGGGACACTTACGATAATCTTTGTATGGACACTTCTTCCTCGCTTTCTTCTTTGACTTATATGGACATGTCTTGTGTGCTCTGACAACTTCTACGGGTTCTCTGAACATTGTCTCATCGAACATAAGTTTGTCGTTATTGTATTTGATGGTGACGTATCCTTGTTGCAAGAACTTTATTTCTTTCCACTCGGGATTCACAAAGTATCTACTTATTCTGGCTCTGATATATTGTACAGTCTTCTTTGTCGACGCAAAGATAAATATTTTCTTGTCTTTCGTCCAACAAGCGTACAAGGGGTTATGAGTTCTGATTATCATCACTGCGTTGTGTTGTGGGATTAACAAGACCACTACGCCTGGGTCGAGAGCATGCACAACATTTGCGTATTGTTGATAGAAGTTGAGCTCGTCACTTGTTCGCTCATATATTAGTTGTGCTAAATGAATAAGTGTCTCAGTATCGCATGTTCCCTCAAACTCAAATCCGCACGCCTCTAGTATGCTTCGGACAAGTCTCTCATCTCTGACTACGCCATTATGAACAAGCGTCATTCCCAAAGCATTACGGAAGGGATGTGTGTTTTCAAGTGTAACTTCGCTTGTTGGAGCTCTGTTGTGAGCAATCGATATGTTGCTGATAATGTGTTGATGTGTTTGACGTATAGAGTTTAGAAACTCAACAGGATGTATTGGCGCCTTAGCAATATGAGCTTTATCGTCGTTGAGAAACATTACGCCAGCTCCCTGCGTTCCGCGCTCAAGTTGTTTCTTGAGAGCTTCCACACTAATAAGAATAGGCAGAGCGATATTTTTGCTTGCGATAAAGCCTGCTATTCCACACATGTCTGCCTCACCTTGTGTTCTACTATAGAAACTATAGTAAAATTGAGGCTATTTAAATACTACGTATATACTCGCAAAAACAAAGAAAAAGAAAAGCAAAAAAGAAACACACTATAGCTTATTGTAGAACTCTGGGTCAAGATATATCGTACGCACTGTGTAGCCATGTCGTCGCAAAGTATTTATTGTGAAACGATAAAACTCTTCTGCGAGTATTTTATGTGATACTTTACGTTTGCTATGATTCCCTAGTGAGCTATATGTTGTGTCAAAGAATACGTTGTATGAAGGTATGTATCTATCTTCGTTTTTGGCAAGGATTATCACATAACTATAGTGTGTGTTATGCTTAAGAACTACTATTTTTGTGCTTCCCTCTTCGTTTGGGATAGCCAAAACAGCCCGAATTCCTCGAGTCTTACTCCTCATACTCACATACCCCATCTCTCTATAGTAGAATTATAGTAAAATTTTGCTCTTAAAAAACTAAGTATATACTCGTGTTCTGCGAGTAGAAAACAAAGAAAAAAAGTAGAAAAATAGTAAGAAGCTAGTTCTTGTAGGGACAGAAAGCCCAGACATAACTGCACTTATAGTATTTTTTCCAGGGACACAAAGCGGGATTTGCTTTGTATGGACAGTCACGATATGTGTAGCCGTAGCCATACATACCTGGTCCCATCCAGCTACTCCAGAAAGATTTTTTGTGAAACTTCTTTTCGTCGAATACTACTTTTCCGTCTGCAATTATCACTGTTGCCAGTGTCTCTGTTTTTAGTTCGTGTGTTTTCTCCCATTTCTGCTTCCCTACTAGTTTTTCTATTTGTTTTTTCATGTGTTTCAAGGCATTTTCAGTGCTCGCAAACAGAAATATTGTTCTTGGCTCGTTCCAACAAGCACATAGTGGGTTGTGCGACCTTATCATCCAGAGTATTTTGTGTATGTCGAGCATAACTATTACTCCTGGTCTTGCCAGTTTAACAAATTGTTCAATCTTTTCTTCGTTGGGATATATGAGCTCCATTAGACGTGTAATTACTTCTGTGTCATTCTCGCTTTCAAATGGTTTTTCGAGAAGCTCAAGTATGAATCTGATTGTTTTGTGTTCGCTGAGCCTGCCATTGTGCACGAGTGCAAATACGTTATCAGTGCTTAGGAAGGGATGGGAGGCGTTCACTGATTTATCGTTGTTTGACGCTTTTCTGTTATGAGCAACAACAATGTTTGAGCTGTGATTATATTTGAATTCCTGATAGAACGTGTTTGGATGCTGTGTCGATTTTATGACAAACAAGTTGTCGTTGAGAAGATACATGACTCCCGTAGCATCGGTCCCACGCTCTAATTGTTTTGTTAACGCTTCCAAATCTATTTTGACGGGAAGAGAAATAGTTGATACGAACCCAGCTATGCCACACATACACTCTCACCTACTAATAGTAAAATACTACTTTTTTGCTATTAAAAAACTAGCTATATATCGTGAAAAAAAAGAAACAGAAAAGAATTAGCTTTCTCCGCCGTTCTCATTGAGATAATTTCTAATTGCAGTACTGACTCTCTCCACAAGCTCCTCGGGCATGTCCATGTTCCTCAATACTTCTAGTATTCTCTCTGCAATGTTGCGTCTTATGTCGTATGTTTCGCCTACTTCCAACAAGCTCGCAAATGCGTTTCTGAGTGATTCTCCCGTGATGACTTCTGCGAGCATTAGTATCTGATTTATTTCTTCGTCGTTGAGCTTTCTGAGCAACTTGATTGCCACTGGGACGAATGTTCCGTCACGATTATCAACACACAAGTATCCAAGAACAACAGTATTCTTGACGATTAAGTAGTATCGTTCGTGTGCTTGTCTCACTTCTCTAACATCTCTGCCCGTTAACGCCTCTATTATTCGTCGTTCTTCGGGATTTCGCCAAATTATTCTCCTCGCGACTATAATGTGTTTTGGTTCTTCGACTTCTACGTTCAACATTTTTGCGACTGTTTTCCCGCAAATCCAGCTTGCTCCGTGTTGAGATATTGTTTTTAGTACTTGTTTGATGTGCTTGTTATCAATGTATTTCTTGGCGACAAATATACGTTTAGTAAACATGTCTCTAAGCCACTCCATGTTCCACGTATGATTTTCTGGGATTAAGTGTGGCGTGAATATTCCCATTCTGAAAAGCGCTAGTAGTGCGATAGCGTCTTTTGGAATAGGAATATAGTATAATTGCGTTAGTAACTTTGACAATATTTGTTCTCTGTATTCTTCACGACCAACTTTTCTGTTTCTCTCATCAATTACAATTCCACGCACTATTGATAAGTCTCGTCTTTCGAATCTCTCTAAAGCGTATACGTAAAACATTGTGCTCATTGCGATTGTGCCATAGAGCAACATATTGGGATATATTAACGTTGGTGGGAGTGCGTCTGGGAAGCGAATCTCTAGTGTTGCGTGTCCAGAACGACTTAGACCACAGTAGTGATGACTCTCCGTAAAACTTCTCGTGGGAAAATAGCAGTATCTTCCCGTAAATTGTCGTGATGATAAGTAACTATTTGCGTCTCTGAATATCGCTGAGCTCATACTATATATCAATGGTGCGAACTGAATAATTGTCATCCCAAGAAGATTGTAGTTCTCCACATATTGTAATCTAATGTTCTCCCCGAACGCCACGTGCACATGATTTCCCGTAGATGAGTTGTATCTTGGTCTCCCCCCAGAACTGATTATTAGCTCAAGTTCTTTGAGCACATTGAATCGTTCTTGGAGATTGGTGCTTGTTGTGAACTCTAGTACGGGAGAACGCAATTCAAGGTCTGTTGTAGGGTCGCTTTGTCTACTCCACAAGGGTCTTCTCTCTGGGAACGACCTAAACTTGAATTCAAACTCGCTTACAACAGAAAATCGAGGCGTCAACTTTTGCTTTCTCACCACACCTCACCAACATGTCTAATACTATTTTTACTATAGTTTTGCTTTTAAAAAACTAGCTATATACTACACAAACACAACTAAAAAAATAGTAAGAAAAACAAATCTCTGTGTGTGCTAGTTTAGCACGAATGCGGGAATCAGAAATATATACGGGTTGAGACGCACAGCATACACAAAGAAGTCTTCGTTCGAGCGATTAACAGGTTTGAGTATGACGATGCTTGTGTCAAAGAGTGATGCAAACAACAACACAAGTGTGAATCTTCTCAACTCCAAATCGCTTAGTTCTTTGGGACTGTTTATGTGACGTGCATAGAAGTCTATTGCCTTCTCAACAGACGTTAGTACGTCATACACTGCGAAGCGTTCGTCGTATCGTAGGTCAATAAATTGTATCATTAGCGAAGTATTGTTGATTTTGACAATGTATGTGTATGGGTTGAACATCTTATCGTTCTGCTTTATTTTTACTTTGCGGAAAACCTTGACGAGCTTGTCGAGAATCATAAGATGTGTCTCACACCACAACTGCCCTCTCAAATACTCAGCAAACATGTTGTATAACCTCAGAATTGATGTCATGTTTTTCACCAATCACCAAGTGCAGAACGCGAATATTCTGTCACTAACACGTATAGCGTATTGACGTGCTATTCCGCATTTCGTCAACACAACCCAGTAATCATCAATATCTTTCAACAGGTGCAACAGTACAAGTACTTTCACATGTGTGCTTATGTGTTGGTGTATGTAGCGTAGTCTGAGGTCTCTGAGACGCTCAAGATATTCCTGAGGCGTGAGGAATGTGTGAAGAATCTCTATGTTGCTTCCAAATCTCATTTGATATGTTAAATGTACCACTTCTATGAGTTCTGGAAGCACTTCGACTCTTTTTTCGGGTTGTATTGTGTACGGCTGAGCAAGATTATCATGCTCAACAACACGTATGTCAGTTTCCTCATACTCCTTGTACAAGTTGTGTAGAAATGCTATGAATTCGTCTAGTTCGGGATAAATCGTCTTAAACAATTCTTTCTTCGCCTTAGAATATAGTTGTTCTGCTTTTGTCATTGTGCTCACCAAGGCAAATAGATGACAAGCTCAAGTCTGCTCATGTCTTTGGGATAGATAACTATTTTGTTCGTGGGTATGTTGAATCTTCTTCTGAGTTGATGTGCAAGCTCAACAATCTCATGTGCGTAGATGTTTGGCAATACAACTACTATTTTAGCCCCATCTGCAAGCTCCTCAACACGAGGATTGTCTACACCCAGAACATATTTCACAAGCCTGATGACTCCAAATATAGGGTTTTCTTTTGGCATATGCACCTCACCTGTTGTCTATAATAATAATTTAGTAGCAAAATGATTTAAAATATTTACTATTTTAGACGTAAAGAAAGAGTAAAAAACAAAAAAGAAAAGAAAACAAGCTCTATGCGCTGAATTCTGCGTATATCCCAGGCTCAACATAGAACGTGTTATCTCTAATAGTGCCAAGCTTGATGATTATGTGTGCTCCCGTGTAAGGGTATATCATTGGGAGCACCACACGAACTTCCTTTAAATCCTGTTTCCAAGTAAATATCTGTACTGCGAAAAATCTTGCTAGAATCTCAAGCGCTTCGTCTGCGGGCTTGTTGTGTGCTTTTTCCAGCACAAAAATAAGTGTTTCCTTTACCTCAGAGAGCACTTCATCGATTTTTCTTGCAAGGATTTCTTTTGCCTCAGACATACACACTCACCTCTTGTTTTCTATAGTAGTAATAGTATCGTAAAAAACTATTTAAAACTTACTATTTTACTACTACATTGACGTTACAAGAACGCGTCTGACGCGGGCTAGAAAAAACAAAAAACACATCCAGAAAACGTAAAAGAGCTTGGCTACTCCAAAGGCTCGAAGTATTCGCCGTATTGCTCCCACCAACGCTCATACGCCTCTCTGAGCGACGAGAAGTCTATCTGTTGTATCCTTGTCTGTATGCTTATTGGCTCGTACATGTTTTTGTTCCCGACTCTTTCCTCTCTCGCAAGTCCCTTGTAGACGAGTGCTTTTAGGTAGTTTCGTGCTGTTGTCTGAGACACGTTTAGGTGTGTTGCGAACTGTGCCACTGTCACCCTCGGGTCTTCCGCATTGTTCTCTATGTTCTGTTCGTATAGGTATACCAGTGCGTCGTATGCTTTTTTGAGTCTTTTTTCTATTCCCAACTGCATGTATGGGAACAGCTCTCTTATCAGTCCCAACGCAAATATCGTGTCTTCTGGGTGTGCTATTACGACTATTTTGTCTGTTCTCCTCACGCGATATGCTCTGTCGTAGTAGTTTGTCTTTGCGACAGTCGCGACAAGCTCAAGTATCTTGTCTATGTCCCGCCGTGCTCTTGGGAGCTCGGTGTTTACTAGTTTTCTTAGCTCGCTTGCGAATGGGATTTTGACGGGTGTGTGGTTGCGTACGAACTTTATTGCGTGGTAGATAAGTTCTTTTTCTTCTTGTGTTTCCTGGTCAAGCCCTATTATGTCGCTTATGTCTTCCCATCTTCTCGTCTTCCACTCCACGACTTTTTCTGTCTGCTCCTTGCTCGCATCTGTGCTTATCACCCATGCGCGATTCTCCATGTCAGATGGGAGCTCAATTGTTGTTGTTGTCCAGACAACGGCGTCGACATATATTACTTTTTCCCGTTTTGTTGGTGGTCGTGTAGATGTGTCCGTATACCACGCAACTATTTTGTGGTCCGTCATCGCGAGCTTCAAATCCATTCCAAGACTATTCTTCAGGTCGAATCTTGCTAGTTCTGGAGGCATCTCACGCAGATATAGTATTGGGAGTCTCTCCCTGTCCACCCACCTAAGAGCTTTTTCGGTTATCGCAGATATTTCGCATATCAGCTCCTCGTCGTTTTCGTGGCGTTTGAACAGCCATGCGACAGCGTCGACAACAGTTGTTTTTCCTGTTGATGTGTCTCCCACCACAAAAGCGTTTTGATTTCCCAGCAAAACGAGCAGTAGTAGTAGCTTTGTTTTTGTTTCCCCAACAACCTTTTTGTCCAGCAAACGTCTCGCAGTTCTGATGAAGTTGAAATCACGCAATATGTGTCTCAACTGTTCCTCTCTCCTTCTCTCTTCCGCACGTCTCCTCGCAACCTGATATGGGCAGTCAGGACTGCACAGTGGCTGAATCCACGCAGACTCAAGATACTCTCTTATCTCCGCACAGTTCCACTCGGGAACATCTCCACTCTCCACAATCTGCATTATCCATCTCGTCCATCCGACACACTCGCTTACTCTTAGCGGATGTCCAAGATTTTGTCGTTGGCAGAAGACTTCTGCGAGTGTTTCGAATCCCTCCACAGTGCCGTGGTCAAGATAGTATGCTATTGCGAGGAACTTACATGCCTTCATCCTTCTCCCACCCAGATTCGGGTCAGCCATTGCGTCTCTTGGTGGCAGAATAGTGTTCATTATCTGTTGTATGCATGGCAGTCTTAGATATCCTCCCTCAGGACGTATCTCAACTGGCGAGACTTGTCGCATTAGACGTGCATGTGTCTCTCTGACAATGTTTCTGTCGAGCTCCAACAACTCGTGCATCAATTCTTCGGGACGCTCAATATTTACTATGTGTCCCTCGCCTCTCTCCGCATGTTCTATTACCTCGTCTATCCCCCACTCCACATTAATCGGAATGCAGTGAAGTCTTGTTATTTCGTGCTTTGAGAAGGGTATTCTCACAAGTTTTCTTGGGTTCACATTAACATCCAAAAACGTTAACCCAACCCTCTGCTTAATCTTCTCCATATAAGTCTTAACAGTCTCCTTTGCCATTCGCAGAAGTATGGGAGGACAGAATATCTCGACTCTGAACCCTCTCCTTCCACTAAATAGTACAACGGGCTCAACGCCATATCTACTCCTCAGAAACTCATAGAGTCTCTTAGCTTCCTCATAGACTTGTTGGAGTTTCTGTTTTCCGTCCTCGCTCAGAGGGTTGAGCGATGTGTCGGGATAGTCAAGGTCGAACACAACTCTGTCCACCCAGACCTCATTATACTCATTCGTTGTGAACAGTGACATGTGAACGCTCGCAACCCTTGTTCTCTGCTCCAAAACATCTCTCAGCATCGCATCCAGATTGGTATAGTAGTAGTTTCTGTGCCATCTCATATCGTTGTCCACATATGCGAATTCGCGTCTATGACGACTATCGGTCGGGTATAGATATTGTCTTAAGAACCTCTCCAAGCATCATCACCCCTTATCAGAAAGTCCAGAATCTTTGTGAGTGACTCTCTTTTGGGTGTGACTATCAACATGTCTTCCAACACAACAACAAAGACTTTTTCTGGGAAGTTGTTTTGCCTCAGAAACTTGGGAGGGATGTTGAGATAGAACTGCGACACGCCGTTGCGCCTAGAAATCCTCTGAACCTTATAGTGTCTTATCTCCACGTCCGCCTCACCCCAAAATCATAGTTATGAACTAGTTGTAAAACTTTTATACGACACGAGAATTTGTGACTTGACGCAGACAAAGAAAAAAAGAAGAAAAAATTGTTAGTAAGCCGTGGACAAGTATAGTACATATCCAGCAAGCATACGTAATGCTTCGGCGGTTCTGCGTGTTATTAGCTTTGGATATAACTGCGTATACTTCATGATTATTTCGTACAGGTCGAGGATTGTGCTTCCAAAACGTTCAAAGTCCCACACAATGTTTTCTCTCAGAGTCTTGGCTCTTATACGGGTGTATCGTCTCACAACCCTCAATATTTCCTCATCAACTTCGCTCCTTGGGTCGAAGCGAGTCAAAAAGTCGTCTATGTTCTCCCTTATCTCATCTATTGTCTTCCCCAAACTCCCGCGTGTAACAGTGTGCTTAAACACGTTATTCCAGAACACACCTTTCTGAGGCGAGTAGAGATAGAAGTATTTGTGTTTCCTATTCACAACAATTGTGCGTATTGTTATCATTGCTCTCGCGGGAAACGTGCATATATATATGCGTTCGAGAGGATATGAGTTTGCGCTATGGAGAATTGATTGTCTGAGCTTCCCGCAGAACGCGTCGTCAGCCTTCTTGAGAAAACTATGCGAGTATATGCGTTCGCCATCAAACACAATGCGTTTTGGATGCAGTCTGAACAGTTGGTTTAGATATTCGACGCGTTGTTGGTCTGAGAGCGATGTTGTCCCATATTGCTTGTAGAAGAAGTAGCTGTATCTCACGACGAGCTGAACAAACTGCTTGTAGCTCAGCACGACTTCGTGTTCACTTCCATCCTCACACTCGAACAGAAGAAGAAATTGTTTGGGACCGCAGATAGATATACGTTTTGGGACTACCCACATAACACCTCACCTATTGTCTATAATAATAAGCCTGATTATAACAATAAAAGTGTGTGTTTATAGTAGAATCTACAATAGAACATGCTAGGCATGACCCATAGCATCAAGAATCATTCTGACCGCGTCGCCGAGCTTCCTCCCATAGAGCCTTGTTGCCTGCACACCAATAAAGTTTCTCTGCTCCTCAGACACATCGACAAGCATCTTTCCTTCCAGAGGGATGAACTCGTTGGAAGCACTCTTTCTTACCGTCCTGACGTATCCCACCAGCTTTCCCTCACGTATAATCATGTAGTATCTCGCTTCGTCGCGTCTGAGTATCTGCCAATCTCTACACGCCAAACGCGATATTAGCTCTCTATCACCTTCATCGTTCCAGCAGACACGCCTAATAATGATTCTTGTCTGTGGCTGAGCGTCTATTCCCAACAAGGAAGCAAGTCTATGGGGTGTGATGTAGGGACGCATATTGTCGATGTGTCGTCTCACAAAATCATACATTGTTCTGAAGTTCTCGTCCGAGATAGCGTTCTTGGCGTATGTCAACAGTGTCCAGACTCTGTGACGCATAAGTTGTTTGGATAGCTCAACAATTGCTCGTTCCCTATCAACAGCTCTGCTCACAACACCATGAACAACTCTATGTGGGGTGTATCCATACCACAACATAATAAGCAGTGTCGCGACGTCAGCTGGGATACGCAACCCCCATACCTGCTCAAGATACTGCTTCACATAGTCACGTATACGTCTCTCAACAAACTCGTTTGTCCTCCTCAAAAAGTTGTTCAACACACGCTTAAGATACGAAAAACTATACGCATCCATCAACCCAACGCAACGAGCACTCATACATAACAAAGCAACAAGCATCCCATTTGCATAGGCAACAGCGGGAAACATGCTGTCTGGGAAGCGAAGCTCAAGGGTCTTTGGACGACCAAAACTAAGAATCGAGGGACGATTACCCACCCACCAACGAAGACTCGTCGAACACTGATGCGAAAACCTCTGACGCCTCGAAACCCACTCAAAAACATCCATAAAAGGGTCATTCGCAGTAAGAACATATAGCATCGGCAGGAAACGCCAAACAACATATGCATAGGGATAATACTCCTCAAAAATACCAAATCCCTGTCTCACTGGGATGCCAACATGAATATGTCCCCCAACACTACGCGAAACAAAACTACACGCAAAAACAGGGCAGAAACGACGATTAGCCTCAACCCAACGTCTCAACCCATCCCTAATCTCCCACCAATTCTCATCAACCAACTCGGCAAACTTCCTCCCAACATTACAATCCAAAACAAGAACAGGACTATCAATCTCCTCCAAAACACTGGGGTCCTCCTGATGCTTCCATCCCAACCCGCTCAGCTCAGACGGAAAAACCAGAACCCCCCTATCATGCGTCCTTGGAAAAACATCAAACTCAAACTCCAACCCAAAACTCACAACCCTACGAACAACAAAACCCTCCACAGAACACTCACCTCAAAACAAAAAACAAACACAACACACTTATCAACAACACGAAATTATGACTAACACCAACACACAAAACACAAACAACAAACACACACAGAACACACATCACACACACATCAGACTACTACTCCCACCACTCTCCCGAGGCTTAATTCTACCCTCCATTGTCTTAACGTGTTTATCAACAAAAAATCCCATAGTCGATAATAGTTCTTATCGACAATTCACCCTCCACCACTACTAGCTATCCAAAACACGTCTAGAAGCCGTTTTCAGAACACACGTTTCTCAGAGTATAGTTGATAATCTCTTATCGACGATTGATTAGCTATAAATAGCATTTTTTCGAAGCTATTTCATAGCAAAAATAATAACGTTAAACATAGCTTTCTGATAGTTAGTTGTTTGGGTGTTTTGTATGTCTGAGGAGAAGGGTCCAATCATGAAGCTTTTGGAGGAGACTACTCGGCGTGTACGTGAGAGAATTCAGCAGATACGTCAGAGAGGAGTTCTTGGCGGCGTGTCGACTACCAGTGAGGGACCAATCAGAAACATCATTAAGACTGTGAGGGAGACTATTCAGGAACGTCTGAAGCGTGCACGGAGTTTTCAATGAGCTGGTCGAGGGTTGTGTAGAGCTTCCTGGGTTTGTTCTTTTTTCTTTTTTGATAGCATAGCGTCAGATAGTTGATGAATTGGTCTTCGACATAGCTTGGGAGCAGTCCCAATATTCTTATCCCATATGCCCTATACCAGATGTAGAGCCGTGCCCAGAACCCCATTATTGATTCGTCCTCGTCCCTCAGTGCCTTGTCGTTGTCAAGCTCCAACACGTGTTTTAGCTCCATGGGTGTTGCTGGTAGCTTGTTTTTTGGTGCGAGTGCTATTGCTCTTTTTGTGTGTGTTCTCACATAGAGATTCTTTGTTGATTTTATGCTTTTGTCCGCACTGTAGATTATTCTGTGTGTCTTCGTGAGAACTTCGAGCATCGGTGCAAATATATGTATTTTTTTGTCTGGGAGCATCTCCCTGAGCTTACGTGTCGCCAACACATCGAGCTTTGGGTCTCCCGTTGATGGGACTGCAAAGTAGTCCGCAACATCAAGTACGCCATGCTTCTTAAGCAACCTGAACATCCTCTCCATACTACGCAAATCCCTTGCATGCATCTGGAAGGGAACAACAAAATCTATGTTCGGAAACCACTCAAAACAGCGCACAATGTTATACGCAGTACGCTCAATATTAGTGATACGCTCACTAACCCAGAGCTTCCTCGGCTTGATGTAGTCGGGATAGTCAGGAATAACAACATAGATAGTCTTCACATAGCGCAAAAACTCACGCCTAATAGCAAGCATACGCCTAATATGACGCTCAAACCCACCTGGATAATCTCTAACATTCTTCTTCTCAAACATAAGAATCCCAGTATCCAACAAAACAGCCTTGACCTTCCCACGGTGCATACGCAGATACTTACGTGCATACGCAATCATATCCTCACGCATATTCACAAGGAGATAGGGATACGCAACACGCTCAGGAGGCTGAGTATAAAAAATAATCGCCACACCCACTCACCAAAAACAAACACAAAAACAAACACCACATATTTATACATGCATATTCTGAGTTAGACAAAAACGAGTAAGCATATTTGCAAAAAACGAGTAAGCATTTAGCAGGAGATACTTGCTTATAATTTTATCAAAATACGAGTGAAAGATTTTCGAAACGGAACAAACAGCGACAAGCGTTCTGTGCGCTCTAACCAATTCTATTGTAGAAAAAATACCCCGTTTTTAAAGCGGAATATATATCCTCTCGGAAAACTTTGACAAGTCGAGACCCTCAACGTTTGAGGCTAGAATCCATAAAAAACTTATAAAAGTTGGGGTGTTTCTCTTTACTTTTACTACTATTATAATGTAATATTACTATGTTTTTCCTGCTACTATACGTGTATCTGTGTGTCTGAAAACCGCTGAGCTTATATTTCCATGGGTTTGATGTGTTTATGTTAGAATTCGGAAGTGAGTTAAACATGCGTGCTGATTGGAGGAAGTTGTTTTTTGTTGTTTCGCTTGCCGTGGTGATTTTTTCGTTTCCCGCCTGCATCACCGCACTGCTATGGCTTGACAACGCGCTTGTGGTGCTCAGAGCAATCTTCACGATTGACCTCTGGATTCTGACTGGGTACATCTATGTGCGGTTGATGAGAACTCTAGAACCAAGCATCGAGGCTCTTATCAGTAGATTTGCCGAGAAGAAGGAAAAAGTAACACGAAGTCTCTGAAAAGTGTTACTCCCTATATTTTTTGATTATCGCTATTAGCTCGTCTACGTCGCTTTTTGTTTTTGCGAGCCTTGCGATTCTTATTGCTTCTCTGACACTGTTTGTGTATTCCGCCGTTCTCCGTGCTATGTATTCTGCGAGTTCTTTGGGTTTGCTCATACGTTTTGTCAGGTAGTTTGTTACGACACGTATGTATTGCTCCTTTGTGTATGGCTTGATGTGGAATATCTGAAATCTATCAAGCAATTCGTGAGGCAAGTTGCGTATCGTGTTGCACGCACCGAAAACCCATCCCTTCCCACGTCTCTCCATACGCATCCTGTGTTTGGTGATGATTATTCTGCCACTCTCCATCCAAGTCAACAAAGCACTCAGGTCCTTTGGGTCGTTTATCTTGTCCAGCTCGTCTATGATGAGGATGCGTGGGAGCTCCTCAAATATTATGTCTCTTATCCCTGCTTTTGTCGCAGTCCCAGCTGTGATAAACCTTGTGTCTGGGAGACGCTCAAGCTCCATCAAAAACAATGTTTTTCCCGTTCCAGGTGGACCAACAAGTAGTATGTGAACGGGCTCGTCGCTCATCAACGATAGCTTTATGAACTTTTTTATGTCGTCGTAACCCTCGATACAGTCGAACAGGTCTTCGGGCAGATGTGTTCGGCGATTATAAGTATCCGTTCGCTCATATTCCCCACGCGCATACCTCTCCAAAAAATTTTTCATAGCGTCCCTGTCAACAAGTCTGTAGTATGTGTGCGCTCTGGACTTATATGTCACCTTGATTACTCCCAACAAAACAAGCTTGTTGAGTATGTGTGGCTGGACACCAACATCGTGCCACTCCCAATCACAACTATATCCTCTACTCTCGTTTTCCTCTTCCTTCTCCACCATACGTCTGAAAGCGTCTAGCAGTTCGGGATTGCTGTTCACCAACCCAAGCAGTTTCTCCTCCAACTTTTTTCACCTCGCTTTTATAGTGTGTTATAGTCGATAATTGTTTATAAGATATGTGTGGCGATGGGTATGGATATAAGAAGTGTTGTTAGGGACTTCATTGCTGAGTTGGATATTATGGGCAGGTCGAGGGAGACTATACGTGCATATGCGAACACACTGTATAACTTCCTGCGTTTCTGCGTGGAGCGTCTGGGAATAGACAGTGTTGAGAGTATTGAGGAGGAGCATGTGAGGGAGTGGTTCAAATATCTTAGGCAGGCAAAACACGTTTCGCATCGCTCACTCGCAAGACATCACAGCGCACTCAAACAGTTTTTCAACATCGTCCTTCGTAAATCCTTCACACTTCCCGTCCCAAAATACGAGGAGAAGCTACCAGATGTTCTGGACCCAGAGACTGTGCGGAGGATGATTGAGACTGCTGGTGAGCTGGAGGAAAACGAGTTCCTGAGAATACGTAACAAGACGATGTTATTACTGGCTTTTGACTGTGCGTTGCGTCTCGGCGAGTTGATACGTCTCAATGTCGACGATGTTGTTTTGGAGCAGGGACTGATAATTGTCCGTGGCAAAGGAGGGACGCACAGAGCCGTCCCGCTAATCGAGGACTACACGAAGGCTATGCTCAAAAAGTATTTGGAGATAAGAAATCAGCTTTTTCCAGATAAAAAAGCGTTGTTCGTAAGTCTCCGTGGCGAGAGAATACATCCCAACACAGTCAAGTATGTGGTGAACAAGGTGAAGCGAGCACTTGGAATAGACAAGAGGAGGGGGATACATCTCCTGCGTCACAGCAGAGCAACATACTTGTTGTTGAGTGGGTGGAATCTCCGTGAGGTTCAAGAATTCCTGAGACACAAAAGAATCGCGACAACAACGATATACACACACATAACCCAGCAATACCTTCAGCAAAAAGCACGGCAGACAAAAAAATTGTTCGAATAGCACACATTCTTTTTATAGCATAAAACCTTATTCTCAAAACTTTTTATAGTTGTTAAACAGCTTTCTGGGTGTTAAATATGTGTGTGCTCGATACGTTTTTCCTCACAATATCGTTCTTTGGGAGCGAGCTATTTGTTCTCGTCGCGTTGGCATATGTGTTCTACCTCGACAAGCACTACGGACTGAGAGTATCCCTCGCAACACTCACAACAATACTCACAACACTACTACTAAAACTCACATTCCGCATCCCACGTCCCAACCCAACACACTGGAAGACAACAACACAAGGATACAGCATGCCTAGTGGACACGCATCTATATCTGCGTGTTTCTGGGGGTACACAGCAAAGCACTTCGACTCAACACTGCTAAGAGTCTTCTCCCCAACAATAATCATTCTGATAGGAATATCACGTGTGTATCTTGGTGTGCATAGATGGGAAGACGTGTTTGTTGGTTGGGCACTGGGAATAGCAGTGGCATTTATGTTCGACGCTATATATGAGAAGCTCTCAACACTGACAAACAACATGTATGTGAGACTACTAATAGCAACAACAATAATCACACTGCTATACGCAGTGCTCTACGTGTTCTGGGATATGTCCGAGTATGACTATCAACAAGCACTCAAAGTCCTATCAATACTCGCGGGGCTGATAATCACACTTATCTCAACACCAAACACATACTTTGCTCTGCCAAACCCAGCGACAACAAGACATATTGTGTTGAGAGGCACGTTGACACTACTAATACTTCTCGTTCCATACACAGTCGCCAAGTTGAGAACGGAGCTCGCAGTCCCGATGTTCATATTGATGGGAGCAATGTTGATAGTTCTCATACCACAAATAATAAGAAGGCTGGGAATATAGCTAAACAATCTTTTTTGTTTTCTCCCACACAATCCTTACCAAGCCAAAACCCTTCTTACGCCATCCACCTACCTGAACAAACTCGGGTCTCAGACTCTCGTTTGGAAGCTCAGCAATTATTAGTTTTCCCTTCGCACCAGGCAGAACAATCTCAGTGACGTACACAGTTGGTCTGCCCTGACGCGTTGTCACTCTCCTCGAATCCAGCACAACGTCACACTCCTCAAAGAACATCCCATATATCGTTGGGTACTCAAGCGTCGTGTTTGCGTATCCCAAAGCAGTTTTTATCGCGCCAAAAACAGTTGAGCCACGTATATATGGTTTGCGTCTCCCATCAGCTGGGTCAATCGCTCTGAGGAACACAGCGTCTATATGTATCAGCTCCTTGTCCACTGTGTTCCCAAGTGTGTATTTTCTGTGCAGTTCGTATAGCGTTACGAGTCTCATCACGGGTGTCTTTGGAAGTGAGGGAGCGTTGATAGCTGTGTATACTCGGGTCTCAACAACATACATCGCTACTCACCAACAACAATCAGTCTTCCCTTCCTCAACCCATTTCTGCTCATCCACAATATACGTCTGAGCGTCGCATCGTCTATCCTTGCCTCAAAAACAAGACGCATCACCCCTCCACAGAAATGACACGTGCACTTCTCTGGGATATATGTCTTCCAAACAAAGATTCTTATCTCACCACATCCCATACATCTATAAAAATACACGACATGCTCATCTTTCTCCACAACCACTTTCAGCTCACCTCACAACAACATGTTGATGAGGAGAAAAAAGAAAAAGCTGTGTTTATTGTGACTAGACCTTTGGTCCTACCGTGGCTTCTCCCCACTGCATCTTGTTGAATGCTACGAGCCACAGCACGCTGAATATGTATATCAGTATTGCTTCGAGTATTCCCACGAGATTCAACACCATCGCAACACTCCCAAAGAACGCGAGTACTTCCGCTCCTGCCATCAGGTTGAGGTCCTGTTCGTGGTCATAGGGTCTGGGAGATGTGAGCAGTAGGTATGTAAGATATGTCATCCCAACTATGAATGGGATTGTCGCGATGAGATTGATGAGTGATAGTTGATATGCGACGTATAGCATCAACCCGAACTTGACTATCTGTATAAACCACGAGAAAACCCGTGAAACAGTGCTGAGATACAACACTTTTTCTCCATTAACAGTTCTCACTCCCGAGCCGAGTGAACGCAATATGTTTACCTCATACATGAATTCTATTTCCTTGAGCTCTCCCTCGAAGAATATTTCGAATGCGTGGATAAAGAATGTTACGAGTATCGCGAGTATGAACAATGTGTCGATATATGTGCGATTAATATAGTTCACCGCGACTGCGTAACACACAGCGGTCATCGCCTCTGGAACCCACTTCCAGTGAGTCACCTTGTCCAACCCATCGTTATACGCATGTCCGAACGCATATCCCAGATACGCAAATGCTAGTGTGAGCGCTGGGTTAGAAGCATAGCACAGCGCATACCATCCCGTGTACGCCACCATAAACACCAGTCCCGTATGAATAACCTTGTGCGCCTCATCGAGACTCACAAGCCCAGCTACAAGTGGATGATGTTGTTTATGTGGGTCCTTCGTGTCATATCCCCTTGCAGTGTCCATCAAGCTGTTATGTCCAAAGCCGAACCAGTGAATCATCAGTGCTATTGGAAGGAAGAGCCAGAACTTAATACTGTTGAACGTCCCGCCACTCAGAACATAGTACACAACAAACGTTATCATTGTTGCTGGAGCGGAGTGAGCACGAAAAATAGCGAAGTAGTATCTCAACTTCCGCATCTCGCACACCTAAGCAGGACTTTGTCTGGGATTAATATGTTAAACAGATAAGTCTTAAAAAACAGATGTGGGTGAGTGCTTATGTCTGAGGAGCTGGACACACTCGCTCAACAAGTCAAGTTGGACGGGATTACTGTTGTTTCTGAGCCAGAAGAAATCGTGGAGATTGTCGATGTTGAACCACTTTTCTGTGTTGATGTGGGAAAAATAGTGTTTCTCACAAACCCTGTTGACATCCCCCCAACAGTAAGAGTTGTGGAGAGACAAATCCCATACACAAACTACACGTCCATCATCGCAACATACGACATATACGCATCATCAGCCGAGGACCTGGCACTCGCAGTCATAGCTCTCTGCCACAAACAGCCAGGACAAGAACCAGGCACGCTTATCGAGGTAAGAGCACATCTCCCATACATAGAAACAGAAAAGAAGATAAGAGCATTGTTTGAGATGGAGATTAGGGACAGGCGAGTAGCATGAGCATGATAAGCCTGACACGCAAAAGGAAGATGAGTTTTGGCACGTTTCCAGACTTCAGCATCATAGACCTTGACAACGAGCTCGTATTCTTCGCGCTTGACTACTGGTGGGCATACGACGAGGAAGAAAGACAACACATGCTTGGAAGCAGACGTAGACGTCCTCTTACAACTGGGCAGGAAATAGAGCAGTGGGGAGACAGAACCGTATATGTTGTCCCAGACCACGTATACAGAGAGAGGATAAAGGAGAGAAAGCTCACACAGGGAGAGATATCCGACATAATACGTAGTGAGGCATCAACAACATCGTTCCATAATTATGGCAGAATGCTTGAGAGTCTGGGAATAATAAAGGAGTTTGAGAAGGATGGGAGTTGTCCATGGGAGTTCTCATCTCGCGCGTACTCGCTTCCCTCAAGCGTACTTAATTGGTTTCTCAATGTTTCGTGGATAGCGAATCATCCCGCACTAAGAGAACAGGGAAATCACTATATTTGGCGATGGGCACAGAGGAACTGCAGGTGTCATGTGCATATAAGACCATACTTCAAGGCATACGGAGTTGACTATGGCAACCCGCCTATAGTTGCGGATGAGGCAACAATCAGGAAGGCAGTTGAGATGTACACAATCATGTACAACACCGCAGTGGACGTACTAACATTCATGCTCCCATTCTTCTGCGTCACAGCAAGCTTCAGACCCACGGCATGTCAATGGAGTTCGCCTACAAGCTCAAGGAAGAGCGAAGCAACCGTATACTCACGATATGTCGAGCCATATGAAATACATAATGACTGGGGACTACATCCCTACAGCTTCGTATGTTTCAACAGGAAAAAGAGAGACAAGCCACTTACAATCGAGATAAGATGTGTTGAGGCGCACCCAGCGTTTGCGATGGCGGGAATATCATTCTTCTCCAAAATAATGAAACACATATACGATATGTGGCTTGGGGGCGAGAGAGATGTGTCTGTTAAGGCTGAGAGTGCCTCGAAGTTCCAAAACAGAGACATATACGATGTGATTCTCTGGATTCAGCGCGACGCGCTGTGCAACAACAGAAACATCTACGAGCTATATACGGAGTACGGACCAATAAAGTTTGAGCGTCCAATCCCACTAGACGCTCTCAGGAAGGGAGGGGAATACAAGAAGGAGTTCCGCAACGCACTCGAAGTGTTCCAGTGGATACTATACGACGAGCTTAGGTGGCTGAGGCGCTACCCAGACATCCCTCTGAGATGGTATATACGCGTCGCATACCTGCTGTACTACGCTGGGAATCTCAGGCAGAACGACCTTGTTGTCTGGAACATACTCGACAAGAACTTTGCTTGGGACAGACCACGCATAGACATGAGTCCTGGTTCGCACAGAAGACTGAAACTGTATAGACCAGACGGCGAAATACACTACTACGAGGAAGAGGAAAGACCAGCTGTGGGAGTGGAAGAACAAAGAGAAGTCACAACACCATCAATAGTATCCCCCTACGAGCGACCACCACAACAAGACGTGACGGAACTCGTAGACAGAATAGCACAGAGACTTCCCGAATGGGCAGTGGGATTCGTAATACTATTTCCCGATATTCTGGGAAGAAGCGTTCTTGACAAAACACCCATATATCCCATTGCACGTTCGAGGTATCATCGCGCATATTACTTTAGTCCCTATTGGAGACAACTAGACTATTTAGAGCAGAATGAAAATGAGGTGTATAGACCCGCTCCACGATGTATGATTTGGGTTGCTACTATGCCTGACAGATTGATTCCCTGTGCAGTTGTGGGTTATGGAACATACAGAACTGTGATTCCTCTCATAGAGGATATTATTAGACGTAATGGGTGGGGATATTTTTGTGGTCTACCCGAGATAGAAGGTGATGTTGTACGCAGAATAGTTACTGATTATGGTTTTGTTGTTGACAATCGTGTAATACAGAGCATTCTGCGTGAAAGTCATATCGAGGACGCTTTCCGAATCTACACAACAAATCTACTTACAATCAATGCTTTGTTGGCGCAGAACTCAAGAATTGTATTTGACAATAGGGAGTACGGGTTGGCAGAGCCTGTGAATCAGGGAAGAGGATTTGCATCGGCAATACTGGGCGACTATGTCTATATTCGTTCGGATGAAGTCAGAACAATAGCTATGGAGGAAGCGTCACAATACTTTGGTGTTAACGGCTTTGTGTTTGGCATGGGTAATACTTATTGGGGTAGTCGCAGATTTTTGATGGAGTCTAATAGCTTTATGCGTGTCGATGCTCTTTCCGAACAAGTCAGAAGACACATTGAGCGTCACAGAACGCAGGTTATCTACGGACCCGAGTAGAGAATTTTTGTTTCTTTTTCTCTATCATAATAATGTAATATTACTCGTATTCTACTAGCAAAAAATATTAGAAAAACACATAGCAGAGCATCACCGTGACATGTATCATGAACAATCCAAAGTAAAACTCATACCACGCAGACCTGTATCTCCCATAGACAGTTCTGCGGAAAACGTCCACGGCAACAAACACTATTGGGATTGTGAGTGGGAAGACAAACCAGGAAACACTGAGTATTACGACCACAGCAATTATTGTCAGCCAGAAAAATTTTTCGACCCATCTCTCCCCATAGACAACTGGGAGTGTTTTTATCCCAAAAATCTTGTCGCCTCTGACGTCAAGCGGGTCCTTTGTTCCCTGAAATGCGAACACCCACATAAAGCATATTGTTGCGTATAGCGCCGTGAACAAATCACATATATTGTATGTCACAGCAACTATGAGCACAGGGAGCACGCCACGCATCACACCCAGATAAAAAAGCGTTAGATATGCGTTGATTCTTCTGAGCTCTGGGCGATACATAAGGGTTAGCAGTGTTGTAATGAGATACATCATTAGTGTTGTGAGGGATATTAGCGCCGAGAAGACAACTCCCAAAACAAATATTATCAGCGCGATTGTCTTTGCCTCAACGATGCTTATCTGTCCGCTTGGAATGGGTCGGTAGGGCTTGTTTATCATGTCTATTGGGAGGTCGAATATCTGGTTTGTTGTCTGCCCGAACGCCTGAAGCGACGCGAACAAGAATCCGAACAACACTATTCTCGCCATGTCATATATGTGTGCCATGTGTGAGTACAGATACGAGATTGTCACCCCAATCAGGAAGGGAATTCCCACTGTGTCTGGACGTGTCAGACGTATATATGCGAGTAGTTTTTCCCTCATCCCGACACACCCAGTCTTTTCCTTATCCTTGTTGTTGCCATTCCCAGTAGCCTTGTTATTGGTGAGAGAAGCAGTTGTGTTATTAGCCCCGCGATTGTGGAGACAACGTATTCGCGTGAACGCATAAGCGTCTCAACATCCTCCAACAAGTCGAGCCACCAGTCTCTGAGAGGTCTGGGAAAGATTGGCTTCCAGCTACGGAGCATCATCGTTATTCTTGGCTCCTCAGATATGAGTCTTTTTCTGGGTCTCACAGCCTGCTCGCTACTCATATTCTTCGCCTCCTCTAAACAATCTTCTTAGTCTCCTAGCAAATATAAGTTTGTTTCCAAGCATTTTTTCCTCACGCATTTCCTGCACACCAATCTCATAATCCCTCAGCTCTCCCTTGAGCTCATCATAGTCAAGATATAGCGTGTCGCCAAGCTTCGCAATCGCTTCTCCTTTCCCATCTATGTCTATCCTCACAGTGGAGACATCGAAAAACACAATTGCTCTTACTGTGAGTGGACGACGCATTATTCGTGTTGGGAAAGACACATGTATCTTTCTTTCCGCCAAACGAAATCTTATTGCGGGAGCAGTCTTTGGGACGAGCAGAGGTCTGACTTCTTTTTCCTCATCCTCCACCTTACTCACCAAGCTCAACACTATATTGAGTCGAAAGCCACATCTCGTACATTTCCCATGTCAGCATTCCCCATCCATCGACATTTGTTTTTGCGTGTCCAAGCTCCTTGAGCATGTTCTTTATCTCATCCACAGTCAGCACCTTGTTGAGCAGTACTTGATGTGCTTGACGCATAAGCGCTACCAACCCAGATATGTGTGGCGTCGCCATACTTGTCCCTGATAGTGGTGAGTATCTGTTTGGCATGTTGTCTCCGCTGAAATCGAGTAGGTATACCGTTGCTGAGTGTATGTTTACGCCTGGCGCGATGGTATCTGGTTTTATGTCTCCCCAGGGAGTGGGTCCGCGACTGCTAAACTCCGCGACATCTCCCGTAATCGGGTCATAGGCACCTACAGTCAGACTCTGAGGGAGAGCACCAGGAGAACTTATTGTTCCCTCCTCGGGTCCCTCATTCCCAGCCGCCACAACAGGAACAATGTTGTTTTGGATGAGCTCATCCAGCACGACGTAGTATGGGTCGTCCTCGGGTCGTTCTCCCTGAACACGTCCTCCGAGACTCATATTTACTATGTCGGCGCGATAACTAATAGCTCTATCAATAGCCATCAATATCTGCGACGTTGCACCCATTCCCAAAACATATCCCATAGCCTTAATAGCTATCAGGTCGCATCTCGGCGCCATTCCCTCAACCCAGACATCTCTGCCAACCCTACGCGACAAAATATCATCACGAGCACGTATGCCACCTATACAACTAACACACCATGTATTATGTACAAACATTACTCCTCCTCTTCCAGCGACATAGTTTGCGTGTTTGTCTATTTCAAGGTCGTAGAAGTATCCTCTATAGTGCTCCCGTCTTATTTCGACAACCTTTTTGAGTCTAAGCTCTCCGTATAGTCTTGACCTATCATATTTCCTCAAAAGCACGTTACGTATGAGTGTCTCCATCCTGAATCTGTAGTAGTCCGAACGAAGATGTTTGTATGTTAGCTTTGCGAACTTCCATATACTGTCAATGTCGTTTATTGATATTTGGTATAGTGTGCTGTGGTTCTCCCTTTTCTGTTCGATACACATCAATGTTGTTCGTATTCCAAGCAACTGTAGAAGTGTTGCTAGTTGCTCAGCCATCTTCCTGCTAACAGTGCTAAACCTAATCTCCGTTTCTCCCACGTTGCCATCTGCCTCCAAGTACCCTGCGATGAACGCTCCTATGATATGCTTCTTTGAGTAGGCTATTTGCTTTGGAATGGTTATTTTGTCGGCTTTTCTCCCTGGTCTCAGACCTGTGACACGTTGTATTAGCTCTACAAATCTCTTTCCATAAACAACAACAAACTTTTCGTTCTCATACACTCTGTATGATGTTGCTCCGTAGTTCATCGCTATTTTGCCTATTTGCTCCAGAAGCTCGATGTGTGTTGGCGAAAATCTGACTTCGGTTGTCACTAATGTTCCGTCTCCCAAAAACATTCCCAGAAGCCATGCGAAGCTCTCCGACATATATTTCTGGGAGTTTGGAAGATGCGTCTGCATATCGAATGTCAACTCGACGTTTGGGAAAGGTATTATGTCTCCCACGTTGAGCTCGTCCGCTCGCTTCTCGACTATTCTGTCATTCTCAACAACAAACACTTTGTGCCAGGGCGTGAGTTTGAACTCAGAGCCATCGTTGAGCTTCACAACCACAATTTCCTCGTCAATAGGTATTCTCACTACCTTCTTGATTTTGGTTCTTTCTATTCTTCCTGTGTTGGGATTAAGCGAGTATGTCATGTAGGTGTTTTCTCTTGTTTCGCTCAGGTCTATTATTTCGTCACCATTATCAAGCACAATTTTTCTGTATGCGTTTTCCCTTGCTAACGTTGGTTTGTATTTGCTATACTGCTCCATTCTCTTCCAAAACTCCTCAATTGTTATCAGACCATAGTTCGAAACATATATGTATGTGTCGGGAGATACACATCCGTGTCCGTTTTCGTCGAGTCTTTGTAGTGGCATTACTGTGTCGAATATTGCTCTTCCTGTCTGCTCATGCCACCTTGCACATCCAGTGTCAATCGCACATACTCTTACGCCGTCGCCATAGAACCCGAGCTCATGTGCTCTGTCAGCTCCCAGCAGACGCTTAGTGTAGTATGTTGTTGTGATTGTCTTCACTTTTCTGGCATAGGTTATTTCGAACACGGCGTCTGGTGGGACAGTTGGGTAGTGATACGTTTCCTGGGAAAGAATATACATAGGCTCGTCGCTGTAGATTCTGATTATCTCGGGCTGTTCCGCGAGCATAAATATTGTTTCTCTGTCGAATATCCCTCTTATTATGCCGAATCTACGCAGTGCGAATGGTTCGACGGGACCAAAGCTGATTATTTCTGGTCCGAGCAGACGTGCGAGTATCTGCTTCCTCAGCTTCCCTCCCAAATCATATTCTTTTACCCATCCGAAAATCTCCTCTGTTCGGTTTTTTGGGACGAGTAGAAGCATCGAGTTTATGATTCTTGAGAATGCTCGCCTCAGAGCGAGTCTTGTCAGTCTGTCATACACCAACTCATATCACCAAGCAAAGCTAATCATCAAATTCAGAAAGTTTCACAAATTACTATGCATGGTTTTTAATTTTTATGTGCATACCACACTATAAGAAAGCTATTGTGTTCGCAGGTTTCATGCTATCTTTTTATATGCTCTTAGCTATGTTTTTTCAAAAACAGTAGATTTTGCGTAAGTGTCTGGTATGAGAGAAGAAACCCAAAAAGAAGAAGCTTCTAAGCCATCAGAAGTCGTTGGGTTGGAGGTTAAGGAGGAAGGAGGAAAGAAGCTTTACCGTTGTCCTAACTGTGGTGAGTGGGTGGATCATTTCGATTGGTATGGAAATATACGTAGTCCCATGTGTCCGAACTGCAAGAAGCTTGTTAAGCGCGACCTTGTCCCTCCCGACGCTATTCAGTGGAAGCCCGCCAGAAAGACGTCTAGGAAGAAGGCTGAGGAAGACGAGAAGTTGAGTATGGCTAAGCGTGAGTATGAGCTGAAGTTGATTGCGAGGGAGCTTGGCGAGGAAGTGGGAGAGGGAGTGGTAAGTGAGTTGGAGGAGGAAGCGTCGCGTGCTATGGAGGAGTACAGAAGATATGAGTCCGAGAGCATTTTTGAGGCGCCTAAGCCACCAGAAAAAATCCTGTTTGAGGTTCTAAGTGCGTACAAGCATATCAACCCCGAGTTCATACGTGCTATGGTGAGACGTGCCAAGCGTAAGGGATATATGACTCCCGACGAACTCAAGTTCTTCCTTATGAATCTTAAGAGTGGTGTTAAGGGACCTGTTGAGGCGCAGTTCATCGCGGATGAGTATGCGTATGCGTTGCAGAGGGAGGCGGAGAAGGCTAAGAAGCTTGGCTATCCCTATCCTTACTCGGCGACTTTTGATTCTCGTCAGCCATATTCGACCACGACGAGTTCGGGTTGGCAGACAACGAGCACATATCCATACACATCGTCGCAGAGCACGTATCCCTACACATCTTCTACGTATCCCTATTCTTCCAGCTATCAGACACAACAATCATCTGTTTCTGGTGGTGTGACTAGGGAGGAATTGGAGCGTATGATGAACCAGCTAAGACAGGAGACACAACAGACTATTCAACAGGCTCTACAGCAGATTCTACAGAAGAAAAAGGAGGAGGAGCTCGAAGACAAGCTACACGCACTAGAAATGAAGCAGTTGGAGATACAGCAACAGATGATAAACATGATGAAAAGCATGAAGGAGGAGTTCATGCAGATGATGCAACAGATTGCTTCCCAGGCATCACAGCCACCTCCAAACGTAGTCACAAGAGATGAAATGGAGAAGATGTTTATGGAGAAATACATGAGTTTGTTGGAGAAGCAGATTGAGAGTAAGGACGAGGCTATTCGTCAGTGGCAACAAACAGTTCTCAACCTCAACGAGAAGCTCAAGGAGTTGAAAGACGAGAATGAGCGCCTAAAGCTTGAGCTTATGAAGGAGTTGGAGATGATAAAAAAAAGAGAGCCGATAGTGTATAAGCCTGAGGGATACAAGGAAGACGCTTTCAGATTGTTGGCGGAAAGCGTGCATCATCTCGCGGAGGTTGTCAAGGAAAGAAAGCCAATAGAAACAACAATAAAGACGCTTGCACCAGCGCTCACAGGTCAGCTCCCACAACAGGAAAAGCCTAAGCTAAAGGAGACGAAGCGAAGTAAGAGCAAGGTGTTTGAGTATTTGGAGGGAACGGAATATGTTGTTGAGGAGTAGGTATGTGTGGTGAGAATGTCTATGCGTCTGAGCGAGGAAGAAATCGCAAAGATGTTGTTGGAGCTCGACAACTTGATATTCGGGTTGCTCTCAAACGAGCTGAACGTCCCACCAGAAAAAATAAACAGCCTTCTCGAACCGATAAGAGCGCATATAGGCGCGTTGGCAGTTGCGTTGGGTGTGGAGGAGAAGTTCGCGGAGTTCTTCGCTCAGAACCCCGAAACAAAACAGGCAATAATCAACAAGCTCTATGAGTTCTTCCGCGCATATCTCTACTACACGTCAAAACAATAGCTTTTATAGCGTTATCTTCTTTTTGTTTAACATTCAGAGGTGATAAAATATGCGTCTCGACAAGGAAAAGAGCTTCTACCTCTTACTCATGCTTGACTCACTCGCGTTTAATGGGGTAAAGAAGCTGGGACTGCCAAGCGAGAAGGTTGCGGAGGCACTGCAGGACTTCCGAAGACTATTGCTTGTGGTGATATACAACTTTGAGCTGGAGGAGTACCTGCAGAGGTTTGTTGGGGCGAGGGATGAGGACATAGAGAACGTAAAGAAGATGTTTGAGCAGGCTAAGAGGGAGCTCGGCGTGGGTGATGAGGGATGAAGATTGTTACTGTTTCGAGTGTTAAGGGTGGGACGGGAAAGACACTCATAGCAATTAACACCGCGTATTATCTCAAGCAGAGAACGAAGCGGAACGTTGTTCTCATCGACGCGGATTTTGATAGTAGCAACTTCGCGGAGTTCGCTGGGATTAGCGATGGCAGGGTTGAGGTAGACCCAATAAGCAAGCGTTTTATTCCCTTTGAGTGGGAGGGACTAAAAGTGTTCAGCGTTTCGTTGCTTGCCGACAAAGAAAAGGCTGTGAGTATGCGTGGGGAGACGCACAGACACCTACTAGAAGAAATAGTTGAGAATACTAATTGGGGGAGAATAGACTACCTTGTTGTTGACCTTCCAGCTGGTGCGAGCGATGTTTTCCGCTCAACAGTAGAGTTCTTCCACGACGACATCGTAGGAGGAATAATAGTCACACTCCCAACAACAATCGTCGACGCAAAAAGAGTCATAAAGCTCCACCTCTACAACGACATACCAGTCATAGGACTAATCGAGAACATGGCGTGGTTTGACTGCCCTCACTGCGGACAGAGAATAGATGTTTTCGGCGAGTCGATAGGCAAGAAGCTCGCAGAGGAATTCGAAATAGACTTCCTTGGTCAGATTCCCTTGTCCCAGGAAATAGCTCTGAGTGTGCGTAACGGAAATCCAGTGCTCCCAGACAAATACAACAAGCCTGTGCTCGACGCCGTAGACAAGATAACCAAGATGAAGACACTTGGGTTCTTTGCTCGTGTCAAGAAGAAGTTTGGGAGGCAGGTAAAGGAGTTGTTCGAGAAGATAATTGCTCAGATAGTCATATTTGCGAACAAGGAGATAGACATCCCAGCTCTACAGGCAAAGTATCATTTTGACGAGGGACTGATATTCGACTTTGTGTTGACTAATCCCGAGAAAACACATGTGCTCTCAAGAACTCACTTCAAGGTTCAGAACGGAAAGCTTGTTGTTGTGAAGAACCCCTCCCGCGTAGACTTCGAGATTATCGTTGATTTTCAGACAATGGCGAGGATGGTTATGGGACGGAGAAAGCTGAGCAATGGCAAGATAGTTCCCTATGACCCGTTCGACGCATATCTAAACAACGACATAATCGTGTATGGACGACAGGCAGTTTCACGTGGCGTATATGCGACCCGCTGTCTCTTCCACAGCGACGTCATGGAAAAAATAAGGGAAAGATTCGGCAAGATACTATCGCGTTTCATCTGACTTTTTTTCTCCCTCAATCTCAAGTATCAACTTCCTCAACGTCCTTATCACAGGTCCTTGCCAGACACGTAACACAGTTTTGACGAGTTCCTTAACAGTCTTCTTGATGCTCTCAACAACGTTTCTCATTTCCCGTTGTGCTCTTTGGAGACGCTCAATAAGTTTTTCTGGGTCCACGAACAGCTTTGCTATTTCGAGGAGGTCATCAAGCTCAAGCCTCTCCCACTCCACGTCAAGTCCCAGCAACTCGTTGAGCAATGATGCTAGACGAGACTTCTTTTCCTCCTCAGCCACACTCTCTTCCTTCTCCATGTCTCCCGCGTCTCCCACTTTTTTCGCACCTCTCCATATGCTCATATATCTTTTTGAGGACGCTCAGAATCTCGTTCAAAACCTCTATCATCTTGTCCATCTTCTTTTCGAGCACACCCATTCTTTTCTCCGCAAGCTTCTCCAATGCCTTCTCCAACACCACATCGCTTCACCCAGAACAACTATACGTGTATGATATGTATGGTTCATGGATTTTAACGTTGTGTGTTTTGTGTTGTGTGCACGCAATAAATTTGTTAAACGTGTTTAATATAGCTATGAGCTCTGGGTGAGAGAACATGTATGAGTATCTGCTTATGCTTGCGGGTGCTGTGGGAGGATTCGAGTTTAACCGCTTCGTGAAGAAGATTGATTATCTTTTGGGACAGCCGAAAACAGGACGTGATGAGTTTTTGGAGGGACTGGTAGATGTTGTTCATCACGCACCCATCTGGTTCTTAGTCATGTACTTTGCGTTGTGCGGATGGTTCTGGTTTGAGTGGCTGAACATACTTGTTGCGAGCTTTGCGTTTGGAAACATCATAAGTGACTTCCCAGAGCTGGTCAAGCGTATCGCGAAAATCCTGATTATCATGCGTCGCTACATCAACATAAACAACATCAAGACTCTCATATCCAAAAAACCCACGCCAGAGGTGTTGACGGAGGAGATTCTGAGCCAGGCTATTAAGGAGGCGGAGAAACTACTTAAGGAAGCTGAGAAGGAAATGAATGGTGATGAGAGTGGATCTAGAAGTCCTGTTCAGCGCTAACAACCTGCTGTACGGAATATTCGTACTCACGTTCATAACCGTGATACTGCAGTTCAAAACCCTCCGTGTCCTCGTAAAGGCTGGGATGATGAGTCAACGTGAGTACAGCGATTTGCTCAGCTCGATTCTTGGATACATATTCATGTTGATACGAATACTGAACGACAAGAACATCATCACCAAGGACGAGTATATCAAGTTGATAGCGCTCAAACTCATAATGCTCCGCTACCCAAATCTCGCACCAGAAATACTAAGAAAAATAGTGGATGGGTTCACAACTAGATGACGTCTCCCTCCTCAATGATTTTCTGAAGAACCTCCTCAACAGACTTTCCCTGGATATAGACGCAGTACATGAACACTATTGCTCTGCGTATCGCCTCGCTACGTGACACGCTCAGACGCTCACATATCTTGTTCAGCATCCTCCAACTAAGCTCGTCGAGCCTTGCACCAACAAAATGCGGATAGCTAATCCTCAGCCTGCGTCTCTCCTCAGAGCTCTCAGGGACCTCATCCCAATCATAGTAATACGCAGTCATCCCGCATCACACAAGTTAAACAACTATCTGTTAAACGCACAAATATATTTGTTAAACGCATAAAATTGAAAAGCGAAAAACTCGCTTAGGGGGTGTTTGACGTGGTGGCAAGACTACATCTCGCTCAGGAAAAGTGGTTTAAGAAAGTCACAGCCGCCAGAGAAAAATGGCTTAAGAACGTCGCAAACCCAAGAAGCCTAGAAGCATACGTAAGAGGAATCGCAGACTTTCTTGGTGTGTCTCCCGAGGTAGTCAGAGCGTCACTACCAGCAAGAAACTGGGCTGAGTTCCAGGCAAACGCCAGCAAGTTCGTCGACGCCTTTGTCAGCGGTGTGAGGAGAGCCTACGAACTCAAGAAGTGGGCTGAGAACTACAAGCGTGCCTTCACCAGCTAGCACAGTGTGCGTGTTGGTGTGAAGCTTGATTTTTCTTTTTCTTTTTTGGTGACATGAGATGGGAAAAGTCTCCCTTCTCCTGAAGCTTGGATGGTTGCGTGACCCATATCCACGCCACGTCTTGTTCTCGTTCGACAAGCCTATTCCCAAGAACTGGCATACTGCGAGGTCGCAATATAGTATTGGGATTGTGACTGCGCATGGATTCACGAAGAAGATTGACCTTGATGTTTCGGAGGGAATACACTATGTTGAGCTTGGTGTGCTTTCTCCCTGTGACGATAAGTATCTTTGGCATGGCGAGATATATACAAATGGGACTCTGCTTGTGACTGGTGACGATATTTGCTTCACACGTCCAATAAGAGCGTATTTTACTGTTCCCTTCAGTCCCGTTCTGAGCAAGATGTTGTCGCGTGGCTATAAGTTCTTTGGGAGGGTAAGAGGTGTTGTGTATGAGACTTGACATAAGAATTCTTGCGAGAATAGAGAAACATAGACGTCCCAAGGTATGGGTATCACTCGTGAATCTCAACTACCTGTTTAAGAAGGGGTATGTCAATCGTCCCGAAACACCAGAAGACTACACGCGTGCTGTGAGAGAGTCAACGAAGTATAGATGGGCGATGTATGGGTATAAGTGGGCGTTGGCGAAGATGGCTTCGGAGATTGAGGGAACTCCCTTCTACCCCGCATATATGTCGTCGTATGTGTCAACGGATGAGTGGATATATAGCGTTACTGTTAGAAAGCCCTTCCATCTGCTCCTTGTCGATAAGGAAAATCAGATTGTTTTGGAGGAGTATCCGCCGACAGAGGATATACGTGAGCTTATCCCAGAAGAATTTTTTGGGGGAGAGGAATATGACTAGTGTGAGGATAAGGGTTAGACGCCTTGGAAATGTGGATGGGTTAGACATATTTGTGTATTATCTGAGTGGTGTTGAGTCGCGACGCGTGGCGTATATCCCTGTGAGCAGAGCGGGTGTGAGCTTCTATATTGGTGAGTTCTCACCCAACACAAAACTGTTGTTCGTCATTATCCCATGGGGACTAAAAGCGTTTCTCCCAGGGTTGCACGAGGCAAGAATATTGCGCGTCTCCTCGAACCCCTCGAGCAGAGTTGAGCTCACAGGGAGCAGTCCCATAATACTCGCATACTACAACGTCGAAGTGTATGGCGTGGAACATGGGGAAACATAGTGCTTTTTGATTGTTGACGCATATTCTTATTTTTTTGAGGTGATGCGTGATGTTTAGACGCAGGAGACTAATAGACATATTGTTTGGCGAGTCCGAAGTCCCAAAAGCAGATACGAATCCCAGCACATATAACCCAAATCTTGAGTATCTCGCAAACAGATTCAGAATGGGAATAGCACGTGCAATAGGCATCCCACCAGAATACATCGACGAGGAGAAGATGAGGAGGTGGGTTGAGAACTGGGTAAAAGCGTTTGTACGTCCCGAGCACTGGAGCAGGGTTCTTGGGAGTCCAGGGGGATATGAGATGGAGTGGCTGGGGTATGAGCTTGGAAGCATAATCTCGCAGAGCTTCGGCAGAAAGGTGAAGAAAAAATGATAAGGCTTTTCGAGCGTCTAAGAATTCTGCGTGGTGAGCAGGAAGAACAACGAGAGTCGCCAGAGGAATTCTACGCACGTGGAAGAGTCGAAATAGTAGTCCCACGCTACAGGAAGATTGAGGAACTCAACATTTCTAGCTACTCTGCAACAATGAAGCTCATAGGAGCGGAAAGAGCGTTGATAAGCCTCACAATAACAGTTGACGACAAACGCGTATCATATCAGAACCTCAGGGACGTAGACATAATAGTCGATGTGAGCGGATATCAGATATACAAGGAGTTGGCACAGCCACTCTACATTCGTTGGAGCGGAAGCATATCCGTTCACTTCTATCCCCTAGACAAAATAGATATTATCGGCGGGAAATAGATGCCACTGATGCGCGATGGCGACATAACAACTGGCTGGATAAGGAAGAAGCGTCCCTTCCTCTCACTGTTTTTTGGCGATGAGAAAAACAGTGTTGGAACGAGTAAGATGCGTATCCCAAAGCTCGTATATAACTACGCTAAGCGTATATCCGAGTTGACAGGTCTTCCGCTACAAATAGTTCTCCGCTCCCGTCCTGTCCAGAACTTGATGCGCAAACTACAGGAATATGTGGAAGTAGAAGCATAGCACGATAAGTGTTCTGTGCGTCTAAAATACGAGTAAAAAACACGTAATATTACATTATAATAGTAGTAAAAGAGTTGTGTTCCAAAAGCAGAATTCTTCTAGACGCAAACATCACGAAAATTAAATATGTTTAACACAAAGCATATTGTTTATGAACACATATGTTTGTTTTAGGTGTGCTGTATGGCGGGAAGAAGAATACTCAATATTTGGAAGGACGTCGCAAAGAAAGAGCTACAGACACTGAAAGATTTTCTTACCACGCCAAAAGGACTTTTCGAGACTGTGGACGAAGCAATAAAGGTTCTTAGATATGGTGTGAGGGAAACAATAACTGCACTGGGCATCAAGCTACCTGCGAGGGTTGCGGAGAAGCTAAGGACGGTGATGTAGATGGGAAGCGTTGTCGAGGAGATTCGAAGACGTGTTGAGGAGGTAAGAACACGTGTCATGTCGAGGATAGCTGAGATTCGCAGTAGACTGGGACTGTCTTCGTATGGGAGTGAGGGAATTGTTGAGCGCACAATGGAGACTGTCGAGGGTATCAGACGCAGGGTAAGGGAGAGACTCAGAGAGGTAAGAGAGCGCTTCAGAGAGCGTTTTCTGGGAGGGAGAATGGGAGGAACAACTATGTCTGCTTCCAAAACAATTGCTCCCGAAACTGTTAAACAACCAGTTTTAAAGGAAGAGAAAGTTACGAAAACTATAAGAACTGCTCTGTAGTTTTTGGGGGTGATATGTGTTGGCGGGCAGACTCCCTGAGCTAGAAGCTATTAAGGCGAGTATTAAGGAGCCTCGTCTTCACGCGTTGGTGAGAGAGTATTCCGAGGAAACAGTGCAGATTGGGACGAGAACATACAAGCTTTCCGCTCTGAGTGAGATTGACTCGGCGTTGTTCGCTAAGACAATGGACTACATCGTCTCACAAATCGCAAGTCCTCTTGTATACGACATAGTTGTGCGACGCGCAGACATCGTGCTTGACCTTGTCAGGATGGTTAACACCGAGACTAAGCAGGGATTCAAGGGTGTGTGGGCGAGGGGCAAGCAACTAACAATCAAGTTTATCAGTCCAGACGAGCTTCTGGGTACGGGTGTGACTACGTGGCTGAAGACATATACTAGTACTGGATGGACCGACTGGGCGTACTCATCTTCGTCTCCCAAGGACGTAGGCGAGGAGGAGGGATACATAATTCTTGGGTTCGTGGACCTCGTAGAAGACCCAAAGATAGACGCCGTGAAGATGTATAAGGATGGCGATAACTACGTGCCAACATATCTTAGTTGGGACTTCCACGAGGACACACGCAGAATCTATGCTCAGGAGCTTCCCGAGGCATGGCTGTTCCCACCCGAAAGCTCATTCGCAATAAGAGCACATGTAAGAGCAACGGGAAGCGACAAGCTCGTCCCAATAGGATTCAGAGTGCTCGAAGCCGAAAATCTAATATCACTGTAGATGTGGTGAGCGACGCATGGCAGGGTACAGAAAGCCTGTGATAAGGAAGAAAGTCTCTGGACCATCATCATATAGCACAGGGGGATTCACGGTTACTATCGGCGAGCTCGAATCCGTTGCTGGCGCAGTGATAACCGTTGAATCATCGACATTCTACCATCCACAGATAGCGAGCATCTCTGGGAACACAATCAAAGTAATCGTCTATGCCTGGGATGGAGCGGCTGTGTCGGAGATATCCGCTGGGACGGATTTGAGTGGCGTAACGTTCCACATTCTTGCCTGGTCCGACTAGCCCTTTTTATTTTTTTTATAGGAAGTCGTCGAGACTTATCTGACGTCTTCTGCTCTGTTGTTGTGTCTCATCCCTGTTGCTAGTAGTTCTCCGCCAATAGTCTTCTGGTGTGATAAGAAGTCTTGGAAATTCTTCTTGTCCCCTGCGAACGGTTCGTTCCCACATGCTTCTCAGGTTGACAAGAAATCTTCCCGTCTCCATCGACAGAGAGTTCTCCCACATACTTCTCCCATTCACAACAATCTCCCGTTTATCGTTGCGTCTCTTTTTCCCGTCCCGCTACTCGCCCCCGAACACAACTATTTTTCCTCTGCCACCAGCAAAGCTAATTGCGTCTTCCTTATCGCCGAAGAACCTTACATACACATATTTTTCGTCTCGCCTCACAACCGCGTAGAGCATCGATGCTCACCGCTAACAAAGATGTGTCTGCAACTGGTGTTTTAATGATGTGTTTTTTGTGACTCTAAATATTTGTTTAACACTGCGTTAAAGATATTAGTAGCAATGGCTTAGAGAGGTAGAGACAGTATGCCAGCACTGCTTGTTCATCCCGAACCATTTCTCAAGCCGAGGCAGTATGTGTATTTTACGGATAGTTGGAATGTCACGCATGTTAAGGGGAAGTTTTTCGTTGTGACGAACACCCAGCAAATAGTCTACGAAAAAGTGTTCATACTGCCTGCTCAGGGATTCACAACATATCTGCTTGACGAGGACTCTGGACTGCTCCCAGAACGGGTAAACACACTATACGAGATGTATGTGGGTGTTAAGGGAAACGCACTGATATACGTTAGATGGCCCAGCACCGACTATCTCAACCGTCTAGAAAAAGCAGAGTTCGTCCCGCCCGAGCCAGACGCACTTAGCTCCACAGCAAATGTTGAGCGACGATACATAGGGTTTTTCGATGAGACTGTGACTCCCTACTACCAGCCAAAGTATCGGGAATACACGATTAAGGACATGGAGCCGATACAATACGTGATTTACAATGATAGTGTTAAGAGCGAGAAGGTTGTTCTGCGTTTCATTGTGAACAGATGCAGGATTGAGGAGTACACTGGCAGACCAGAGATTTACAGGACGATATTCTTCTATGAGGACTACAAGTGGTAGAGAGGTGATGGTATATGATTAGAGGGTTTCTCAGAAGAATTTTTCTGATGGAGGAACAAGAAGTTGTTAAACCAAAATATGAGTTGGAGAGTGATAAGCCTTATATATTATATTATTGGTCGGGAGAGCCAATGGATGCATGGTATACGATGCCACTCAGAGATGTGACCTGGATTACAAAGGGAGCTGTCGTCACTTCTTTGGAAAAAGCTCTTGAGTATGTAGATACAACCCTTGCTGACGAAATACGGGAATTGGAGACAAAGGGATATAGAATTTGTGCGCTTGTCTACAAAAGGACTTATGGTCGTGACATCTGGTTTATTATTGTTCCACCTGATTTTTAGAGGTGATGGGATATGGGTATAAGCAGAAGTGTCTCGGTCTCGATTACGTCTGCTGATACGGACACAACCGTTATGAGCATCCCGCATAATAAGATTGGATACGTCATATTGGTGGAGATAACAAATGGCACAGCGAGCAACGCAACTGTGCAGATATGGGATACGTACACAGATGTCAATGGCGATACACACAGAGACCTTATACACAAGGAGATTGTCACAGCGGGAACAACAAGCGTTATTTCCTACCGCAGAAAATCCCAGCACGTCATGGGAACACTTGTGGCGCAGAGCGATGTTGCTGGCGTGGACCTGATTGTTGCGGTTGAGCTTGAGTAGGGGAGAGACGTTGGCGAGACAGAGGCTTGAGGAGCTCATTTCTCTTTTTTTTAGGAAGCAGTACAGAATTGTTCGCCGACGACCCGCCTACTGGCAGATTACTAAGAGCCAGACGATGCTTGAGAGCAATAAGCCTGGGTATCTCCGCTACTTCCTGTTGTTGAGCGAATCCCAGGACTTTTTGTTTTCGCTTAGTCTTGATGGAGCTGATATAATCACGCTGAGTGCGTATTCCGACCTGAAACTGCTCAGTGGACGTGTCCCATGGCTTACCGTCGAAGATACGTACGATGGGTACTATATGGTGAGTCTGGAGGATGTTGTGTGGCATAGAAGCATACGCATTATTGTTGCTCCCAAGACTGGGGTGAGCAGTGTTACGTTTAGGAGGGTTAGTTGGGAGTTTTGGGAGGTGATTGAGCAATGAGCAGTATGGCGATTCTCGAAACAATCAAGGCTCTGAACAGCGTCATACAACAGCTCAGGTTTGACCAAGAAGGAAATCTGCTTGTCAAGGTGTTCGCTGGGGAGGTGACGATTACTACTGGGACGATTAAGCTCAAGGACTCGGCAGACAACATCATTAATCCCGCCACAAGCGACAACCAACAAACAATAATCAACAGGCTCGACGTTAATCTGAGCACTCGTGCAAGCGAAACAACGCTAAGCGGGATAAAATCTCAGACGGACAAGCTAAGGTTCGACCCAAACAACTTCCTCATAGTCACATCGCTTGTGAGCAGGGAGACATCACAGGTATTATCTTCCCAGACAATTGCTGGTGGCGGGTATCAGGACATCGACATTACGCTTGGGACGGGTAAGAGTGGCGTGGCGTTGACGGTCAGGGCGACATATGATGCGTCTGCGTCAAACGGAATAACGATAAGCGTATATTATAGTCCTGACGGCACGAACTACGACACGGATACGGACGATACGTATACCCATCCCTTTCAGGCAGGTGCCACAAAGCAGAAAACATATGTGATTGCGTCTGTGCATCCATACATGAAGATTAGAATCACGAACAACGACTCGACGTATAGCGTGACCGTTGATGCGTGGGTGACGCAGATATGATTGATGCGCTTAAGAGCTTCATAGCACAGAAATTCAGCACGTTGAGCGATGGCACGTCGCTTATCTACCCACGTTTTTTTCTTAAGATTTTGGAGGGTCAGGCGTTCAGCGTGTCGCACAGGTTCGAGGCTGTGGGAAGCGATAGCAGTGTAAGCATGTATTTTGAGAATCCCTCCACGAGCAGTAGGAATGTGTATGTTGTTGCGATTGAGGTTGTGAGCACTGGGCAGTTCTGGGTGGATATATATAGGGAGAACACAATATCAGCCTCTGGGACGCAGATAACTCCCATAAACCTCAATTTTTCTTCTGGGAACACAAGCGTTGTATATGTTGAGTATGGGGGAACATATACACTTGGCACATCCGTTCATAAGACCGTTGCGCCAGGTGGAAGCGGGATAAGAGCTTTGGGCGGGATTGTTGAGGTAGGTGAGAGTGTTGTTATCCCTCCCAACAACAATTTTGTTGTTGTCGCAACAAACAAGTCTGCCTCCTCAGAGGATATGTCGATTAGGATTATCTGGTGGGAGGAATGAGTGTGGGGTGATGTCGCATGCCTTTTGACCCTATTAGCTTTGTTTTGGCGAAGTCTAAGGTGAGTCTGGAAGACGTAAAGAACATGTTGCGTAATGAGGGTGTGGAAAACAAGAAGTATGACAGCAATATCGATGGTGTGTTCGATGAGACATCCATACCTCACACACTTGCAAATGTGTTGACGGTAAACAACGATTTGATTGCGAACAGAATCAAATTGTTGAACAACCTGATACTTGATAGTGAGGAAACAACAAGAATTCAGTTTGATACATCAAATAACAAAGTCATAATACCGAGTTCACTAACTGTGCAGGGAGACCTGACATACGTATCATCAACAAATCTGCAGGTAGAGGACAACGTAATAACTCTGAATGCTGGGGAGAGCGGTGATGGTGTAAGTCTTGGGAGTGCTGGTATTGAGATTGATAGGGGAACACTATCAAACGCACAGATACTTTTCGACGATGTGAACGACAAGTTCATATTCAGGTTGGCAGACGGAACATATATGCCCGTGGACATAGGTAGTCTCAGCATAGGAGGAACAACAGTTATTGATTCCAACAGAGACCTTGTGGGACTAAGATATATCAGGCAAAACCTCACACTTTCATTCGAATCCTCATCACTAATAGACATTTATCTAGAAGAATCTGACACAGGCAAGAAGTGGGTAATATCTCATAGGGGCTCGGCATACTCAACATCACCCTCCAGACTATTGTTCACATATTTTGATGGGACGAATTGGCATCCAGCCTTTAAAATCGACCCAGGCACAGTTGATTACATAGAGCTCGCAGGCAATGTGAACATAAAGGTTGGAGAACTGAGGATTGAGGGAACCACAGTTATTGATAACTCCCGCAACCTGAAGAACATAAACAGTCTGAGCTTCGTGAAGAATAGCGGTGTGTCACAAATAATTCTTGAGGCTCTCGACGCAGACGATACGAACACTCTTAGGAGCTCGCCGTTCATATCCCTCAGAGCGAAATATTGGGATGGAAGTTCAAGCGTTATAAGAAACCTGATACTGTTCAACAGAATGGTGAGTGCGGACACATACGAATTCGTTATCCGTGACTACTCACAGCTAATAGACCTACTACAGGTTAAGAGTAATGGGGATGTGAACATACCAAGCGGAGGACTAATGATAGGGGGAACACAGGTAATTGATAGTAACAGAAATCTTGTTGGCATCAATAGTGTTTTGCAGAACCTAATAATTGATAGGAGTGGCACTAGTGATTCTTGTAGACTTATTATGAATGCTCCTAGTGGCTACAATGCGATAATAATATTCAAAGACGCTGGAGCTACAAGGTGGAGCATATATAAGGACGGGGCAAACAACTTTAGGATAGGGAGATATGACGCAACGGGGACGCTTATAGATAAGCCAATAGAAATAGATGTGGACACGGGAGACGTGAACATAGCGAACAGCCTCAAAATCGGAGGAACAACTGTTATTGATAGTAGTAGGAATCTTGTTGGCATTAATCAAGTGAAGCAGGACTTAACGCTTGATAAGGGTTCGGGCTATCCAATAATCGCACTTAACAACTATGGGACTGCGACTTGGCGTGGACTCATAAAGGCAGTAGACACAACTGAGGACTGGGAATACTACATAATATTCAAGGCTTCGACATCTGGAACCGTGGGAAGTGACAGGATGATTAGCTTTGAGTTCAAGGACCCATCGGGAACATACTACATACCACTCCAAATGAAACCAACAATCATACAAGCAAACAAAACGATGAACATAGTTGGGGGAGACCTACAAATAGGTGGGACTACAGTTATTGACTCATCTAGGAATGTAAAAAATGTGCAACTTGTTAGTGTGTCTAAATCTTCTGGATACGCATTCGTAGATATGGAGAGAAGCGATATACCTCAGTTGTGGAGCCTTAGAATTGGGGATAACGGCAACTTCTTTATCTATGATTTTACAAACGCAAAGACAATGCTATCCATAAAACCCAATACGGGGGACATAAATATCGTTAATGGAGACTTGATATTCGAGAAGGCAAACGCAGAAATAAAAGCCAAGCAAGGATTTGCAATACATCTTGACAAGGATGCCGAGGGAACATTTGCATTTGAGATAAAAAGGAACGACGGCACAACAGTAGCATCGATAGATGAGAACGGGCATATAGATGCACATATGTTCAAAATATACGGGACAACAGTCATAGATAACAGCCGTAACCTCACGAATATCGCTAATGCGAATGTCGGCAGTCTCAGCATAGGGGGGACACAGGTAATAGACTCTGGCAGAAATCTGCAGAATGTTAGTATTGACCGCTCAACAACTAATCTTACCCCAGCACTCATCTTTCATACTACTAGTGTTCAGTCTGTGGCTTCTGGGCGTTCTCAGACACCAGTAACGATAACTACTAAGTATATCTACACTAATCTTGGCATAGACTATAAGCAGATAAGGCTAATTGCGTATGGTATGTGTGGGAATGGTTTTGGTTGGAGACTATATGTTGTCGATGATGGTGGTGCTACTATATGTGTTATTTGGGGGACGGCAACATCATATGAGCGTAAGGATAGTGGTTGGGTCACTCTTCCTAGCACAGAATACATAGAGCTAAAGCTCCAGGGAAAGTATAATGCTGATGCTGGAATATATGATAGTGCCTATGCGAAGAACATAGCTTTATTTGTAAGGTAACAATGATAACAATATAGTTATATTGGTGGTGCATATGCGTCCACACATATTGATTGCTATTCTCTTGTTTCTGCCCCTCTCAACACAGACAACAAACATAGCATATATGGATAGTAGTGGGGTTATCCAGACGGGAGCATGGTTCTACTACAATGTGTCCGTGAACTTTGGGGAGGCGATAAGATACATAAACTGTTCGGTAATAGATATGAACGAGACCCATATAACCTACCGTATGCTTTGGTATAATGAGACTCTCCACACAACGCTCAACACAACGATAACTAGGAATGTGTCTGAGTGGGGATTAACACTATTCTACATAAACACATCGATATACATCTTGCATATGAAGAGGCAAAACGGAACAATACTTATGCTCCCAGACGAAAACGTAACACTATACTACTATGTGTATGAGACAAACAGCACATACATACACACAGCCGAGGTTCACATAGAAAACGCAACAAACACTACTTGGGTATGTCATTGGCATTTCTGGTTTGACACAAACCACATTGTTAGGAGAATATGCTACTACACATATATAAACCAGACAAAACGAGTTGGGAGAGGACTTGAGGAGGCTGGAGAATATCTATTATATAAGTTGTGGAGCCCAAAGCTAAACACCACACAGGGAGAAGGGTTTTGGGGCTGGTTGTTCAGAATCGACCCGAGATACATTGTGCTTGGATTGATAATAGTGGTTCTGGCTATCGGATATTGGTGGTTTTCGAGGGAAGTTCAGAAGTCTGTTGGGACGGAGGGGGAGCTTAAATAATCTTTCTTCTTTTTTCTTTTCTTGGTGTTTGGGTTTGGAGAAGCCGAGGAAGAAGCGATTGGTAATAACTGTTCCCTGGGAGCTATACGAGAAGCTCAAACAGAAGAAGCTTAACAAGGAGATTATGAGCTATGCTGACTTCATAAGGCATCTCCTATACAGCTATTTTGAGGGTGGGTTCTCTGGCGGTGCGGTTGTGATGACACGCAGAGTTACTGTTGAGGAATCAATATCGTTTCCCATCCCACGCAGACCTCAGATGAGTCAGAAGGTAGCCACGTATGGGAAGCATCATCTGGAAGTGTTGAAACAGCTCAAAGTTGCGATACAAAAAAAGATAAAGAGGTAGTCAGCAATCTATTCCCTTTCTTTGCTTTCTCCCCTCAGCGCCACGACTATGGCTGGCAGAGGTATGGGACGAGCTATCCATGCTGTCATCGATATTGTTATAATTAGTCTGTCATGCTCACGTAGCTTGATGGGCTTATCAAGTGGGAGCGTCACGATTCCCAATGAGTTTTCGTTAACAAACATCGTCCCACTGATTGTTCTTTGGAAAACAACTTCTATGATGTTCTCCCTTGTCCTAACAATCGCCGTGACGCCCAGCACTATGAGGTCTGCGTATTCTTTTGAGATGTGTTCGGCGTATAGAACAATCTCGTTGACCTCTAAGTCTTTTCTTGCCACAGCGTCAAATCTGTTTACGAGCCATGTGTTCAACCCAAAGTCTTCTGGCTGTAGCTCACCCATACGCATCACCTATCTAGCTTATTGAGTATTTGAGCGTGATATAAAAAAGATAAGGGATAGCTATGTTCTGCTCAGCACGTTTCTTAGTAGTCTCAGTGCTTTTTCCAGCATATCTATTGTCTCCCAGAGCTCGCATTTTTCGAATCTCCCGCCACACAGCTTATGTGTGAACAGACATGTGTTGTGTGTTTTTATGAGCATGTCGCACAGGTCCTTGATGAGGTAGTATGCTCCCCACAGTCTTCTACGCATCTCCTCCCTATGCTTCTCCAGCAACTTTATTTTCTTGCTCATCTTCTTTCTTCCTCCCAAAATAGTCTGTGAGCTTCTCCATGCTCAGCTTTTCGTTGGAGAGCATTATCTCTGCGATTGCGTTTAGCAGTGCTGAGATGCTTATGTGTCGCAACAGTCTTTTTTCCAGCTCAGCCTTCACACAGAAAAGCTTTTTGACTGTTTCGTCTCTAAGTGTTATTGTTATTCTACGCCTAGTCATCTTCCCTCACCAGTCCCAACAACTCAACAAGAATTCTTATACATGTTGTGTTTTATCTCAAGTAGGTCTGCCTGGATATATGTTATGAGTGCGAGTATTGTGAGTAGTAGTGCTCTGTCAACATCTTTGAACAACATGTATGTGACTATGAATACAAGTGCGACGATTGATAGGGAGGCAAGAAAATATGCGAACGAAGCATCCGAATCCCTGCTCATTTCTCGCCCACCTTCGCTCTTATACACTTCTCCAACACGTCGCACTCGGCTTTTAGTGTTTCGAGCTCGCTTCTCATGTTCGCTATGTTTTGTTGTGTCTCGCCGAGCCTTCCCTTCTTGTAGTACGCCAGTATCAGCAACGCCAATGAGACTAGCTCGTCGGGCTTCGCATATATCCTGTTTATTGTTGACTCGAACACCATATCGCTAAACAGCCTTGCTCTCATCCCTCATGCCCCTCCTAATCCTATGCAATATTCTTATTTGGTCTGTCGCCATATTGTGTATGGCATCAAGTATCTGCAGTGCTTTTTCTACGTGACATTCCAAACACTCTTTGTCTTTTGGTTTTCCCTGTCTTATTTTGTCGCACTTTTTACACATTTCGGATAGCAGTCTTTCCGCTTCTAGCACCCAATCCTGTATTCTATATGCCTGCCACTCAACCCAGTACAGTCTACCCATACTCTTCACCTCTTATCTTTAGTATTGAGCACCACAAATATTGTGACATCAATCCAAAAATAAAGATTAAGAGAGCAAGTTTTAGAGGCATAATTAATAGCAAAAACAACAAATATATTGACCAGAGCAAAGACAAAATGAAAAGTAATATGATGTTGTCTACATTCATTTCGTTTCACCTTCTAACTTATCTAATTCCCAAACACCCAACATTTTATATATTGCCCTCCTGATTAGAAAGCGTAACTCATTCACAATCATGAGCAAGTCACGTGCTATACAACACTTTTTGCATTGCTCTTCATATTTTCCTTGTTCTGCTTTTTTGCATTTTGTCACTTTGAGGCAATATGCACATATTCTCCACTTGATTTTGCCATAGAGCATTGTGGCGAGTTTCTCCGCTTTCGATATGTCGTCAAAAACGTCTTTGTTTATCTTTTCAACTTCTTGCATCTGTCACACCTACACCTCGATTAGGTATACATATTTGCCGAGCTTCCTGGCGTAGTTAAGTGTCCACGTTCCACCGCTACGCTTCCCCTCAGGCTCAATATCAAACAGTATGTCGCAGTTCTCAGCTATCTGAATATTCCTCTTCCTATACCAATACCAGCTATGTTTCTTAGGAGGGAAAATAAGTTTTTTGATTCCCAGCGCATCTGCGATTTCCTCCGCCCATATATCAACTCCTCCCTTGGGACAACGTCCACTCACAAGCACTACGTCACACCCACTGAAAAACTTGTAGTACAACAATATTCGCATGATTATTTCCTTTGCCTTTGCTTTACGTTTCTCATCCCACTTCCTTTCCTCCGCACCAACAATCGCAACTCTTATCTCACACATTTTTCTCCCTCTCCTTCTCAGTCAGCTTGATGGCATATGATATGTCGTCCTCTGCGTTGTTCAGTGCCTCGAACACACATACTGCGTATTTTCTGAACTCACAGTCATTGATTGGGCATTCCCAGCAGTCTCTTTTTCCCATAAAGTTTATTATGTCTGCGATAGCGTTGTGTAGTTTTCTCAACATTTTGAGTAATTTGTCTAGCTCGCTCTTAGTCCACATACTTACTCACCTGCTTCTTTGCTTAGTATGTCTTCGCATATCTTTCTTGCCCTCCTTATGAGCCCCAGAAGCTTTGCTCTTTCACCTCTCAACGCTTCGTTGATATGTCGCACACTTTGTAGAATCAGACGTTCTATTCTCCCAAGCAACCCGACTAGTCTCCTCATCTTCTCCGCATCGAATTTTTGTTCAGAACGTGTCTGGACAGTCATGCTGTATCACCCTCCTAATCCTCATCGCAGTCTCCTCATCTATTGTTCCCAGCTTCTCCCTGCCACCCATAAGCTCGAATACACGTCTCAGAAGGTCTCTTATCGCCACACGTATAAACTCGCTCCTACTAATATATCCATTTCTCCTCCAGACACGCTCAAGCATGAACAACATGTCTTCTGGGAGCTTAATAGATATTTGCTTCAGCGCCACATCTACTCACCCCTAACATCGATATCCCAGAAAATCTCCATTATCTTCTCGCACAGCTCATAGGCTTTTTTGATGTGCTCAAGCATCTTCTCCACGAGCTTCTTTAGCTCCGCGGTAAGCTCGGAGAAGTGCTTGATTGATGACAATATGTCGCACTCCGCGAACGTTGCTGGGACGAAGACGACTTTGTGGTCTGGGAAGAAAAACGCGCTGTATCGCGTTATGTTATCCTTCCAGAACCTCAACAACTCATCATATTCGAGCTTCTTCTTCTCGACGACCCCCAGAACCTCAACACTAAACTTTTTTTTCTCGCCAGACACACAGCCTCACCTGGGTATTTTCTGGGAGAACAAGAAGTGATAATAACTTATATTGATGCGTGTATTTTGAGAAGCCTACGCAAGAAAAAAGAAAAAGAAACTATAGTTCTTCCTCTGCGCAACGCACAAGATATGATGCGATGACAAAGCACATTCCAGCGACAATGATTCTCAGGTCAACTTGTATGTCAGGAATTAGTAACACAATTCCCAGCAGAAACCACATGATAGCACAAAAAATATAGATAAATTCGCGCCAACTACTCATGACACTCACCTAGAAATTGTTCACATCTTCACAAACTCAACGATTCTACGCATCAACTTCTTGCCGTCGACCTTCTTACCCCTATAAGTTAGAACAAGTTCCTTGCCTTCCGCATTCACAATAGTGTCTTTCCCTTCCCAGACTTCCCATGGACCAAATCTGATAATTAGTCTTCCCAGCTCTTTTGTTTCGACAAGCATTGTGTCGTCAACTAGTTTGTCGAGTGGGACGAATCCCAACGTGAAACGATTTGTCAGGAATACGAGATACAGTGTGTTGCCAAGCGCCATAATATCGTACTCGCCAAGAACATCTGTCACGGCATATTTATTTCTTAGCTTAGACCAGAAATCAACTATTTTGTCGAACATATACCTCACCCATATTTCTACTATAGAATTAGTAGTAAAATTTTGCTTTTATAAAACTAAGTATATACTCGTATTTCACTACTAGAAGACAAGCAAAAAAGAAAAAAAGATTCATTCTCTTGTCAGGATTTTTATGTTTGTTATTGTGTACTCGTTCAAATCGAAGACAATGATAACTTCTTTATCTCCAACAAAGAAGACGTATTCGTGTTGATTCCCAGACCGCATAATACTGATTATCTGTGGTCTGACATCCCAATAATACACGATGTTTTCGATTTTTCCTAGCGCCCATAGAGCTTTTTCGTTGTCATATTTTTTGACTTTGCAGTATCTGAGTGTCGAATCTATGAGCCTTGCGAGTCTGTGAATTGTGTTTAGCTCCTCATATGTAAGTTCTACCAACTATCTCACCAGTCCTAGCTCTCTTTTGAGCTTGTCAATGTTTCTCTTTATTCTCCGTGCGAGCCTTGAGAGTCTTTGTAGAGTCTCATCCGATATGTTTGGAAGGTCTATGATGTTTGTTGGGTTTTGAGACTTTTTGCGCTTCTTACTCATGTGTTTTCACCTCAGATTGATAATACGATAAATCTCTATTCCCCAGCGATGTTCGAATACTTTTTCTAGTTTCACAACGCTTCTGAGCGTCTCAAATACTTTGTTTTTTATTTCCTCATCAGCGAAGTATCCAAAGTCCAAGAACATTTTGTTGTTTTTGAAAACAACCCAGAATGTCACGTATATGTTGTGGTTCTCGCCGACTATCTGTATCATGCACGCATAGTCAACAACAAATCTTTTTTCGGGTAGGCAGAGCAGAAATTCTGGTGCCTGATAATCCTCGCTCATAACAACAAGTTTGTCTGCAAACGCTTTCCGTAGCGCTCTGAGTATTGTGTTTATTGTGTCTGTGTGCTGGGTGTAGTATGTTTGGATTGTGTGTCGGGCTTTTGGTCCAACAAGGACTAGTTTGTCTACTGCCTCGAAATCATCATAGTATATGACGATGACCTCATCTATTGTCATCACACTGCCTCTCTTGCTCATACAATCTCACCCCAGATTGATTAGCAGGAAAAAGAATATGAGCATGCATATCCACCAAATCATGAATGCGATTATTGCTAGTTCGTCGTCACACATACATACTCACCTTTCTACTATAGAAAATAGTAGAAAAAGGAAATAAAAAAGTTATGTATATACTCGTGTTTTACTCGTATGTTGCTACTCTCTGTTTTGTGTTTTGGGTTGTGTCGGTATTTCTGAGACTTTTGTAATCAACACTCTTAGCATTTCGTAGATAGCTCCTCCCACAGCACCCGCATAAATAAAGTCTTTGAACGTCATTTTTCCCAGACCGCTTGTCGATAGAAATTCCAATGCCAAACTTCTTACGAGCATGTCTCTGTTCTTGGTGCGACACACCATGTGTATTGTTCCGTTTTCCTTGTCTATCTGTTGTGAGATAATTTCTATTTCGGGTTGCACTCCTATGTTTTTCATGAGCTTGATTAGTATGTTTAGTGCGGGAAGAAACATTTCCGCACGTTCCTCTGGGAACTCGAAGAATCTTTCCTTGTAGTCCAGATACCACCACTCTCCCTGCTTATACAGTTTTATTTCGTATTCGTCTGGCATTATGACCTGTTCTTCCTCGCTCATATATCATCATCTGAGCCATCTGGGTATGGGTTGTTTTAGATGTTCCTCGACGAAGTGCTTTATGAAGGGCTTTAGTATCTTTGCGTGTCTTGGAAGTTTATATTTCTCCCTTACGACTAGTCTTCTTGCGTTTCCCTCGCAGTGGTATATGCATATCCCACAGCCGATACATTTTTCTGGGTCTACCTCGCCAGGCGAGATGTTTGCGTCCGCTGGACATATCCTTATGCATTTCCCACACTCAACACACTTCGCCTTATCTGCCTCGACATAGAATGGCGACTTAGTCACTCCCTCTCCCCAAACAAGATATGCTCTCAGTGGGACGCAATATCTCTTGTCGCAGTTGCACAACACAAACATCCACTGACCACTCCTACAACAAGCATATATTGTTGGGACAAGTCCCTTCTTGGCAAACAACTCGAAGTGTTTCCTCAGCCACTCCATATCAACATCTATGTAGTCACTGTGATGCTTCTTCTCGTATGCCTCCGAAGCGCTCAATCCCGCGAAAAAGTTTATGTCTGTTCTCAAGTCGAAGTCCTCGACTTTGTCCCTGCCATACATCTCGGCGTATACAAGTTTGCATGGACATCTCCCAGCCCTGATTCTGCTGTGTTTCTGAAACTCCTCAAATATTTCTTCGACAAGTGGGTATGGCAGAACAACTCCGTATGGCAGGAACCACATCATCTTCGCTATGAGCTTTATCATTGCTCTCCCAACCCTGTTCTTGGTGAAGAATTTTGATGACAGTAGCTTGTTGAACATTCTGAGTATTGTTGGTTCCAGTCTGCCATAGAGATAGAGCAGGAAGCGCTTGATTCTGCTCTGTTTTGGTGGTCTGAACTCGTGTCCATGCACCAAACCCATATATACTCACCGTTAAACAGTTTTGCTAGTATGTAGTTTGTTTTGAGAGTTTGTTTTTAAAGGTGTTGTGATTGAGACTTAGCAGGTTTTTCAGACGCATATTTATTTTTAGTTATGGCGGGTTGATTGCGATTGTGCGTTACGATGAGGGAAGTGGGAGATTCGTTGGGGTTAGGGACTGGGATGAGAACACACAGTTGCGTGCTATGCGTGTTGTCGCTGGGTTGATGCGTGTTTCGGAGAGTGGGAGAAGGTTTGTTGTTACTAACAGTCACATAGCTGTGTTTGGGAGAAACTATATTCTGCTCTCCGACATAGCTGACAAGAAGTATATTCCAAAGGCAATAAGATTGCTTGGCGAGCTTCTCGACAGGATAGACGTGTTGTTGGAGAATGTTGATGATGTGTTGGAAGAAGTCATGTGTTTTCTGAGAGAAAAAGAAAAAAGATTATAGGGATGACACGGTAAGAATAAGCTTTGTTTTTTCTTCCCACATCTCTATCCCGACTCCCGTTACTTTGCGTGTATCGTGTCTGAGCAATGCTGATAGTAGCTCCGAGAGGAATTCGAGAAACCACACATATCTCGCACCTCCAACATCGCTTCTTCTGAGCGCGAAAAGTTCTTTTCCCTGTGACGAGTAGAACTTTGTTTCGTCTTCCGTCACAACAATTCTTATCACGTCGTAGTTGACGATTACATGTAGCATGACAAGCAATTGTCTGAAAAATCTGTCATCACTCATATCTTCTCACCCCCAATCAGCTTCCTCATGATTATGTCCCCAAGCCTTGGCATCTTGTTTATTATCTGTCTCAACTTATCTGTTTTCCCAGTCATCCTGACGCTGTTTATCACCCACGTCGCCAGGAAGCTTAGTTGTTCGTCGCTCAGATATTTTTCGTATTCCCACAAATCAAGTATTATTTCCAGCACGATGTCCGCGTGCTCTCTTCCCCACTTCTCACTTGTCAACTTCCTTATGTTTGCTATCTGGTTGTCGACATATGTTCTTATTCCCTTCCGCACACTAAGCATGAAAAGGAGTTCGAACAGTCTGTCGTAGTTCTGGTTGTCTACGTGGTTGCGAAGCATCTGCTGGATTTGTTTTTCGTCGATGCTCAGCGCACTTTCCACAAGCTTTTCTAGTTGTTTTGCGATGTTCAATACTTTTATTCCAAGAGGAGAACGCATATATGTTCCCTTCTCAAGGGATAATAGTCCCATCCTTATCAACGCTCTTATCTTCGATGTTCGCCTAGGATTTTTGAGCAGTTCGATGTATTCTTCGTCCCGTAGAAAGTTTATCAGTGTTTTGAGTGGGATGTTCTGTTTCGCGGATATGTATGCGAGGTATGCGTATGTAGTTGGGTCATGAGAATTGACAAGCCTGCATAACTCACACATGCACGCTCACCTATGCGAGTGCTACTATTTATATGCGTGTAGCAGTATTTAAAAACAAGTGTATTCTGACTAAAAAACGAGTGTTTTGCTTGTAAAACATGTTTTCGCATACTTTATAACTTATCACACCATAGCTAATACGTATAGCAATACATCTGCTCTGGGTGTATGAATATGAGTCTCAATCCTAACCCGAAGCTCCTTCTCAGCTTCACGATGTGGGACATAATATTCGCTGTTCTCGGCTTCCTATATGTGATGATAACAATAGCGTTGAGCAAGAAGTGGCACAGCTTCCTCATTTCCAAGGGATTCAGGGAGAATCAGGCAATATTCAGCAGTCGGAAATTCCTGCATATCTGGTCGGCAGGAGTAATGTCACTGCTCGTCCCATTTCTGTTCTCTGCACCACTAATACCACTCATAATGGGAATAGTGCTCGCGCTGTTCACATACCTCCCACACAGAAAGGGGGAGCTTATGGACTGGTTTCAGGTAAAGGAGAACATCGCGGAGGTATATTTCTGCTTGATGTGGGGGGTAACAATATACGTTAGGTGGGTATTGTTCAACAATCCCTGGTATGGAGCGCTCGTAACGCTGTACTTCAGTGTTGGGGATGCTATTGCTGGGGAGATAAGGAACTTTGTGTACGGCTACAAAACAAAGAGTGTTCTGGGTAACATAGGGATGTTTCTTTTCTGCGCTCCGATAAGCTACATAGCGGTTGGGTGGATAGGAATAGTTGCGTCTCTAGCAGTCACGCTTGTCGAGCTATACGAGGGACTTGACGACGACTTGACAATCCCAATAACGGCGATACTAGTATTTGTTCTGTATGGCTTGTTGTTCTAGCACTATCACTATTTCTTCTTTTTGCGAGTAGAAGTCGAGTAATATTACATTATTATAGTAGTAAAAAAAGAGGAAGAGATTAGAGAGTTCTCAGCAATCGTCTTATCTTACGTGCCTCATCACGTGACACGTATATTCTCTCCTTGCCACAGACAAGCACTGGGAGCAGTCTGGGATATGTCTCATAGATTATTCTGTCGAGCCTAACCCACTTCTCCGTATCAATATCTCTGGCGATTGTGTTTTGGAAGCTTCTGCTCTCGCTTCTGAGCACTATTGTTATCAGTCCTGTTACGTGGCACGCTATGTCGTAGTCCAAATCCTCTATTACCTGCCTGAGCTTGTCGACGAGCTTGTTGGCGATTTTTATTGCGAGCTCTCTTGTTCTTTGTGCGTGATACACAAACTGTTTTACTTCTTCCTCAAACAAGTCTGCACACCTCACACATATTGATACGACACTATTCTCGCCATATGTATTCTTCCCTGTTTCAGCTTTGCGATTGTTGTGAGTTTCGATGCGAACAATATGTTGTGTAGCAGTCTGACTGTGTCCCCCTCATCAAGCTCGTCGAACAATATGTCTTCCACATCTCTGCATCTCTCCAAGACAAGGCGTAGATGTTCGATTTCGACGTCGTGTATGAACACTATGTAGCTGAGCGTCGCATATATGCGTTTCCTCTGCCTGCTCTGCGTGACTATGAGTCCCATGGGAGTCTTATATATGAATACGGGTCTGCACGAGAACTTATATACCTCCTTCACAATCCTTGTGAGCACATGCAGTGTTCCCTCATCCATATTCCCCATCCCCCGCAAACTCAGCGTCAAGAACCTGTCTGACACGTCTGGCTGTTTTTCTCCCAATCCCAGGCAATGTATGCCAATAATCAACATTGTCCAGCGCATCCCTCAGCGTCCCATATGTTCTCAATATCTGCTCCGCTCTCGCAGTTGATATTCCTGGGAAGGATGCGAGGACGAGGAGTGCGTATTCCTGAGGTGTCTGAGCTTTTTTGACTACGTGTAGTCTCCTTATCTTCTTTGGCTTTTCGCGTTGCAATCTCTTAATCATGTTCATCAACACATGACTTGTCCAATACCAGCTGGGTGTGAACACTATTTTTATTCCGAAGTCGTTGAGAATCGTCATTATTAGTCCCACAACCGCTTCTGGACGCCATTGAGTAAACTTCTTTGTCAGCGCAAGGCTTCCCTCAACAACTATGTATGGCTCCGCGTTCTGTGCGTTTGACAAGTTCTGAAGTTGTTGCCACAGACGCTTTGTCTTTGCGGACGCGATGAGGTCGAGTATCTCTTTGCGCTCAACAACAATTCCATGCGAAGCGTTTTTGCCTGGTGGGATGTAGTAGTCTCCTGCCTCAAGTACTTCTGGGTTTACTTTTACTCCCTGTATCCGCAGGTTCTCCGCTATCTTTCTTCCGTTTTCGGTTGCTATTTCACGTGTATCTATAAAGACAACAAACTCATTTTTATTGTTTTTTCTCATACTCTTCCTCCCTCTCAACAACTGCTTTGAGAAGCATGAAAAATGTGCGATAAGTGTCGCACAGTCTTCCAAACTGCCTTATTGCCTCGACAAGAACTTCTTTCGTTACTTCTATTTTTCCTTCGTTGGTTATCCTGTCCGCTAGCTCTCGTATTATTCTGATTCTCTCCTCCACATCATTTTTCTCAAACGCCTCTATTGTCCTCACAATCATTTCCGCCAACCACTCCAAGTCAAGCTCCGCATTGAGGTTGTGTTCTCTCAGCCATCTCAGAAATCCCTCTGCTGTTCTCCCAACAATAACAGTTATCTCCGACTTCTCATTCATATCTATCGCCTCATAGAAGCGACATGTCGACATATAGTTTGTGTCCGCAGAGTCTACATCTATATACTTGTGCTCCTGTCACATTGTCGTTGTCTACGAGTTCGCAGTCCCGTCTGATATGCCTGAGTATGAAGTCCTTCCTGTAGACTCTTTGGAGTGGGTTGAGTTGTTCGTATGCGAAGTATAGGTCGTCCATATATTTTTCGGACCAAAAACAGAAATAGCACATGTTGTTTTCGTTGCGTGTCTTGATGCTACGCATCTTCGTTTCCCTCCTCCAACAAGAACACGTCTATTCTGTCCAGCAACGCTTCGAGCTGGTTCCTTATCTTGTCTATGTCCGCTATGAGCTTGTCTATCGCGTTGTACAGCGAGATGAGAGCTTCCTTCTCACGTTTCTCGATTGCCTCCTCGACAAGACGCTCCAGCTTCCTATACTCATCGTATAGTCCCGCCACAACAGACACAACACATCACCTCACAAAAAGAAAAAAGAAGTGATTATTGTTGTTCGAGCAGTTCGCCGAATATCTCTTTTAGCTTGTTGTCGATTTGTTTTAGTTCGTCCCAGTGCTCATCTATCCTCTTTGCGAGCTCGACGAACTTTTTGAACACGCCGTCATATATCTTTACGAGTCCCTCCGCGTTGTCCGTGACAATCTTCCTGTTCTGCTCTATGTCCTTGTCCTTGCTTGGGATTATGCATCCGAGATGCGTCAGTACTATTCCCTCCCCATAGCTATACTCGTATACGTAGTCCTTCTCGCATGTTTCGTGGCTCTGAAACAGGTCTGTGCCCGTCACAATCATGTTTGCTACTTCGGGTGGCTTCTCCTTCCACAGTATGTGTATGCCGAAGTCAACATGTTTTAGGTCTGCCTTATACTTTATTACGCCATGCTTCAACTGAATCTCCTTCAACGTGAGAATATGTGTTTTTTCCTTCTCAGACATACATATCACCGTGGATTACTAATTTGTTTAACATTTGCTATTCTTATTTAAGTTGTGCGTGTAATTTTGAGTGGGTGTGATGTATGGCGATTCTTCTGGAGACACTTCGCAGGATTAAGCGTGAGCTTGGGGTTGAGCCTGGTCCCGTCGAACAATCAGTGGCTCTCCCATCTGCACGTCGCTCCACTCCCGTCAGAGACATTCTCAAGCTCAAGTTTGAGTATGGCGAGGCGTATGGGGATGTTGCGAAGACGTGGTATAGAGTGAACTTCACGAAGCCCATTCAAAATCCCATTGTGCTCGCAACGGGTTTTGTGTCAACAACCTCAAAGCCCAACATCAAGGTCAGTCTTGTGGGTAGGGTTCCCTCGGTAAGTGTCCCAGCAATATCGGATGTTCCTAAGATAACGAGCATCTCGCTTACATATGTTCCCGTCAGAACAATTGAGCGTGTAACTTTGACGCGAAGGGAGATTGAGAATAAGATTAAGGAGCAGGCGGGGGACTGGGGTGTTTTTAACTGGATGAGGGATGCGATTGCATATGTGTTCAGCGTGGTGCTTAAGTGGATGTACGATGTGATTGTCGGCACCGTGATTGATAAGGTTGAGGACAGTCTGAATGACACGATAAGGGACATTAACAACAGATTCTCCGCGCTTGTCGGCGGGATAAACACAAGATTTTCCTCGCTGGTGACAAACATAAATAATAGGCTGAAGCTGTTGAGGGACAACACTAACAGCGCTCTGAGCACTTTGACAAGCAACATAAACACGGCGTTTGAGAATCAGACAAAGGAAATAGAAAAACAGATAAACAATGCGTTGTCGGCACTGCTCGACGCGTGGGGAATATCTCCAAACTACAAGCTTGTCAGCGTGATGATAAGAAATGTGAATAGCAGAGGGTTTGAGTGGTATTCGCTTGGGAAGATGCGTATTTTCTGGCTTGCGCTGGGAGAGAGAACGCTTCCCTCAGCCTAGAAAGGATGTGAGGTCGCGTGCAACTACTTTTTTCTGTGTTTTTGTGAACAGTTTTTGTAGCGTCGCAACGTTCGGTGTTCTCGTCCCAATCACAGCTTCTACAACGCCAAGTATTCTCTCCCAGTAGTAGTCATATCCGCTCAGACTTATCTGCGGTATTCGTCCATCGACAACGGGAGCTGGGACAAGCTTTCCCTCTCTCCTAGCAACTATCACGTATTCCACCACATCACCCACCGCAAGTCTTCCCTGCTTCATAAGCTCCCTTGCGACGATTACATGTGGCTGGTCGACCTTATACTTTTCGAGCTTCTTGTTTATTCCCGCTCTGAACACAAGCAATCTGTCGAACGCACCCGCATAGAGATAGTCACGTATTTTTTGGAGGAAAACGATGAATTGTTTTGCGAGAGTCACTGGGTCATCATAGCTCATTATCAACTCGAACAATTTTTTCTGCACCTTTTTTGCGAGGTCAAACACGTTGCGTCTCTTAACCTCGAATCCCACTACCTTCGCTATTCTCCCGCACAACTTTATTTCGGATGGGTCAATGGGATTGGGTTCTCTTGTCTCTCTTAGTAAGCCGACATATCGTTTTTTCTGTTGTTTCGCTGGGAAGAATATCTTTTCGAACATCTCATCTATTTTGATACTTATCGCGTAGTATTCGGGAGGGACGCCGAATGTTTTTATTATTGCGTCTCTCATCTTCTTGTTGAGAAGCGATATGAATGTCTGTGGTGTCATGTTTTCTGGGAGAACAACGAAGACCGAGTCCGTGTCGCCATACACAACTTCTACTCCCAACTCCTCACATATCTTTATGCTACGCTTGATTATCCACTGTCCCGTCAGCGTGACGCTTTCGAATAGATGTGGGTGGTAGAAGCGTGAGTATTCGAATCCCAGCACGCCTATGTAGCTGTTCATTATGATTTTGAGTGCTCTTTGCTTCGCGTCCAGTGATGCGTATTCTGCCAATGACTTGTCGAGCTTCTTCATCCTTGCCTTTATCTCGTCCCGCATACGCATCAACTCGTCCAGCTCCTCGGCAAACACGCTTCTTGGCGTTTTTAGATAGTATCCTCGCTGAGTCATTATCACTTTGTCCATCCCAATCTTCATCGCCTCCAACTTCCCTCCCCAAACACGCGTCTCATATCCAATGTTGAATGTTCTGACGATTGTTGGGTATAGTGACTTGTAGTCGAGGTAGACGACATTGTGATGTATCCCTGGCTTAGGCTTCATTATGAACGCGCCCGCCTTCCTTATCTTCGGATGTTTTCTGTTTGCACGTGGGTATACTGGGCGTGGGTTGCGTCTGAGTGCACGCATAAGTGTACGTGTATCAACTATTTGTTTTCTCCCACCATATCCCATGAGTGTCTCGCCACGGTAAACGAGTTTTCCCGTCTGCTCGTAGAATAGTTTTGCCATCACAGCTGTTTCGATTCTGGCGTCTATTATTCTCAGCAACTTGTCTATGTCTCTTACGAGTCTCACGTCCTCCAGATTGTATTCTCTCAGCTTGTCTCTGTTGTGTAGAAACATCTCGTATATCTGTTGTGGCGTGTATTCGGCTACTTTTCCTCTTCCAAGCAGTCTACGTGACCAATAATCGAGCTTCTTTGTTTCGGGTGCCTTGGCGAAGGAGTCTGTGAAGAATACGTCCATTACGTCGAGTGATTGACAGGGAGGCATGGGACTGGGAATGTCAAGCTTCTTTGCGCGTGTGAGTAGATATGGGATGTCGAACAAATCGCTATTCCATCCAAGCCAAAGAGCATGTCGCTTTGCGATGTCAAAAAACTCCGCTATCAATGTGTGTTCGTTGTCGTCGCAGAAGAAATGTTCTTCGCCAGAATCATCAATCATCGCGATAGACAATATTCTTTTCTCCGCTTTCATGGGATGCGACAATCCCTCCCTTCCATCCACCTCAATGTCGAGGTATAGACGTGTCGGATTAGGCTCTATCTCTATGTTTTCGTCTATTATCCAGCGACGCACAAATGGGATGTCACTCTCATACGTTCTCACGCCCTTCGCCTCCAGCTCATCCCTCACGATTTTGACTTCGTTTGGGAATCTGCACTCGATTTTGACTGCTTTCTACCCAGTATCAGCACAGATGTAGTCGCCACACTCAACATTCACCACAAGAACTCTGTGGAGAATCCTTTTTAGTGCATCGAGTCTTGACGCTGGGATGAAGAAGTATGGACGTATCTTTGGCTTGACATAGTTCATACTCATATGTCTGTCCCAAACAGATATGTATAGCTCGCCATTCCGCTTTGTCCAGGAAGCATACACAACACGCATATTCCTCACCCCACTAAATAGCTATGTGTGAAAAACAAACAAAAGAAGACGTGAATTGTGACTAAGCAAAAAATTTGTCCAAGGACACATAGTGTCTATATGCGTACTTGGCAAGCCATCCCATCCAGACGGGACAGCCCTCAAACAGATGCTTTGGCAGAGGTCTGCTGGATAGAACAACACGAACGCTTGTTGGATAGACATAGAAAAATCTTACCTTCATACCTGTGTATTCTTCCAGCCATGGCAAATATTGTTCGACAACCCATCTCCACGCATCCCTGCCCTTATAGTCAGTCTTAAGAAACTGCACGTTTCTCAACCCACGCACAACCTGATATATCTCCCCATTTGTAATCAACAACACACCATCGCGTCTGAGCTTCGAAAAATATGCAAATAGACATTTGTATGGCTGTCCGAATGGGTCGATGTCTAGAAGCTCAACATAGTTGTCTGGGATGCTATTTGTGTATTTCTCCCATCTGCTCAACGATATTATCTTTGCGTTTGGAGATGCGAGCCTATACAAATACGTGCTTAGCCCCAGTCCCTTATGTGTCTCCAGGATCACACGTGGCTGTAGATATTTAGCTATACGGTAGTTAAGAATACGCTTCCACAGATCCGCCTCATCATAGAATATTCCTTCCCCACTTCTTCCCTCAACCCTCATTGCGTATTCGATGAATTTGGATGGGAGGTATTTCTTTGCGAGCTCAAGAAGTCGTCTTTTCTTCCTCATCACGGACACATAAAAAAGAAAAAGAAGCTAGATTTCTGTGTCGGCATCCAGATACATTATCACGTACGCCACGTAGAGCTCCTTGCCGAAAAACCTGAACAATGTCTGTTTGATTTCGTTTTTGTTGTTGGAGCGACACTTATGTATCTCCTTGACATTCTGCTTCACGCCCACAACATACTCGCTTCCATCCCACTCCACAAGTCCCATCGTGCTGTTGTTTGCGTTGACAACTATGAGCTCTATTTTTCCTCTGAACTCTCTGAACTTGTTGCGTATCGCCATGAAGTAGTCGAACAACTCGTTGAGCGATACTTTTTCTCCCACCCTCATGACGCATCTCCTCTTTCCCATGGAGCGTAGAGACTCAACGCGTTGTTGTATCCCGCGTCGTATCCCAGCTTCGCCACAACTGCTATCAGCTCGTTTATTAGTTGATACAGCTTTTTCTTTGGCTTGTCTGGGATGTGCTTCTCGATTATGCCATATATCTTGCCCAACACGTCTGACAGTTCAGCCACTCTCAACACCATACAACGCTTTATACGCCTCGATGAACTTTGATAGTGTTTCGATGATTTCGTTTTTTGGCATGTTGTAGTATGTTGATAGTGTTGCGACGAAGCTGTCCACGAGCTGTATGAGTTGTTGCTTTGTTATCTCCGCGTTGTTGATGTCCTTGCACATAAGTACTATGTGGTCGTTTAGCTGGACGAAAATCGCTTTGTCCCTCACCTCAAAAGCAGTTATCCAACGGGGAATAGAAACAATCTTCCTCTTCCCATCGGTATACACAGTATATGATTTGCCAAGCATGTTTTCTCGCCTCGACAAGTAGTTTTCTGCTTTGTTTAGACGCATATATTATAATAAAAAAAGAAGTAAATTTTGACTATTCAACCCATATTACTACAAACAAAAAGCTCTCATTGTTGTCTTCCACGTCTACCACTCTGCACCTGTTGTTGCTCAGGGATTGTTTCGGGGTCACGTATCCCTCCGTCCCAAAGCTCAAACACAGCTGTCAGTCCAGCTGGCTTTGCTCTGTGCTTGTATATTGTTGCTACTCTCAGTGTTGGGTGTTTCTCATATTTTCTCGTTCTGGAATCATAGTATCTGTACTTGTCCAACAAAATGACTATCTTTGGCAGGAATCCCATCTGCCTTCCACCTATGAATGGGAGCTCTGTTTCCTGTCCAAATGCCTCCGCTACCTCGCTCACGGGCCATGTAGACACCGTTGCAATCGCTCCCTTCCTCTGAGCGTAGTAACGCAGTACCTGCAGTTGTAGGTCGAGCTTCCCCGTGTATATTCCTATTGTCTTCGCTCTGTGTTGCATGGGTGTCCGCAGTATTATTCCACGATAAATAGCTATTGCTGGGTCCAGAGCTATTAGCAGTACTTGTTTGTTCTCCACAACGTCCTTTAGCTGTTCGGTGATGAACTTGTGTTGTTCGTCGAATTCCTGCGGGTTCTGATACACAATATGTTTCTCAACAACATCATATTTCAATGCATGTGTCTCGCACATCTGCTCAAGTCTCTCCCAGTCAAACCCTCCGTCGGTATCAATAATCACAAACACGCTTCTCTCGGGAAGCGAACCCTTTGCCTTGGTGTAGAACTGCGTGAGTCTTACTATGGGTTCGTACGCGGAGAGTGTTGTCTTCCCACTCCCAGTTGGACCTGAGAACGCGTGTAGCACCCCTATCTGATATGTGAATAGTTGGTTGAGGTTGCGTGAGCCCGTCGGAATCTTCACTGCCAAGCATCTCACCTTCCAGACTAGTGAGAAATGAATATCTGTGTGATATGCTTAAATAAAGCTGAGAATTGTGACTTGTCTCCTCACAACATGTTTCTTTCTGAGTATTTCAAGCGCTATGTTCTCGTCGAGGTATCTGTTGGAGACAAGGTATAGTAGCATCGCAACTATATGCCAGCACACATGTCCTCCGCCACGATTACCCCAACAACTACATCCGAACTTGTCTTCTATTGCGTCTATCTGCACAACATACTCCCCATGTCTCCCCCTTATTATCCCGCTGTACGTATAGTCCTCTGCAACAAAGAATCTGAACGGCTCCTCAGTCTCGCGCAGATACTCCGACGCGTCTCTGAGCTGTTTCCTGTGATGCACTGCCAGATACATCCTGAGCTTTTCGAGTTTGTCGATTGGGATAGGCTTTATCGATACGTGGTAGAGAAACAGCTTGTTGCTTTTCGTGAGTTTTCTTATCGTCGCCCACCACTCCAAAGAAGTGCTGAAACCCGACTTCTCAACATAGGGAACAAGGTCTTCTCTCCCTGCGACGGGACCCACAAAAGTTCTTGTTGCGAATCTGTCTATCTCTGGGATAAAAACAGTTGTTGTCTCAGCCCTCAGATAGTCCCTGACTGTGTACACTTCCTTGTTGCGGACAAGAAAGTTTGCGACCCTTCTCACACCAAAACGCATTATCTTCGTATCAGTCTTACTCAACAACAACATATACTTTGCCTTCTGCCTCACTCATACTCACCATAGAGAAGCGTCCCAAAGTTTGTCTTCCTCGCCAACTCAACGAGTTTCTGGATGTCGCTCTCAGGCATAAAGCACAGATGAGCATACTTACAATATCTGCAATACCACGTAATCTTTCTCGGCGGAATCTTACCCGACTTAAGAGCAAATATCAACGCGTCACGCTTCATGAGCAGTTCCTGCTCGAAGTTGAGGCTTATCTGCGGCTCGACACGAAACACCCTCACAGGGTCGTCAGGGTTGGTCAGGTCGAAATACCAGAGAAACATATGTCTTACTGGCTTCTCAAGCTTCGTCAACATGAACATGTATATCTGTAGCTGTTTGACGTGATGGGGGTATGGCGAGGATGGGAGTTTGCGTGTTGTTTTCTTCTCGATTAGTATTCCCTTCTCCTCATCATATTCGTCTATACGTCCTCTTATTCCCTCCCACTCAATCTCAACTTCATGTCCGCTCTCAAGTATTGGGACGGAGTGAATAAGCTCCCCCAACATGAGCACTACGAGGTCTTTTAGCTGGAGAAAGTAGTCGCCAAACACCCTTCCAAACATGACGCTTCTTGGACACTCCTTTGCGAGCTCGGTGACATATATCTTGTTTGGCTCGGGTCTGTGCTGATTTCTGTCCCTGTTGAGGAAGCGGACAAAAGCCTCATACGTCTTTTCCAGCACATACTCTCTTACTTCCTCATTTCCTAAGTCTGATTTTCCCATCTTCCTCAACGATTTTGTCATGTATTGCTCCAATGACATCCTCCGCACCCACACTAAGCCCTCTCATCCTCAGCAACTCCTCTATCTCATCCCTTGTCAGTCCCTCCTCATAGAACTCCAACATGTCCAATATATAGTTCAC
>Ga0180301_10000084_pt1 | contig 62537 bp, 68 predicted proteins | sample GuaBasSediGuay16_FD_121797 | JGI IMG/M metagenome (GOLD analysis project Ga0180301, IMG submission 121797) | Subseafloor sediment microbial communities from Guaymas Basin, Gulf of California, Mexico - Guay16, Core 4569-2, 12-15 cm | ecosystem: Environmental > Aquatic > Marine > Hydrothermal...
ACTAGTCCCGATCATTCCGGCTAGGACGGGGAAGCTGATGCCTAGAGGTGGATCTAGGCTCAGGGCTTGGATGAACTACGAGGCTTTCCGGGAACTGGTTGGTAATGTTAGGAGTCTCGTAGAAGGCAGCGTTCTCCTCCCTAAAGACCGTGGTCGGGGACGTTATCCATAGTAAGTCTTGGGAAACAAGAATTTGTGACGCCTTCATCGCGGTCCTAGCCTACAATGTGGCTAGGATCACCGCACTAAGCCCTAATTAAACGGCTGAGAGAGGCTTAGAAGGCTAGACGGGACAAGGGGCAAAAAGATAAATTTGAAACAAAGCCTATTCAGACTGTTTATCAAAATCTAAATAATAAGGAGCAACAATTTAAAGTTTACTAACTAGAAACGGCCTAGAGCTTTGGCGATGGTTATTATTGTTCATTTCTCCGGCTATGCTTGCTGTATTTCGGGCATAACTGACTATACATGGTGTGAAGCTTGAGAAACAAGAGTTTAAGATTTTCTATTCTACATATTTTTCCATGGGGCATGCTCTTCGTGCTCAGTTTGATCCATAATACCTAGTACCACCTATCTCACCGTAAAATGATGTCTAGACGTTAAGTTAGAAGTGTTTAAATAGCTATTATCTACGCTCTTTTTATGAAAAGATTATCTTAGATATAGGGGAGAACTTATAATTCTCCTCATGCTTTCTTTTTCTTCTTAGCTCTTCTTTTTATCGCCGCTCTTCTACTAGGCCTTACTTTCTCTGCTCCCCTTCCCTTATTTCTTAGTCCTCTAGCTTTCTTTCCGGCACTAGTTAAGCCCCTGAATACTCGCCCTCTGTGCTGTTTTTCTGTTATCCATGAAATTACTTTATCTTTCTTTATTACTGGATTATCTCTTTCTACTAATATAACTTCATAGTAAACGTATTGACCATCTTCTCCAACCCAGTAAGAGTTTAACACTTCACAATTTCTATATTTTCTAGCGGCTCTTTCCTCCGCGATCCAGTGTAAAGATTTACGAACAGTATGTCCAATAACTCCCAAGGATTTCGTTTTCCTTCCACTTCGTGGCCTAGGCTTTCTCTGTCCACCTTTCCGCACCCTAACTCTCACGAGTATAAAACCTGGTTTTGGTCTCCATCCCAAAACGCGTGCACGCCATAGATTAGTTGGCCTCTCGATTCTTACTACTGCAGGCTGCTTACGCCATTCCATAACTCTTTGTTTCATTAGTGCTTGGAACGCTTCTGATTTTTTATCCGCCCAGAAATCTCTGATATACTTATATGCCCCCATTTGTCTCCTCCTCTATACTGATAACTCATTATTCGTGTGAATCAAAAAGTATAAAAATGATGTGGATTGCGCACGCATTTATTCTTCCTCAAATACTATCCTATTCTCAACTAACTGATCTAGTTCTCCTTTTCGGATATATTTCTCAAATCTTTGAAGATGAAGACGGATAGCATCACGGAAGAATTCGCTTCTACTCGAATAAATACCTAGCCTTACGAGTTGATCCACTCTTTCCAAAATTTGCTTGGGAATTTTAAAACTAACTGGAATCATACTCAATTAGAAACCCCCCAAAGTAATGAAAAGACTCTCCCTAGAGATTATGGCAACATACGCTCGGAATACCTACATATTCCCACCTTTATCTTTATAAAAGCCTTTCTTTTCAAAGATTTTTTAAGAATAGAGGAACTCTCCTTGGGGTTTTTAAATTGATTATAAAAAATAATTATGACTTGTTGATAATTCCCATTAACGATTATTTTTCTCTAGCATTAGAGGAAACAAAGGCAATTTTAGAAAGTATTAACAAAACTTCACTCATCTCCCGTATAAAATTTGATTTCGATTCCGGTATAATAATAGTTCCAACTATAGATCTTAAAAGCGCACTAACATTGTCTGAACGCGTTACATTAGTAAAGTATGTAGGCCTCATATTAGGTTATGATTCCAAGACTTCTATGGAAACTCTTAAGGAACTCCTAGAAAAAAACTTCGGAAAAGATATTCTTCTTTCGATCTCAATTGACTATCATCATAGTCATTCCTCGACCCTTGTAGAGCAATTGCTTTCCTTTGCCACGCAATATTTCCCAATTTCTTATGTCTCCTTGACTCATCCAATAATTCAAATTAAAGTACATAAAATAGGTGGCAAGAGCATATTTACCGCTCCCTTACGAACATCTCGATCTGATATTATTAGACATGAACCAGAATTTCGACCTTATGCTCCATCAGCTACTATGGATGCTGTGACTTCGCGGCTTATTGTAAATCTTTCTCGATGCAGAAAAAACTCGCTTTTCCTAGATCCATTCTCTGGTTCTGGCTCGATATTACTAGAAGCTGCTAGGTTAGGTTGTAAAGTTATAGGACTAGATGTAAGTCCCCGGCTTGTATATGGGGCACGTTTCAATTTTGAATTCTTTTCTTGCAAGTATCTAGATATTTTTCTTGGAGACGCCACTAAATTGCCTTTAAGAGATGAGACGGTAGACTCTATAGGTACGGATCCTCCATATGGTCGCTCCGCGATTGTTTATGGGCACTCTCTTTTAGAGCTTTATGAAAAGTTTCTAGAAGAGAGTTATCGAGTCCTTCGCAAGCATGGTTATTTGTGTTTCTGCGCACCTTTAGGTATGAAAGAAACTTTATCACCAATAATTAGGCGTATAGGTTTTGAAATTAAGTCTCAGCACTCAATGCGAGTACATAAAAGTTTAACGCGTTTAATCACCGTACTTTTTGTTCCTTAAACACTGAACTTTCGCAAGCACTCTTCTGAAAAAACCAATCAGAGAATGAACCTCTCGACCACTTAAGAAAGCTCGTCCTACTAAATTTCTTACAATATCTCTGTAAATAGCGATTTTCCCTTCCGGTGCATCGCTCATTATTATTCTCACTAGCTTATCTAAATACTGCACTAAAATAGCTCTCTCTTGCGGAGTTGATGGTCTATAAGGCGTTTCTCTCACTTTATTTAAAGCAATTCCTAGCTCATAAGCTATAACAGCAACGGCGTGAGATAAGTTCATTACTGGATATTCCAGTGATGTAGGGATAGTAACAACTGCATCACACTTATCTAACTCCTCATTAGTTAATCCGGTATCTTCACTACCGAATAATAATGCTATTCGACCGCTCTTGGGCCATTCATAATCTCTAAGCATCGGCAACAAAATAGCTACTCGTCTAGGATTTTGATCACCACCAATCTTAGCTGTTGTACCTATGAGGAAGTTAATTTCCTCCTCTTTTACAAATTTCTCAATTGAGTTATATGATTTGGCATTACTTAGAACATCCTGAGCATGACTAGCAAATCTTCTAGCAACATCATCTATTTCACATCTTGGAGATATTAGAACAAGCCTTTTGAACCCAAAATTTTTGATAACTCTCGCGGTTAGGCCTACATTTATTGGATATTTTGGTCTAACTAAGACAAAAAATACTTCAATCAAGTTTAATCACCAATTCAATCAAGGATCACAAATTATTGTCATTAATGATATAAACTACTCTCTTAGAGGAAAAAATAATGCTTGTTAAATACCATTTCCCACAGCTTAAGGTGTTTTTTGAGATTCCAGATTTATACTGTATTGTGTATAAAGCTCTTTTACGGATTCCAAGCGGTAAAATTACTACCTACGGAGAAATAGCGCGAGCTCTCGGAGATATCAGGGCTAGTAGAGGAATTGGTCAGATTCTTGCTCTCAATCCTTGGCCAGATAAATACCCATGCTATAAAGTGGTTAGAAGCGATGGGACTTTAGGCAATTATTCTTATGGAGGATTGCCAGAAAAGATTAAAAGATTAGCAGCTGAAGGTATAGATATGTCGAGAGGTAAGATATTAAACTTTCAAGACGTCTTAGTTGATCATAGAAGTCTTGGATTATTACCATACTTAGCATCTCTTAGAAGGATTCAGGAAACTCTTAAACAACATATCACATTATTACCTGTTGACTCTGAAAGTATAAGATACATCCTTACTCTAGATACTGCCTATCTCAGCGAAAGTTTTCCAGAAAAAAGCATATCCGTCGGCGTTCTTTACGATCTAGAAAAAGAGAAGATTCTCAGAATTTCCCTTAGCCTAATGCCAATATTTTTTCCATACATCCCTGGTTATCTCTTTTTCCGCGAAGGTCCTCCATTATTATCAACAATCGAGAATGTATTATCTACCTTTTCAAAAATTGATGTAGCGATTCTCGATGGTCATGGTTTATTGCATCCTAGAAAAGCGGGTATAGCTACCCATATGGGCATTCTCCTCTCGATGCCTACAATCGGCGTAGCTAAGAAACTTTTGTATGGTAAAGTTATTGAAGCTAGTGAGAAAAGAGTAAGCCCTACGATAACTGTAACGCCAATTAAGATTAATGATAATATTGCTGGTTACAGGTTAAGGAAAGGAAAATCGTCTATATATGTATCTCCTGGGAATTTGATTGATCCCGAATCCGCACTGAAGATCATTTTACGCCTAAAATGGACTCGTTATAAAGTTCCCGATTTATTATATTTACCGCATTTCATTGCTAGTAGGTTGAGAAAACGCCTCACAGATCTCTTTCGCTCTCAGAATAAGCAAGTTTAAGACGCTCCTAGCTAATAATTTAGCAACCCTTATGGGTTCAGGATAGCGGCCATGTATAATAAAACGATTCAACGCATATAATGCGTCATCAATAGAAATACCAACTGGTCTAATAAAAATCTTAAAGGAATTTTTCAAGACAACAGGTATACGCGGTCCATTACTTAGAAGAACCCTTAACCTTTCAGCACCATTTGGTAATGCGCTCAAATATTTCTCCACCCCTTCACTTTCCTCATAGCTTACTGCAATAATTGGCTTCCCTATACTATGATAAATTTTGTTTAGATCTATCACATTGTATAAGGAAATGATTGTTCCATTAATCATTATCAAGGTTATATCGGGCCTATTCATAGATGTTATTAATTCTAATATTTTTTCAGTAGCATCCAACCCTCCAACTGTTACAAAATTAAAAGCGAATCCATCTATCTGAAAGTCCCCTCGCATAATAATGGCCGCTAAAACAGATTTTTTAATAACGGGAAAGAGGTCCTTTCTGAAAGACTCTGCAATAGCTAATACTCGAAAACCTTTCTTGTAAATACTGATATGACCCTTACTCATATTAGTCCCCCGAACAATCATATATTGAACAAAAACTTCCAAAAATGCATTATTAAGCTGGATCAACAAGTTAAAGAACTCGTAGAATAACTGGTGTCTTTAATGAAAAAAATGATTAAGATGAATATACGGGATTTATTACAGGTTATCATTATCTTTCTCATAATTTTGATAATTCTGAATCTTAATTCTATTTCTCGAGAAATATTAAACACCGATATTCCATATGCTCATATAATCTCTGGTTCTATGAGACCGACTTATTATGAAGGAGACTTAGTGATAATTAAAGGAGTTGACCCCTCAAAGATATCTGTGGGCGATGTAATTGTTTTTAAAAATCCTAAAAATCCATCAGAGCTCATTTTACATCGAGTGTTCGCTATTCGGATAGTAAATGATACGCACTTTTTCTTAACTAAAGGCGATAATCCTCGTACGAATCCTTATCCCGATTATTGGGGATGGGTTCCAGAATACTATGTAGTGGGGAAAGTCATTTTTAGAATACCTATTCTAGGTCTCATATTTGAAGTATTATCAACTATTGTGGTTCGAGTTTTATTAATTGTTTTGCTAGGCATAATGCTCATTCTTGATATAATTTATGGAGAGAAAAAAATTATACAAACTCCTAAGTGCATGAAAATTTTGCACAGAAATTCTCTCCTCGCAATAATTTTGATTTTATCTCTAATATTTGGACAACTATATGCTGTTTCACAACCAGCTTCATCTAGCTTTTATGTTGAGCTAGAAACAAAACCTTACCTATACAAGTACACTCCGGGTCTTGTTCTTGTAATACCACTGCATATAGTGTCTAAAGGGTATGGAGTAGTTAGTATTAGGGAGGTGATAATATCTTTAAGGAACTCATTCTTAAATATAACTTTAGCAAGTACTCGATGGACAATTCCATATAATTTCCACGGGGAGAAAACAGTTTCAATAGCTCTTTACCTGGGAAATAACACTCCGATCAATGAAACTTTAATAGCTACTAAGCTGGAACTCGTTTTTCGGGTTATTCTATATGATTTTCTTGGCAACCTATATTCTATAATTGAAGTTCATCATTCCTTAACGGCTACCATGCATTTCAGAACTCTCAGATTCCTTAATAATAGACTCCCTTATCTTTTTCTTAATCATTCTAGGCATAAATACTCCTAGATACGCTTGAGGGATGTATGGGCCTATTTCGGGTATTAATCCCTTAGCGGAAGTGCCCCATTTGCACACTATTACATGTTCTAGAAAACCTAATCGTTCTATATTTACAACATCTATGCTATGTTTACTTTCTCTTATGGCCTTTTCTACCTGTGATCTTGTAGCTCCATAAACGATTATTCGATCGAATCTCTTCGAGATCCAAGCTCTAAGCATTCGTGCTATAGTATTACCGAGATATCCCCTTACAATTCTTTTTTCATTATCTAGTGGTGATTCAAAATCTATCATAACAGTTACTGGAAAGTATTTTTTAATTCCAAAGAGTTCAAATATTTCACGAGAAACCTTTGCTTGCACTCTAAAAATTTTTCTTAAAAAGATCCCAAAGGATATCTTCACTTTGTAATAGTCATCCCCTACTAGCCCAATATCTACATACACCGCCTCATCATTTACCTCAATAACACGCCCTTTATATTCTTTTTTCTCCTCAAGTTCCCTCCAAGTAAGTGGTTTTCCCAACTCTCGTTCAAGAAACTTCGCTATTGTAACTGCATTGGATCCTTCAATTAACAACTTTGTAAAACGTCTGGAGATGTTTATTATCTCTATCTTATCTATAGAAGAGTCCAAGATTAGAGATCTAATATAAGCCTTTAAGGATTGCTCAAGACTTTTTGACCACTCAATATAGATTGGCAATAACACAGTTACTTCCTTTCTAGGCATTCCATAACCCCTAAGTTAGGAAAAAGAATCCTTTGGAAACAATATAAGTTCGTATTTACTAACTTCATATAACCTAATAACCTAAAATTCGTTCTTCAACGCGTTTTCTTTCAATTCTTGTAGTTTTTTCAAAATTCTCTTAATTTTTTCATATTGAAGCCCAACTATTAACGCTGATAGTAAAGTTCCGAGATTTAATGAGTAACTACCTTTCTCTTTTCTTATCAAAAAACCTGCTTTATGTAATCTCTCTATCTTTTTCCTAGCTAGATCAGGAGAAAGTTTGAGATTATAAGTTAATTCGCTCGGAGAAATCTCGGCAGTTAAGCCTTTTTGTAAGATATATAGGAGAATCTGTATGGATGTGGGACCAAATCGCTGTAATTTTTCAAATGCTTCAACTCCTCTTAAAATATGCTCATAAATCATGTTGACGCCCCAGCATAGTATTAGTAGGAATGAAATTTTCTTGAAAAGTTGCAGTAGGTTTCTAAGGTTACATCTTATCTTCCAAAATATCCTATGATACGATGTCTTCCTTAAAGTTTTAGTCATTTTAGTATGAAATTAAAAATAAGAACCACGTACGATACTTCTCATTCTATGCTCTAAGCTCCAAGCTCCAAGTTAAGAATTTTTTCTACTCTAGAAGATGAGAGATATTGCTATTTGGTCAGTAATCTAATATTCCGTAACCTACTAGTCGATACTCTCTTTCAACTAGTCTACTTATTGCAGCTATCTCGTTTTTCGGCATTGCAAGTGGCCGTAATAAGGTTATTTCAGCTTCTTCTCCGTCACTACTTTCGATTATCCCCAGATTCTTGTTCGTACCTATGTTTAATAGTACTTGTTCACCTTTTTTCAGAGGTGGATTCCGCATATCTACTTTTGCTCCAACGATTTTTGGGAACATCTTGATTTTCTTAATAGTGACCTTTTTTACAATAGGTGGTAGTCTGTCGGGTTTTCCAGCAATGTTTCCGGCTAGTCCGTCAGCTTTTGTAATTCCCGGATCCAACTTTGTCGCTATTCCTATTAGGGCATGTGGTATCGCCCTATCTAGTTTGTGTCCACCGTCCGTCTGAATACTTGTTATCTCCGATATAAGGGGGATGCTTTCATTCTTCTCTGTAATATATCCTGGTCTTATCTCTATTTCGTCTCCTACTCTGAGCTCCCCTCTTTTCAAAGCCCCTCCGAGAGCTCCTCCAATCATCTTTTCTGGTGGTGTTCCAGGAAGATTAGGATCAAAAGATCTCGCCACATAGAAGAGGGGATCGCCACTTAGCTCTGGTTGCTTAGGTTTAAAGTATTCAAGAATAGCTGCAAGCAAAACATCTATATTGATTCTCAAAGCCGCACTTACCGGAATTATCGGGGGAATACCATATGAGGTCTCGTTCTCAAAGAAGTTAATTATTTGTTTATAGTTTTCGAATAATTGTTCCTTAGATACCAGCTCTATCTTATTTTGTGCAACAATTATGTCTTTTATACCCATAACTTCCAAAGCAGTAACATGTTCTCGTGTCTGAGGCATTGGACATGGTTCATTAGCCGCTATTACTACTAAACCATAATCAATGATTGATGCACCAGCCAACATTGTTGATATCAGGATTTCGTGCCCTGGATGATCCAAAATTGAGTAACATCTCAAATGTTTTGGCTTACTAGATTTTTTACACTTAAGATTAGCATTCGAAACGAGAGCTTGCGGAAGTGGATCATCCGGACACAAATATACATCTAAATGGGAATACCCTAACTTTATTGTAATGCCTTGGAGTAATTCTTTACTGTGCGTGGCTGGAAACTTTCCTGTAAGGGCCTCTGTTAGTGTTGATTTTCCATGATCTACGTGACCAGCTGTTCCTATTATTCCCACTGATCGATGTTCTTCCGGATTTTCTGGTAGATTTTCTAGTGAATCAAGCTCCAACCCCAGAAGCTCTAGGAGCCTCTCTTTATTAAGCAATTCTTTTTCATTCCTAGCAACATCCGGCTCTGTCAAGAATAATCACCAATGCTCATCCCTTTTAAGTAAGCTTTTCATAATTAAAATTGCAATAAAAGGGTTTTTCATAACTCTAGGGTTGCAAAGACAATTCAATAAGCAGATACACACCTTATTTGTTTTTTATCCAGCGGGTTTATGCGCTAGTTTGTTCGATAAACTATCTTCTTTTATACTAAGAACTTCCTAAAAAGTAGTCACTTTGGGATATAACGGCTGATAACCTTTACGAAACTTGTTACTGCTTCAATATCCGTTTTTGGCAAAAATTCCAGTTTTCTTGGCAATCTCCCCTCTCTACAAAGTTGGTAAAGTATCCTGGCTACACCAGCTCTCTTTATTAAAACGATTTTGAAATTGTTTTGTGCAAGAAGGCTGAGAAGAAACTTGAGTAACTCCTCGCATTTCTCAAATTCAAGTATTACTTTCAGATAAAAGGCGTGTGACGTGCTTATTATGTAAATTTGCATCGACTTACTACTATCACTTCTTTTTAAAGAATTAACCAATTTTAAAAAAAGATCTAATTCTTCAATCTTTTGATTTACATCCCGAAGTTTATCGGATCCTACTATAAAGAAAACTACAGAATAAGATACTGTTGCGTTACCCCTAGCTTCAAGAACATAATCGCGCATGAACTTACTAATAAAGCTATTTCCAGCCTCTTTACAATCAACTTGCTTATCAACCGAAAACGTATCATATTTTTTTAAAAAATGCAGTATAATTTTGCAAAAATCTTGCCATGATAACAAGCGGTAATTCACAAAATGTAATGAATTACCAGATGCTACTTTTGAAAATGTAAAAATTAAAACTCTTCGACCCCCTAACAGTTTCAATAAAATTATTTTTTTATTTTCCACTTTAAGTACCCCGCGAAAATGCGTGATACTCTAGTAATCCCAATGATTATAAGGGAACAAATCCTTCGATTTTTTGCAAACAGTCTTCATCGAAAATAAAAATAGGGGGATTGTTTTGCCGATACAAATATCTACATCCAATAGTAAAACTCGCTTACTGCCATCTAAGATTATTCTATGCAGGTGCAAGAGAAAGGGGGGTCGTGAAAGTAGACTTATTTTTGATTCCCAATTAGGTGAGTATCAATATTACGGTAATTGCTACAGCTTTTATCTATGCAGTATGATTATTAGATCAAAATTTGAAGCATGGTTGAGAGAAAATGATAAATTACTAAAGAAAAACGGATCTAAGCTCGAATAAAAGTATCTCCATTAATCCTACCCTTCACAATACCCTTTTTGATCAAATACTCTACTGCCATACGTATAGTTTCAGGACTCGTTCTAAACTCCTTTGCTAATTCTTTCAGATTCGTTGTCTCTTTTTCTAGTAGTCGCTCTATCAGTTTTTTAGTACGATTTTCTCCCTTGAATTTTTCATCCCCCACTTTGGTCTTACCAAATACCCCTCGGACTTTATTACCACAATTAGGACATTCCCAAACCGCCATGACAGTTATAGTAATCCGTCCCTGCTTATCAGGTAAGGGAGAGACTAAATGCCAAGTTTTTATAGGTTCTACCTCATTAGGGAACCACTTATGTCCACACATACTACACTTGATAACTTTTTGACGTTTTCTACCCATCCGAAATCGCCCCTTAATAATTTTTCAGTCTCCTAAGCCGAGAAGACTCTTTTATAGCCATTATTAGTCTTAGCATAAGAGGCAGACTTGTTAACGTTATATTCCTTACCTTAGTTTTTTCCTGAACCAAGTGATAAAGAAATTCTACCTCCTCAAGGATCCTTGTTTTCTCATACTCTAGCGATCTCTCGTCTATAGATTTTATTTTGGGAATAAACCTAAAGCTAAATGTGCGTAGTTCAGGTAAACGAATTCCCTCCAATCTTAAAAGTCTTTCCCAGTCCGCAAGCAACTCAACGTAGATTTCTCTTGCAGATTTTGACTCTACTGCTATTTTAGGACTTATTCCAAGAGTAAAAAGCATTCCCAGAACCGCATGATTTATAGTTAATAGCCAGTAAACACTTCTGAAGTTAGATGGAACTTTAAGTTGTATTCTGGTTTTTTGTAATGCTTCATCTAATGCTTTATAAAAAGTCGTCTCTTGAAGTTCCTTCTGAATATATATTGTTTCGCCAGAAAACACTCTAATAGCAGAGTCTGTCCAGCATAAAAAGCCATCAAAGACTAGGTAATACGGCACTATTTTCTTTAGAAGCGATTTGTTAATTGCTAGGATAGGATAAAGAACTTTCGAGGCTATGATAATATGCTTAGCTTTTATTTCTAACTCAGAAACCCTTGATAATCTCTCAATAACTCTTTTTGAAAAATCTGTAACCAATAGCGTATCAAATTCCTCTCCGGCTATTTCAAAAATCGATGAAATAGAGCCGTCAAATTCTGTATCATATTTTTTGCTATTGATAATGACCGCATAACCTTGCTGGTACAGTTTTTTTGTAAGTGCAGTATCAGTAATTATCCACGCCTCTACTTCGACGCTTTCAGTAAAATTCTTTAACATTGCAACTAAGAAATAGCCTAAAGGATCATTGCCCATTACTAACAAATTCACACTTTTCACCCAGAGAAAAAAGGTACTTTTAATAATTATGTAGAAAAATGTGTAACTCTCGCTTATGCTTTCCTAAAGCTATAAGGATATTCTATTTTTGGAGATAGAGTTCATATTAATCACAACTATATTACATCTATAGGTGGCGACTACTCCGGAGGCGGCGAATTAGCAACAGCATTTTTCTGCCAGTATCCGAAATTGGATCCCAGGCTCCTCCAGCAAGCTGGATACCGCATGATTTGCATTCCCAGATTCCTACTGCTGTCCACTTTAAGGCTTTCTTATTGCAATTAGGACAGATATATTTTTTCTTTTTTCGAAGCTCGACAGCTAATACTCTTTTCCTAACTCCAGCACCGTATCTTGCACCGAATCGTCCAGTAGATTTTACTTTCTTTGTCCTACCCATTTTTATTCACCTTTTATTTCTTCCCAAGCTTTATCTCCTCTGGGCTTTTTAGCTAGTTGATCAAGAATTATGCTTCTCATCTCATCGGCTTTTCTGATCACAACATCTTTTGCTAATAGTATGTCTTCTAATTTAAATCCACCCCCTTCTCCTTTTTGTACAGCACAGATCTGATTTCTTTGATTCACAGCTATTGTAAGCCTACTATCCATGATATTCTCTTCAATGTATGATGGATCCAGTACAATGTAATTTCCAATTTTAGCAAATGTGAATGATACGGGAATATCCTGAATAGGTATAGGCTGGGTTTCTTCCTTTATAATCCGAATTTCCTCCTTCTCTTCATCTACTATCTCTACTTTCGGAATAGAGCCCGTAAGAAGAGCAGATACCGCTCCAATCATGGAAGCATCAATAAGGTTTCCATCATCATCAAGAGTATATATGTCGATATTGATCATCCAAACAAGTTTTCCTGGTATAATCACCAATTCATCTAATTTTATCATTTCGGCGCTCCTTATGGCTCTATCAACAACTCTAGCTACCTCAATAGCGTATTCTGGCGGAGGACCCGGTTCAAATATGGGTGAAGCCACTGGTGCAAATTCCGTGTTAACAACAAAAATTCCCTTGTTAGGCTCGTCTGGGAAAGGTCGAGCCGGACTAACTTTTACCCCCGCAAGTATTTTTGTATTTCCTAACTCTACTAATGCGGATCCTTCTGCCTTCTTTATGAGCGATGGAATGATGTTAATTTGTCTAAAGTCATATAGTCCTCTTTCATCAATTCTCTTTCCTTCTGATAGAAGAGAAAAAATAGTCTCTTTTTCCAGTTTTGTAATTATTTCTCTTTTAAGCTCGCTTATCATTTTCAACACCTAATACTTCGTTTTTTATTCTTATATACCTCTCTCGCAAAGCCCTCCTCTGTTCCTCGTGAATAATGCGAATAGCTTTTTCGGCCAATTTTAAAGCTTCCTCAAATAAATCTGGAGGCATCGTTCCATCCATTTGTAATAGCGTAATCTCCCCAGTAGCTGGAATCATCGCAATCGGCATATCAGCATCACCATATTTGTCTTCAAGGTCATTTAAATCAATAATTACTTGGTTACCTATTCTACCCACAGCGACAGCGGTCACTAGACCTTTCATTGGAATTCCTGCATCAGCTAATGCTAAAGACGCTGCATTGATAGATGCTGTTCGTGTTCCTCCATCTGCTTGTAGAACTAGAGTGTATACATCTATTGCTGTCCTAGGAAATTCCTCTAAGTAAAGTGCTGGTTCTAAAGCTTCTCGAATTACTTTAGATAATTCAATTTCTCTCCTTGATGGTTGAGGTTTCTTTCGTTCCTCAACAGAGAATGTGGCCATTCTATAAGCTACTCTTAGAATAGCTCTATCAGGGGGCAGTAGATGCCTTGGATGACTCTCCCTAGGACCATATACGGCGGCAAGAACTTTAGTGCCCCCCATCTCTACTAAAGCAGATCCGTCTGCTCTCTTTAAAACCCTCACTTGCATTCGCAGGGGTCTTAATTCATCCCATCGTCTTCCATCAGATCTGCGTCCATCCTCCGTAATGAGAATTACCTCGTCCTTTAGGCTCATTTTTCTTCACCTTCTATCTTCTTTAACTCTTCTGTTATGAAGTCTCGTATTCTATCAGTAAGTTTTGGCACGTGCGATTCTCTTTCTATTTTCTTTATAGCCCTTACAACAATATTTTCAACTTGTTTGTTTTTCGCTCTTATCCATATCAATCCATTATCCCCCACTCTAATAGTAGCCTTAGTGAGTTCCTGCAATAGTTTAATCATTGATTGATTTCTTCCCACAACCCTCGGCACTTTCTGAGGAGAAATTGCTATGATTTTTCCTCCCGTTATTTTTCCTAGGTTACTTCCCTTGGCAATTAAAGTCGGTATCGACGCTCTATCGGCTGACGCAACTTTTGCAAAAATCAGGTCACCTACATTCAGAAATCTTGTAATATCTTCCTTTGCCGGATCTAGTGGTCGTCCAAGAAAATCACTAGCATCTAATTTCGCTAAATAGGGAGCTCTAATATCAACCTGCCACGATACTGGATTATAATCAACAATTTTTCCTATAACATGGTCTCCTACCTTCGGGATGTAATAGTTACCCTCTAATGGAACAATTTTTATGGACTTTTCTCTTACGTAGATAACACCAACAACTCGAGAAAAGATCTTTTGTCCAACTCTATAAGCTCCCTCAATAATTCTGTAATTTCCTTCCGCGACTAAATCGCCAGGTACTACAATGTCCATATTCTTAAAAAAAACTGGCATAATCTTCACCCGATGCTCTTACGTTCTATAACGTCAAGTTTCAAATTTCCTTTAGTCATATCAGTTAACATTTTGTGAAATTGCATAAACTGTCCTCCTGGAACTTCAACAATGGCTTCCCAGCTTCCATCATCTAGCCACTTACTCTCACGAATAGTACCAAATTTCTCGACTCGCGGGTATAGAGGACCAACATATTGAGGCGGCACTAGAATTTTTACCGTTATTATTTCAAGTTTGATGGGAAGGATTAGTTTGAGAGCATTTACAATTGCTGGCAATTCCTCATCTACTTCTTTTAATGGATCTAATAAAACCCTAATTTTTTGTTCACCAACTTTTTCTCCCGCGAATATCTGGTTTAAAGCCTCTGTAATCTTTTGAGGTGGATATGGAGCATTCGTAGCTGGATTTATAGCGTATTTCTGGATATAGCTAATTATTCTTCTCTTTTTCTTTTCCAATAATTCGTCACGGAGCTCTTTCGGAAGTTTAAGAATCCCCTTCTTAAGGATATACTTAGAGGCTAATTCTTTAATTTTTTCTTCATCCAAATCTTCTATCTCGCTACGAATCCTCTCTATTTCATCTTTACTGACTGCTCCCTTTTTCTCCTTTAATTGTTCTATAGCACCCTTAAGTACAAGTTTTCTCAAATCCTCAATAGCTGCTCGCACACCTTTTTGTGCATCTGAGTAAACTTCATAGATCACTATTGCTTCATCTGGAGAAGCCTCCCCCTTATAATATTTCAGCGCGATTCTCGGATCAACAATTATCTCAAATTTTTTACCTCCACTTTCTAAAACCACTAATGAATATTTGCCTAAATCTAATTTCTTTCGTTCTCCTCTAAATGATGACATTAAGAACACCAAGAAAAGTTCAATCGCTAAAGAATTTATTTAATATGCTGTTTGGAAATTTAAAGAAGGATTGTGATGTGCTTACTCCGTTGATGAGGCAAAGAGAACATAGAGAGTTACGAGAAGGATCCCTAGTAAAATTCCCGCTATTTGCCTTGGCGTTGATAAGAAATCAAGAATATATGCTATCACTACTGGGATAAGAATGGATATCCCAATGGCAATAATGTTTGGTTCATATCCAAAGATCTCTGTAACGGTTCCAATAAGAATTAAGGAGAACAAGTAAATGAGAGATAAGATTACTATTAAAGATAGATCATATGCCCAACTGGGTTTTGTAAGACCAATAGAGGAACCCCATAGAGCTATAGAAACCGCTATTAAAATGCATGATGCAAGGAAGGTAGCTGAAAGCACCATGTTTCTATAAAGTACGTGTTTGGGAGGCATTCACTTTTCACCTATATCTCCTATGATATGGTCTATACCATCTGTACTCTCGCCACCTTTTTGACCTTCCATAACCACAAGCTGCACAATACTTCTTAGTCACATTGTAAGAGTTTCTTCCACATCTCCTGCACCTAATATGTGTTTTCTTTTTGTTTCGTTTTCCAAACGAGGGAGTCCCTTTAGTCATTTTTACTCACCCTCTTCCTTAGGGAAGATCAGTAATACCACATTATCTCCCCTAATAACAACATTTCCTAAACTTAAAGTACTGTCTTCCCTAAGTTCCTCTGCAGATACTAAGAATAGATTAAGGTGCTGATCGAAAGAAGCTAAGGTGCCCCTTACAATTCTTTGACTCTTGAGTTTTACGATAATACTTTTCTGCAAAGAAGCTGTTATAATATCTTTCGGTCTTAGCATAGGCTGTTGTGTACTCATTACATTTCCCTCTGGATCATTTTTCCTACCAGCTTGTCTTCTTGAGCATAACTCTCATATCTATCTTTTGCTTTAAATTTTTCAGTTTATTTTTTGTTTCAGAACAACAGCCCTCCACTTAAGATAGTGAGTAAGAGAATAATAACGGAAAATAAATTTATCGCCTGGTAAGCGAGTTTTTTAACCGTATTTTCCTGATTCCTTGTTATTATGAGCCATAGATATCTCGCTCCATCATTTACATAGAGAGGAATCGCATTCAATATAATGATTGAAAATTGAATAATATAGTTAAGGTATACAAGACTCAGAACGTCATAGTATGCTCTATCTGGAATTAAAGACAACTTTGATTTGTACCATGGAATATAATATATACCTAAAAACACTTTACCATCTCTCTTAGATAGTCTTACCGAAAAAACACCCTTGTCCGTTTGAATAATAATTGTCTGATTCGGTTTACAGGAGCCTAGAAATGTCCTTAAATCATCAGCAGTTTTTATTGGTGTATCATTAATAGCTACGATTACTAATCCAGCAGTTATATTTGCTTCATGTGCAGGGCTACCAGGAACAGTATCTACCACTAACACACCAGTTGGTTCAAAAAAGAGGCTCATCAAAAGGCCATAGTTGCTATAAATACCCATAAATATTAAGAACAAGATTATATTAGCTAGTATACCAGCTGCTAACACTTTCTTTACTTTTGTTCTTAATATTTCTACAGTTTTTTTATCATTCCATTTTTCTGCATCATTGTTACTCATTAAAATACTCTCAACAATTTCTTCTGGAATTTCTATAAAACCTCCCGAAATAGCTCCTGCGAAAATAAAGAAGCCAGCAGACTTTAACTTAATATCGTTTTTTACAGCTATTGCTCCGTGCGCTATTTCATGCGGAAGAATCGCTACGAAGCTACTTATGAGGATTAATAACATGAGCCTCCAGTCTATTGTAATAAATGGAATGATCGGCGTGAATGATGTACCTACTGGAATACCCGCGTGAGTTATTACTAAGCGATTCTTTATTAGAAAGAACATATTTACTACCAAATATATAAGGGAAAGAAGCATTGTAGTGGGGAATACTGCAAGAGCCAACTTTTCATAGAAAATCCAGAATCGTTCATATCTCTTAGCTAATCTTTCAACAACGTTTCGCAATTTTTCACTCCTAGCCATTAAGAAGAGAGGATATATAGTGACTCCGTATCTTTCAAGCTTAAATAACCAAGCTATAATAGCGAGAACGCTCCAAGCAAGAACGAGAAGAACAAATAAAGATATTCCTTCAATACTTATCATAGTACCGTCTCCATACTAATGCTGATGTACTTATCTCCTGAGCGCACTTCTAGTAGCTATTAATAAGCTACTCCCCACTATTGTCTTGAAAATATCGAGAAAGTTATTTTCGTCTCTAGCTATCCATCCAGTGTCTCCGATAAGCAGAGACATAACAACACTCGCAAAAGTTTTGTCATTAAACCATTGTAGAATATTGTATATCGACTCAGCGGGGCTACTAAAATACACAATTCCCCCAATCCCATATCTAACCTTAAATATTGTACTAAAGTAATCGGGGAGAAGTCTTATAACTTTGTTTAAGCCGTCTGCTGGCGGATCTATTTTTAGTAATGCTAGATACTCCAGCCCTTTAAGCAATTTTCGAAAAACATTAGAGTTTAAATCGCTAATAAGCACAGCCTTATCTTGATTTGAAATTCTATTTCTCTCAAATGTTGTCTTTATGAGAAAATATATGTCCTGAGAGTAAATATCTTCTAAATTGGGATCATCAACCAAAACATGCTTAAGAATGCTATCCATGAGAAGGCGCCGAACCTTCGTCTTAGCTTCATCATTGTCCAAAACATTATACGCTTTTATAAGTGCTTGTACAATTGGAACAAATTTCTGCGAAGAGTTAAGACTCTCACTGTTTTTAACTAAGTTCATAAGCACCCCAACATTTTCTTTTACTTTTTCTTTACAACTAAATTGACTAATGCTCAGAGCTTCAAGCCCACGTGCTAGTGGATAGATCACGTTATAGTAATAGGGTTCGTCAGAGACAACAACGCTCAGTGATGCACTTATAGGTACGTTCATGGAAGGATACGGATTGTTTTTAATACCACCGTCGAGTTCTGGCGTTATGTCTTCCTCCATAGATATTTTATAGTCAGCTATTCTCTTTACAAAGTATGTTTGCTCTTTCTCTAGACGCCTTGTAATCTCCTCCAAAATATTATTTATCTTAGAAATACCTCTCAGAAATTTTAAGCAAAAGGCATAGAATGTAATATTCGACGCTTCATTTCTATAAGGTTGAAGATCTATAATTGATCCTCGCAACATTTTTCTAAGCATTCTTTGTAATTTATGTAAAGCAATCTTAACTACTATTCTCTCCCGTGCCATCTAGAAACCCCAATCATTCCCTAGTTCTATAGGTCATTATTCCATCTATAACCCGCATCATACTAACGTTGAGCAATAGGTTGATAACCCCTTAAGGACTTCCAAAGTCGTTCTGAGAAATATTATTTACTACTTCGTTCCGTATTTTAATATTGCATTGCGAAAATAAAGTAATAAGAAACAGCCAAAGAAACAATTATCTCCTTAAAGGGTATTAAACTAAGAAATCTTGGCTACACGGTATGCTAGTAGAAATAACTTTCTCGATGAGAAAGTATATAGTGCCCCAGATCTTTAAGCTATGAAATCATTAGATTCTTTGCTTGAATCTAACTTACAACGCTTTATTTTTATTTACATATAGCAATATACTATAGGAGAACTCCAATAACTTTTTTATCCTCTCATTTCACACAACAATAAGTTAACAGAGTCTTGTATCCTAAAAAATTTCTAGGATGTAACCTTTTAAGAAATAAGATGTAGGTATTAACTACACTATCTTAAAAGGGTGATTAGAAGAATTATAGTTGTACTTAAACATGTTAATGTGGGGGGATGCAATGTCAGAGGATGATTTCCCTTTTGAGACAGAACTTGTTTCCGATGTACTCTCAAAAGTTCTTAACGAGATTATTGAGGATGCTGAAAAAAGTTTCGCAAACGGTTCTCCATATTATATCCTACCTAAGAGATGGCTTCAAAAGAAGTTACGAGGAGCGAGAGGCTTGCAATACATAATTAAGCAATTAAAGAGAAGATACAAAGTTGTAGAAGATGGTAGTTGGTACATTCTAACAAGCAATAAGTAAATAGCATCAAACTTTTCTCGCTAAAAAACTAATTACTCTACAAATTTTCTTTTTGAAGACGCTATTGTATCTTTTTCTCTATACGCACAAGAATCTCTTCGGAGCTTACAAGTATGTTCCTAATATAATCTATCTTAGCCTTAAGATTTGGTATTATCGAAGATGGTAGAGCTATCTTGGATACTTCATCGTAGATTTTCCTAATCCAATCTAAATAGCACCATGCAATATTATACTCATTATTATGAATTGTTAGGAGAATCTGTCTTTTTAGTTCTCCTACAACCTCACATAAGCCTAAAATCCAGGACACAGTTTCGACTCCTAACTGCTGGGGTGTTGGAAGTTTATCATCCTTTGAGTTAGTAAGGCATTTATTAATAATTTGGAGAAATAGTATCGCCTCAACATACTCTCTTGCTAAATCATGCCAAATTCCAGTGCTGATTAACCTATAATCACCCTCTATTAGTTTCTGAATCGCCCTTATACGCTCATTGACCTCTTCCATAACTTTTTGTGCTTTTTCCAATTCTCGCTTATGCGCATATTTAAAGACATCTCTTATAAGGGGAAAAATATCCCTACTTTTTTTGATCAATTGTTCTCGTGCTTGAAAGAATTTCTCCAGATCTTCAAGTATTTTGGCAATGATGGTTGATAGATTCTCGTTTCCTAAGCTTCCCATAAGAAATCCTCCAAATTTATTTTTTCTGCCTTAGTGGTGATTTCCTTCGCCATTTTAATAAATGCTCTAGCCAACATTGGTTTACAATCGAAACCACAAAGAAGATCACCATTTTTGCATAATTGTGCATATTCTTCTGCTTCTTTCTCTGAATTAAATACAAATACTTTCAACCATTCAAAAACCATACATCCGCTGGGATTCCCTCCTTTAAGTCTTTGTTCTTCTATAGTTGGTTGCCCCCCTGTTACCGCTTTCATGATTTTTCTCCATATTTCCTCCTCGCTATCATTGACAAAAATTGCTGTATCGGGTACGCTACTACTCATAGGTTGTCCATTTAACCCTAAAAGAAATCGAATATATAGGGAAGCGGGTTTCTTTATCTTCATTCTTTCCGCAACATCCCGTGCTAATCGCATATAGACATCTTGATCTAATCCTATGGGCACTATTACGCGTTCTCCCGTATCCAGTGTTGGTTGTAGAATATGAGCTATCTGCACCGCTGCATAGAAGGGTATTCCAGGATTACTGCTATCATCTACCCCGAGCGCATTTTTTACTGTGCTTAATGTTAATTTTCGCGCAATTTCTAACGCATATTTATATACCCATCTTTGTTTTGAGGAAATATATACCTTCGTCCTATTTTTATCAAATCCTAATGCTAGGATTACCCTCGCATTATCTAAAGCCCAAAATTCTGCATCTTTTAAAGACTTTATTTTGCCAAAAACTAGTTTCTCATCATCGGATAAAGGAATATAAACGTTTGCACCAAATGCGTCCTGCAGGAACTTTACCACTCTAAAAACCAGTAAATGCCCAAAATGAATAGGTCCTGACGGCCCTCGTCCACTCACTATTGAGAACTTGTTACCTTCTAAATATTCATTGAGTAACAGGTCAAAATCTCTGTGCGCGATTATTATCTTAAAGTCTATTAGTTTACTCTTTGGCAATCTATTTACTAGCTCTTCTATAGGTCTTATATGAAATTCCTCGAACATTCGTTTTAGATCAGCTGTCGATTTCTGTAAAGTTTCATGCTTTTTCACTATTTATCACCGTCCGAATCTTCTCTCTCTTTGCTGAAAATCGCGAATTGCTTTGAGGAGATCTTCCATTGTAATCTCGGGCCAAAACTTGTTGATAAAATATAGCTCTGAATATGCTAGGTACCATAGCAGAAAGTTACTTATTCTTTGTTCCCCAGAAGTCCTAATAACTAAGTCGGGGTCTGGAACATCGGGGAGGTACAGAAATTGTCTAAAAAACTTCTCATCGACTCTCAGAGACTCGGAAACATTTATTGTTAATAATTTATTTACAGCGTCTAATATCTCAGCTCTACCCGAGTATGCCATCAGAAATATTAAGTGATAGTTCTCATATTCTCGAGTCACTCTCTCTAAATCTTCTAGAATTTCTAGTAGATCCTTAGGAAGTAGATTTAAACGCCCTACAATTCTTACTCTAACTTGATCTGTGTGTATTTCCTTGTTATTAATGAGCTCTTTAGCATATTTTTTCATCAGAGTAAATAAGATGTTAAGTTCGTCTGGTGATCTATTTTGTAAATTCTCCAACGAAAGAGAATAAAAGGTGAGATACCTTATTCCTAACTCTCTGCACCATCTAGCGAATTCTTTTGCCTTTTGCAGCCCTTCCTCATAAGCATTTGCTAAGGAAATTCCTTTTTTTCTCGCATATCTTCTATTCCCGTCAGGAATCACCGCTAGATGTTTGGGAATTCTGCCTTTCAACACAATATCTTTAAGCAAAGTAAGCTGAGAAGTAACCCCATCATTAGCCACACTTTGAGCCTCCAATCAAATTGTTCATTCAGTAATACTTTATTAATTACTGTATATTACTTCCTCCGGTGTTATCATAGTAGCTTATATTCATGGTACTCCAAAAATCATTACTATAGTGTCCGAATATTTCTCATTGACGCATTTATTAATACACGATCTCATTAATAACGCTTACTATAAAGCAAAATTGTTACGCATTAACTTATGTCGATTAGAACGTTTATCCCTCTAATCTATGATATAACGGATCCGAACTTCTTTCAAGAGAGTTAGGAACTCATAGGAGAAGCAGTTAGAAAGAAGACTGGTGCGCCGGGCGGGATTCGAACCCGCGCCACCGGCTTGGAAGGCCGGCATCCTTCCTACTAGACTACCGGCGCAGTTTATCTATTGTTTGATAGGTATTTCCGATAACGCTTTTTAAAATTTGCTTACAGTTCTTCAGCATGGATATGGAGTGATAGCCTAAGTAACATGTTTAAGAATGAAGGATGGTGGGCCCGGGCGGATTCGAACCGCCGACCTCCCGGTCTTCAGCTTCGCCGGAACCGCTCCAGACATGGTTCCTCGGGCGCGCTCCCAGAGACTGCGCTACGGGCCCAGTTCCAATCTATCTTTTTACTACACTGTTTAATTTTTAAGTATTTCTCGTCTGGTTTATGTGATATCATTAGGAATAACTCTTTCCTTAAATGGTGAGTAGTGTGGAGGAGAGATCAAGACCTTCCATATATTGGGAGCGTATAGTGTTCCGCTTTAAAAACTTCGGAGATCTTAGAGGAAGCATTAGAATTACGCAGACCTCTCCTAGTAGTAAATTTCTTCATGCTGTACTTCCTTATAGCTCTGAAGCAATAGTATTGGATGGCAAAGAAATATTAATCAAGCTTGATCCCACGTTAAAGACACGAATCGGACGACGCGACCATCAAGCTGAAATTGGAGACATTATTTATCGCCCCCAGATACCAGCTGTTAGTATCTTCGCTGATTCTGCTGAGATATATGAACCAGTAGAGCGTATAGGAATTATTGAACGCTACGACTTTCCATTGCTGAAAGAAATCGTTTCAAAGGCAAACTCTGTATTGTTTGTTGTAATAGATAAAGCTAAAGGTCCCGGAGAGGAGAAACGTGCGGAAAAGACTAAAGAGAGTAGGTGAAATACTCCACCCATCTCCTATAGCACCAAACATAATTATAGCTAAAGTAACAGAGTATTTAGAGCCTGGAACAATTGTTTATGATGAAAATCTCGAAAAAATCGGTGTGATTATAGAAATATTTGGTTCTGTAAACGCCCCATATGCGAGAATAAAGGTAGAGGATGGAAAGAATGATAGGAAGAAGTTCATGAATAAGCAATTATTTATTATTACTGGAGAAAAAGCAAGAGTGTCTTGGAGGAAAATGCCTGGTTATCGCTCATCTAAAAAGAAACGCCCAAAAAAACCACGAGGAGAGGCTAATGTGCAAGAGTCTGGAAGAAATAAATAATATTTTCGCACCAAAGGTTGTTGTAACGACTTCTAGGAGAAAAAGTCCCCTTACCAACACGTTTATAAAAGCATTATCAACTGTTCTTGGATCTCCGATTATTCGCAGAGGAGCTAGTAACTTAGACGAAATTGCATATATCGTTAAATCTGAAGGATATGAAGGATTCCTAGTAGTTTATACGCGGCTAGGAAACCCCTCTGTCATAACTCTCTACAAACTTACGGAAGAAGGTTACTTTTCGTTGTTTGGCCGAATTTTTCTATTGGGAGTGCATATAAATAGAAGATTTACTGGATTCTTTAATGGAGTAAAAATAGAAATGGATTGCGAAAGTGCTGGATGCGAAAACGTTTATGATTTCCTTATTGAGTATTTTCGAGACTGGCAAATTAATCCCCTTAAATCCCCAGAAATTGTTCCCAGTATCTGGATCGTGAAAGACCTTCACGTTTACCGTCAGAAATGGTTAAAAGAACTGAGAAAAGACGAAAAATTCAAACCAGCAGAAATAGAAGTATGGGACAGAAAGAGGAGAACCTTATGCCTGAAAATGAGAATACATCACGTATGGAGGCACGAGCAGTAATAGAGATCTCCACGAATTATCACTTCTTAAAAGCTATTTTTACAGCTTTAAAACCAGAAACTAAATCCCTACCTACGGAAAGATCCAAAAGTACTATAAGCTTTAATGAGACGGAAAGATTAATAAGAATTGAAATAATTACTAGAGACTTAACCTCGTTAAGAGCATCTATCAACTCCTATTTTAGATGGCTTTCCGCCGTTATTAATAGCTTAAAGGTGATAAAAGATGTCCAGCCAGGAAGAAAAAGTTAAAACACTACAACGTGCTCAGCTTCTTTCGCAACAATTAAGAGTTCTAGAAGATAGATTTCAGCTACTCCAGAGAAGAAAAGATGAGTTAAGCCACGCGCTTGAGGAATTAAAAAAAGCTGAGGAAAAAGGCGAAAAAGAGGTTTATCAATTTTTAGGAGCGAACATTCTGATAAAAAAAGAATTAGAGACCGTTAAGAGCGAGATCGAAGAGGAATTATCCACAATTGATAGCCAATTAAATCTCATAAAAAGACAAATAGATGTAGGTAGAAAAGAACTTGAGAAACTATTAAAACAACTTGGCTATACACAAACAAGTGGAGAAGCCACTGGAGGATACTAGGGTTCCTACTATGGCTACTTATTCCTATAAAAAAGTATTCGCATTTTATCCAAATTTTAATACTAAAGAGGAAGCTATTTCCGAGATTTTAGAGAACTGTGAAGAAGAAACTAGAAACTATGTTTTGGAGTTATGCTCTGATAAACTTCTGCTCTTTAACATAGAGAGCGAAGTCCTCTTACAACAACAAGTAATAGAAGTCATCTTAGAGCTACACGTAATAGTTAGTCCATTAACTCCTCTAGTAACGCAGGAGAAAAACATCGCCGACGTCGCAGCCGAAAGGTTTTTTGGATGTTTCGAAAAGAGGTTAAGAGCTCATGGTAAACGATAAAACTTCCGCTGAAGTAGAGGACCCTCAACAGTTTTTAGACTTATTATTGAAATCTAAGAAAATTCTCATTTTACCTCATGAACAAACAGATATAGATGCTTACGCTGCGGCTTGGTTATTACGGGATTTTCTTAGGAAAAAAGGAATAGAGGCTTATCTCTTTCTTGAAAGACCTTCTTTAGAATTAAGATATTTTGTAGAAAGCCTTAATTTAGAGGAACCTAAAAGCGATGTAGTTGGAACGATCAATGTCGGTAAAAATCATGACTACGACGTGCTTTTAGTTGATATATTTGATCCCAATCGTTTCATTTCCAATAATGCGAGAGATGTAATAAAGAGAGCCCAGAGAATTTTCGCGATAGACCATCATCAGGGACTCCTTCCAACAGATCTAGATATTATCGTTTACCGAAAACAATACCCATCCACTTGCGAAGTCGTATTAGAACTTTTGAACACGGATCCTACTCTTGATGAAATATTGGCTAATAGCGAAAAACTAGCTAATGCGCTCATAGGGGGTATACTATCCGATAGTAGGTTTCTTTACAATGCTATACCGCTGACATTTAGTATTTTATCAAAACTAGCCGAGAGGGGAAATTTTAAGCTCGTATATGCTGTTTTAAGAGGAAGACCCCAAGACTATCCAGAAAGAATAGCAAGACTGAAGGCTGCACAACGTATGCAAATTATGAGATTAGGAGACTTGCTAATTGCAATAAGTAAAGTTGGCTCTTACGAATCTTCGGCTGCTAATGCATTAATATCCCTAGGTGCTGACATAGCTCTCGTAATTTCAAAGAAGAAAGATAACGAAATAACTCGCATAGTTGGTCGGGGGAGGAAAAAGATTGATTTAGCCATGATTTTTTCCAAAATAGCTAAGGAACTTGGAGCAATGGGTGGCGGTCACCAGAACGCAGCTACTCTTCAATTCCCAACATCAAAAATAGAGGAAGAAAAAGTACTAAAGCGAATCATTACAGAGCTTATTAAAAGCTATTTGCGCGATTGACTCTTCTCAAAGAATTCTCGTATCCTAGCTATGCCCTCGTATAACTTATCGGTTGATTCAACAACTGGTGCAAAAGATAATCTTAGCCAGCCATCGAATCCGTTAAAATCTACACCGGGAGCTAGAGCTACCTGATATTCTTTTATTAAGTCCATCCACACCTTTTTAGAATCTGGATTGTACTTGGATACATCAAAGAAGACGTAAAATCCGCCCTCTGGATCTAGCACATAGATATTCTCAATTTCTTTTAGAAGACTAACTGTTTTCTCTGCAACATTCCTATATTTAACTCTTCCAGCCTCATAGAAATCAGCTAATCTTCTAAGCGCTTCATTATCGTTGAAAAGACTTGTCAAAATTACTTGAATTGGACTGCTGGGAGCTAATGTTCTCGCTTGTTCAATAGTCTCGATAGCCCTTACTAAATCTGGTGGAACAATTAAATATGAGGCCCTCCATCCAGGAGTTCTTAACTCTTTACTGAGAGAGCATATGAATATCTCGTATTCTCCCAGCGTTTTCGATAAATATCGTGGTTTTTCTTTAAAAATGAAAGCCCTATAAGCTAAGTCAATCGCTACATACACCTTTTTATCCTCAGCAATATCGTATAACGCAGATATCATCTCATCACTCCATACTTGACCATCAGGGTTTCCAGGGGATGTGAGCAAAATTAGTTTCGTACGACTCGTTATCATGTTTTGTAGTTCATCTAAGTCTGGTTCAAAACGCCCATTTCTTATAATTTTCCAGAATTTTGGTCTCGCCGTTTTACCTAGCTCTAATTCAAGTTGCCTTATATAGTTTAGATATCCTGGAGAGGTAAAGATAACCTCATCTCCTGGATTTAAAAGTGATAAGAAAATTGCTCCCGTCTGTTCAGTACTTCCTAATCCGAAAACTACGTTTTCAGCATTAATTTTTCGTCCCCAGATCCTTTCTTCGTAATTAACTACAGCCTCACGAATGTCTGGATAACCTAGTGTCGGCGAATATTGGGCTGCTCGGATCCATGAATCTTTTTCAGCTAATACTTCTAGAGCCTTCTCTTTGAGAACTTCTGGTGGTGGATCTTGCGGCCATCCTCCCGCTAGGTATATCAGAGGTCGAAGAAATTTCTCTGGATGCTTCCTAAATTCAGCAACAAGATTCATAATCTCCCTTATAGAAGAAGGATGGTCAATCATCCATTTTGCTAGGTCACTAATCATTTAATACCCTCCCTATGGCAAAATCTGATTCACAAACCATTCAGGATTAAAAGGTAATAAATCTTCATACTTTTGTCCCACCCCTATATACAGAACTGGTGCTCGTGTAATGTAAGCAACTGTGATAGCTGCTCCCCCCTTTACATCCGCATCTACTTTCGTCAAAATGTTTCCATCAATTCCTACATATACGTGGAACTCCTTTGCTTGTATAGCGAGATCATTACCAGCTAAGGCATCAGCTATGAAAATCTTGATATCAGGTTTAGATACTCTAGCTATCTTCCGCATTTCCTCCATTAGATTTAGATCTGTACCTAACCGTCCAGCAGTATCTATAAGCACAGCGTCCTTCCTCTTTGCTTTTGCATGAGAAATGGCGTCAAACGCAACTGATGCAGGATCCGCCCCATAGGTTCTTTTAATCATAGTTACTCCTAACTTTGTGGCATGTTCTTCAAGTTGCTCAATAGCCCCTGCCCTGAAAGTATCTGCGGCTACAAGTACTGGAGAGAAATTATTTTTCTTAAATAAGTATGCTAGCTTAGCTATTGTAAGTGTTTTTCCCGATCCGTTGGGTCCTAAGAAGAGAATTACAAACGGTTGCCAATTACCCCCTTCTCGTATTCTTTTTAGATTCTCTTCTCGCCTCTTTTTTATTGCAAAAACTAGGTCGATTCGTTCTTGGGGAGACAGGATCTGCAAAATTTTTTCCCTTAATATACTCTTTACAAATGCTCTGATATCTGAGAATCTCCGAATTTTCTTCCCAACGATCTCTTTTTTAAGATTTGATACAATATCTCTAGCAACGCTTGCTGCTACATCATTTGCGATTAATGCGAGTTCCAATTCTCTTAGTATTTTTCTTAGCTTTTCTTCAGAAATTTCTTGCTGTGAAAGCTTTTCTACAACGTTATCCAATGCCATTTTTAATCTTTCGAACATATCGACCCACTCGCACTTAAAATTTTAATTTTTATACCTCATAGCTTTACTCATTATTAGTAATTATAGCTGTAGGATGAGCTTACTCTGATATATTACACGCTAAAACGTAAGACCATAAGTTATTTTAAAATGGGAGCATTTCGTATTGCTTATGAAAGAAAGAAAAAATACCTGAAAAAACCGGTGCTAACTCTTGAAAAATGCCGCAACCCCGTACATACTGGGCTTGGATATTCTTCCTGGGGACAGAAGAGATCCTGTCTTCGCTGCTGTAATATTGAATGAAAATGGTGAAAAACTTTTTTCGGGTGAAATAAGTAGAAATCGCTTGCTGAGCTTTATACATGAGAAAAAAATTCGCATCATAGCTATTGATAATATATTCGAGCTTTATCCCTCAACTGACGAAATAATCCACTTCCTTAAGATATCCAAAGTGAGACTTATTCAAGTCACGGGTGCTCCAGGGAAAATGCAGAAACTTTCTCATCTAAGTAAATTGTATAAATTACATTCAGGCACAAAATTATCACCCCATGAGGCAGCTGAAGTAGCGGCAAAGCTTGCTTGGTTAGGCGTAGGATCTGAAGTTAAAGTTTTTGAAGATATAACAGAAATAACGGTATCCCGTACCAGATCATTAGGGGAAGGTGGTCAACACCAAGCGAAGTATGCTAGAATTATTGCTTCAACGATTCAAAGTGTAGTACGGGAAATAGAAGATACCCTAAGAAAGCACAATTTACCGTACGATATATCAATCAGAGAAGGAGACTATGGCATTAAAAGTGCTAAAATATATGTGTACGAACCCTATGAAAAAGTCAAGGGCCTAATAAATGATTATCATGGAAGCTTATTCAGGATAGAAATTAGACCCTTAGAAAAAGAACGCTTAATATTCACTGGACGAGAGCCTCTTTCCGAAAAGAAATATTTTCTCATATGCGGTATAGATCCAGGAGAAACGACAGGCATAGCCCTTCTGGATCTTTCGGGGAACATACTATACATAGGTAGCAGGAGAGAGTTTGGATTTTCAAATATTCTTGAAACGATCTATGAGTATGGAAAGCCGGTCCTAATAGCTACCGATGTTCCTCGATTACCGCAATTCATTGAAAAACTCTGTAAAAAAACGGGCGCGTCTCTATACATCCCAAAGCAACCAATCAGTATAAGTGAGAAAAATGAAATTGTAAGAGAACTAGGTCTTAAAGTTGCTAATACGCATGAGAGAGACGCATTAGTAGCCGCTATTATGGCTTATAAAAAGTATCAGAAAGTATTTCAACGAATTGATAAGATATTGTCCTATATTCCTCTAGACTTGGATCCTAACGAGATAAAAAAGGACATAATTCTCGGATTATCCGTCAAGGAAGCCATATATAAAGCTTTTGAAAAAAGTATATCTTCGCTGGTAACATTGAGTGAAAAAGAAAAGAAGGTAGTGGTAACTGTTAGTGATGAAAAACTAAGAATCGAAAACGAAAAGTTAAGCAAAAAAATAGCAGAATTAGAAAAAAGAATTCACTTTCTAGAAGAAGAAATTGATTTGCTACAAAAAAGTATCAAAGAAAAGGATGCCGAAATATCATATCTTAAAGATAAGATCTTACTAGAAAGAAGAAGATACAGACAAAAAATGATGAAAGAATTAGAAAAAGTGAAAGATCAGTACATCAGAGATTTAGAAGAAGAAATCACGCACCTTCGACTAAAGTTAGAGAGCTATCGAAAAAAGATAGAAAAACTAAACGATTTGATCCGTGAGCTACAATTAATAGTTAAAAAGAAGCCTAATGAAGTTGTTATTAAGCGTCTTAAAACACTTAAGAAGGAGGAAATAGCTAGAATAGAGGAGATCTATGGAATAGTTCCTGGGGATGTCCTCTACGTTCAAGATCCTAGCGGTATTGGAGAAAATACTGCAAAGGATTTGGTAAGAAAGGGCGTTAAAGCAATCATTGTAGAGAGTGACTCAATTCCAGAGCAAGCTCACAGGGTGTTCGAAGACTCTAGCATTCCCATTCTATATCCTGAAGATTTTCAGCAATCCCTTAGTATGAAAGAATTTAAGGGAAATGTAATCCTAATAGATAGAGGGATCCTAGAAAAGGCTATAAAGAATTCTCGATTGAGAAGTTTACCGGAGGAGGAAAGAGAGTATTACACAGTCTTAGACATTATAAATGAATATCAAAGAAGACGCAAGAAGGAATTGCAGAATGTTGATTGATTCGAAAGATGGCTGGTAGTATATGGTGAAAAAACCTATAGAGATCCTTGTTGCAGAATATTTAACTGATTTTTTATTGCGTATGAGAAAAACTAGTTTGAGAAGATTTGTATATAGAGTTCGAGAGAGAGGAAGACGAAGAAAGAAGATCCAGAATTTATTATACAATGTTATTAGTTATCTGAGATCCTTAGATAGGATAATTAGCCCATTGCTCGCAAAAGAAGATGAAAATAGTGATGAGTTCTTTATTAATCTGTTAAGAGTGCTAGCTTATCGAATAATCTTTCAGAGAATCCCTGGAAGCACGATCTTTGAAAAGATCAAGGATTATTTTCATTCTGAAAAACGAGAAAAACTTAAGCGGTTTATCACTGAGATTAAAGAACCTAGGCTAAGTAATGAAGTTGATAAGTTATCCTTCATATATGGATTTCCTCAATGGATGATAGAGAGAATAAAACCGTTTTTCTCTCCAGATGAGTTGCGCAGATTTCTCTCTGCTTGTAATAAACGTGGACGTTTATGGATTATAATTAATGCACTCAAGGCTTCTGAAGAAAAAGTTATTCAACTTCTAGAAAACGAAAGATTCGAATTAGAAAAAGATTCTGAAATTCCTTACCTCTATTCGGTGGTAAAGATTCCTAAAAGAATAGATAAAACGAAAGCTTACTGTGAAAATCTAATACTACCTATGAATAAAGCTAGTGCTGCTGTGGTTTTTGCACTTAACCCCCGTCCAGGCGAAGTGATTTTTGATATGTGTGCGGCCCCAGGAATAAAAACAGTCTATACCTCTATTCTCACTGAGAATCAGGGTAGTATTATTGCTGTAGACATTTCTAAACCTAGAATAAGAAGAATGCAACATTTGATTAAATCTTATGGAGTAACAAACGTAAGGATTATGCATGCTGATGCTCGAGAAATTTTTCCACGAAACGTACCCGACAAGATTCTGATAGACGCGCCTTGCTCATCAACTGGTATGATAAGGGAAAGTCCAGATATAAAATGGCGTGCGAAATATAATGATGTTGTAAAATTCGCCACTCTTCAGGAAGGTCTTATTGAACACGCTCTAAAAATCGCGGATTCTACTACCCAAATTATTTTCTCTACATGTTCAATATTTCCAGAAGAGGGCGAAGAAATCATAGAGAGGCTCTTAATAAAAGGAAAGATAAAATTGATTACTGATGCTTTACCTGGGGGCTCTCCATATTATAATGAGCTAGGAAAACGCTTCTATCCTCATATCCATGATACAATTGGGTTATATTATGCCAAATTTGCCATTAAAATGTAGAATCGCGTCTATCCTACTATTACAACTCTAAAAAGCATTTTTATATGAGAAGGAATTTGAAGAAAATGCAATTTCTATATCTTCACTCTTACCTTCTCTTTTTTCTTCTTTTATGCTCTTTTTCACTCATATATCTCGCCGCAGTTACGCCTAGAACTAGTATGATCATGGTAACTAATAAAATACCAATCCATAATCTCCAGGGTTTCTCCTTTGTCTCCTCTTCTTTGACTTCGTATTTAACTTTTAAGGAAACCTCCTTTAATGAAAACTTACCGAATTTGGAATCTATGTGGGCTTGGATAATGATGATTCGCGAGTTATTGGGTATTAGGTCGATTCTGAATCTATAGATTCCCGGATATGAGATATTTTCCTCAAAATCACCTAATTTTAATGTATTATTCTCCTGATCTAGAATTTTGTAACTAAGAAAAACCGTTGCTGTACCAAATCCCTCTCCTACGTACACCCCTAGGTATCCTGGACTTAATTCAATCAAGTCCCATCCAGTAATATTAAGAATCGGGTAAATACCGAGACCTAAGAGACCCTTCTCGAGAACTTGACTTATATAGATAAATGACGCATGAGAACTCTCTATTCCAATGCTTTTTCTCCAAATATAATTATCTAGTAGATATATCATAGTTGGGTACACATTTTCAAAGCCAAAGATTTTGTAAGATCCTTTAATATTAGGAATCAATGAAGTATTATCATCATTAGTAAGCAAGACCCCTAAGCCCTTGAATTGCTCTAACATTTTCTCATCTGAAGTATTTGTGATATCAATAACAACTACGTTTAAACGCGTCTCGCTACTCAGTTCTTTTTTTATGCCTTGCAACCAAGTAATGACTTCATTTATGCTTAACTCATCACTTCCATTAAGATACACTAGAATAGTGATGCCATGTAATTCGGTTATTTTTATTGTGCTCCCATTTAGTAATGTTATGTTCATGTTATTCAAAGGCCCGAAGAGAGGCGAAATAGTATATGGGAAACCATATCGATTGTAATAATATGAATACATTTTAGATAGAATGATTACACTTTCGTTCAACGGACAATCCTTGGAAACGTTTCTCGCAAAAAATGCTTCATAACCTCGAATATATGTCAGGTTTCCATTCTCCTCACTATCTATCGGCATCACATCAATTTCTTTGATTATCTCCTTATCTATTCTCCCTTCGAACAATGAATCAAGAATCCATTCTATGGCTTCATAAGCTGTTGTAAAATTCATCCAACTTCCATTACTCAATTTTATCTTAACTGCGGGTATTGTGGCATTATACTGTGTAGTTATAGTATCTCCATAAGTATTATGGCTTATCATAATGCCTCTATTAATAGTTGGGATAGTCATCAACGGGCCTTCCGAAACTATGGAGCCGTTAGTTATCAAAAAAGAGACTAAAAAAAGTAAAAGGAACTGTCGAATTTTCACATAAATCACCCATTAGTCTTCCGTTAACCCAGATTGGAGGGTTCTTTCTTCTTCTTATTATTCAGACCTTCTCCCATTATTACTCTCAAAAGCTTAAGTATTTCCTCTTGGCGTTCCTTACTCTCTCTTATAAACTCTAGAACTGCTGATTCTAAATCTTTAAGTGCATTAAAAATTTTCTCTAAGCTTAACTCGATGCTCTCTATTCCCTTAGCTTGACGCTGCTCCTCTGTGGGTTTATGTATTTCTAAAGGCTGTTTTTCTATAACTTCCTCTTTAAGTGAAATAGAGGGCTTCTCTGCTTTTTCATATTCTATAGGTACTTCTCCTATAACTTCTTTTTCAATCGTAATTGTTTCCTCTGCTACAACGCTTGCGAGTTCTTCTTCTCTTTTCATGATTTCTTTAATGAGATCCTTAATAATGGGAGGCTCTTTTCTTTCTTCGAGAAACCAATACAGTATGTTAATGAATAGTTGAGCATTATCGTACTTGGTGATCCAAGAATTATCGAATATCTTGTAAGAACCCACTACTACTAATTTACCGATTCCGTAACGAGCCGAAGCAATAACAGGCATATTGGGAGGAGAATCCTCATTGCTGGTTAAAGCTATAGGTCTCGTATGCGTCTTTTGTTTAAGTATTAGAGAACAACCTTCTGGATATACTATTTCTTTCACATTAAATGTGAGATTATCGAGTTGCTTAAAGTTAACAAGTTTTATTACATTTCCTTCTTTGCCTCTAACAATATCGCATCTTGGATAGATACCACATAGTGCTGTGAGCTCAAAGAGATTATTGGCTAGGTTGAGATCTCCAAATTTATCAAAAAGAACTAAGATATTACCGCCCCGCAGAAGAAAATCCTGCAGAATAGCCAGCTCTGTTTGATCATATTTATAAAGCTTCTTCGCTGGGAAGATAACTACTTGTGCCTGACTTATTTTGTTTTCATCGAATGTCTCCATAGTATCAGTTTTAAAACCAAGTTCTTTCAGAATCCTCGATAAAATACTATAATTTTCTTCTATATCGCCTTGAGCAGATTCTTGATCAAACAGTATTTGATACTTACCAGTCGCCAATGTATTCACACCTACTAGTCTTTCCAGACTAATTATGTAGGAATATTGATGTCTCTGAGAATTATTAAAACATAAATGCTATGAAAAGATTATCCCTTGTTAGCTTGACTAGTTTGCTCTTAGCAAATCTACTCATTGCACAATAAAAAGAGAATGTGGTGCCCCGGGCGGGATTTGAACCCGCGTCGCGGGATTGAGAGTCCCGCATGCTTGACCGGGCTACACCACCGGGGCTTACTGGAATAAGTAGTAGTCAGGCTTACATTATTCAATTCTTCATTTTAGGATATTTGCTATGATTTTTAAAATTTCTCGTTGAGAGATTTAGCCTCTCTTATTCTCCATAGAAGAGAATTTCATTTAGTTTCATGGTAGCGATTATTATATTCTTCTTATTCTTCTCAATATCAGACTTATATTTTGAGAGCTCCGACAAGATCTTTCTTATTTCTTTCTGTCTATCCGCATTTGAGAAAGCTTCCATTGCACGCTTTATTTTTAGTAGGACTCGTTTTAATTCTAGCCCAATTATCTTTTTATTTAAGATTTGAGAAATATGTATAACATCACTGCTTATCATTTTTTGTGCGTGATTTTCGCGTATAGCATTTATTATTGCGTCCTCTGTTTGTACAAAAAGTTCTGAGTAATATATAGAACCTAAGACTTCTCGGGGTATTACGATTTTAGGTTTTACTCTAATTATCGCTTTTACGTATTCCTTTTCTATCGGTAATAACCTTACTTCGGCTTCAAAAAGCTCTGTATCAAATCTTTTTAATGCTATATCTTCCTCAGATAATAGGAGAAGAGATCTGAGATAGTTCAATGAATGATCCACACGTTTCATCTTTTGTTCAATAGTAGCTAAGAAATCGGACAATTTGAACCACCTTAACTCTGGAACGGCATTATGTGTTCTGGCCTTGCTATAACTTTTTTCAGCTTATTACCATCTCTAACTTCTATCACATAAGCACGTCCACGCTTCTCAATTATCGTTCCTACTTTTCCATGAAATCTCGGATGAGGCATACCTTTATGTATACTTGGATCTATTTTGATGACTACTTTTTCGCCTATCTTGTAAGGGTATATTATACGACTAAGTGACGGTAATCCTCTTTCCCTAGGTGATTTTCTCAATATTTGTCTGGTGCCAGATCGGAATCCCTTAGAATGTTTCAAGGAAATCCCTCCCGAAATTTCATGACATAATATTTTAACCCTTTCTCAAACGTATTTATAACTATCCTTCTTAACTCACTATCTCTTAAAAATGTTCTGAAATTTTCTATTATTTTCTCTCTTTTGCCAGAGATAAGTCCTAATTCGTGCATTATACGGATGATAACTGTTACGATAGCATGAGTCGCCCAATAGCTGTTATCGTCTACGATTTTAGAGTACTTAATTATAAAAATTTCGTCTACGCGTTTTGCTATGTTTTTTAATATTCCTATAATCTCTTTTGTCTTGTTTTTATCTGGAAGTCCCAGATCGCCTAAATTATCTATTACTATAAGGTAGTCGACTCTGTCTTTTAAAAAATCTTTTAGTGAAAGTAGAACTTGGTATGTACTTACTATCATGATATCCACACTATCCATTATGAAAGGTAATTCGTTTTCGGATTCTCTAATACTTATCATGCCAAATCCGTAATCGTTTTTACCAAAGTATGGGGGATGATAACTACTCCAGAAACCCCACAGAGAACTTTTTGCTCCTCTAGGAACGCCCCATATGTAGGATATTAACTCAATTAAAGACTTAAAGAATTCCTGCGTAATTCCCACTAGTAGTATTCTCATGTCTTACACCTTATTCTTCGAAATCCGATCTTATTTTTCCCCGAATTATAGCCTTTTTTTCACAATATAGCTCACAAAGTCCGCAACCATAACATTCAGTAGGGTCTATGAAGAATCTTCCATTTAAGTCCACCTTTATGGCACTGCAATTAGTCTCCGACAAACAAAGACCACAACCAGAGCACATTTTAGGGTCTATAATCGCTATTTTGTCACTTTTCAGGAATTGTGTAGGTACAATGAAAATTTGTAAGCCTTTTGCATCAGTTTTTGTGAGAGCTGATAACTGGCTTACTTCTTTTAAAATGCTTACATCAAAACCTTCGTTTTCTAATAGTCTTGCATAGAAATCTACTTTGTCAGAATTTTCATTAACGTCGTATATAAAAAGACAGAAACCTCTGCATCTTTTTTTATCTTTCAAAAACTCGCATAAAAAATTAGCACTTTCGAATAGTTCTATATCCCCTATTAGTAGCTCTTTTTCTCCTGGCAGTTTTATTAGGGGTGATCCCTGTACTTGTACACCAAGTTTCTCTCCAAGTAACGATTCGATATTAGCCACCGAACGGCCGCTATTTATACCCGAGTAAACATATATCTTCTCAATACCGCTTCTCCTTAACAGATTAACGACCGCGGGTATTGGAGAAGCTATATGTCTTTTAAAGACTTGTTCAAGATTATATACAAAGTTTTCCAGCTCATTCCTTTTTTTCAAAACTTTTTTTAGAATATGCCGCACTTCTTTATCAAAGATCTTTCCTAACACGTTTTCGTTTAGATAAAAAATTTGTGGAATATAATCTATATCTCCCTCAAGATACAACTTGTTAAGTTCATCCTTTAATTTGCTGGTAAGAAAATTTCCCTTAAAATCTACGAGGATAATTTCTATAGGTTCATTTCTAATTATCGTTTTAAGAAGGTCCTGAGGTAAAGGATAGGATATTCCGATTTCTACTAGTATCGGTTCTGAATGAATTTTTTCTCTCCTAATGGTCTCTCTTACGACCATTGAAGCGTATCCTAGGGACAAGACAATAACTCTTTTCTCTCCAGGTTCCATCCTGAAAAAAGTTTCAACTCGAGATAGAGCTTTAACAATATTTTGTGTGTCTATCTTTTTAATAAACCCTTTTGGCCATGGAATATTTTTCAAAAAAGTCTCTGTACGCGAGAGAACCTCTTTTAGATCCGTTGGAAGATAATACGATAACATCTCAGTTGAAACATACATAGTAACGGGTATTTTGTATCTTCGAATAATTTCGAGCCCCACAGCCGTAGTTTCTACAAGTGTTGAAACGTCTCTCGGCTCTAGAATTATTATTCGCTGAATAGTGCTTGAAAGAACGTTCCTAAAATCAATATCTTTCTCTAATATGCAACTGGATAATACTATAGTAAAGCTCCTTGTAAAAACTTTCATTAAACTACTCAGCGAATTTGATAATAGTTTTTCTTCATCTATTAGTACTACATTATGCTCAGCATCATCTTTTAGCAAACCATACTCTAATAAGTCACTGAATTTCTTGTAAAGAATCATCTTGTCATATTCCTTGTTTTTATTTCTTCCTAACAATTTGATGAGAGACGAGGGAACTATTATATTATCAACATTCATGTTTTCTAGACTCTCTATGAGATATTGCAATCCACTAAGAAATTCGACCACTTTAATTCACCGTAGTGAGAATTTCAGCAGAATTCTCTTTTACCAAAACAGTATGTTCAAATTGTGCCACCCATGCCCCCCTAGCTTCAATTAGCGGTGGATAAAAATGTATTAGTCCCTGTTTACTATACATTGAAAACCTTTGAAGAAGCTTATTATACTCTTTTTGGTTCTTAACGATCCACCGTGCTGCAAATGGTAAATAATTAAACTTTCGATAAATCACTTTAAGAAAAGTATCTCGACTTTTTTTCTTCTCATTTATTGCGAAAATATGAGTTTTTTCCCAGACAGGTATCGTAGATCCATCTCTAGATGTTGCTACTAGAAATGGTTCGATCGCTAAAATTTGTCCTTTATGCAACTTAACACCTTTCCCTTTTACAGGCTTATTTGGTATAAAAATTCCTGCATGTAGCTTCCATCGCTCAATTGAATGCCCCCCAAGATCCACAAGAACTCCAAATCCGAATTCATGCGCTTTCTTCCATACGATGTTGCTAATTTCGTTGACACGTATACCATCTTTTATTACACTAATTGCCTCTATTAATACACTCTCTGTAGCCTTGAGTAACGATTGTATTTTAGGCGGTAGTCCCCCTACACCAATAGTGATGGCCGCGTCCGCTATAGCACCATTAACATGCGCTCCAACATCAAGTTTAACTAATCCGATTTCTGGAATTTTCATCTTATCCCCTGGCAGACCAGCATAATGTGCCGCAATTTCATTTATTGAAATGTTTACTGGAAATGCTGGTTTTGCTCCTTTTTTTATAATCATTTTCTCTAATTCCTCACATATTCTAAGAAGATAGACTCCTGGTTTCAATTTTTTAGTTACTCTGAGAACTTCTGCAACGATCTGCCCAGCAGTAAACCAATCTTCAAACTTTTTGCTAATGCTCATTCGCTCACCTTTGAACTTAAGAGAGTTACTATATAATAACCTATAACAATTAATGCCGCGATTAGGTAGAGAGCTAACTGATATGAGAAATATGCTTGTTTGTTGAGTGATCGAAAGATGTATTTCATTGATTCCCCAGCGATTATAAAGCTATATAGAAGAATTGAAGGAATAGATACTTTGTCCCTCAAATGATTTTTATTTCCTACTTTTTTGACCCATCTTATCACATTTGAAACCAGTGATAATCCAATAAGAGCAATGTAAGCTACGAAGATATTTGTATTATAGACTAGTGATATGTAGATAAAAACCATGAACAGAACTACTTCTATTGCATAAATTTGTTTTCTGGGTACAATCACCGAAGGATCGTACTCCTTCGCACCCTCATATATTAGCAATAAGAAATCACCTAAACCGCTAACAGCAGCCATCATTAATGCTAATTTATATGAAAATTCAACGGCATGTTGGAAAAATTCCCAGAAAAATGATAACATCCATTGAGTCGCTATTATGTAAACATACAGGACCACTTTAAAAACGAGCAAAAATAGCAATACAGCCAAACCGATAAAAATAGAGGGGTTTCTTTTCAATCTCTCTGCAATCTTGTATGGTATTATAATGGAGAAAAAAATCACTGCAAACAGGGGAGTGACTAGTGGAAGTATTAGTGAGAAAAAAGTTACTATCGTTATGGTTGCAAAAAAGAAAGCTCTTGAAATAGATAGATATTCAAATTCACTTATGAGTTTACTGATCGATTTGACGTGACTGTCGTAATATAGAAGCATTAAAGCGATCCATGGAAAAATAATAACACAGATTGCTAAGAAACCGTCTATAATAGGTGAACCAACTATCTCCCAATTGCTTAATAATAATCGTGTTAACCATATAGAATAAATTACAATAGATACAGTTATGATTGCAAAAACTATTTGTCCCAGATTCTCAAACAGCTCTTCTGCATTCTCTCCCATGGCTAACGCCAACGATAAAAAACTTATAATGATCATTACTGGAATCACTCATTAGTAAAGCAGTGCGGGGGTTCCCGAGTGGACAAAGGGGCCTGGTTCAGGCCCAGGTGGCGCAGGCCTTCGCGGGTTCGAATCCCGCCCCCCGCACTATAAGAGCAAGCTCTTTATAATACTAATGATCATCCTCTCACATGATGAGCGGGCTACAATTTGAGGAGTTATCTCCGATGATATATTGAGAGTAAACTGATATGTCACATCAACGTCTTTACATACACTCCTTGATTCTGAGGTTTCACTGTTAAGCAATAGAATTTCTTTTCGATATTCCTCTTTGCTGATTCGACATCTTCCCAATTTCTGAAAAGTCCAATGACACAACCCCCGATGCCCGCACCAGTAAGTTTTGCACCGATTGCTCCATTCTCTCTCAATAGATATATTACCTCTTCTATCACATCCGAACTTACTCCGATAGCAGATAACAATCCATGATTAATGTTCATTAGATCTCCAAGGACTCTTAAATCTATTCTATTCTCTCGGAACATTGTCCAAGCTCTTTCACTTATTTCTCCTATCATCTTGAAAATCCTATTAACTATATCTGGAGCTCTTTCTCTAAGTTTCGCAACAGCCTCTACTGCTTCTTTAGTTCGTCTCTCCACTCCAGTACAGACTAAGAGGAGGGGGAAGTTCTCACTGATATCTAAGCGTTCAAAATGTGCGCCTTGTTTTGTCCTTACAAACTTGATTATCCCGCCATACGTTGCAATAAAGTTATCGATACCACTGGGATTCCCGTGTGATACTCTTTCAGCTTCATACGCAATCTCGTTTACTAGGTTTTGTGAAAAGTCTATACCAAGGTAATTAAGCAGGACTGCAGTAAAAGCTACTGCTGTAGAAGCTGAAGTCCCTAACCCAGATGCTGGTGGAGCTTTTGTAGTTATTTTTATCTCAATACAGCTTAAAAGATGAGCCTTTTGTGGAAATTTTTCGGCAATTATTTCAAGGACCCTTTTAAATGGTTTAAAAATCAGCGGAGTTTTCTCGTACGAGTTAGGATTCCAGCTAATACCATAGTTTTCTGAAATTATATTTACGCCTTCTTTATCGGATTCTTTCAATATAACCTCTGTTCCTAAATCTAATGCCATGGCAATAGCTGGATAACCATAAACTACAGCATGCTCCCCAAACAAAATAATCTTACAGGGAGAAAATGCTTTAAGGATCTCTGGCATACTTATCACTCATTTCAATAAAGCCAATGCAATTTTCTCCATTATTATTTTCTTTATTGCTGTCCTTGTATCCTCATAAGATCTTTTAACAGCATCAATTTCCCGAAATGAAATATTATGCTTACGAATTATATCATCTATATGTGGCTTACACTGGTTTTCATACTCACTTATTTCTTCAAAAACTTTACTTTCCTTTAAAAACACCTTAATATTTTCCAAATCTACAGTTGCGTCTTTCTCCAAAAAAATGATTATTGCATATTGTTCACCTTCTCTTAACTTAAAGAAATCTAACGTTTCTCTAATCTGGTCTTTCCCCGCTAGTCTTAACAAGAGCTCTATATGTGGTTTTTTAGCTCTATTTATTCCGCTTTCAAAATCTTTGAGAGCAATATAAATCGCATATTGCATGATCTCGTAATCGATAACTATCCAACAAGGTATTAGAGCTATATACACACGTTTCTTCTCAAAGTCACTAATAATGGTTTCCACCATAGCAACGTCCCTTAATACTCCATAAAGAATACCTCCTAAGCGATACTTCATTCTGATCTCCTGGTTAATACCTCAATATTACTCTAGACATATTAGGAAGAGACATCCTCTTTTAAACATATGATGCGAAACTATAATACTGCATAATTTCCCGCAGGGAATTTGAAATGCGCATGAAACTAGTTACAGTTCATCTTCCCGAAAAATTCTTGGAAGCACTTGACACTTTAGTAGCTGAGGGAAGATATCCGAATAGGAGCGAAATCATACGAATCGCTATAAGAGAATTCCTAAGAGAAGAATTTTGGGCTACTAAACAACTAAACAAAAAGAAGAAGGAAAATTCCTAAGAGCTAACTCCCGTTTATATTACTGTAAACTACTCAAACACAATGCTATCATGCGGGCCTACCTAAATTCTCCCATTGAACACGTTGCAGAAAATATGCCCTCACGTATTCTTCAACATTTTTATAAATCTTGGTAAGGAGTTGTTTCAAGTCGATAGTAACAATGCCTAGCTCATCCTCTACTTCTCTATATTTATTAAGCGATCCTATCTTACCTTGATAGAGCAATAATTTCAGAATCTTTTTCGGGTTATCTTCTAGGCGTTTTAGTATTTTTGGATTAATATTATAAGTTTCAGCAATTTTTCTAATGTGTTCTTCATCAAGTTTCTTGGCAAGATGTACTACAGTTTTTCCCTTTGCTAGAGTAACTCCTAGTACATCAATGAAATCTCTTCCTACAATTTCCAGTACTTCTTGCTTACTAATTGCTCTAGAAATGGGAATAGGCTCTATCGGAACTTTTAGTTTCAAAGAACTGTTTGAGAAATCGATGTATTCTGTAGGTATTACATGGAGGTAATTTTCTAGTATTTCTTCATACAAGATGGGGAGTTTGTACTTTAAGCAGAATGAGAAGAGATTACTAGGTCTTAAAGCAGTACGCTCGGTTATATCAAGTTCCTTAAGTCCACGCATAATTATTAGTCTTAATCCCCAGATAGGATCTGTTTTGTCTATTTTCCCTAGTTTTAAAAGCACATTTTGCCGATACTTAGATATAACATTAAGCAAATGTCTAACGAATTGAATAGAAGGTTCTGGTTCTTTATTGATGTCTCTCTTAAGGAGAACAAGACAGAAACCAATTGTAGGTATTAATGTTTGAGCTTGAACAATATACTCATGTTCATCCAGGGTTAATTGTGCTCCTAGAATCTCTTTTTCATTAAAAATTTTCAATGCTGGTGCCTTAAATACATTCTCATATTTTTTCAACAATTTTTCTGAAGCCGCAATAACTCTTTTTTCATGATCAATAGTAGTTTCTGTTGGCTTGTAAATCAGAAATCCTACTCTCTCATACTCCGGCTTTAAAATAGTACTAACTTTTCTTGATAGAAGATTTTTTTCCTTCAAAAAGTCCCTAAGAGTTGTTATTAATAATTTTTCTTCGTCTACATTTAATTCTTCCAGAATTTTTTGCTTTAGATCCTCCGCATTTTTTGCACTAAATTCTATACCTATTAATGGAAATAGTTTGTTAAAAATATCTGGTGTAGCTATTTTTTCACGCAAAATTTCCAACAAGATATTTTTGAGATTTTTTGTGATGTAAACTCCCGAAACGATTATTCCTTGTGCGTCTTCAGAAACTCCTATAATGGCTTTATAACCTAGTAGATTCCACGCATTCTCAATTATTTTGACAGGAGGATTAGCTAATAGGATGAAGAAAGTAATTTCGCCGAGAACATTAACTATCGTCCTTTTTTCATCTTCTAGAATAGCTCTTTGATCTTGTGTTGCTTGTTCTAGAAGTTGGTTAAACTCTTTTAATACATTCTTAAGCTCCTTTGCCAACTTAAGAAGTTTTTCTGAAGAAACAGTAAGAACCCCTAAGACATCCTTCAATGACTTATTCTTATTGAAAAAATTAGTTAGCGATTCTTTGAGAAGGAGAAGTAATTGTTGAGCTTCTAATATTTTTTTAACGTGCTCAGGTTCAATCTTTTTGACTTCCTCTTTAAGTTTCTCGTACGTATCCTCTAAGTAATCCAATTTTTTCCGAATTTTAGCGATAAAATCTATTAATTCGTCTAATTCCTTCAGCGAAAGAACTTTTCTTGCCTCCTTTAATAGAGTGTCTAGATATTTAAACTCCAATTCAAGCTCGCTTAGTATTCTTTTTTTCTTTTTGTATTCTATGATGTTTTGTAGTAATTGGGAATTCATTGTTGCTCATCCTAACAGGGTCTATTTTAACTTGTTATGATGCATTGTCATGCTTACTTGCTTAAGTATTTTATACCTCCTTTCATTTAATAGGAATATTAACCTATAAAGATTCTTCATCAGCACTTCCTCAATATCAAGTCTTGTTCTATCGCAAAACAATGCTTCTCTGGAAATTAGTTTTCCCTCAACCAGTAGCGATGCTAGTGCATTAGCATATGAGATGCTTTCCTTTAAATCTTTAGATTCATAGAGCTTTAAAAAGAAAGCAGTAATGAACGCATCACCAGCTCCTGTTGGATCTCCAGATACTTTATAAGCTGGCGCATATACCTTTATTCTTTTCACTCGATCATATAGAATAGCTCCTTTATCACCTAATGTGATAACAAATATACGTCCCAGCATTCGCCTTATTACTCTGTATTCCTCTAATGATGCCTTCACTATCATTGCATCATTTAAAATTGCAAGAACATCATTCCCAGGAGAATTCAGGAAAATTTTTCCATCATTATCGACCATTCTAACAAAGCCTTGAACATCGATTGCTACCCACTCATACTTGCTTACTATCTTATCTACGATATTTAACGAAAACTCATTAATAACCGGATTCAATATAATAGGAGCTTTAGGAGGCAAATAAGAAATTTGAGACCAAGAAACTTCTTGAATATATTGTGTATAAAGCCAGGAGACCCTCTTCTCACCCATGTAACTATGCTTAAACCTTATCGTTTTAGGAAGAAATATTAGGTTTCCTCCAAATGGGATCTTTTGGCAAAAATCTTCTCCTATAGTTCCTATCACATACGGTTCCCAACCCATAATCTTAGCTACTATGGAACAGAAAAACGCAGGTCCTCCCACTCTAATTATGTTGTTTATCTCATCAATTGTATAGCTACCAATGACCACCACTCTACGGCTCATAAATTATCGAAACTCACTAAGTTTTATTTATAGATTTTCTTGAAAAGAAAACACCTTTAAAAACACATTACACAGATATGAATAATCTATAAAGGATATCGTTAGGAGAGCGTCACTGCTGAAGAAATAGGTGCTAACTTAATGGATGTTATAAAACATGTACATACAAACGCTAAAAAGACCCATACCGAGAAGCACTCCACTACAACTCTGCTCTCCTATGGTAGCTTCCTAATAGATGGAGCCTTATTCCGAGTAAAAAACCCCAAAATAAGAAGATGGTTAGAGAAATTCCTTGAAAAACACTCTGAAGAGCTAGGAATAAAAGTATTAATAAGAACTAATCCTTATAAAACTCTACAGATTCTCTGGTCTGAGTACTTGAGAATCGCTCTAAAAGGGCATAATCTAAGAACATTTCTACAGATTACTAACAAACTCGAAGAATTATCATGCACAAGTGAAGATGAACATTACATGGTAAAAGGTGTTCGCGTGATTCCACTAGCTCCAGCATGGGTTCCGGAAAACCGCGTTTTAATAGATTTAATTTTAGAGTACCTAGCTGGGAGAATAGATGAAGCTCTAGCAAAACGAGTATTTTATAGTGCTTTCTTAAAACTATTCAGACGCGAAGAATTAGTTTCTTTACCTCAATCACTATCATAACGATTCCCTAAATACATTTTCTTCTCAGATTTACTAGGTTTGTGATAATTATGAAAAAATATGATCTTTGCATTCAATTACTACTAGACAAATTGGATAATTCTAATAGCTTTTTAGTAATGGGGATTGATGAGGCGGGAAGAGGTCCCGTTATAGGCCCGTTAGTTATGTGTGGCCTTGTTACGAATGCTGATACCATTATAGACATGCTAAAAGCGGATTTAAGGGATTCTAAAGAGTTAACACCTACGAAAAGAGAAAAACTTTATATGTACATACTAAGTCTCCCTGCCTTGATTTTGATTGTAGAAGCTTGGCCTCCAGTTATTGATCAATGGATATCCTCTGGGAGAAATCTAAACGAGCTAGAAGCATTTATGGCTTCTCAAATTATAGAACACGCTCATGCTCGTTATGGCAAAATAAAATATATTTTTATAGACGCCCCATCTACTCCCAAAAGTTTTCTTAATCATCTCTCAAAATTCATAACCATTCCTAATTTACAAATCATAGCAGAAGAAAAAGCAGATAAAAATCGTCCCATTGTTTCTGCGGCATCAATAGTTGCTAAGCATATAAGGGACAAAAGAATAAAGGAGATATCCAAGATCGTAGGATACGATATTGGTAGTGGATATCCTAGTGATCCGAAGACTAGGAAGATCCTTGAAAAAATGATAGCGACTCATCCCGAATTTGTTAGAAGAAGCTGGAAGACCGTGAAAAATATTTAATCATGCTCGCTTCTCTAATTGCTCTAATTGTCTCCTAAGCTGTTCAATTTCATCTTGCAACTTATTTATCATTTCTTGCACTTGTGTTAACATCTGCCTAGCATTTTCTATGGACTTGCGTACTGCTCTTTCTTTATTATTCATTTTCTCAATAGCCTCTTCTAAAGTCATGGGTAAGGCTAGTTCTGCTCCTATATCAACTAATACTTTCTCTTCAACAGTAATCTCTCCCCTAACAAAAACTCCGGCTCCCAAATTTATGAGACCAGATAATTTTTTCTCTGGATTTTTTACAAGCTCTTTTAATGCTTGTCTTGTCCTAATGATGTCGGAAAGCATTATCGTATTCGCCTCTATTAATTGCTGATAAACGCTAGCTAAGTTCTGTAATTCGAGAACTCTACTTAATCTAGTTTGCAAACTTCTTCTTAGATTGTCAATAGAGGGTTTGCTCATAGTCTACACCTTAGGGCACCCATATGGCTGGTTTATCAGCTAATGCTATTTTTCTTAATTTAAGATTCTTCATTTCTTCTGGTTGAACTTCCTTAATTTTCACTATTTCAAGTTGTAATCTTTTCAAGCCTTGCGAACCTACTTCGGAGAAGAATTTTTCTAACGCTTTCTCAAGCGATATAGCTCTAACTTCCTTTGAAACATAGAAATACCTTTTTAGTTTTCTATATCTCGCTGTTATTTTGTATGTCTTTATTTCCTGGCTCACTACAACCACCCAAACTCCGTGCTTAATTAATAATTAATCAGCTTCTACGATTGAGAGGTTTTTAAATATTTTCTGCCAAAGCAGAAAACTCTAATTGCGCAATAGTGCTGGATTCGCAATTAGGAGAGGAGCTCTAATCAACGTTACTAAAACTTTATTGGTCATTATTTAAGGATTAGGATTCCGAATCAGTATTTTGGTATAAAAAATTCGAGAACTTTTCATACTAAATTATTTGCACAACTAGCTACTGCTCAAATAATAAACGGTGAGCAGTGGTATAATCACCGATAGTACTTGGGAGAAAATATAGAGTTCAACATATTTATCTATGAAAAGCACAAAATCAATTAACTCTGAGAAGATCCATATGAAGATCATATTTTGTATACTTACCACAATGAAGACACTAAGAAGCGGTATCTGGAGCCAGTGCTTAGAAATTATCTTTTCAGATAAATAGCTTCCGACCATTAGAGCTAATAAGTATTCACCAAAAAGAACTGCTAGACCGACTGTTAATAATATGAACTCATCACCCAGTGTTGCCCCAACCTTGCAACCAAAATAGGCCTGAGGCACATATGATATTGAGAGAATGAAAAAAATTAACGCTTTTTCTTTACTACTAAGTTTCATTTCTCATCCCTAAAATCAATCCAAATTCTTGACTTCTTTTAACTTAAGCTCAATAATTTCATCTGCAGCATTCTTAAGGGAAACCGAAAAACCAGGTTCAAAACCCATTACTGCTGCTATAGCTCCCTCACTTTTGATTTTTTGAAGAATAGGAAGACATCGGGAGTCTCTACTTCCTATGATTATTACATCAATTGCTTCTTCTTTCAATAATCGCATCGTCTCTACAGCCATAGCTACATGTATATCTCCAATAGGTACCACCCTCGGCTCAAATCCGCTGTTAGATAAGGCCTTTATCAAAGAAGCTGGTGCGTCGGGAGATAGAAAAGCGACCGCTACACTAATTCTTCCTAACTTCTCAGCTTGTCTCCGGATTTCTTTTAAAGATACTCTCTTTCCATTAATCTTTCTTAATAGATTCGGACCATCAATAATAATCCCTACTTCTTTTTTGCTGTGCCTAAACAGCTTCTTCATATAACCCGATAGCCTACGTTGAATGATATCAAGAAACGAATGGGAACTTACCTCAACTTCTTCTGTATCCCTTTCGTTTGTTTTGTCATCCATTATGACCACACCTCAGGAGGGAGTATAGACCTCTCCATCTAGACTAGAATTTTTAGTAGGTAATCCTTTGAGTGTTAAAGAGAAAAGAAAATGTCTTTTAACTTATTAATTATTCTGAGTCTCTTTGTTTTCTCATATTTAATGTTGTTGATATACTCTGTGATCAGTGTATCATATTCATCTTTTTTCACCTCACCTCTCAAAAACGCCTCCGCTTCCTCGAGAATCATACGTCTTATAATTGTCAACCTTCCCTCGATCCTCTTTAATTCAATTGCATCACTCCTAAGTTCGGGGAATTGCACCATGACTCGTTCAAGCAAGCTAAAGATCCTCTTTCTTCTCTTATAAGTTTCTTGCAACTTACTTCGGAGATCAGCAAGTACAGCCCCAGAAGGCCTTCTTCCAAGTACTTCAGTATATATTTTCTCATCTAGTTCATTTTCTACTGCTATGTATTCTTCATAAGATTGAATCAGTTGAGATATGGTTCCGAGAATCCTTTTCGTTCGAGGGATTTCTTCTAACGTTTCCTTCTTTTTCTCGGAAAGGGTGGCTGTGATCATTAATGAGAATGATACAATAGGTATAAGCATCATCACTAGTAGTCCAATAATGTTGAGAAGAGGCATTACAGTTATCTGAATTGTTATCTCTATAACTGAGTTATCGGGTGGCAAAAGTCCAGCAAAAGCATAACTTTGCTCATTATAATTGACAAGACCCCCTCCCAAGACTCTTTGAGACTTATTAAAACTCAGATCTGTTCTAATATGTTTGAGATTTACGTTTGTCTCATAACTACTTAGTATTCTAAGGGTATAAAATCCGATCGTAGCATTTATTACGGGTGCCAGAGGTATCTGCGATAATACTATACTATCATTCTCTATAGATGGCGAGAACGTATAAGTTATTGAGAACCTATATAATTCATTACCGATTACCGGCGCTCTAAATTTGACCTCTATAAATGTGATGTTTTCCAGTTTGCCTTCGCCTTGTTTTTCTGTTACCTCTAGTTTTCCTAAATCATCATAAGCTTGGATATCTTTAACATTCTCTGCTAGTCCTATTTCTATTTTCCATGTGCCCCATTTAGCAGATATCGTTTCTATGTTTGTTACTGGTGCTATTGCTTCTACGAAAAATTCGTCACGCACTCTCAATTCACTATTAAGGCTTACTCTTATCTCTCTATTAATTAACGTGAATCTCAATGGTAAGAAGACGTATCCTTCAGGAGAAATTGTTTTTAACTTATATAGATAATGGAATTTTGTTAATCTACTAGTGGGTGTAGAAATATTAAATGGCTTAATCTTATATTCTAACCAATAAACTTCTTGGCCAACCTTTGATTTTCCCTCTGTAGGTTCTATTTTATCGAATGTTGTCGCAATATCTCCGGTTTTTGGTGCGATAATAGAAATTTTTGCTTTATCGATTTCGTAAGGAATAAGGGGCATCTTATAACTCTCTAGGTAACAGTAAATGTCTTTATTATTAGGGCTATCTAACCATGCAATATTGGGCATTTCCGCTAAGACCATAATTGTATAGTTTTCTTCCTCATAAATCGGTCTTCCAAATATTACTGCTAAACCAATATAATCTTGTGTGAATACATAGATTCTCCACTGGATGGGTCTATAATCTTCACTCATGAATTTACCAATCACTCTGACATAATTCATTTCCTTCCAGAAGTCTCGAGGGTAATATACGAGGAAAGTATTAAACGGTTTTTTATCATGATTCGTTATAATAACGGTCTCGTTAAATGACACTAGAAGGTGATCACTTATCGAGAAAACTCTATAAACGTGAATAGTCATATTCTGATGTTGTGATGGGAAAATGAGTTCCTGAGAAGTTGTTAACTCTGTTGTTGAGCTTTCCATTCTTACTGTATGGTTTAAATACTTATTCAAAGACTTCTCCTTATTCGCTATGGGAAGCAGAATGCTTGAGAATAATAGTTGAACGACTAGTAGAGATAACAATGCACGAGTGATTACTGATCTCCTATTTATTCTTGTCCAACGCATTTATTCCCCGCCTCCAACTATTATCACAGTATTATCACTATTTGTTTTCTCTGATTAATCTTTCAATCTACATAGATGGTTATGATGTCACCATCCTCTAATTTAAACCCTAGACCTACTCTCATTTTCCGTATTTTTGAATGTTTGCGTTCCAAAACAGCAAATTTAAACCTTCTAATAAAGTCACTATGAATTCTCTCAGCCACATCTCTAACTGTAGCACCTTCCTTTAGAACGATAGCTCTCTCTGGAATCACACCATTTTTCCGCGTCCATACACGAATTAACCTTAGCTCTTTCATAATCGCTTTTCCTATTTCTGCGAAACCAATATTTTTTATTGCTGACGTCGGAATAACTAGGAGATTTTTGGCTAGTTCTCTTAATTTATTATATGCTAGAAATGATCCAGGTAGATCTCCTTTAGTAGCGATAATTATGGCTTTCTTAAAGACTGTTCTTCTATCTAGCGCGTTAATTATGTCTTCCTCATCTACTTTTCCATAGATTTCTAGTATGCAGTTATGAACTCCCATATTTTCAAGCAATTCTTTAAGTTCTTCTACCGAAAAAGACGTATATTGAGCGCCATATATCTGGATTCCACCTTTAGGTACTTTGATGAACCTTATTGGAGGCTGAGGACGATCAATAATTATTCGCGCTTCTTTAAACACTTTAAGGAGAGTGTTCACTTGCCATTCTATATCTTGCGATAAATCAATCACTAAACCAATTATATCGGCGTTTCTAGCTATGGATAATAACGTTCTTCCATTAGGAGTTTCATCTATATTCTCTGAAATTATTGGGGGGAGATCAATTACTTGAATCCAAACCCCCTCAAACTTATATATTCCTACATTGGGTGATGAAGTACTTTTTCCAAGGTCTTTTTCATTCCCAGTTAATATATTGAAAAGAGAGGTTTTTCCAGCACCTGGCAATCCTACTAGTACAAACTGTACATCTCCCTCTTTGGGAATAATAAGTTGCGATCCTCCGCCTCTTCTTTTTACAAGCTCTTGCCTTTTTGCTAGTTCTAATCGTAACTTAGTTAATGTCTTTTTTGCATGCATTAGAAGCTTCTCTGTGCCCTTATGTTTAGGCGTCAAAGCAATAAATTCTTCTAGAGCCTTTATTTTTTCCTCAATTTTTTTAGCTTCTAAATAACGCTGATACGCCGCCTTTGCTTCTGCTGGAAGATTCGTTGGCATTTGTTTGGCACCAAAGCAACGTTTGTTTAACTCATATAACTTTATAAGAGAAACTATAATCAATATCAGAAAACTATTTCTCGATAACATAGTAAGAATTTTTAAGATTAAAAAACAGACGTCGTCGCTTTTAAAAATTATCTAAAAATCTAAAAATAAGTATATTTAGAGAATCTAAAGAATCCTATGATACGAGTAATCCGGGAATACTAAATGATGAATCGCGTTCTTATAAATGTTGTTCAGTCAGACGCTAGATCTTTAAATTTGTGGGGCGATGGAGTTATGAAGTGTGCTTTAATTTATTCTAAAGAATACGAAAGGGTAAATTATGGTCCCGATCACCCCTTTAGACCCGAAAGATTCCTCCTAACAATAAGATTCTTTAAGAAAAAATTTCCAGAACTTCCCATCATTAAACCTAATTACATCGATTTAACATGGCTTAGAAAAGTGCACTCGGAATATTATATTGAAAAGGTAAGAAAACTAAGCGAAAAAGGCCGCGGATACTTATCAATTGATACACCTGTTTTTAAGGGAATATATGAGTGGGCACTACTTTACTGCGGAGGAAGTCTTTTAGGTGCTGAAAAAATTCTAAAAGGAGAGTACGCTGTAATATTTAATCCCTGTGGTGGCCTACATCATGCTAAGTATAATGATGATGGAGGGTTCTGTGTCTTTAATGACGTAGCCTTAGCGGCATTCTATATATTTCAGCAAAGAAGGAAGGTTGCAGTAGTTGACATAGATGCTCATGCTGGCGATGGTACTATGCAAATTCTGTACGATAAGCCTATTCTTAAAATTAGCGTACATGAGGATCCCACTTTCTTGTATCCGGGAATAGGATTTGTGAATGAAGTGGGTGAGAAAAATGGGTATGGCTATTCACTAAATATTCCCCTTCCCCCTGGGTCTTCTGATCAAGAACTTATAGTTGTTTTTGAAGAAATAGTCATACCCGCCTTGAAACGCTATAATCCCGATTATCTAATTTTACAAAGTGGCGTTGATGGATATAGAAAAGACCCATTAACACATTTAGAATATACCGCTCATGGTTATCATGAAATAGCAACTATGTTGCGAAAACTTAACATACCAATACTAATGTTAGGCGGCGGTGGATACTATCTTCCTGCGGTTCCTATCTTGTGGGCAACTATCTTCGCTACTCTTGTAGATCTATTTGATAGAATTCAAGAAGATGCAACAAAACTTGATCCTAGCCCCTCGAAATCCAACGCAGACGTAAAAGAAATTGTTTCTCGACTCGTTGAAAATATTTTAGAGAACCACCCATTCTTTAAATCATGATTATTAAGCAGTAACAATGCTTAGTCATACCCAGATTCCAGTCCAATACAATCTAGGAACGCTTTTCCTGTTCCTCATTTCTCTATTTCCATAATCACGGCCTCTTCTGGACATTTTAATAAGTTATGTGGATTCTCGCTTAAACCCTTAAGGATAGTGCTCTCCGAGACACCTAATAAAGCAAGTAAACATCTAAAACTACGTGGAGAAATCGTTTGAGCAATATCTTCAGCCCCACTAGAGAAAATGATTTTGTCGTTTATTTTCTCAAGATATTTCTTTTTCCTTCTCATCAATCCAAATATCTTAGCTCTTTCCGCTGGCTTTAGATTAAGTAATTCTTTGAATTTAATTTCAATAAAGAGATAGCGTGCTTGCTTAAGTAGGTTAACATGTTTTTCGGAAAATACTTCAACAAAAAAGGGCAGCTCTAAAGTAATTACTGTTGGGTATCCCTTCCTTATAGCGCTCTCTAAATCTTTTTCATTAGAAGGCGAATAGAAATATATAGCTGGGATCTCCCCGAATAGCTCGTCTATAAGCTTTTTTGTCTCTTTATGAGCTAGTTCTATTGAAATTTTTATGAAAGGTTCTGGGAACATTTTCCGAAAATATTCACTAAATAGTTTTTTAACCTTAGACTTGCTAATTTTTTCAATATCATAATACAGTTTTTGAAAAGAAATTCCTACAACTGAGAACCCTAGGTATTTTTCAAAGAGAAGCAATTCTGTTAAATTCTCGCTCGTCGGAGATGTGTGAAAATCGACAAATTTTCTCCTTGGCAATTTGCGAACCCTTTTTAGTATATTTGTGTAGATAATTCCGCTTAGTAGATTTCTTTTTTTCTTCACTTTAGTGATTGAAAAAATCATCAAGATAGATAACTTTCTTTCCCTTGACTACTTCTTCATCAATTTCTGTTTTTTCGTCTTCGTATTTTTTAGCTAAGTCGCTCAACATACTTTCGATATCGCCTCCTTGCGCATTTGAAAACATTAGTAAATCAGTTTCTTTAAAAACAGTGTACCTCTGGACATTATAGGAGGTCGCCTTATATTTTTCGATAAGATCTTTCGCAAGAGGAACATATTTCAAAACGGTTTTCCGGAAAATCGTTTGTATGATTTTTCCTCCGCATTTAGTGCATTTACCGATTAATGGCGGTCTTCTATATTTAGTGTTACAGGACGTACACCTAAATTGTTGCGTACCAAAAGCTCTTAAATTACCGAGAATATCAGGGAATAGATGCGCTTCTAGAATCTTATCAGATACTTCAACAATATTTACGGCTGATATTTTTTCCATTAACTCGAATTGTTTCTTAATTTTATCCTTCATAGATTTTAGGGCTTTATAGGACGTAATTACCGGCCCCTCAGCAATGTTAGAAGTATTATGCGAGAAGTAGAACCCGTAATATTGCTCGGGCTTTCCTAATTTTTTCTCTACATTCATGATTAATTTCTCGATTTCATCTGGTTTTGGAAAGTGTTGCGACATTCTATAGAACTCTAGAGGAATTCTCTGCATCGTATCCATATTATAAACCTCACTATCCACTTCTAATGGATTAAGTATTACAGTCACTACTAATGGGGCATCCATCATTCCTCCACGCGTCTTAGGGAGATATTCACGGGAAAAATTTATTAATGCATCTAGAAGTAGGATTATCGCGTCTTCATCTCCATCGCAATTTCTTCTTTTTGCTGCATGCCAATATGGATGAGCAAATGTTCCTCGAACTCTGGTGAAACCTATTATTCTACCAATTATCCCCGCAGAAGTGTGGGGAGCTAATCCAATAACTAGGTGACCTATCAGGTCTTCCTTAGACTTCACATTATAGAATGGTTCCAAACCATAAAACCTAACTAATAGTTCATCAACAAACTTCGCAACTCTAACCAAATATTCTGCAGCATCTTCATTTATTATAACATCTTGAACTTTCAATTCCACTATTTGATCATCATGCTCCAGAGGATCTCCATAAATATCATGCGTATAGCCTAGAGATCTCAACTTCTCAATAGATACACCTATTTCTTTCGGCTTAAAATGTGTTAGAGGAATATCAGTAGCATCAAATCTTATTGTACCATCCTTGAAAACATACAACCCATATTTACCTCTCAATACACCTTTTTCTAAGGGTTCTGGTATCTTTTTTTCTGAAGTTAAGCCTATAACTCCCTTAAGCTCCTTTGGAGTAGACACTTTTAATCTCGTTACAGCTTCCTGAAGAACTTTTGCAATATCTATAGTGTATGTCCTATACACAACCATTCTTATTCCACATGTAGGACATATTCGCGGTTCAGTAGCTTCTTTACCACATTTAGGACAAGAATACTTAAGGATTGTTTTACCCCCACATTTCGGACAGTTATTCTTATATGTATAAATACCACATCTTTTGCAGTATCTATTAACGGCTTCAATTTTACTCTTTTGTTTATTGAGAGCTGCCCTTATTATAGATCTCGACTTAGTACCAATTTTTCCTATTGGAAATAGAACGTGTACGGGAGGCTTCATCATACGCTCTTTTGCTTTTTCAGGTCTACCCATTCTTGCGCCAATAAAGACTGGATATTTGTCTTTAATATCGATTCCCGAAAGATTTACTATTACTAATCCATCTTGTTTTGGATCAACTTCAGAGGGCACTCTTCGCATTAACTCTTTAAGCGCTATGAAATCTTCTTTCCTCAGCACTATCTTCCCATTATTTATTGTATGTTCTAGAAATAGTTTCTCGAGTATCTCCTTAAGTTGTGCATTATACTCCAAAACGTTATTGCTGGATTTTTCAATAATTTCTTTCAAAAAAACGAATTCTTCTCCTGTGATATTCCTCCAAAAGTATACCCATCTAGGGTGTAGCGGAATTTTTAACTTTTCAGAAAGAGAGAAAGCAAAGATGGGATCATTTAAAGCTTTATTGATAAGATCATCTAAATTCATTTGATCCGTGCTCCATCCCTTATTCTTTACTGCATTCTCAAGCTCCTGAATCCACCATTCTTCTACAATAGGAGATGGAAGTATTACATGGTTATTCTCTAAAAACTCTCCAATAGCGATTAGAATGTCACCAAGAAAGAGAATCTTCTCGATATCTTTTCTAATCTCTTTAGCCTTTTTAACGCTATTAACGGATACTACAGATCCATCTTTTAGTTTAACTAGAGGTGGCAAAACAGAGTCAACCGGTAAGACAACAGCTCCTTTTCCAGGTCTTTCAGTCTTTATTTGAGTCCCTATTGCCAAGAATTCCTCTAAGATGTACATTGTTGCGGGATGTATACCTACAGCTGCCAAGCCCGTATTTCTTGATCGTCCGTATCTCAATCTAAAACCGCCAATAGCGGAGGGAGAAGCAAAAACCGGTCTTCCAGCTATAACATCACTTAAATATGTATAGTCAGGAGTTATCTTTTTTTCTTCGTCTTCTTTACTCTCTTCCACATTCTCATCGTCAGATTTAGAGACTAATTTTTCTAGCCATTCCCAACCGCTGACATTATATCTCTCAACGATCTTAAGAACTTTCTTCGCTTTCGCTATCAGACCATCATTTATTGCTAAAACAGCGCCACCCCTAACTTTGCTCGTTTCGATATCTGGTAAATTTCTATAAGGCCCCGAAACCTCCACTTCAAGAGTAGCTTCTCCGGTTACTTCAACCGGCAGATTCTTCATAACATATACTATTTTATCCCTATCCACTGGATACTGGAGGCTTGCATATCGATTATATAGTACGACTTCTTCAACAAACCTTTCGATAACTTTTTCAGGTGCCTTGTATTCTGGTAATCCTAATGTACGTCGAACGATATCTGCTATAACTATTGTAAGTGCTGTTTCAGTACCTCCAGCTGATCTAATAGGACCTGCATAATATACCGCTAAATGGCCATCTTTTCTAATCTTTACGTGCGTAATACCTTCGAGGGGGGCTGCGGTTATTCCATTAACTAAAATCGCTGTAGCTGTCTTTATTGCTTGCTCGGCTCTTTTTTCTATTTCTTCAATGCCATATTTTCCTTCGGCAATCTCTTTAGCTATTATGAATGCTATCTCTTCAGTTTCTTTACCTTCTTTTAAGAGCTCTCTTATACGCTCTGCTATTCCAGGGGGCCCCACCATGGCTTCTACTCTAGAAGCCATATCAGTAGCAATCTTTATTTCTGGAAATGGTTGTGGATCATACCCTTTCTCTCGTGCTCGTTGAGCAACTTTATAAGCTTCTGAGACCTTTTCAAGGAGCTCGAGGAAATACCCTTCTAGTTCTTTTGGTATTTTTAGCTCTCTAAGATTCTCTAAGTTTATCACTTCTAACGCCCACTTAGAATAGTTTCAAATAAAAGCTTAGGGATCAATCTTTGCACCAATAAACTTTGACGATCTACTTTCATAGTGGTGTCTTCAACTAATTGTATTTGAACTAAAGCAATATTGGAATCTTACAATTAAGCCATTATACAATGTTACGCTAAAGATGCTGAGATGCCTTTTAACACCTCGACAATATCTCTGATTTTAGCATCAGTTTTAATACCCCTTGGATTAAAATGTGTTCTACTAGCTTCAAATCCTCTTCTTCTAAGCTCATCTACCACCATATTAATTGAGGGAGTAGACATTCTTAATCGTCTAGCAATTTCTTGGAGATCATAAAAGAAGGGTATATGAGGAGCAGAAAGTTCCCATTCAAAAATTCTTCTAATCAGTTTTGCATTCCTTTGATTTATGTTTAGATGATCTAAGTTCTTTAGCATCATTCTAGAAAATTCCTCTTCGAAAATTTTACCAACCCATAAAGGACCAAGAATCTCCGTAACTCCATGCTCTTTGATTTCACACAATGAGGAAGGTCTATTTTGCAGCCCTTTACTAATATAATACTCTGTGCAGATATTACAGAACGCCACCCATCCAACATTCTCCCAGAATTTATCAGCTTCCTTCCTACCACGTTTAATAAGAAATCCTAGTTTTATAAAATGGTGTGTAAAAATTCCAAAAATGGGAATAACTCTTCTTGCCAAAATACTTGCTTCTCGACCAACGAAATAGATAAGGGCTCTTATCGCCACTTCTTTATTGAAAGGACTCTTTATTAGGTAACATCCATACTTCCTCATTGCTGCATTGGTAAATTTGCCGACAAGTGGCGCAGTATCTGTAGCCGTTACTAGTAACATACCTCCTTTGCTTTTTAAGCATCTGATCGCGTTGTAAATGAAGCGCGCAGGAGAACCATATGGATCAATCTCGATAATATCCGGTTTTCTTCTATCATTGCATAGTTTTGCGAAGAGATAGTTAGCTTCATAGTTAGTGATTATCAATCTGTTATCGGTTATGCTTAATTGAGCAGCGTTAAAATGCATAAGATCTTTGCTTAGGTTATCTATATCATTCATTATTACTTCAAGGCGTGGATCATTTATCTCGTTTAATAATCTAAAGCCTCTTATCCCAGTACCAGCCAGTGCTTCCACATATAATATTTTTCCATCGTTCTCGGAGATTTCTTGTGATAAATCAAGATAAGTCTTAACTGCTAATATAGTTAGATCTCTATTTATCTCCATAACGGGATTATAGAAAACTGGGAGAGCCGTTGGGATGTACTCTGATTTATTCTTAACGTAGTACAGTGGATCTGGTACAAATACGTCTGTTGTTCCTTCTCTAACTTTTCTTAGATGAATCCCCTTAAAGACCACTGTCTCACTAAGAAATTTTACCAAAAATTATCACCAAGAATGCCTATTCTTTCATCATTGCTAGTTTTAGCTTATGGTACCTAAACTCTCTTAGCCAATAATCCAAGTATGAACATTTCTCAGGCGCGTATAGTGCTCCTCCCACATAACATTCATAAAGATGTTCGCATGCTAAACAAGGAAATGTCTGTATTGCGTTATTGAACATATCTCTCCTCTTCACCATTACTTTTCCTTCATTATCACTATCATACTCTATGAGGTAAAATCTATGCAAAGTTTCCAGAGCTGAATCTATGTCAGATGATTTAAACCCTCTAGCACCTACTATTTCGTATATCTTAGAAAGAGAGACTCCATTCTTTTGCTTTCTTAGAAAAGACCATATAACTGATATTAGGTCGTGCTCTTTTACTACTTTCATAGTTATACCCAGGCAAAAACATTTGCTTTAGTGCTAATTTACTCCTGATAATGATGTGCTAGAGTAGTATTAATTGTCCAAAAGGGATTAAAAGTGAATCGCTTTAATCCAACAAGAAATGAAACTAATTTATTGTATACTTTGAAAAATTTTTTCATAACGGGCCCCCCTAGAGCTGGAAAAACAACATTACTAAAGAGAATTATGCAAACACTTAGGGAGCATAATATCAAGTTGGCTGGGATACTATGCCCAGAAGTTAGAGTGAATAACCGACGATGGGGCTTCAAAATTATTGATCTAAAAACGTCTCGCGAAGGAATATTGGCTAGTATAGAGATTCCGAAAGGCCCAAAAATATCTAAATATAGGGTAAATGTGGTAGATCTGGAAGAGGTAGGAGTAAAAGCTCTTCAAAACGCTTTAAGGGACGAGTCAGAAGTAGTAATTGTCGACGAGATAGGGAAAATGGAGTTAGTGTCTGAGAATTTTTCACATACAGTCAAGCAATTGCTCGATAGTGATAAAATACTTTTGGGAATTATTCCCGCTAGATATACTCATCCTCTCTTATCAGAAATTCGGAGAAGAAGAGATACAAAGATTTATTGGATAGGACGTGAAACTCCAGCTTCTATTCGTCAAAAAATTCATGATGAAATTGTTGAGATTATTTTGAAGAGGCTAAAGAAGAATGCTTGAAATCAAGTTTTTGGATATACCTATCATTGTGTGTCCTAAAACTTACCCACCTAGCGAAGATACAGAGCTTCTAGCCAGTGTTGCTCTTAAATACTTAAAACCTGGCATGCGTGTTATTGAGATCGGTGTTGGGACTGGAGCTATTATTATACTCCTAGCTAAGAGAGGAGCAGAAGCCTATGGAACAGATATTTCCGAGGAAGCTATAAAATGTACCCAAGAAAACGCTCGACGAAATAATGTAAACATAAATTTAGCTCTTGGTCATTACTTTGGCCCTTTTTCAGATGTTTTATTCGATATGATACTTTTTAATCCACCTTATTTACCCGCTGATGATTATGATTTTTTATTAGAACCCTATGAAAAACTCGCGCTCGTGGGTGGAAGAGAAGGATACGAAACTATAATAGAGTTTATTAAACAGCTTGATAATAAGTTAAAAAGTGACGGCATAGCTCTTTTCGTTTTATCAACACTTTCTCGACCAAGCATTGTCTTTGAAACTGCGAAAAAAAGAGGTTATCGCGTGACAGTTGAGGCTTCTAAAAAATTCTTTTTTGAAGAAATAATGGTTATTTCTTTGAGACGAGAAAAGAGAATTATTTGACAATAACTACCTTAGCATTACCAAGTACTTGTCCAGGTAAGCCTTTTGATAATAATACTCTAACAGCCTTTCGGCCATGTTTTCTGTAAATTTTGCCTCTAAAGACCTTATTCTTCCATCGTATCTCGACGATTCTCCCTATTAAGTTATCGGGCTTTATGCTGGGGGGTAAATTATCAAAACGTACTATGATCTGTCGCCATCGGGGACTTTTATTGCCTATCCTAAAATTCACGATAGTGCCTTCTAAACCGATTATATTAGCCTCCAAACCATTCACCCAGCTTCATGTTTTTTAATTAGAATAGCGTTTATGACTCCATCTTGTCCCGGTCTACTAGTAACTCTAGCCTCTCCTATCTCTGTTATTATTATCGCGCCTCTTGTAATTATTTGTCTCCTCTTGTATTCTCTGTTCGCCCTATTTTCCACTACCGATAGGATTCTAACTTTTTTGAATGTCTTGGTTTCAGGATCTAATACGTTTGCGTACTTAGCTCTATAAAGCCTGACTTTAGTTCCGCCTCCTTTTACTCTAATCTTTTTCCGTATTTCCTTTTCTTCTTCAGTAGCTATTCTAGTTTCGGTGGGGAATCTACCTATATGGCGTTTTTTCTTTTGAGAGAATGGTCTCTTTAAGCCACCTGAGGGCTTGCGCTTAACTGGTTTATGATATACGCCCATAGTTCACTCACCCCTCTACCTCTTAGCTGTTCTCTTAGCTTTTTTCGGTCTTAATCTTTTACTACCGCATCTCCTACATCTAGTCGCTGTTGGCGCGTTTCTGGCATAGCAATTCATGCATATTTTATAGTCTAAAAGCGCTTTCTTAGCAATTTCTCGTAGTACGGGATCAGCTAGTGACATTGAAGTCACCAATTAAAACGTTCGCTACAAGATTTTTTGATAAATTATCACCGTCTATATAAGGAAAGTGTTATGTGACTTCAAATGTATAAAAAGATCGCGGTTTGAGAAATTAGTCGGAAGTCGAAGTCAATAGAAGAATATGATGTTAATGTTTTGGCGGGCCGGGCGGGATTTGAACCCGCGACCTTCGGGTTTCTTCCCTTCTAAGCCTCGAAGGTTAAAAGCCCGACGCTCTTCCTGGCTGAGCTACCGGCCCAGTTTTTCAGATCTGAGTTTTACCATTGTTTTGTTCGGACATCTTTAACTCATAGTAAGTACGTATATTACTAGGATGAATCTCTATCTAATGAAGGCTTAATAAATTTTTCCCTAGAGTAAATCATGTAGAAGAGAGTTGAGAAAAATGTCATAGTATTTTTCTAATTTCTTCCACAATTATACTCGCTACAGATACTTTTGCAAAAGAGTTCCTAACAGTATTTGTGGAAACTATCTCATCAGCGCCAGCTTTTAGAAGCTTCTCAATAGATCCAGGAAGGAACAATCCATGGGTGAATCCCGCTACAATTTTCCCGTCAAATATTTTTCTTAATTCCTTGATAACCCCCGCCGCTGTTCCACCCGTACTGATTATATCATCTAGTAATATTGCAACTTTTCTACTCTTTACCAAAGTACCAAACTTTTCGGGGTTTATAGGTTGATGCTTCTTAATCTCCCCCGAAACCAGATCTCTCCTCTTTTCAAAACCTGTAAAAGGTACATCAAGAAGCGAAGCTACTGCCTCAACATAATCTATCCGGCCTTTATCAGGTGCGATAATGAATACATCATCAGTCCTATAATTCGCCTTAATATAGTTAGCCCACGCCTTAACAGCTTTAATATTAAGAAAACGTTTACCAAAATTCTCGAAAACTTTCTCTGAATGAACATCCACCGTAATTATATAATCAGCTCCAGCAGAAAAAATAGTCTCAGCGACTACTCGTGCTGATACGCATTCTCCTGGTAAAAATCTCTTATCCTGCCTAGCATATGGGAAATAAGGTATAACAGCGATTATTTTCTTAGCCCCTAGATCCCTAAGAGTTCTCAGGAAAAAAATTGCCCGTAGAATCGCCTTATCCTGATTAGGATAGCTAGAAAGTACACAAAGAACATCTTCTCCAGCCACATCACGGAGAAAACGAAAATACGATTCCCCATCAGGAAAAACCTTATGCTCAAGAGGCACTAACTCCACACGCAAATCCCTAGAGATCTCGAAACCAAGAGCGTCATAATAAGGATCAACAAGGATCAACATACAAAGCACCCATAGAAAGGACAGAAATAGAAGGGGCAACCCCGGAGTAGGCGGCTGCCGGGCTCGGGCTTTTAGTGGCGGCAGGCTAAGGCCCTCAGCCTTAGCGGCCTCAGGCCTTACACCCCCGCCCTATCAAACCCCTCTTCTAGGGGGGCCCTAAGCGGCCGCCTCGTCTTGGGGCGGGTTTCCCGCTTAGATGCTTTCAGCGGTTAACCCTTAGGGCTTAGCTGCCCGGCACGCCCTGTCGGACGGCCGGTAGACCAGAGGCCCCGGCCCCCTGTTCCTCTCGTACTAGGGGGACCTTCCCCTCAGGCGGCCAGCGCG
>Ga0180301_10000085_pt1 | contig 61883 bp, 53 predicted proteins | sample GuaBasSediGuay16_FD_121797 | JGI IMG/M metagenome (GOLD analysis project Ga0180301, IMG submission 121797) | Subseafloor sediment microbial communities from Guaymas Basin, Gulf of California, Mexico - Guay16, Core 4569-2, 12-15 cm | ecosystem: Environmental > Aquatic > Marine > Hydrothermal...
CATCAAGGGTTTCCTGTCTAAAAGCGGAGAAATTGACGGGATTTATCTGACCACGGGTAACGGGCCTGTGGGTGTTACTGATGCTTTAAAAGAGTTTGGTTTAGCGGGTAAAAGCAGAATAGTGTGTTTCGATTTCTTTCCCGAGACCGTTAAACTGCTAAAAAGCGGGTTAGTACATGCCACGATCGGCCAGGACCCCTTTAGCCAGGGCTATCAGACGGTTAAGCTCCTCTACGATTACATAATCGACAAAAAAGAACCGATGCAGAAGGTAGTACACACCAGAATAGAAATAGGATTACGAGAAAACATAGATTTTCTTGTGACTAAAAATCACCCTTAAACCTGATAATACCGTAATTAAAAGGAGGTGATGTCCTATGAGATAGAAAACCAATACGATACAATTTCTTAAATGCATTCGACGGAGGAAAAATATAAAAGCCGGACGAATGCAAAGAACCCGTGGATGAATATATTTTCATCCGATTTTCAAAAAATAATTAATGGAGGCTTTAAATCAATGAAAAGTAAATTTTTTGTTCTCTTTCTTATCATTACAATGATAGGGGTGGTATTTGGAGAAGGTAAAGCCGAAAAAGAAACTCGCGTAGAGCAGGCAGCTAAAGAAAAGTACGTGTTCTACTTTCCTTCTCATATCGGAGGAGCCGATCCCAACATGCAGGTGTGGCAGAAGGCAATCGAGGATTTCCAGGAACTTTTTCCGGTTGAAATAAAATACTTTGCAACAACCGAGTTCAGCATCGAATCCTTTAAGCAGTACATCGAAACATCTATAGCAGCAAAGCCGGACGGTATTATGGTTCCTGTTGTAGACCCAGTGGCAGTTGAAGAGCCTTTACGAAGAGCTATTAAAAACGGTATTCCTGTGATGGCCTTAAATATTCCTGACCCCCGGCCATTTAATGAGAAAATCCCCTATCTGGGTTTTGTTGGTGAAGACAGCATAGCCACAGGCAGGGCATTAGCAAGGAGAGTGCTTCAGGAGTTCGCTCCAGCAAAACCAAAACATGCTGCGGCTGCTGTAGCCCTTATAGGTCATGTTTCTCTCGAACAGAGAGCACAGGGTTTCATAGAAGAGATGAAGGCAAACGGAGTAAAGGCGGAAAGAGTTGCTACAGATTTACCCGAAACTCACGCTAAGGAAACAATGACCGCCTATATCATGAAAAATCCCGATGTAGATGTAATTTTCTCAACCGCAACTTACAATACTCCATGGATGTGGAGTGTAATGACTCAACTTAATAAGACAAAAGAGATAACGCTCGTCTCTGTAGATGCAAGTCCCACTTCTCTGGAAGCTGTAGCCCAGTGGGAAAATCCCGATCCAAATGTACCAAAAGCCGTAGCCACCCACTCTCAGAACATGTTCATGCAAGTATGGTATGCAGCAGAAGCATTATACATCTATAACCGATATGGCATGGAACCACCGTCTATAATCGCAACCGGGCCGATTGTGATCGACAGCAGCAACGTAGAAACCTGGCAGATGATCGTAAAAGGGTTCTTCGGGGATAAAGGTTACAATGACAATATACTATGGTAATATGTTGATATTGGATTGACCAAGTGTTTACTACGAAAGAAAGCCACAACCTATGGTGGTGGTCCACCGGTCGGAAGACCGGTGGAGAGACGGGCTTAAGCCCGTCTACTTTCTTTCAGAGTATACAACCACCTAAGTAATTTCTGCAAAGCAGAAATTACTTAGCCCTTGCAGGGCTTGCAAAGCCTTAGGCTTTGCCGGTGGTTGTTTACAGTCTCGGTCTGGATGTTTCCGGCTCCTGATCGAGACTGTTTTAATCAATTTTATCAAGAGGCTTGTAAACATGCTTAAGTATTTGAGTAAGTTTTTATGGTTAGGTGCAATTGTCGGTATCTTGTTGTTAATTATCATATTCGGGGTTGCTTCCGGGGGGAGATGGCTTAATGTTTTGAATCTCCAGGTGGTTACAAGAACAGCGGCACAACTGGGGATCGTGGCAATCGGACAGACTCTGGTTTTGATTACCGGCAGGTTTGATCTTTCTGTGGGGTCGATCTTCGGAGTCTGTGGAGTTGTTTTTGTTCCTCTGGTTGCTGCATTCGGTATATGGCCCGGATTCATTCTGGCCCTACTTTGCGGCGGTGCCATTGGGCTGCTTAACGGTACATTGACAGAAAAATTGCGAGTACCTTCTTTAATTGCCACACTCGGTAATTTATGGATTTTCAGAGGTCTTGTTTTCTACATCACCGGAGGGTTTGCCAATGCCATCCCCAGGGATTTAAGAGATCATTACCTTATTACTATTCTGGGAGGTAAGTTTGCCGGAGGCTGGAATAATTTGATTTTCTGGTGGATTATAATAACTGCTGTTATGATTCTGGTTTTAAACCGCACAAAATTCGGTAATGCAGCCTTTGCAGTTGGGACGGATGAGAGAAGTGCCCTTTCCAGAGGAGTCTCTCCTGCAACTGTAAGAATGGCGGCATTTATTATCTGCGGCTTCCTTGCAGCTTTTTCCGGAATCGGTACTGTTGCTGATATGAAAACAGGCTCCACCACCCTCGGGCAGAGTATGGAGCTGGAAAGTATAGCCGGATCGGTAATTGGCGGCACTTCGCTCCTTGGTGGTGTAGGTTCTATCTTTGGAGCAGGATTGGGTGCTTTGTTACTCTCTTTCATCAGAAGCGGATTGATTCTCGCAGGAGCTCCTCCATACTGGTTTGTAAGCTTCGTGGGTGTTGTCCTTATAGGGGCTGTGCTGTTTAATACAAAGATGAGAGAACATATATTGAAAAGAATAGAGAGGTCAGCCTTATGAGTAATAAAGGTAATGATAAACCATTGGTTAAAATGGTCGATATAGAGAAAAGGTTCGGCTCCGTACAGGCGCTGAAGGGGGTGGATTTTGAGGTATATCCCGGAGAGGTTGTTGGTCTGGTGGGAGACAACGGAGCGGGGAAATCCACTCTGATGAGAATCCTTACCGGTATTTACCATCCAAGCAGGGGAGATATTTACTTCCGTGGGGAAAAGGTTTTAATCGACTCTCCCAAGAAAGCCAGAGATATGGGTATCGAGGTAGTTCACCAGGGGTTTGGCTTGCTCGATTCAATGACGGTAGCCAGAAATGTATTTCTCGCCTCAGAACCTTTGATTAAAGTGGGCCCTGTTAAGTTGCTGGATATGGAAAAGATGAACATGGAAACCAGAAAGGTGATAGAACATGCCGGTATCAGAACAGGGGTCGAACCCGATTCAATAGTCCAGTATCTTTCCGGTGGACAGAGGCAGGCTGTTAAAATCGGAAGAGCGATATATTTTAAAGCTGAAGTAGTCATTCTTGACGAACCGACGATAGCCCTCTCTATCCGAGAAAAAGATCACGTTGGTGAGCTGGTTAATGATTTAAGAAAGCATAATGTAGCGGTAATTTATATTTCACATGATTTAGAGGAAGTATACGAGTTAGCCGACAAAATTACCATTCTGGATGTTGGGGAAAAACTGGCAGAATATAAGAGAGGTGAAGTTTCGCTCGAGGTTCTATACGATATTATTCGCGAAGGAAGAATCCCCCCGGATATCAAACAGCAAAATAAAAAGGAATGAATGTTATGACATCCAGAGAAAGAGTAAATGTTGCTCTGGAGCATAAAGTGCCCGATAAGGTTCCCCTCGATTTGGGGGGCAGTACGGTTACTGGTATGCATGTAAGTTCCGTATATAAATTACGGCAGGCTCTGGGACTTGACCCACCCCGGACACCAGTTAAAGTTATAGAGCCATATCAGATGCTGGGAGAGATAGGGCTTGACCTGGTTGAAGCTCTTCATGTAGATGTAGCAGGCATCTTTCCTCTAAAAACGATATTCGGATTTAAAAACGAAGGATGGAAAGAATGGACTCTGTTTGATGGTACTCCAGTTCTGGTTCCCGAGAAATTCAACACGATTCCGGATGAAAATGAAGACATTCTAATGTATCCTGAAGGCGATACTTGCGTTCCCCCCAGCGCCCGGATGCCAAAGGGTGGTTATTATTTTGATTCTATCATAAGACAGATACCTATCGACGAAACCAATCTAAATCCAAAAGATAATATGGAAGAGTTTGTTCTTTTATCCGATAAAGAACTTAAACATTACAAAGATCGCTCCGATGAGCTGTACAACAACACCGACAAGGCTATCCTCATAAACTTCGGAGGATTGAGTTTCGGGGATATTGCCAACGTCCCCGCTCCATGGCTTAAAAACCCAAAAGGAATAAGGGATATAGAAGAGTGGTATATAAGCCTTATAATGCGAAAAGATTACATAAAAGAGGTTTTCGAGTATCAATGTGATATCGGTTTGGCTAACCTGAAAAAACTCCACGAAGTTGTAGGAGATAAGATTTCTATAATTTACATATCTGGAACAGACTTTGGAATGCAGACAGGTCCTTTTTTATCAGTGGAAACTTACTGTGAATTGTTTAAACCCTACCACAAAAAGATAAACGAATGGATTCACAGTAACACAAACTGGTACACCTTTATCCACTCCTGTGGTTCAATAGTACAAATAATACCTGAAATAATAGATGCAGGATTCGATATCTTAAATCCTGTACAGATATCCGCTGCAAAAATGGATCCCCACACACTTAAAGAGAGCTTCGGAGACTGCATTACCTTCTGGGGAGGAGGAATAGATACTCAGAAAACCCTTCCCTTTGGCAACGTTGATGAAGTCAGAAAGCAGGTTAAAGAAATGGTTAGAATATTCGGTAAGGGTGGAGGATTCGTATTTAATTCTGTTCATAATATACAGGCGAATGTCCCTATAGAGAATCTTATAGCATTATACGAGGCTTTTGAACAATCCCGTTCTTATAGAAATTAAAAAGCAGGAGTTTTTAATGACATCAAAAGAAAGGGTAATTGAGGCTATAAATCTTCGTGAGCCGGATACTGTTCCTGTATTTATAACTATTACACCGCAAGTAGCGGAAGAATTAAGTAAACATCTGGGAATAAAGGAATATACTATTGCAGATTCACCTCTTTCACAAAATCGAATTTCCTTTCACGAACTAATGATCAAACTTGGAAACGACATTGTGGGAATAGGTGCCTGTTCTCCCAATAATGAGCCGACCAGAGAAATAGATAAAGGAATTTTTCGAAACGAATGGAAAGTTAAATACAGAAAAATTGGTTATTATATGGAGATGATTGAGCATCCCCTTTCCCATGCGGAGACTGCAGCAGATATAGAGAATTTCCATTTCCCGGAGCCGAAAGCCGATGGACGTTTCACTCTGGCAAAACAAGTAGCAGAGAAATACGGAAGCAAATACGCTATCTGTGGGGATCTGGAGTGCACGGTATTCGAGACAAGCTGGTATTTAACAGGAATGGAGAAGTTTCTAATGGATCTGTTCATGGAGAAAGAGTATGTTTTTACTCTCATGGATAGAGTGATGGAGTATAGTATCGGGGCAGGACTGGAACTGGTAAGGCTCGGTTCCGATATAATATGGGTTGGAGATGATATGGGAACACAGCATGGAATGCTGATATCTCCTGAAATGTGGAGAAAGCACCTCAAGGGAAGGTTAAAAAATGTTATCGCTGAATTAAAGAAGGAAAACCCTGACATTAAAATAGCTTACCATTCGTGTGGTTCCTATTTTCCTATTATCCCGGAATTGATAGAAATCGGGGTTGATATACTCAACGCTTTACAACCAAGGGCGAAAGATATGGAATTGGCTAGACTTAAAGGAATGTTTGGTAACAGGGCTTCCTTTTTCGGGGGGATGGATATCCAGGATATAATTCCTTTCGGAACCATGGAGGAAATTGAAAAAGAGGTAAAACGTGTTATACATACTGCGGCAAAGGGAGGGGGGTACATTCTTGCCGGTGCCCATAATATACAACCGGATACTTCCGTAGAGAAGCTTATGAAAATATTTGAGGTTGCAAAAAGTTATGGCAAATATCCCATTGCATGAAAGTTATCCACTTCTTTCCCTTAAAATCTGTAAAAACACCAGATCAACTATCCGGCGCCTTCTGCTTTCCCGGGCTTCATGAAACCATGTTTTTTGCAAGTTTTTTTCTTAAAACGTGATATATTTATGATTAATATGAAAGAGAAGTTAAAAGAGTTTAAGGTAAAAGGTATTGCTCTGGATGAAGACTCACAGATGCCCTTTATAATTCTTCAGGATGTGAGAAGAGAGAATGTTCTGCCAATAGACATAGGCCCCTTCGAAGCCAGTGCAATAATCGTAGAGATGGAAGGGGTTCATGTTCCCATGCCACTTACCCACGACCTTATATCACAGTTCTTCAAACGCCATAAGTTTCATTTAAAGTATGTAGAGATTTACGGAGTGGCCAATAATTCATACCTTGCCAGGTTGCACTATAAAAGAGGCATCAATTCTTACACAATGGAAGTACGACCAAGCGATGGGATTGCACTGGCCATACGGCTGGGTTCACCCATATATATTCAGAACTGGATAATACAAAAAATGTTAAACGAACCATACATTCTGGAGAGGGTCGATTCCAAATCCCACGAAATTCTCTATCTGGGTGCACAGAGCACAAGTTTATAAAAAAGTTATAATATTTTTTTTACCAGCGAAAACCTGTCTCTGTAAGGAGGGTATCTTAAGTTTACTTCCCATCTTCCGTATCTCTTAATTACGGAACGCCTATATGAGAATGTATCGAAGGTTGCCTTCCCATGGTAACGACCCATCCCACTTTCTCCTACTCCGCCGAAAGGTAGATTTATATTATCAAAGTGGATCAAAGTATCATTCATACATCCACCCCCCGAGCTGGTAAGCTTAAGTACCGTTTCCTGTTTCTCTTTATTTCGGGAGAAAAAATAGAGAGACAACGGAGCAGGTAAAGAGTTTATAAAAGAGATCGCCTCCTCAATGGAATCGTATTCGCTAATGGGAAGAATCGGGCCGAAGATCTCCTCTTTCATAATTTTATCTTCCGGCCGTACATCTTCTATAAGTGTAGGCTCTATAAAGAGCTCTTCTCTGTTAACTCTGCCGCCATATATAATTTTACCGTTTTCCAGGAAAGAGCAGAGCCTGTCAAAATGCCTTTCATCAACAATTCTACCGTAATCTGGACTATTTTCGGGCAATTCTCCGAAAAATGTAACAATGCTTTTTTTCAAGCCTTCTATGAGCTCCCCTTTTACGGCTCTATCAACAAGGATGTAATCAGGCGCTATGCAGGTCTGTCCTGCATTGATAAACTTTCCCCAGACAATTCTCCTGCTTGCAGATGTAATATCCGCTTCATTATCGACAATACAGGGACTCTTCCCGCCCAACTCCAGGGTAACTGGAGTAAAATGCTCTACCGCCTTTTCCATCACCCTTTTACCTGCCTCCTTTCCTCCTGTGAAGAATATATAATCGAACTTCTCATCCAAAATATTCTTCTTAACTTCCTCGCTTGGCTCGAGAAAACACACATGTTCCGGCTTAAAAGCCTCTTCCGCTATCATCTTCATAATCCGGGAAGTTTCAGGCACAGAACCAGACGGTTTCAGAACAACACAGTTACCTGCAGAAATCGCCCCGATAAGGGGAATGAATGACAGATTGAAGGGGTAGTTCCACGGGGAAATCAGAAGAACGACACCGTAAGGCATGGAATAGATAAAACTCTTAGAGAAGACATGGATAAGGGGGGTTTTTGCTTTTTCTGGTTTTACCCACCTCGGAAGATTTTTAATATGAAAGTTGAGTTCTTTTTTAAACTGGTATATCTCTGTAACATAGCCCTCGAAGGGAGATTTACCCAATTCGCTCTTAAATGCATCTAAAAGTGCATCCTCTCTATCTTTTACTACTTTTTTCAGTTGCTTTAAACTATTGAGACGAAAGGAGAGTTCAAGTGTTTTCCCACTCTTAAAAAATTTTCTCTGATCCCTTACAACATCCGATAAGTTGATGTTCATAGTTATGCCCCTCAGACGAGGACTTATTTTTACTTTACTACGAAAGAAAGCTTTGTACCTATGGCGGTTGTCCTTAAGTCTTCTAGCTGGGGGACACACTTCAGGCTATGCCCGCTGGCTTTCTTTCGGAACAAACAACCACCTAAGTAGTTTCCGCTTAAGCGGAAACTACTTAGCCCTTACAGGGCTCGCAAAGCCTTAGGCTTTGCCGGTGGTTGTTTGCTTGAGATACAATTTCTCCTGATATATAATGTTATCTGACAATTAAGTCAATGAGCTTTATAGGTAAAACAGATGAGCGAAAAAGAACCCTATGTACTTGCTGTTGATATCGGAACATCCGGGGTAAAAACAGCAATAGTCTCCCTCAACAATGGAATTATTGGATGGGAGTTTCAGAAGACCAGGCTTATAATTCTCGACCGCGGAGGAGCAGAACAGGACCCCCTCGAATGGTGGGAAGCCTTTATCACTACCTCGAGGAGGCTGGTTAAAAGGTTCCCCCCTCAAGCAGAAAAACTAGCCCTTATAAGCTGTACAACTCAATGGTCGGGTACCGTACCGGTTGACAGAGAGGGAAATCCACTTATGAATGCCATCATCTGGATGGATTCGAGGGGGGCACCGATAGTTAGGGAAATTACGCGTGGGAAAATCAACCTTCAGGGCTATGATATTTTTAAACTGTTAAGTTGGATTAGATCGACGGGAGGAATACCCGGCCATGCCGGAAAAGACTCCATAGCTCACATTCTTTATATAAAAGAAAAGCACCCCCACATCTACAGAGACGTTTACAAGTTTCTCGAACCCAAAGATTACATCAATATGAAGCTTACGGGTAACTTCTTCGCTACATTCGATTCCATTGCGCTCCACTGGATAACGGATAACAGGAATATAGGGAATGTCCATTATAAGGATAATCTTCTAAAATTTGTAAAAATAGATAAAGAAAAACTGCCGGAATTAAGAAGAGCTGTTGATATAACAGGTAAAATAAAAAAAGAAGCGGCCGGGGAACTTGGAATACCCGAAGGTATTGAGGTTATAGGTGGAACACCCGATGTACATTCGGCCTGCATTGGTTCGGGCGCTGTGAAGGATTACGAACCTCATCTTTACATTGGAACATCGTCCTGGATAAGCTGTCATGTTCCTTTTAAAAAAACAGATTTACTCCACAATATGGCAACCCTACCATCGGCAATACCCGATAGATACATATTGGCGGATGAGCAGGAAACCGCAGGCGCATGTCTCGATTTCATTTACGATATACTGCTCTCCGGTAATGACTCTAATAAGAAAGCATCCCCTGGCGAAAATAAGTATGAGATACTCGAAGCTCTTGCACAAAGGGCAGAAGCTGGCAGCGGAGGCGTAATATTTACCCCCTGGCTCTTTGGAGAGAGAACTCCTGTTGAAAACAGCAATCTAAGGTCCTGCTTCTATAATGTTTCTCTCAATACAACGAGAGAACAATTTGTAAGAGCGGTGTATGAAGGGGTGGCTTTTAACACAAAATGGCTTCTTTATTATGTAGAAAAATTCGTAAAGAAGAAGTTTGCCCATCTGAATATTATAGGAGGTGGTGCATATTCAGACTTCTGGTGCCAGCTCTTTGCAGACATCCTGGGCTGTACAATAAGACAGATTGAGCAACCGGGACTTGCCAATCTGAGAGGAGCCGCATTCCTCGGATTCATCGCACGCCGAGTTATTGCTGCTGATAGGATACATGAATATGTGCCTGTTAAAAATATTTTTACCCCGAATCAGGAAAAAGAGAAACTTTACAAAGAAATGTTTAAAACCTTTCTCGATATTTACAGGAGAAACAGAAAAATATTCAACCGCATAAATATTAAAAGTTTTACCGGAGGAGTAAATTGAAAAAAATTAGAACTAAAAGGACAATTACACAAAAGCTCCTGGGCGGAGGCATGAAGGCTCTCAAACTACTGCCCCATGTACAGAAAAAAATCAACGAAGAGTACGGGAATATACTGGAAGAACTTGAAAAGATGGCAAAACCATATAATAAAAATCTTCCTCTTGTAAAATCGATACCCGAACAGGGATGGGAGAAAAGAGAAATTATAGATCTTATGGAGGGTCTTAACAGAAGAGAGGAGAATAGATGGAAAGAAGGATATGTCTCGGGGGCAGTGTACCACGGAGGTGAAGAGCATCTCAACTTTCTAAACGGGATCTATGCTCTAAACTCTCAAAGCAATCCTCTCCATTCAGATCTATGGCCCAGCACAATTAAATACGAATCAGAGATTGTGGCAATGACGGCCGAGATGTTCCATGCCAATGATATCAAAAATGACAATCCGGTTTTCGGCGGCAGGGTATGCGGAAATGTTACATCAGGAGGTACCGAGAGCATCCTTCTAGCAATGAAAACCTACCGTGACTGGGGGAGAAAGGAGAGAGGAATAAAGAAGCCGGAGATGGTAGTCCCTGTTACAGCCCACGCTGCATTCGAAAAGGCGGGACAATATTTCAATATCAAAGTGGTTAAAATACCGGTAGATAAAGATTACAAGGCTGATACGGAAAAAGCAAAGAGTGCGATAACAAGAAACACTGTTGTTCTGGTGGGGTCGGCACCGGGTTTCCCTCACGGTATTATAGATCCTCTGCCGGAACTTTCGGAGATAGCACTAAAGAGAAAAATCGGTTTTCATGTAGATGCCTGTTTGGGAGGGTTTATTCTTCCATGGGCCGAAAAACTCGGATATTCTGTTCCTGTCTTTGATTTCAGACTTCCCGGTGTAACCTCCATTTCAGCCGATACTCACAAATACGGTTATGCGGCAAAGGGCAGTTCAGTCATCCTCTACCGGGGAGAGGCATTGAGGCGTTATCAGTATTTCAAAACCACAGAATGGCCGGGTGGGCTTTATTTCTCTCCTACATTTGCCGGATCCAGACCGGGGGGATTGAGCGCGGTTTGCTGGGCCTCCCTGGTGTCAATGGGTAAGAAAGGATATACAGAGGCAACTGATAAAATTCTTAAAACCGCCGGAATTATTAAAGAAGGAATTAAATCCATATCGGAGTTATTCATATTCGGTGACCCCCTCTGGGTAATAGCATTCGGTTCCGCCAACCTTGACATCTATAGAATACTCGACTATATGAATGAGAAAAAGTGGAGTTTAAACGGGCTCCACTATCCGGAAGCCGTCCATATCTGCGTAACCTTAAGACATACACTCCCCGGAGTTCCCGAAAGGTTTATAGCTGATTTGAAAGATGCTGTAAAACATGTAAGGGGAAATCCCCGGGATAAGGGTAAAATGGCACCAATCTACGGAATGGCCGCCGGTTTACCCGACAGAAGCATGATAGCAGAACTCATGGATCAATACATGGATCTGCTGTACAGCTTTTGAGGATGGTGCAATTGACATTTATCTTTCACTGATTAATAATCCAATTACATGTCAAAATATATTTTCGTTACCGGAGGTGTATGTTCCAGTCTCGGTAAGGGAGTTGCTGCCGCGTCCATAGGAAGCCTTCTTGAATGCATGGATTTAAAGGTTCGTATGATCAAGATAGATCCCTACATCAATGTGGATGCTGGAACCATGAGTCCCTACCAGCACGGAGAAGTCTATGTAACCGATGATGGAGCTGAAACCGATCTCGATCTTGGAAATTACGAAAGATTTACCTCCTCTCCCCTGTCTCAAGCCCACTCCATAACCACCGGACAAATCTACCAGGAGGTAATCAAAAAAGAGAGGGAGGGGAGGTTTCTGGGCAGAACGGTTCAGGTCATACCTCATATCACCGACGAAATAAAAAGACGCATCTACCTGATAGGTGAACAGCCGGAAGTAGATATCACCATTACAGAAATAGGTGGTACCGTAGGCGATATTGAATCCATCCCTTTCCTGGAAGCGGCAAGGCAATTTATACACGACCTGGGGGAAAAATACGTTTTATTCGTTCATCTAACCCTTATCCCCATGGTTATAGGTGGAGAGCTCAAGACAAAACCCACCCAGCACTCGGTTAAAGCTCTCAGGGAAATAGGCATCCAGCCGGATATCCTCCTGTGCAGGGCGCCTTATCAACTCGACGAAAGTCTCAAACAAAAAATCTCCCTGTTCACTAATGTAGAGGTTGAGGCGGTCATTTCAGCTTACGATATAAAGACTTCCATCTACGAGATCCCCCTTCTTTTTCACAAGCAAAGGCTTGATGAGATAGTTCTTAAAAAGCTTGGCATTCCCGAGAGATCGACCAATTTAAACCGATGGGAAAATGTAGTCAATACCTACAACAGGGCAACCAGAAAGACAAAAATAGCTATAGTGGGTAAATATGTGGACCTTCACGACACTTACAAATCGATACACGAGGCTATTTTACACGGGGGGATTGCAAACAATTCAAAAATTGAAATAAAATATGTTGATTCGGAAAAACTGGAGAAAGACGGTAAACTGTTAGAGGAGAGTTTCAGCGACATCAACGGCATTCTGGTGCCCGGAGGGTTTGGTCAGCGGGGTATTCAGGGCATGATAGAAGCGGCGCGATACGCCAGAGAGAAGGGCATTGTTTATCTCGGAATATGTCTTGGTATGCAGATAATGGTAATTGAATATGCACGCAATGTGCTTAAGCTTGAAGACGCTGACAGTACAGAGTTCTCTCCCGGTTGCCGGCATCCGGTTATTACCCTGCTTACCGAACAGGTGGATATAAAGGCATACGGAGGCACCATGAGGCTCGGCAAAAACGAAACCCATCTCCTTGAAGGTACCCTTATTAGAGAAATTTACAACTCTCCCGTTACTTCTGAAAGGCACAGACACCGTTACGAGGTCTCCAACAAATACCGTAAAGCCTACATAGAGGCCGGGCTCATAATAAGCGGGGTAACGCCGGATGGTTCGCTCGTAGAAGCTGTGGAATGGCCGAATCATCCCTGGGGTATTGGGGTACAGTATCACCCGGAGTTTAAATCAAAACCCTTCATGGCTCACCCTCTTTTTAAGAGTTTTATTAAGGCGAGTCTGGAAACAGCCAGGATTAGAAATGAAAAGAGTGAAAGAGAAAATTAAACCGATTATACTTTTTGGGGTAATTTTAAGCCTCTTAAGATTGCTATTCTCATGCAGTCTGGATTACGAGAAAGCCATGCTGGTCGAAGAGCTTTCCGAAGAAATCCCCGATACAATAATATATAATTTTACCCAGACAAAGGTTATAGACGGGAACATAAGGTACAGGGTTTATGCCGCCCGTGCGGAGAATTATGAAAAGAGAAAACAAACAGTGCTTACAGATGTGCACTTCAGGGAGTACAACGAAGAAGGAGAAGTAATTACAGAGGGGCGTGCAGATCAAATTACCTTTTTTACAGAAACAGAAAATGCACAACTTTCCGGAAATCTCGATTTTTATTCTGCTCTGGAAGAAGCAAGAATTTCCGGGGAGTATTTGATATGGAATAACGAGAGAAAAACTCTATCCAGTGAAAAACAGGACCTGATTAAAATCGAAAAAGATTCAGGCTCGAAAGTAATGGGAAGGGGATTTGAAGCGGATTTCACGCAGAAAAGTATCTTTTTCTCCGAAGAAGTTGCTGGAGAATGGGTTGATGAAGAAGAATAGGATAGGAGCTCTCCTTGCCACTTTTATGTTTTTTTTCATCATAATACCTCTTGTGGGAAAAACCTTTCAATTTTCCGGTGACAGAATGTACACCGTAATGGCAAAGGGTAAAGAGCACACCTTTCTAACGGGAAATGCCACTATAATTACCGAAAGCACAACGATCCAGGCAGAAGAGATAGAGCTTTACGGTCGGGACTCCAGGTATGCAATTTGCAAGGGAGGAGTATCTATAAAGGACGAAGAGAAAGGGATAGTGCTGAGCACGGAAAGCCTTTTTTTCGACCGTGAAGAGGAAATAACGAGGGTAAAAGGCTACGTGGAGATGATAGATCAAAAAAACGAGCTTGTGGCAAAAGCAGGTTTTCTGGAACACTTCGGAAAAGAAGATATAATCATCCTCCAGATAGGGGTTCGCATTCTTAAAGAAGATATGGCATGCAGGTCCGAGTTTGCCCGTTATCGAAGAGAAGAAGAGATACTTGAACTTTCGGGAATGCCTTTTGTATTCTGGAAGGGAGACGAATACAGAGCCTCCAGGATCGTAATAAATCTGGATACCGATGAGATACAACTGGAAGGAGAAGTAAAGGGTAAAATCATCTCCGAAGAGAAAGGGGAAGAGAAGAGCAAGGAGAATGACTCCGGCCAATGAATAACGGTAACGGCTCCATTCTGGCTGTAGAAGGCCTAAAAAAAAGATTCGGCAGAAAAATTGCAGTGCAGGATGTAAGCTTCTCAATGAACGAAGGGGAAGTGGTGGGACTTCTAGGACCCAACGGTGCCGGTAAGACAACTGTTTTTTATATGATCGTTGGATTTGTTAAGCCCACATCGGGTAGAATCACACTAAACGGTAAGGATATCACCAGGCTCCCCATGTATAAGAGAGCCCGGGAGGGTATTTCCTATCTTCCCCAGGAAGCTTCTGTATTCAGAAAACTAACGGTAAAAAAGAATATTCAGGCTATTCTTGAGACGAGAAGGGATCTTTCTCGAGCCGAGAAGAGAAAAAAATTAGACGCTTTACTTAATGAACTCGGAATCTTGCAGGTTAAGAACCAGAAAGCCTTTACACTATCCGGTGGTGAGCGAAGAAGAACCGAAATAGCCCGTTCTCTTGCCATCGAACCGCGTTTCCTCCTTCTCGACGAGCCTTTTGCCGGCATCGATCCCATCGCAGTGTACGAAATAAAAAGAATTGTTAAGCTGCTCTCAGAAAGAGGTATAGGCGTTCTTATAACCGATCATAATGTAAGAGATGCACTGGAAATTACCCACAGGTCATATATCATTCATCTGGGAGAAATTCTCGTAAATGGGACACGAGAGGAACTTCTGGAGAGTGATATAGCCCGTAAAATCTACCTTGGTAATGAGTTCAGAATGTAACGGTAAAACATTGACAAACCCTCTTCAGTAATCCATTATTAATAGTGTACTTAAATACCTGGGTGCAGATAAATCCCGAAAGCCCATCCGAGAGCCGGATCATTTAAACAGTAGGTTAAGTGGGGGAATTGCTTGGAACAGCGACAGAAACCAGTAGTTTCACAGGAACAAAAGCTGAGAATGAATCCTCAGCTTTATCAATCGATCCAGCTCATGACTCTTCCAATACAGGAACTGCGTTTCCGAATACAGGAAGAACTGGAGAGAAACCCTGCCCTGGAAGTGATTGAAGAACATACCGACGCCTCAATTGAGGAAATTTCAGACAGAGAAAACAACGAAGAGTACGATTATTTTGAAAACACCTCAGACCCCGGTTACACCATTTCCTACGATGAAGAGTCCAGCGATAACAAAAAAAGATTTATTGAAGGTGCCCTGTCCAGACCGGAATCGCTCCAGGAACATCTTCTCTGGCAGCTTCGGCTTCAACCCATCCCTGAAAGATGGTTCGAAACAGGTGAGCTGCTTATACGAAACTTAGATGAAAATGGTTTCCATCGAGAACCGCCGGAACTTCTGGTTAAACCGGAAGAGAGACCCATAGTAGAGAAAGTAACAAAAATTATTCAGAGTTTCGACCCCATCGGAGTTTGTACCAGGGATTACAAAGAATCCTTAATAGTACAAGCCGGAAAATCCCCCGATTCACCACCCGCTGCTGTAGAGATTTTGAAAAATCATCTTCCCCTTCTCGAAAAGGGCAAACATGATGAGATTGCAAAAAAAATGAAGAAAACTAAAGAGGAAGTTGAGAAAGCTGTTGAGTTTATAAAGACCTTAAACCCCTTCCCCGGAAGATTATACTCAAATGAACTTCCCAGATACGTTATTCCAGACCTGATAGTAACGATCAAGGAAGGGAACTTTGTAATCATTTTAAACGATGAAGAAATTCCAGTACTTGGAATAAACTCCTTCTTTAAGAATGTGTTGCAAGCAAAAAACAAGGCTCCCAATATAAAAAACTTTGTAAAAACAAATATAAAAAATGCCAACTGGTTTATTAGAAGTATAAAACGACGCAACGAGACCCTCCTTCGAATTTCAAAAGCTATTGTGGAGTTTCAGAAAGACTTCTTTTTAAAAGGACCAAAATATCTTCGTCCGCTAACATTAAAGGATATTGCCGATGAAGTGGGGGTACATGAGACCACGGTTTCCCGAATTTCCAACTCAAAGTATGTCCAAACAGAGTGGGGTATCTTCGAACTAAAATACTTCTTTTCCAATTCTATCTCCGGTGCAGGTTCGGGAGGATCGAGATTCTCAAAGGAAGCAGTTAAACAAATTATAAAAGAAATAATCAAAGAAAACTCAGAAGGGAAAAGACTTTCCGATCAAAAAATTACCGAGGCTCTGGAGAACAGGGGGATCAAACTGGCCAGAAGAACAGTCGCAAAATATAGAAAAGAACTGGATATTGCATCTTCTTACGAGAGATGATTTTTTATATAAATTAAATTTATTTTTCACAGTGGAGGAATCATGGATAATATCGAAATTAAAGGTGTTCATTTTAATGTCAGCGATGATGCAAAAGAGTACATCCATAAGAAGCTCCATAGAATTGATTATGCCAGCGATCTCATCGTAGATCTTTTATTTACTCTTACAAAAGAAAAAAAGGGATATACCCTGGTAGCCAACATAAACTTCAGGTGGGGATATTCTACCCATATCGAAGTTAAAAATTTTGACCTCTTTGAAGGAATAGATAAATTGATGGATAAACTGGAATTGAAAGTTACCAAGGAAAAAGAAAAAATACAGGAACATACTTAAAGGGGTAACTTTTGCTTACTCGGTTATGTTCTTTATTTGGAAGTGAATCTATATAAAATCGGGGAAACTTATGAAAAACTTTACAGTACTTGATCTGATAGATATGGACTTAAAAGAACACAACTCCCTGAATCTGCGATGTATTGGGGGGCGGAAAGGTCTGGTAAGAGAGATAACAGTACCTGAACTGAACAGACCGGGGCTCGCTCTGAGTGGGTTCTTCGACAACTTTGCATTTCAGAGAATACAGATATTCGGAAGGGGAGAGAATGCCTATCTCAGGAAACTCGAGAAAGAAGACAATACCAGAACTCTGGCAGAGATGTTTTCCTATGAGTTTCCCTGCAGTATATTCACCCATAACCTTCAGCCTACAAAAGACTTTACGGAAATCTCTGAAAGAATGAATTGCCCTATGCTATCAACAGATCTCACCACCTCTGAACTTACCACGAGGTTGGTATGGGCCTTAAGCAACGTTTTTGCACCTCAAAAAACAATACACGGCGTTCTTGTAGAAGTTTACGGAATAGGGGTTCTTATTACCGGCAGGAGCGGGGTGGGAAAGAGTGAAACTGCTTTAGAGCTTATAGAACGCGGACATAGACTTGTCTCTGATGATGTGGTTGAAATAAAGTGTGTAAGCGGAAGTGTGCTCATGGGATCTGGAGCCAATAAAGTGATTGGACATCACATGGAGATTAGAGGGCTTGGTATTATCAATATTGCCCATCTGTACGGAGTTGCAGCCATACGGGATAAGAAACAGATACAACTGGTGGTGGAACTGGAAACCTGGGATCCAGAAAAGGAATACGATCGTCTGGGCTCTCATGAGAATACCACTGAGCTACTCGGTGTTAGTGTACCATATTTAAAAATTCCGGTGAAACCAGGAAGAAATGTGCCCATCCTTATCGAAACTGCAGCCATGAATGAAAGGCTTAAAAAAATGGGTTATCACTCTGCAAAAGAATTTAATCAGAATATCCTTAAATGGCTTGAAAGTGAAAGTATCCGGTCAGTATATTCCAAAAAGAAATCGTTCAGATAGGAAACAGACGAGTCATGGTAGAAAAAAAGATAACAATCAAAAACAGAGCCGGTATTCATGCCCGGCCGGCAGCAATGATAGTTCAATTGGCAAACAAATTCGAGTCTGATATTTATTTCGAAAAGGACAACGATAGAATAAACGGAAAATCAATAATGGGAATAATCACATTGGGTGCAGGATACAATACTACACTCAAAATAATTGCCGAAGGAACGGATGAGGAAGAAGCCCTTGCATCTATTGCCAAATTATTTGAGACAAAGTTCGAGGAGGAATAAGACTCGAATCAGCCTGTTGTTTTTTATCCTTCTTACGGTGCAACCCTATCTCAATGCACAGGAAACTATCCTGACAGTAACGGCCGAGGGGAAAAATCTTTACATCTTTCTTAAACTTGCAAATTACCCGGAGGAAAAGCTTCTCTCATCTTTAAGAGAAGGTTTCAAGGCAGAAATTGCTTTTAATATTCGTCTTTACAGAAAAAGCCGTGGAATCCTTCGATATTTTGGGGATAGGATGGTCTACGAAGCACATCCCACTTATGAAGCAGGCTGGGATATCTTTCACAAGCAGTTCTTTTTAACAGGGGATGACGGAAGCTCCAGGATGTTTAAGAATAAGGACAAATTTTTACTCGCTTTTTTTACTCTAAAAAATTATCCCGTTGAGCTGAAAGAAACAGATCCTTTAGAGGGCTATTATATTCTGGGAAGCATAAGCCTCAATACAATAAAACTTGTGCCTCCCTTCAATATATTATCTTTTCTGTTGCCAAAGAATCAGAAAGTAACTCCATGGGAAAGGATCGATCTGAGCCAACTTAAACCAGGAGGAGGTTAACAGTGATTCGTTCCGCCGGTTCGGGAGCAGCAGGAGTTATTGCAGTAATCCTTCTCTATATTTTACTTATTGTTCTGATCCTCTTCTTTTCCGACCAGATTTTACAGGATATCGCCGAGGAAGGAACACTATCAATTTTTATAATAATTCCTCTGGCAGCGGTCCTTCCGCTTTTCCTTTTGGGTATAATAGGTGTAAACATCTTGAATCTTATCAAGGAAAGAGCAAGGGGCAATCCGGGTGCAAAGTTTAAAACCCGCCTTATTATCTTTTTTACATTCATAGCATTCCTTTCCTCCATTCCCCAGGGAATTCTCTCCATGGGCTTTATTAACACAACCATGAACTCGTGGTTTAGTTCCAGATTAGCCGACGCGCTGCAGGGAGGTCTTGACATTGCCCTTGAATACTACAACGAAAAAATCGAAAATCTGACCACTTTCAGCGAAAGTAATGTCTTTCCCCTTCTTCTGCGGGATATGACACGTCAACCGGATCAAATGTGGGATAATATCAGGAGTGCAAACCCCTCGGTTCACTCGATTCAGATCTTTGATAATGATGGCAATGAAGTGCTGTTCAAAGGAGATACCAGAACCAGGATTCAGGAAGATCAACCTGGTTTCCAGGAGGAAGGAGTTCTGCCCAAAGAGACTAAAAAAGATGCAAGCATACTGAGAATATTGAAAAAACACTCTATTGAAGGAAGAAATTATTCTATAATCCTGAGTGTGGTTCTTCCGAGAGATTTCGATACGGCAGCGGAACAGCTTACCAGTTCGCTCTTAATATTCAAGGAGTATGAGAAATATCAATCAACCTTTCGCATTGTACTTATCCTTTTCTTCTCCTTTTTCTCCTTTCCTATTTTACTTCTCTCGATTTTGATCAGCTTTATCTTAACAGAGGAGATAATACGACCAATCGTTAGTCTGGAAGAGGCGACAAAAAAAGTGGCAGAGGGCGATTTCTCCATAAGAATACTCTCTCGATCCAGAGACGAGCTTGCAATTCTTATCGACTCTTTTAACCAGATGGTATCCGAACTGGAGCGTTCAAGGATAAAAATCATGCAAACCGAGAAGGTTACTGCATGGCAGGAGATCGCACAAAGAATGGCTCACGAGATAAAAAATCCTTTAACCCCCATAAAACTATCTGCCCAGCGTATTCTCAGGAAATACAAAACCGACATAAACAGTCTGGAGAAAGTGCTTGAACCCTCCGTTAATTCTATAATACTGGAAGTGGATAATTTGACAAAACTTCTTCAGGAGTTCCGAGATTTTGCAAGACTTCCCGCTCCATACATGCAACCATCCAACCTGAAGAGTATCGTTGCTGAGGCATCCTCCATGTATCAGGCATCCTACCCCCTTGTAACTCTACATATAGAAGACATCGACGATAACCTGATGCTCAATGTGGATAGAAACCAAATAAAACAGGTATTCTCAAACTTACTTAAAAATGCATTCGAGGCTATAGAGAGTGAAGGTGAGGTCTTCATTCGAACCGATCTTGTCAGAAAGGGAAATCTTAAGTATTGTAGAATACAGGTAAGAGATACCGGTTCGGGTATAGATGAAGAGAATCGCAATAAAGTTTTCAATCCGTACTTTACAACCAAGAAGAGAGGTACCGGGCTCGGACTTTCTATCGTCGAGAGAATTATATTCGATCACAATGGTCAAATCTGGTTTGAAACAGAAAAAGAGATGGGAACAACATTTTTTATAGATCTTCCAATGGAGGGGTAATTGAGCAGAGTACTGATCATTGACGATGAGCCAGGCATAAGAAATGTACTCAAAGACATTCTTGAAGATGAGAATTACACAGTATTTACTGCAGAAGAGGGCTTAAGTGGGCTATCACTGGTGGAGAAGGAATCCATCGATCTTGTAATTCTTGATATATGGCTACCCAACATGGGAGGAATAGATGTACTAAGAGAGATAAAACAAAGCCATCCGGAAGTTGAGGTGATCGTAATTTCGGGACATGCAAATATCGACATGGCTGTAAAAGCCGTAAAGCTTGGTGCCTTCGATTTTCTGGAAAAACCCCTATCCATGGATAAGGTAATCACACTGGTAAAAAATGCCCTCGCCATGGAAGATCTGAAAAAAGAAAACAGACAACTCAAATACTCCCTCTTCATGGAGGACCCTCTTATCGGAAGCAGTCCAGCCATGAAAAAAATCAGGACCCTCATAGATCAAAGTGCAGCTTCAGATGCAAGAATCCTTATTATGGGAGAAAACGGTACGGGCAAGGAGCTCGTTGCCAGGGAAATCCACAAAAAAAGTAGACGCTGTGACGGCCCTTTTGTTACCGTCAACTGTGCCGCCATACCGGATACACTTCTGGAGAGTGAGCTCTTCGGCCATGAGAAAGGTGCATTTACAGGCGCAATAGCAAGAAGAAGGGGTAAGTTTGAGATGGCCGATGAAGGCACGCTTTTCCTGGATGAAGTAGCAGACATGTCTTCGAGTGCTCAGGCTAAAGTTCTTCGAGTTATTCAGGAGCTGAAGTTTGAGCGTATTGGTGGAGAAAAATCCATATCCGTGGATGTGAGGTTAATAGCTGCAACCAATAAGAATATACAGGAAGAGATAAAAAAACAGCTCTTTCGTGAAGACCTTTACTTCCGCCTGAATGTCATACCGATAATAATTCCGCCCCTAAGGGAAAGACCCGAAGATCTCCGTGAACTTACCAATTATTTCATGGAAAAGTTTAAACCCCAAAAAAACTCGGAGAAAAGAACTATCTCGAACGAAGGGATGAAAATTCTCGAAGATTACACCTGGCCGGGAAATGTCCGGGAATTGAAAAATTTTATAGAACGTATTAATGTTATGAGTGATGAAGAGATAATCTCACCGGAGACCGCCCATTACTTGCTCGGCGAGAAGATAAAAGAAGAACGTTCCTGGAACCTTAAAGAGTTTGAATCCATGAAGTTAAACGAGGCGAAGGATCTTTTTGAGAAAAAACTCCTGACCCTGAAATTAAGTCAAAATAATTTCAATATATCAAAAACAGCCGAAGCTCTAGGAATATATCCAAGCAATTTACATGGAAAAATAAAAAAACTGGGAATCAAGATTCAAAAATGAAACCTTTAACCAAAAGGCAGGAAGAGGTTCTTGCCTTTATCAAATCTTTTATCAACGAACATAAATATCCACCCACAATAAGGGAAATTGCACGCCACTTTAAAATATCTATTAAGGGCGCATACGACCATATTAAATCTCTTGAGCGAAAAAATTATATACATTGTGATATAAACCGCTCAAGAACTATCGGAATAAACGAGCCTCCCAGGGAGAAAGCAGAGGAGTTTATATCCATACCACTTCTGGGTAATGTCGCAGCGGGTACTCCCCTCTTTGCAGAAGAGAATATGGAAGGCGAAATCAGGCTTCCTTCCGAATCACTTAGGCGCGGTAAATATTTTGCACTTCATATTAAGGGAGACAGCATGCAGGATGCCGGTATTCTTGATGGGGATCTGGCGATTTTCCGTCACCAAGCGACCGCCGAAAACGGCGATATAATTGTTGCCATGGTCAACGATGCATTTACCCTCAAGCGATTCTACAGAGAGAAAAACAGGGTAAAACTAAAAGCCGAGAATCCCGTCTACCCGCCCATCTATACACAGAACATTCAGATTCTCGGAAAGCTGGAGTGTATTTTCAGAAGTTATGAGTAACAGTGCTGGATCATCGGTTTTTTTACTTCTTGGACCCGAAAACGGAGAGAAAGAGAAGTTTATCACAAAAATAAAAACCGATTTAGCAAAAAGAATGGGTGAAGCTCCGGAGGAATATCATTTCTATCCCTTTGAAACCGATTTAAGTACCGTTATTTCCATTCTCAGAAACAATTCACTCTTCGCCTCATACAAAACGGCCATCCTCAACAATACCGAAGAGATAAAGAGAGACGAGGATATATCCCTGCTGTCAGATTACATTAAGCACCCTCCAGGACACACGACCCTCTTTATGTTAAGCGACTCTACCAGAGTACACAAAAAAATAGAGAAAGTAGTACCAAAAACGCAAAAAAAAATATTCTGGGAATTGTTCGAAAACAGAAAACAACAGTGGGTCTCGGAGTACTTTCGGAAGGCAGGTGTTACCATACAGCCGGAAGCGGTGGAGCTTTTTCTGGACATGGTGGAGAATAATACGCGGGATATGGAGAAAGAGTGTGAAAAACTTGTACTTTTCTTCGGAGAAAGAGCAACCGTTTCGGAAGAAGAGATCGAGAAGTTTATCTATCACAGCAAAGAGGAAAATGTCTTTACCCTCTTCGAACGGATAGCAACTCAGGATTTTTCAGCAGCGGTGGAAATTCTTCAAAAAATATTGCAATCGGGGGAATCCAATCCTGCAATGCTCATAGGTGGTCTTCTCTGGCAATTCAAGAAGCTTAAACACTTAAGGGAACTCACGGATCGGCGGTATAATCCGGAAGAGGCATTTCTAAAAGCAGATATTAAGGGCAGGAAAAATCAACGTATATACGCAAACGGTATAAAAAACTACTCATCGGAAGATATACAGAACATTATTGTAATGATCGCTGACTACGACAACCTCTTACGCTCTTTCCGCGCCGATATGCACGAGCTGTTACTCTCGATTTTCCTCTACTACTGTATTAAAAGAAAGGGGGATAAATCTTAGTTCCTGTCTCGCAAAATCCTTAAAAGCTCTCCGGCCTTCTCAACACTTATTCCGCACTCTTTTGCAATCACTTCCGGGTCCTGTGTAATAATCGCCTTTAGAGAACCAAATGTCTTAAGCAGTTTCTGGCTTCTCTTCTTCCCAATGCCAGGAACACTCTCGAGAGTTGACAGAATAAGTTCCCTCCGGCGTGTGCTTCTGTTGAAGGTATTTGCAAATCTGTGAGCCTCATCCCTTACTCTCTGAAGAATCTTTAACCCCTGGTGTGTTTCCTTAAGCTTTAACGGCTCACCCTCCACGGGAACTATCAATTCTTCTCTTTTGGACAACCCCACCAGGGTGATCTTAACATCGAGTGCATCCAGTATAGACTTTACTGCATTTACCTGTCCTTTCCCCCCGTCAATTAAGATTAAATCTGGCTTCTTGAGTCCCTCATTGATAACACGTGTATACCTGCGTGCCACAGCCTCCCTTAAGGCTTCATAGTCATCTATCGCTCCGTTAAGAGTTTTCAAGTGAAAATGCCTGTATCCCTTTTTATCCGGTTCTCCGTTTATAAAAGATACCATTGAAGCTACGGGATACTTCCCGGAAAGCTGGGCAACGTCAAAACCTTCGATGCGTCTGGGTAGATTAGGAAGACCTAGAGTATTCTTAAGATCCCGCAATGCTTTAAATCTCTGGGAGTAGGTTAATCTTTCTTCCAGGTCCTGAATGCAGTTCTCTTCGGCCATCTTTAAGATTGATCTATCGCGTCTGCTTTCAGGAAAGGCTACCGTGGTTGTTACCTTGAGCTCTTTAAGAAAGAACTCCTCGATAAATGACAAATCCGCTTGTTCGGAAATAAATATTCTTGCAGGCGGTTTGTGGTCTTTCCTGTAATACTGTAAAAGAAAATGCCTCAAGACCTCCTCCCTCTCTTCGTAAGCTTCGGTTCGAAAAAGATCGCGTCCGGAGAGCTTTCCATTACGCATCATAAAAACCGTAAAACTGCACAGGTGCTCCTTCGAAGCCAGCGCTACATAATCACGTGATTCCGGATTGAAATCGACAACCTCCTGTTCCAATTCTATCGTTTTTATGGCCTGAATATTATCCCTGGCTTCTGCAGCTTTTTCAAACTCAAGCCTTTCTACAGCGCGGTTCATCTCTCCTGTTAGTTCTTCTATGATCTCTCCACTTTCACCCGATAGTAACTTTTTAACTCTTTCCACCTCTTCGGCATATTCTGCCCTGCTTATCCTGTTACAACAGGGCGCAGAACATCTGCCAATATGATAATAGAGGCAGGGGTGATCTCTGCGCTTCAACTTACCCCTGCATTTCCTCAAGGTAAATAATCTCTCTATAAGCTCAAGATAACGGTCTATACTTTTTACATGAGGATAGGGTCCGAAATAGAGAGAACCATCATTGATAATCCTTCTTGTTCTATACAACCGGGGGTATTCTTCCGAGGTAAGTTTTATAACCGGGTAAGTTTTCCCATCCTTTAGATTGATATTGTAATGGGGCTCGAGCTCTTTAATCAGATTGTTTTCCAATAAAAGTGCTTCATATTCGTTTTTTGTGATTATAGATTCAACGGTGCTCACTTTTCTAACAAGAAATCTTGTTTTTATGTCCCTGGCACCGGAAAAGTAAGAACGAACACGCTTTTGAATATTCCTCGCCTTACCCACATATAACACTTCTCCTGCGGCGCTTTTCATGAGGTATACACCGCATTTAGGAGGTAAATTGTTAATAAGGCAGGTCAATCTGTTATCTGTAACTGATCCCTGTTCCATTTATGCCGATAATTTTATAAAATACAAGAGAAATATGAAAAAATATGTTCTCTGCATATCGATCTCTCTTATTTTCCTCTTCAGTTGTTTTTCCATAGAAAGGATAATCATTTTAGGCAGAGATGACCACTGGCAGAGACTCTATTATAAAGATAACATAATTCTACATTCGGGCAAAGGTGGTTTTACCGACCTTGTGCTTAAAGAAGGAGAATACAAGCCCACAGAAGAAACCGACCTGTTAATACACTTTAATAAGTTACCTCCGGAAGATATAACGGGAAGTTACAGAACAGAGTCCTCAGGTATTATACTTTCTGAAAAACTTGCGATGTATGGAAACGGAGCAGGTTTTTTTACAAAACAGAGCGGTGGTGTTCGGCTCCTGGCAAACAATGATGCTCTGCTCTACCCTGGTAAAGTGTGGGAGGACTTTACCGTGGAGTTCTGGCTCTATCCGGCAACCATGGAAGAGGGTGAGACGCTGCTGCTCTGGAACGGTACATTAAAATTCGAGTCTACCATTCTCCCTCAAGAAATCAGCTGTTACATTCAAAACAGAAGAGTTGTATGGAATTTCAAAAACTTTTTTCTCCCTCCCGATAGAGAAGCTTTTACCCTCGAGCTAAGGGGTAACTCTCCTCTGGTTCCAAAGTCCTGGCATCACCATACGCTTCGTTTCAACAGCTCTACCGGTATGCTTGAGTATTTGCTTGATGGCATCCCCGATGCTATAATATATACCACTAACACCGGAAGGGAGGAGAAAAGCTTCTACCTTCCGGTTACGGGAAACCTATCGGAGGGGGTACTAACAATAGGAGAGGTTTTTACCGGACTGATAGATGAGCTACGCATATCGAGGAGCTTTATCACCAAGCCCTTTACAGAACTCTATCTGGATGAGAAGGGGACTGCAATCACAAGAGTCTTCGATCTTGGATATACAAACTCCCGGTTAAGTAAAATTGAGGCGGCTTATTCAACCCCATCGGATTCCTCTGTTTATTTCTATTACAAAATCTCGGATATCATGGCTCAACCCGATTCACCGGAAAACAACTGGATACCCTTTATACCGGGTCGATCCCTCCCGGAAGATAGAAGCGGTCGATATCTTCAATTAAAAGTGGAACTTCTGCCTTCAGGAGACGGAGTCCATTCCCCCACAGTTCACGAAATCACGATTGCATTCGAACCAGACCTTCCGCCGCCTCCTCCAGTAAAACTTAGAGCCATTCCGGGAGACGGCAAGGTCATACTGCAGTGGAGTGCGGTTACTGAGCAGGATGTAAAAGGTTATATGGTATATTACGGCCACAGACCCGGCTACTATTTCGGAACAGAGAGCAATCTTGGCAGCTCACCTGTCGATGTGGGGAATAAAACAGAAGTTACCCTGGAAGGCTTACTCAACGGCAGATTGTACTATTTCTCTGTGGCAGCATACGATTCGGCCGATCCGCCCCATTTAAGTGATTTTTCAGAAGAAGTAAGTACCAGGCCTTCGGAGATAAGGTAATCCTGAAATGAAATTGGCAGAGTTATTAAAAAGAACTCAAACCGCTTTTCGGGTAAGGGATTATTCACTGGCGGAGAAACTCTGCACCCGTCTTAAGAGTGAAAGCCCCGACCATCCGGGAATTAGAATCCTCATGGGAAATATCTATGCAAAGCAGAACCGTTACGATGAGGCAGTTGAAGAGTATGCTCAATCCATAAAGCTCAATAGAGATAATCCCGAAGCCTATAACAACATGGGAGTGGTTTTCAGGCTTATTGGCAAACTGCCCGATGCTCTGGAAGCTTTTAAAAAGGCCTATTCCCTTTCCCCCGATAGGGCGGATATATGCTACAACCTGGGAAATGCCTTCAAACACGCAGGAGACCTGAAGAAGGCAGAAGAGTTTTACAGACGCTCCATACGGCTCGATGACTCCTTCGTTCTTTCATATAACAACCTGGGTACCATATACGAGCGCAGGGGAGACCATAAGGCCGCTCTTGAGCTTTACGGCGAGGGGCTTAAAGCCGATAGCAACCATCCTACTCTTCATTACAACCTCGGAGTCGCCCTGGAAACTTCAGGAAAGCTTGATGAGGCCGTTTACGAGTATTCCAGAGCATTGAGTTACCGGCCGGACTGGATAGAGGTGTTGAATAATTTAGGAGTTGTATATGAAAAATTAAACAAGCATGAGCAGGCTCTCTCGACTTTCAATAGGATACTCACCCTGGATCCTCACAATGTAAGAGCAAAAAACAATATGGGTGTTGTGTTGGTAAAACAGGGAAAACGAGACGATGCTCTTAAGCTTTTCCGGGAGGCTATCACAGAAAACCCCGATTATTTGAAAGCTTCCTATAATCTGGGAAGGGTGTACTATGAAGGCGGAGCCCATAGAGAAGCCATCGATGAGCTTCTTGCTATAGCGGAGAAAAATCCCGATGATCCCGAAGTAAGACTTCTGCTTGGAAAACTCTTTCTGGAAACCAATCATTTTAAGGCAGCATACGATCATCTTCAATATTTACTGGAAAATGATCCACAAAATGTAAAGGCTCTCATAACTCTGGGTAGAATGTATCAAAAGACCGGAGACAGGGAAAAGGCTCTGTCAAATTATAAAGCTGCTCTTCAAATTGATCCGGAAGATGTTGAGGCGCACTTAGGCCTTGCCGATTTTTACAGAGAGGAGGGAGATAACAACAGTGCAATCAATGAGTTAAACTTTATCCTCTCACGGTTTCCGGAAAATATCCCCGCCAGGAGATTTCTGGCTGAAATTCTCCTTGACGAAGAGGAGTATGAGAAGGCAAGAGAAAACTTTGAAAAACTGCTTGAATACAACCCCGAAGACAGGGAAGTGCTCTCTCTTCTTGCGCATATATATCATTCGCTGGGGGAAACCCAGGAAGCCCTCCGTCTTGCACACCAGTTGGCAGAAAAGAAGGGCGGTGAGGATGGATCACTGGATCTGGATAAACTAAACGAGCTTCTTTCCGTATTTGAGCAAATTGCAGAGGATTATATATCCGAGAACAGGGATACAATAGAGAAAAATATTAACAGCCTTTCCGAAATAAGCTTGGAGAGCTCAATTGAAGAAGCAGTGGAAGAAGATACGGACAGCGTTCTCTTTGAAGATATTCCGGGTCTTGAACCCGAAACGGTTCCAATAATCGATATTGGCGGAATAGATCCGGTTATTGCAATAAACGAAGAAGAAGAAACTCTAAATCTTCTGGAAATGGAAGAAGAGATACCTCCTGAAATGCCATCTGAAGAGGAAAAAGAAGAAGAGATACACGAAATAGTCCGAGAAACAGAAAAATCTTCGACTTCGGAAGCACCTTTCTCTCCAACACCCTGGCAGCAGGCCACCGCCCAACCCTACGCTTCACCTTCGGGACAGCCCTCTCCTTTTCAACAGGCAGAGCCACCCCCTCAGCAGCAAGCCACTGCAAGGCCTCAAGCTCATCCCCCGGGCTGGTTCCCTCCCTCCATGCAAGCTCATGCAGAACCTCAATCCTATCCCCCGGGCCAACCGCCTCCAGGTCAACCGCCGGAGCCGCCCCCTCGGTCATATACCGCTCCAGGACAACCGCAGTATGTTCGACCATCCACACAACAACAGCCTTCTCAGTACGGATATAGGGATGAGGCAACCAGGCCAGCACAACAAGCTCAGCCTTATTACCTATCTCCCGGAAGAGAAGAAACACGGAAGGGCACTTCACCGGAGACTCCCCCGGCGGGAGAAGCCGAATCCCGGGAACAAAGACACGGGCAAGCCGGTTTTACCCCGGAGGAAAGGGCACCCTATATGGAGCATGAAATCAGCCCTGCCGAGTCGGAAGAAGAGGACGAACTGTATCCCATAAAAGAGGCCAGAGCTATTCAGGATCTGTTACCCGAATATTCTCCCGAGGATTTTCCTCCCACTGTAGAGGGGTTACTGGGATATTTAAAGAGTCTCACACGATACCTTCCGGATAAAGAGAGAAATAGTTTCTTAAAAAGCGGAATGATACTGAAAATCGAATCTATCCGATCAAAGTTACGAGGCCTGACGGGATTGTCCCGTAAAATCAAACCCGAAGACATGGTTGTTGAAAAACCAGAAACTCTTGATATAGAAACATTTAAAAAAACCTGTAATTATTTGGAGAATCTCTCCGATTATCATCCTGAAAGGGAAATCGGATTTACCATGAAGAACAGGATAGAGTCTATTCTCCGTAAAATCGAACAAAAAAGGATGGTGTGATACCAATGGTGGAACATAACCAGATAGCCAGGGTTAGGGACTACATCGATAAAATGCCCAGCCTGCCCACAACGGTAACCAAAATACTGGAGATTTGTAACAACCCCAGGACATCTCCCGCGGATTTGAATAAGGTAATAAGTCTCGACCCCGTGCTGATGGGAAAGGTGATGAAATTGATTAACTCCGCATACTATGGGCTTTCGCAGAAAGTAACTTCTCTCGTGAGAGCCATTATTATGCTGGGCATAAACACGGTGAAAAATCTTGCCTTAAGTACGGCCGTTCTCGGTTCTCTGGGAGACAGCAGGAACTTTCAGGCTCTTAACATGGAAGGTTTCTGGAGACACTCTCTGTGTGTAGGAGTAACCGCCAAAAAGATGGCAAAAAAATTAAAAATCGGTGAAAGTGATCTGGAAGAATATTTTATTGCAGGTCTTCTCCACGACATAGGTAAAATTCCTCTAAATAACAGGCTTTCCGAGGGCTATGTTCGATCCATGGGCTACTCAGATATGGATCGAATACCACTATTTATAGCCGAAAAAGAGACCATGGGGATAGACCACGGAGAGACGGGGAGACTCATTGTAGAGAACTGGAAGCTGGGCCCGGCCTTAAGGGATGCCGTTGCATATCATCATAGTGTAACCTCCTATGAAGGAGAAAACAAGACGATTCTTTATACCGTTCACCTGGCAAACTACTTTGCCAACACTTTTGAAATCGGTTTCGCTGGGGACCGCTACCCGCAAAAAACAGAAGAAATGGTATTCGAACATCTGGGTATCAGCATCGATGACCTGGAGGAGATCGAAGAGAGCGTAAACAGCGAGATTGAGAAAGCCAGCATCTTTCTCAAGCTGACTGTGTAGCCCTGGGAAATAGGCAGCACAGCCTTAACCCAAGCTGTAATTAAAAATAATGCCAAAATGGCAGGCTTTCGGCCTTAATAGCCCAGCGCGGCATAGCCACAACCGAACATTATCCCGGGTCTTATTGTTACAGTTTCTGTTGATTTTTTTTCTGAGTTTGTAAAATAGATGTAGAGTAAATCTCTTTCAGGGTCATATTCGATCTTCATTAAATCTCTCCTTTCTTAAAATTTTTGCCATATCTTGCTTTAACAGTTAACAAAACCATCTTTCTTCCTTTCATTTTATAATAAACAGTAACATCGATTTATATCAAACATAAAAGTCCCTATTCTAATAAAAGAAAGAGTGCTAAAATAGGTTATATCTATCAGGAGAGATGACATGAAAATAATATTCTGGGGAGTGCGTGGTTCAATTCCCTGTCCGGGCCCTCAGACCGTTCGCTATGGCGGCAACACTTCCTGTATAGAGTTGCGTTTCGAAGAGTTAAACCGTTTTATCATTATAGATGCAGGCAGTGGAATAAGGCCTCTGGGTGATCGTATCATGAGAGAAGTCCTTCCCCGCGGCCCTATAAGAACCGAGATATTTATAACCCACACTCACTGGGATCACATTATGGGGTTCCCTTTTTTCACACCTATCTATGTTCCGGGTACCAGACTCGACATCTACGGCCCTGTAACCTACGAAGACGAAGGGCTGGAGAGGATTATAGGCGATCAACTTTCCTACCGCTACTTTCCAGTAAGACACAGCGAACTTTCGGCGGAAATCAATTACCATCCTTTAAAAGAATGCCGGATGGACCTTGGAGACGGAATCACCCTCACCACAAAGTATCTCAACCATCCCATACTCTGTCTTGGATACAGGTTCGAGTATGGGGAGAAAGTGTTTTGCACAGCTTACGATACAGAACCTTTCCGCAATGTTTTCCCTACCGATCCTGAATCCCCCGATTACGACCCCATCGCTGCAGAAGAGGGAGAGAAGGCTGCACTGGAGGAAAATGAGAAGATCTTAAGGTTTTTTCATAGGGCAGATATACTTATTCACGACTCTCAGTACACACACAGAGAGTACCTGGATTCAAAAATCGGATGGGGTCATTCGTCATTCGAGTATGCGATAAACTCTGCACATAAGGCCGAGGTAAAAAAGCTGATCCTCTCTCACCACGACCCTTTGCGCACCGATGATCAACTGGAATCACTGGTAAACTCTTACAGAGAGCGCATAGAGGGAAAGACAAATCTGGCGATAGAAATAGCCAGAGAAGGAACGGAACTGGAACTCTGATACTCAGCGAAGCATATCTACAATAATGGCAGGATCAGCGCTTCTCAAAAAAATCATGTACTCGAATACAGCAACATTACTTCTACGCGCCTGCCGGGTTTCCATTCCTCTTCATCGGGGGGAAGGGGTAGAAGAGCGTTCGCCCCCTGGATACTGCGATTTTGTCCTGACCCCTGCCTGCTGGCAGGAGTAAAGAAAAAATCGAGAACAATTTGCTTCAGGTAACCCCATAGAAAGGCCTCCCTTTTTCGGCCTGGAGTAACAGCGCCAGTCAGTTCTGCTCTAACCATTTGCGGCGATTGGTCCGGATAGCCGGCAAGTAAACGCAAAGCGGGTTTAGCAAACAACTCGAACGTAGCTGCAGAAGAAACCGGATTTCCAGGTAAACCAAATACGGGTGTTTCTCCAACAGTTCCGAAAAGAACCGGTTTACCTGGTTTGATTGCTACCTTACAGAATTTTTTTATGAAACCCAGGCTTTGTAAACATTCATGAACATAGTCTTTTTCACCTACCGAAACACCGCCGGTCGATATAAGGAGGTCGGTCTTTAGACCCGTGCGCAACATTTCGACAATACTGTCATGAGAATCTCTCCCTATTCCAATCGGTACAGGTTCACAATCAAGCTCCTGCAGTCTGGCTGTAAGTATATAAATATTGGAGTTTACCAATTGTCCATGCCTTGGCTTATTCCCCAGTTCGACCAGCTCATCACCAGTGGATAAGAGACCAACCTTCGGTTTAAGGTAAACACGAACCCGGGCAATACCTGCGCTGGTAAGCAAGCCAATTTCTCCGGCTCGCAATAATGTTCCGGGTTGTAAAAGAGTCTCTCCGGCCCTGTAATCTTCGCCTTGTTACATGCTGCCCTGTTTGAATGGTCTTTTCCAGAACAATATCCTCACCTTCGAGCTGGACTTTTTCGATTGGTACAACCGTATCGGCTACTGCAGGAAGATGAGCACCTGTCGTTATTTTAACCGCCTGCCAAGGCAAAACCCTGTCCTTGGAGGGATGGCCGGCAAATGCTTCGCCAACCAGATGTAACCGATTGATTACAGGAAGTTTACGGGTGGTAAAGGCATAACCGTCCATGGCCGAATTATTAGCTTGAGGAAAATCCCAGGATGCGTTTACTGCTGTGGCTAAAATTCTACCGGCGGCCTCACTGAGGAGTAATTAAACGGGCGGTAAAGGAGAAACAGTATTGAGAATGATTGTAAGAGCTTCCCGGTAACTGATCATGTATCTATCTCCTTAAAAAATTTAATCCGCCCTGTTAGGGCCGGTAATTTTCATTGTTTTGGTTATCCCATGGGCTCATGGGAACTCCCTGGAAAATTTTATATGCCCCGGGAAAAAGGAGAAAAAGCGGTGCTAAAACACCTCTCAATTTCCTCCCTTGCCCTGTGTTTGAATCCGGCAAAACGCTTAAGAAGGTCGCGGGTTTCATCGGTAAGAACTGTCCCCCCACCTCCGGGACCACCTTTGGTTCGTTCAAGTAAGGGGAAAGGCGATACTTTCTCCATCTCTTTAAGCTGGGACCAGGCATGCCGGTAGGTTAAACCCAGTTCCTCAGCGGCCGCACCGCATACAACAACCGCTCTCTGCCTTCACCGAGTAACGGTTTATCGACGACTTCAAGCCAGACTTTATTTCGGAATACAATCGGAGTCATGATAGATACCGTTCCACAATAAAATTGCACAATCCTTCTACGTCGTTAATGTCGAAGAGAGGGACATCGACTTACAGTTTACTATCGGAGGCGACGGCAATCAGATGTGGGTCATACTGCTCGTGCCTGCACAACAGACATTCGCTGCGCTACAGTCGATGAACCTCAATTTCCGGCATATTGCTTCTCTTGAACCCTTCGGTGAGAACGATATCAAGATCGCTACAGTAAGCGGCAACGGCTTCGGTAAATAAGGGCTCCTTCTGATCCCGATTCAGCTTGACCATTGCAACTTTATCCAGTGATGTAATTATCATGGTGTCTGCACCGGCTCTGGTCAACCGCCATGAATCCTTCCCTTCATGATCGATTTCGAAGCGATGGGTATCGTGTTTAATTACTCCTGCCCGATAACTCCGTTTTTTTAATTCCGAGATTATCTTTTCCAGAAACGTCGTTTTTCCGGTACCGCTCTTTGCAACAATGGAGACAATGGGTGGTATTATTTTTGCTCCCCGTTGGATACAGCTTAATTGTTCCGGTGTGTTGATGTTCAGAAGCGAACGCTCCCATCCTGCCGGCAACTGGTGCCAATCGACAAAGTGTACATTGATACGCCGGTAAAAGTCATATATTCTGCATTGATTTCGTTTTAACATGTTTTCGATATGCGACAGGCAGTTTCGGTGATAAAGTGCAAATACCGGTTCGTATCCACCCGGTGTAAGCGGTACCACCGCATCAACGCCGTCTCGTTGCTGAAGCAGCAACTCGATCAGCCGCCCATCCGGGTAAGGCATATCACAAGGTATAACAAAAATCCAGTCCGTATTTGCTGCACTGAGTCCTGTGTGCAATCCTCCTAAGGCACTACCGGGATATGTGTCGGCAATTGCAGGAACTCCCGGGCGCTCCAGATCAGCCCGATTACCGGCAATCAGCACTCGTGAAAAATAGCGCTGCAGTAAAGCCAGTGCTCTTGAGAATAAAGTCTCGCCCTCGATTTCAATCAAAGCCTTATCACGGCCCATTCTGCGGCTCTGACCCCCTGCTAAAAGGACACCGGTGATATCGGAATAATTTAGTTCGACGGAAGCGTTATGCAAGTTATGCATAACGCTGTATATATGTCATACAAGCACATTTGTCAAGACTTTTTTACAAGACCGTAAAATCGTTGATTGATGAATGATCGGCAAACCCAATTTGGGTGCTTTGTAGTTGTTTTGTAATATCCAAAAAAAATATCTGGTATTAACTCATGAGAATTATAATGCCATGTACTGGATAATAATAGACAAAAACGAGGTTGCGGGACAGCCAGAATTACATCTAATACAAGAATGACGGGTTTATATGCCCCAAAGGGCACATTGCTCTCCAGCAGTTATACGATCCCGACCGGGTGAAGGTTCCCATGAAACGCACCAATCCGAGGAAAGGGAAAGGAGAGGACCCTGGTTTTGTTCCGATAAGCTGGGATGAAGCCCTGAACACTATCGCTTAAAAAAATGATGGAACTGCGTAGAAGCGAAGAAACCGAAAAGTTTGTCCTTCTGCGGGGAAGATATACATATATGCGGGATATTATATACAGCGCTGTACCGAAGATTTTCGGTTCTCCAAACGGGATTTCCCATTCGGCCATCTGTGCAGAAGCTGAAAAGTTCGGTTCATATTACACGGAAGGATACTGGGATTACCGGGATTACGACCCGAGTAATTCTAAATATGTATTGATCCGGGGAGCCGACCCGTTGAGCAGCAACAGGATGATACCGGCAACCATAAAACGATTCGGTGATATATTGGATCGGGCGGGGGTAGCTGTGGTCGATCCGAAACTGAATACATCCGCTGCAAAGGCCCATGAATGGCTTCCATTCAAACCCGGAACGGACGGGGCACTGGCTTCTGCTATTGCACATGTTATTCTTGTAAATGGACTGTGGAGCAAAGAGTTCGTAGGAGATTTTAAGGACGGAAGAAACCGCTTCCGGGCAGGTGCGGAAGTTGACGAAAATACATTCGCTGAAATCCATACATACGTATATGAACAATTTCGCGTTTTCCTGCACCGGAACCGAACGGTGGGAGAGAGCTCTGGCAAAAATACCTTTCTCCGTGCATATTACCACCCATGCATCAGAAACAACTCAACTTGCAGACATCGTCCTGCCTTCCACAATCACGGAGTTTGAAAAATGGGGCTATTTAAAATCAAAAGCAAACAGATACGGGTCTGCCTCTCTGGTTCAGCCGGTTGTCGAACCGTTATGGGAGCAAAAAATGGATGAAACAGAAATCCCCTGGATGCTTGCAGAAAAACTCAAAGAAAAGGGGTTTCCTAATTTATACGATTACTTCAGGACTGCTTTCTACGATCCGGAGACTGGTAAAAAACCGGAAAATACCGCTGAGTTTAGCCTTTATGCGCTCAAGATGATGACAGCACCTCTCCGGGACGGGAAAAAGGACGTCGGAGGAGATAAAATCAACAGTTGGGAAGAATATAAAAAACGGGGTACATGGAACTCTTCTCCGTATGCATATAAATCGAGATGGGGCAAATTTAAAACAAAAACAAAGAAATTCGAGTTTTACAGCGAAACACCTAAAGATGCACTGGCAAAGCATGCCGATAAGCATAAAACAACAATAGACGACATTCTTGCTGTATGCAATTACACCGCCAGGGGCGAAAAGGCTTTTGTTCCACACTATGAAGAACCGTTCAGGTACGGTGATCCGAAGGAATACCCCTTCGATCTTATCGATTTTAAATCGAAGCTCAACCGTGAGGGTCGTAGTGCAAATTGTACGTGGTACCACGAGCTTAAGAAGGTGGATATTGGCTACAGCAGTCGGGAAGATGTCATTCAGATCAACCCGCAGGACGCATCTCGAAATAGAGATACCACTGTTCTTATTAAAAACTGCACATCATCGGGAAAAGAAGTTGCTCAAAGAATCGGTGATACTCCTCCGTACAGGCATTGCTATAAACATAGCGACTGTATGGATGTTCGAAAACCCGGAATTGTTGAGAAGTGCCTCTTTTGGAGTCGTAGGGTTCATAACGGGGAAAGACCCTGCTGTGTTGAAACCGAAGGCAGGAACAGAACCCAATGTCTACTATATTCGTGATTTTGGACAAAGAGGGTAGATGTGACAGGCGAATATATACGACAATAAGAATCCGGGGAAAAGTTATGGGCGGGGTTAATAACAACGTAATGATCGATGCTTGCCGGCGCGACTGTTATCGGCATTTCTCTTCCTGCTTTTCTTTAACCGAAAGGCAATCGTGTATTGATTACGAAACACTGGATCATCTACTGGAAACTGTAAAGCAAATTTATCCGGATGTTGCAACCCCCGTTCGCTGCATGCGAGAAGCAGCCTCTAAAACGAAGCAAGAAAGTTTACACGTGGAGTTTGCACGACTTTTTATCGGGCCGTTCACTCTTCCCGCCCCGCCTTCTGGTTCTGTCTACCTGGAACCCGCCTGGAGGGTTATGGGTGATACCACGATGGAGGTTACCAACTGGTATAAACATGAAGGCCTGGTTATCAATAAGGATTTTAAAGAACTCCCGGACCACATAGTAGTTGAGCTGGAATTCATGTACTATCTTTTATTCAAAAAGGTCCAGGCATATTGTAATAAACATGATGAAGAAGCAAGATCTTTTCATAAAAAACAGCTTGCCTTTTTTAATAGTAACCTCTCCCGGCGGGTACCCGAGTTTTGTTCCAGAATACGGGAAAATACGGATATGGATCACTTTTTTTATTTAGCCGATGCGCTTGATTTATTTATTGACAAAGAGAGAGAAATGATCGCACCAGCGGCTTAAAAAAGCAACTTCACTAAATGCGGGGTTATGGAATAGAGGATGATAAATGTAACCAATGCCAGGTGTTCATGTGTACGATTTAAAGACAGTACATGTACCTGGTGTGTTGAAATCTGCCCGCATAAGATACTTAAAGTTTCCAATAACGGTTTGTGCTTTGATGAGAGTACATGTACATACTGTATGCTATGCGTTTCTGTTTGTCCTACCGGAGCTCTGGAAGAAAAGTATTTTAATCTGACCAACACCATTGCACAGATAACAGATATTCCTCTACCCGTGATCAGATGCCGAAGGAATATCGAGCTAAAAGGACGTGTGAGGACATCCTGTTTTGGGTTTTTCTCAGCAGAATACCTGATAATACTTCATTTCTCTCAACAAAAACCTGTACAGTTCAATATGACCGAATGTGGTAGCTGTAGCAACAGGGAGATCATTCAGATTTTTCTAAACTGTTCGAAATATTTGCCGAGGAAAAGGGAAAGGCTCAATCTTCTAATCGAGATGCTTCCGAAAGAGAAACAAAGATTGTTAATTGATACTTTCTGGTTTTTCATTTACTTTACAGAAGTTTGTAATGGTTGTACAGCCTGTGTCGGATTATGTCCTACAGGAGCTATTTCTCCTTCTCAATTGGGCAAAAGGAAACCATTCCGGAGCAAGCTGTGTACAGGCTGTATGCTTTGCACCGAATTCTGTTCTCAAGAGCGAATAAAAGTCGAAGAATATGCAGATAATACTCTTACCCATCCTGCAATTTGATCTGTTGCAAGTTTCAAAATATTATAATTATAATCCGGATACATGGATGACGGGTATGCTCGGCTCCGGCTTTATCCGCTGCCTTTTTCCCCATTTTAAAACAACCCCTTGGGAAAACACTCTAGAAAAACAACCCTAACTAGTTACGAAATCTTTTCCATTGTGTTATATTATACTTAATAATCGGGGGATTAGCTCAATTGGCAGAGCGATAGGTTCGCAATCTATAGGTCAGGGGTTCAAATCCCCTATCCTCCAAATGGCAAAGACACCACCGGAAAAGTATGAGCCTGGTGAGCTTCAAAGAACCAGGGAGAGACTCGGTGATATATCTCCGGAAGAGGCAAGGAGAATTGCCAGTGCGTTGGGTGGAGAGGTGGGGATCGAGAAGACCGATCCCCGGATACAGGAAAAGTACAGCCGTCTTGAGGAACTGAGAAAAAAATCAGATTACACGAAATATACCCGAAAGAGGGAAGAGGCAAAACAGCCTGAATCAAAAAAATCCCTTACACCGGAAGCCAAGGGGAAATCCCGGAGCAAAATAACCCCCACTCCTTCGGCTGAAATTACAGCTGAAAGAAAAAAAACGAGCTTCTGGGACAGAATCCGCATGGATTTCCTCGCAGCTAAACCGGAACATCAGCTTAAGCGCAAAAGGGATGCCTTTGCATCGATCCTATCCTTCGCTTTTTCCGTGCCCGATAAAGTAAATCCTTTTTTTATTAAAAATGGAGATAATATTTTCTTCAAGCATATAGAGAATCTTGTATTTTCTATAAGAGGCCTGATAAATATCAACAATAAAGCCACCGTCCACAGATTGAAACCGGGTCTTTACCAGAAAATACTCGATGTTATCAGGGACTGGGATATAGAAGCACTACACCTTGAACTCTCCAGTCTTCAATCAAGTCCCAGTAGAATATCCTTCACTTCCCTCTCGGGACTATCAGGTGGGATATATCGTCCAATAGTACGACTTATGGATCTCGACCCCCATTTGCACATCGGAAAAGCCATTAAAACAATAGCTGAGCTCGACATTCTCTCCGTACCTAAAAACAGCCCAATACAGCAAAAGATAAGAACTTTTTTTGTTACTGCAAGAGAAGAGATAATACCGGTGTTTGTTGAAATCAAGTTCCGTTGTTATCCACTGTTGTTGAAACTTATCTCTAATAAATTTTTCCCCTACCAGCAGTTTTTCTACGATATGCGCTGGGAAATCCTCGATTTTTTAAAGCTTAAACCTGAAGATGTAATTACCCCCGCCCCTTCTTCAGATACCACTTCAGATAAAGAAAAGGTAAAGTCAGAAGAGGGATCTTCAGCAGAAACCGGTGCCGCAAAAACTACAGAAGAAGAGGCAGAGAGCGAAGCCGCTGTGTCCGCTCCTCCTGAAGGGGCCGACGAGATACAAAAGGGGCTTGCCATACTGGAAAAACTCTTTCCCGGTGCAGGATGGAATAAACTGGATGAGTTTCCCGATCTTTTCTCCTATTTTCACCCTCTATTCGACTTCCCCAGGGGTATAGAATTGATCCCGCCGGCCGATCCGCTCCACCAGGTGGTGATTTTAGTTTTCGTTTTGCAGGAGTTTTTCTACGGATTCCGCTCTTTGAGGTTTGGTACCATGGAAAACGAGAAGGGTGATAGAATCCAGATTCAAACGACAGCGGAAAGAATAATTGGAAGCTGGCACTATTTTCACGACGAGATACTGACCAAGCATTATACCTCACTGCTTAATGAATACTGCAGACAGATAGAGAGAAATACCCAGTTTAAAAATACGGATTACGGCAGGAAGATCGCATCGGATCTGATGTGGATAAAGAGATTGTACTATCTAAACCTTTTAAAGTTTTATGCAGTAAAAGGTTCGAGGCCCGCTCTTGGACCCCATCTTCCAAAACTCTTTGAAAGCACGGCAGAGCTGAAAGAACTGTTGCAGAGAATAGTCCAGGAGCTGGATGAAGCCGTTACCATCGGTAGAAAAATCGAGAGTATCGAGAATCCACGGGATCTGGTTAACTTTGAAATAGAGAATCCGGTATCCTCCCGGCTTACCTCTGTATTTTCCTCTTCCGGTCGAACCTTTACAAACTCGGACCTCATTCGCTATACATACGCTGTATTATGTGTTCTTGATTATCTTATAGGTAACCCCGGTAGTCATACTTACTCGGTCAATGCAGAAGATCCGGTTAGACTTTTCAGGAGCGTAGGCGGAAGAGGAGAAATCCCCCTCTATTCGGTAGAATTGAAAGATCCCATAGCAGTTATCCGAAAGCGGGAGGCAAAGAAAGATAAGGTAACAGGTTTTTTCACGGTTGGTGCTCTCAAATACTACATACAATCGGCAATCAGGCAATACAGAAAAAACCGCTCTCCCTTTTTCCTCCTATGCATTAAGATTAAAGGATTTTCGCTCTACCAGGAAAAAGCAGGAAAAGAGGCAGGCACAGGATTGATAAGAAAGATTGCCCTTACCATCTTGCAAAGGATTTATGATCCCATGGATATACCATTTCGACTCGAAGAGAGCATCTTTGTGGTTTTGCTCCATCGACAAAACCGAAGTGAATTGATCGAATTGGCCGGATTACTTGCCGATGATCTGAGCTTGATCGGAGTTAAAGATGGTCCATCCAATGAATCTATCAGTTTCCTCTTCTCAGCCTTTGAATACCGTAATAATATGGCATTCGAAGACATAATGAAAGAAATCGCCCAATATATAAAAGAAGCTGCAAAACACCCTCCATTCACACTTATTCTTTTCGATCCTGAAGGGGAGGATCTTTTTCCTGTTCCTCTGTCTTCTCAATCTCCTTGAGAAAGGCAAGTGGATAGGCAATGAAGAGGAGTATCCCCATCCCCATAAGACCGAACCCTACCCCAAAATTATCTGCGAGAAATCCCATTATCGGTGCGAGAACAGCCATAAAGATGGTCTTTATCTGTGTTTCAACGGAGAAACCTGTAGCCATCACCCGATTGGAGAAGAGATCGCTGAAGTATCCCACATTCATCGGCCTCTTCAGATTCTCAAGCATGTAAAAAATCACAAAAAGCACAATCGAAGGGATATACCATTGCAGGATTAGAAAAATCCCCGAGAGAAGGGTCAATATCACACCGATTAGATAAGTTACATTAAGTGCCCTGCTCAACAGGGAGAGGCGAGTGCTTATCTTACCGGAACTTCTCGCTGACAATGAAGTAAGGAAAAAAAGTAAAAAATAAACCACTCCGATTACAAGGGATGTACGTTTTTGCGGTTCCTCAAGAGCGACAAAAATCGGCAGTAACACAGCGTATTGTTTTAACACAGGCTGAAGGTAATCTTTAACCGCTCGAAAAACTGCATCAAAAAAGGAGCCGTTGATAAAAGCCCTGAAGATGTATTTGTTACGGAATACTCCCTTAAATTCCCCCAGGGTTCCCGATATTCTTTTTAAAGAACGCTTAAATACACTTTCCACTTTTTCTGAAATCTCTTTTTCTCCGTCAAGCACCGAAGGGTAGGTTAGTATTAAAACCATGTTCAACAGATAGGGGATAACAGAAGCAATAAAGATAACCCTGTAGGTGCCGGTATAAAAGACAAGCAAAGCGGCAATCAATGCAGATATGGCCGAACCTGCCTGTGACCATCCTCTAGTATGTCCATAATAGTCAACCTTATACTTCAGAAATCCCTTAATCTTTAAATATTCCAGTATCATAGCCTTGTGTGTTCCGCTGCGAAAGGCTTCCCCTGTGGCAAATAAAATCATAGCGGCCATAAACATGCTGAAAGACGGCAAAAAGTAAAAAATCAAAAATGATAAGATGTACGCCGAAAAGGAGAAGATCATTGCCTTTTTCCTCCCATAGGCATCGGCGATAACACCCGTGGGCACCTCCAGAATATTGTTTGCTATTTCCCGTACGGAAAAAAGCACTCCGATCTCAAGGAAGGAAAGCCCTGCCTCGCGGAAGAAAAGTATTATAAAGGGGTCGAAGAACTTTAAATTTTTTAACGCACCGTAGAGACTGAACTTTGCGTATTGTAGATCCCGTAAAAAACTCTCTTTTTTTAGCATTTATTTTGACTGGCTCTTTACTTTAAGATATTATTCGTAAATTTCGAATCGGGTCAATCCGGCCAATGGACTTGCTCAAAGGATATCCAGGGCATACTGCGATAATCGTAGCCCGGCTTGACTTCGAGAAAAAATTTATTATCTTTAATCAAATGGCAGGTTTCTGGTTTCCTTACTGGTGGCTTCTCATTCCAGCCATTATTCTGGGCATGATAGCACAGTCCCGGGTAAGAAGCACCTACAATAAATATCGTAAATACCGCACTCGAAAAAATATAAGCGGTGCCGAAATGGCACGAATGATTCTGGATAACAACAATCTCTACGATATCCCCATAGAGGAGATTCCCGGTCAGCTTACAGATCATTACGACCCCCGATCTCGTATACTGAGGCTCTCAACAAATGTCTATCGCGGTACAGATATTGCCGCATTGGGGATTGCAGCCCATGAAGCAGGACATGCTATTCAACATGCCCGTTCATACTTTCCTCTGGCGGTGAGAAACTCCGTTTATCCTGTGGCATCTTTTGGCTCGAATCTCGGCCCCATACTGGTAATAGCCGGTCTTTTCTTCGGGTTTTTCCAGCCTCTTATAACTCTGGGTATCATCCTGTTTGCATTTGCCGTTGTCTTCTCTTTAATAACACTTCCCATCGAGTTTAACGCTTCAAATCAAGCTGTTAAGATTCTTCAAAAAAGCGGGGCTGTAAATCAAGCAGAGCTGGAAGGTGCAAAGAGCGTTCTCTCTGCAGCGGCCCTAACATACGTAGCCTCCGCACTGGCCTCTGTACTAACTCTGGCGAGATTGATACTCTTAAGCAGATCTGATTAAATAAGATAGTCTACATAACCCTAGGGACAACCAAAACAATGAAAATTAACGCACCGAACAGGGCGAATTAAATTTTCGGAAGAGAAAACCGTGAAAAGTTTAAATCAGCGGACGATGCCCTTGATTTCGCCATCAAAAGAGAAGAGGAGTCTTACGGCTTTTATACTGATATCGCATCAAGGGCAAAGAGCCCCGGCATGCAAAAGGTCTTTAAACAGTTCGCCCGGGAAGAGGAAGCCCATAAAAGAAAGCTTCTTAATGTCAAGGAAGGAAAGAAATTAAAAGAAGCAGAGAAGAAAATTACAGATTTAAAAATAAGCGATTATCTTGTAGAAAGACAACCTTCACCCGATATGGACTATCAGGATGCCCTTATTCTTGCCATGCAAAAGGAGAAAGCTTCCTGCAGGCTATACAACGTACTGGCCGAATCAGCCACAAATAAGGATCTGCAGAATATTTTTCTATCTCTTGCACAGGAAGCGGCAAAGCACAAATTGAGATTCGAGATAGAATACGACCAGGAAATCCTTAAGAAAAACTAGAATCCTATCAGCTCAAACAGGGTTTCGCGGACAGATCTGTAAATACTGTTCTCTTTTCCCTTAAGCTCGGAACTAAGTTCATCTCCAAAGCGGTCTATTCGGGGTACCTCTATTCCTATAAGTTTAATTTCTGTAGGCAGAGCACATGCCAGTTCCTCTCGCAGCCTGATGGCTTCGGGCAGATTCATTCCGTGCAGATAAATCTGTGAGGAATGCTGTAAGAGCTCTTCTTTTGAGAAGAGCACCACTGAGCCGGGTTCCATCAGCCCGGTAGCAACGGAGTCGATTATTATTACTTTGCTGTAGCCACTTATCTCATTAACAAATGCAAGGGGAGAACCTGTAAACTCGCGTATTTCCGGATATTCGATAGATTCTTTGCCGGATAATTCCTTTTCAAGCTGTTTCCCTATCAAAATACCTATCCTGTCATTGACAACGATAGGGTTACCCATATAGAGAATTAAAGTTTTTGATTCAATATTCATCTGTGTGAAAAAGCCGCCCCGGAGAATATCAACGTTTTATTCTTCTGATCTCCGCGCCGTTCTCGTTGCGGATAACAATTTCCATGGGCATCCTGCCTATGGCAGCATGTGTTGCACAGGAGAAGCAGGGATCGTAAGAGCGAAAGCCCATTTCCACCATGTTAAGAATACCGTTACTCACCTCTCCCTTTTTTATAAGATTTCTGGCAACATTCCGGATATCAATATTCATGGCTCCGTAGTTCTGGGCGCTTGCCACAATGAGATTTAAATCGGTTATAAGACCGTTATCATCGGCCTTATAATGGTGGAAGAGAGTCCCCCGTGGTGCTTCTATTACTCCTACCCCCTCACCTTTGATACCTCGACTCAAGGTTCTGTACTCTTTGCTTAAGATATCTTCGTCATCGGCTAGTTCCTGCAGTCGTTCCGCCGCATAGAGAGACTCGATTGCTCTGGCCCAGTGAAAGGAGAGGGAGTTCTGCACCGGTTTTTTCCCCAGAGTCTCGTAAAATCTCTGGTAGGCCTTCTGCGCTTTCGGTGTAGCCATTCCCTCTGCCACATTCATTCTTGACAGGGGAGCCACCCGATAAAGCCCACTCTCCTTTCCGTCCGTAAGACCATTCCACCCGACTTTTTTTAGGTAGGGAAACTTCAAGTAAGACCAGGGCACAGGATGCTCTCCCACATAATCGAGATACTCATCCCAGTCAAACTTCGCAACTTCCTCTCCATCGGGATCAATTACCCTCAGCTTACCACCATAAAAGGTATGCCTGCCATTCTCATCCACCATCCCCATGTGATAGGAATTGTGATAGTAGAGATCCTTATTTAGAATAATCTCCATATAATCCTTGTTGGAGAGGATGATATCATCGACTACCTTCAATGTGAATTCACAAAAATCCACAAGTTTGCCGGCCAGCTCACGGATCCTGTCCCTCTCTTCGACTTTTAAAGGTCTGGAAATACCTCCCGGAATACTGAATACGGGGTGAGTCGATTTCCCCCCTATTATGTTCTCTATTTCTACTGCATATCCCCGGTGTACGATTACCTTCTTTCCGGTCTCAAGACCTACCGCCTCGATAACACCCAGGATGTTTCTTTTTGCCGGATCTGCAGCAGGTCCTAAGATAAAATCGGGGGCAGGACCCAGTGCATATATATGTTCCAGATGACTTTCGAGCATGTGTGCGCAGTATCCGAGTTCCCTGATCTTATGTGCTGCAGGCGGGGGAGGTGCATCGAAGAGTTTGTCCAGCACAAGGGAGGAGGCAATATGATGGGGCCAGGGACATACACCGCAGAGGCGGTTTACAATTCTGGGCATCTCTTCTGCGGCTCTTCCCTTGCAGAACTCTTCAAACCCTCTAAGCTCCACTACCTGAAAATAGGTCTCTTCAACGTTTCCCTCGTTGTCGAGAAATATATCGATCTTTGCATGTCCTTCCAGTCTTGTAACCGGTTCTATGTGTATTACTCTTTTGTCTGTTTTGTGTGTCTTATCCCATATTTCAGGCATTCTTCCGTCTCCTTCCTTGCTACTCTACTCTTTCCTTTACCACCCGGCCGAGTTGCGATTTGGGAAGAGAAAACCTGTAAAAAAGTCCCAGTGGATCGGGAATCTGCATCATAAGTTTCTCTATATCCTCTTCGCTCAACTCTGTCTCTCTGTCGGTCATTCCGTACACCGAGGCAAGGGCACTCAGCATGGATGCCCCCTGTTCTGTAACAGATGCCGTCGGTCCCATGCACCCCCGGCAGGGCATATTCGCAGCGGTACAAACCGCCCCGCATCCCGCCCTTGTAGCAGGTCCTAGGCATATAATCCCCTGTTCGAGAAAACATTTCTCCTCGTCAAACGCTATCTCTTGAATCCTGTACAGCCTGTCCACCTTGATCTCTCCGCTTCGTTTCCTCTCGCACTCATCGCACAGCGTCTTCTCCGATGCAATGATGGATCCTTTGGGTGGCAGGGGTTTTCCCTCTTCCACAAACTCTTTCACTACTGTGAGAATTTTATTATTGATATCACTGGTCGGAGGACAGGCGGGAACGTAATAGTCCACATCGACAATATCATCCAGGGCATATACCTCGTCGTAGAACCGGGGCAGGGTGAGCTCATGGCCTTCTTTATCTAAAGATTTCTCCTCGGGTAAGGTGCCATCGGGATTTACCGTGGAAAAGGTTTCTTTATAAACCTTCTTAAATATTGCAATTTTATCTGTTACGTTGGCCAATCCCGGAATACCCCCCATGTGCGCACAGGCGCCATAAGCAATGAGAATCTGACACTTATCCCTCATTATATGGGCAAACTCTTCGTTGTCCGAGTTTCTGACTGCACCGTGGTAAAATCCTATGGTTATGGATTTATCGGGCATTTTTTTGAGATCGTCATATTTTACATCGAGAAGCGTAGGTGAGAAAACCAAATCGGCTACGGAGAGCAGGGTGAAGAGCTCTTCGTTGAAGTTGACAATGGCAATATCACAGCCTACGCATGAAGCACCCCTTTTAAGTGCAATCTTTATCTTCTCTGCCATATCTTTTCCCTCGTATTTTTGTTGTATATCTTCATACTGCCTTTCGTTCTCTCCTTTCCAATTTCCCGTATGGACTGGGACCCAATTCCTTTATTCTCTCTACGAAATTGTTAACTACCCGGGCAAACTTCTCCCCCTCTGCAGCCGATACCCATTCCAGTTGAAACCTATCCTTGTTCAGTCCGAACTGGGTAAGAAGCATCCTGACCAGTGCCATTCTTCTGCGGGTTCGATAGTTTCCGCCGATATAGTGGCAGTCACCGGGATGACAGCCAAGCACCATCACCCCATCCGCCCCTTTTCTAAAGGCATGCAGAATCCACTCCGGATCGACTCTGGCCGAACACAGCGTTCTTATAACCCGGAAATGGGGACTTATCTGGAAACGGCTTACTCCTGCAAGATCGGCGCCTGCATAAGCACACCAGTTACAGCAGAATACGAGTATTCTGGGTTTAAACTCCTCACTCATTTCTCTCTCCTCTTAACCGAGTAGTGCGTCGATTTCCGCCAAAATCTGATCGCTTTTAAAACCCTTCTGCTCCATTGCCCCACTCGGACAGGCGGCCACACAGCAACCGCATCCCTTACAGATTGCCTCGTTTAATTTCACCACCTTTCCGCCTTCCTGTCTCTCCACCACTTCCAGGGCTTTATACTCACAAACCCCCACACATATTCCGCATCCGTCACAGAGATCCTCGTTTACAGCAGCAATGGTCGGTTCTGCCTCGTATTTGCTCTTGCTTAAGATGGTGGCCGCTCTGGCAGCCGCTGCTTTGCCCTGGGTAATGCTTTCCGATAGGGTCTTTGGATTATGCGCCATTCCTGCCAGAAAAACTCCTTCGGTGGCGAAATCAACGGGCCTTAACTTTACATGTGCTTCCAGAAAAAAGCCGTTTTCTCCCAGGGGAACCTTGAACTGCTGGGAAATAAGCTCGTTTTCCGCTCCGGGATCGATTCTCGAAGCAAGTACCAAAATCTGGGGAAATATTTCTACCTTATCTCCTGTAAGAGTGTCTGTTACAGTTATCTGCAATTCATGGTTCTTCTTCTCCACAAGGGGCTTTTCATCTTCGTTGTAACGGATGAATACGACTCCCGACTCCCTTGCTTCCCTGTAATAACGCTCGGAAAAACCGTAAGTTCGCATATCACGGTAAAGAACGTACACCTCCGAAGAAGGTCTCTGCTTCTTTAAATAAAGGGCATTCTTTACAGTCTCCATACAGCAGACCCTGCTGCAGTACAGGTGCCCTTTCTCTCTGGAACCCACACATTGAATAAAAGCCACCCGTTCGGGCAAATTATCGGAAGGAGTTTGTTCCAGGAATGTTTCGAACTCAAGCCCCGTTTTAATCCTTGCATCTTCTCCGTAGAGATATTCCCGGGGGACTGATTCCCTGGCTCCGGTAGCTATTACCACCGCTCCGTGCTCTATAGTAATAGGCCCCTTACTGTTGCCGCTTAAGGTTGTTTTAAAGTTTCCTACAAATCCTTCTACTGTTTGTACCTGAGTTCCCACGTGCACTATGATCCCCCGATGATTGGTCACGCTGCTTATCATACGCTTGATAAGAGGCTGGGTCTCTCCTCCATCCACCGTACGAAGCAACTTTCTGAGATTTCCACCCAACTGAGCCTCTTTTTCCACCAGCTCCACCGAAAAGCCCTGATTGGCCAGAGAAAGTGCGGCCGACATTCCTGCAGGTCCTCCTCCTATAACCAGTGCTTTCTGGTTAACATCGAGGGGTATGCTGGGCAGAGGCTCGATGAGCCTTGCTTTTGCCACCGTCATTCTTAAGAGGTCTTTGGCTTTTTCTGTGGCCTCTCTGGGAAAGTTCATGTGTATCCAGGAACACTGGTCTCTTATGTTTGCCATCTCAAAGAGATGTCGGTTCAACCCTGCTTCTCGAATGGTCTCCTGGAATAGAGCTTCATGGGTTCTGGGGGTACAGGAGGCGACAACCACCCGGTTTAGATTATGCTCTTTAATAATCTCTTTTATATGTTCCTGGGTATCCTGGGAACATGTATAGAGATTATCTTCTGCATATACAACTCCCGGGAGGGTTTTAACATACTCGGTTACATCGGGCACATCAACAATCCCGCCTATGTTTATACCGCAATGACACACAAAAACTCCGATCCGCAGTTCCTGGCCGGCTACATCCTTTTCCGGCGGATATCTCTTCTCCTCAATTTCGGTCCACCTCGTCTCTGCAAGTACTTCGGAAGCCGCAGCAGCACCGGCACTGGCCTGCATGATTGTTTCTGGAATATCCTTCGGTTCCTGCGCAGGTCCGCAGATAAAGTAGCCGGGAACCTTGGTTTCAACCGGATTAAAAGGGTCGGAAGCAATAAATCCGTAGCAATTTAAGGGTATATGAAGAGCCTCTGAAAGCTTGAGGATGCTCTCCCCGCCCTCAAACCCCACAGAAAGCACCACCATGTCAAAATCTTCGAAGCAGGTCTTGCCTTTATCGTCTTCGTAACGTACCAGAAGTTTACCGGTAGTTTTATCCCATTCCACCCCGGAAACCCGCGCCTTTATAAACCTTACACCATACTCCTGCTTTGATCTTTCGAAATAGCGGTCAAAATCCTTTCCATGGGCGCGAATATCCATATAAAATATTGTGGGCTCTATCTGTTTCTCATGCTCCCTGGCAATTACTGCCTCTTTTATTGCATACATACAGCATACAGAGGAGCAGTGCTCGTTCCCGATTTTTAAATCCCTCGAACCTACACACTGGATAAAGGCAATCTTCTCAGGAGTTTTCCCGTTGGATAATCTCTTTATGTGGCCGGAAAATGGACCCGAAGCGGAGAGGATCCTCTCAAACTGGATGCTGGTTACCACATCCGGATATTTACCGAAACCCAGGTGATACATGGCAGATGGGTCATACTTTTCACATCCTGTAGCAAGCAAGACCGAACCTACCTTAAGCTCGATCGACTCCTCTTTCATGGAGTGATCAATGGCATCGGCTTCACAGTTGGAGACACATTGAAGACATTCCGAGCATACACCGCAATTGAGACACCTCATCGCCTCTTCTACAGCCTGCTTATCATCAAAACCGATTTCAACCTCATCAAAGCCCGATAGACGCTTCTTCATATCTGCTTTGGGTACCTGTAACCTCTGTTTTCTATCCCTGTACTCTTCCGGTGTAAGGGCTGTTTCTACATAGAGCTCATCCCGCCCCTCTCTGAGGTCTCTCCCTTCCAGATAGCGCTGTATGGACTCTGCCGCTGCATGGCCATGCGCTATGGCATGAACCACCAGCCCTCCGGCACCTGCAATATCACCGCCTGCAAAAACCCCATCCTCTCCTGTCTCCAGAGTGATCGGATCAACCCTGAATAAACCTCTATCAAGGTTCAATTTACCCGAAGCCCCCTCTGTAACAGTATCTTCGGCCTCCTGGCCGAGTGCAGTAATAACAGCATCCACGGCAAAACTTTCCGTCTCACCTTCCACAGGGACGGGTCTTCTTCTGCCCGTACTGTCGGGGAATCCCAATCTCATCCTGTTACAGATGAGTTCGCTTGCCTTTCCCTTTTTGCCTGTTATCTCTTTCGGCGAAAGGAGGAACTTTAACCCCGCACCCTCTGCCTCCGCTTCGACTATCTCTTCTTCCAGGGCAGGCATCTCTTCTCTTCTCCGCCTGTAAACTATAAATGCTTCTCTTGCACCAAGACGCAGCATGGTACGAACAGAATCGATTGCGGTATTGCCTCCTCCTATCACTGCAACCCGTTTGCCTGTAAATGTATTTCTATGTTTTCCCTCTGTTATATCTCTCAACAGCTCTACTGCCGGGTAAACGCCTTCCAGTTCTTCTCCTTTAATGCCGAGTCTTCTGCTTTTCTGAGTTCCTGCTGCAATAAAGACGGCCTTAAAGCCCTGGCTCTTTAGCTTTTCTGTGGTAAGATTCTTTCCAAATGGGCTATTGTACTTAATCTCGACGCCGGTTTTCCGGATTATTTCTACCTCATAATCGATTACATCTTCCGGGAGCCGGTAACGGGGAATGCCGTATCTGAGCATCCCTCCTGCTTTTTTTCGTGCCTCGAAAATAACGGGTCTGAATCCCTCTTTAGCAAGATCGTAGGCGGCCGTAAGACCGGCCGGTCCCGATCCGATAATGGCTACTTTTTCTCTGTTTTGAGTTACCTTTGTACTTTCTACATCAGGTTCTATACCCTGCTGTTTTTGCCTCATCTCCCAGTCCGAGGCAAACCTTTTTAGTGCACGAATCTGGATAGCCTGATCGAGATTGGCCCTGTTACACTCATCTTCACAAAGGCCACATACTCTGCCGCAAATCGCAGGAAGGGGAATTCTCTCTCGTATGAGTTTTACCGCTTCGTCAAACTTTCTCTCCCGGATGAGAGCAACATACCCATGGGCATTACATCCCGCCGGACAGGCTGCAGAGCAGGGAGATTTTCCCTTTTTTTCTATTGCAAAAACGTTGGGTGCCGCCTGAGGAAAAGGACGGTAGATGGCTTTCCGGGTAGAGAGTCTCTCATTGAACTCATCGGGCATTTCAACGGGACAGTACTTCTCACATTCACCACATCCCGTGCATTTATCTTCGTCGATATACCTGGGATATTTACGGATACGGACTGTAAAATCACCGGGATTACCGCTTATCTCCTCCACCTCGGAAAGGGTTAGAAGGTTTATGTTTAAGTGCCTGGCACAATCTACGAGTTTAGGAGACATGATACACATGGCACAATCGTTGGTGGGGAAGGTCTTATCCAGTTGAGCCATTATCCCGCCTATGGTGGGAGACTTTTCTACAAGATGTACTCGAAAACCAGCCTCAGCAAGATCGAGGGACGCCTGTATTCCTGCAATTCCTCCACCGACAACAAGAACCGATCCGCTTCCATTCCGCTTCATAATTAACCCAACTCCTCAATACCATTAGTCAGTTCTTCCTGAAGTTTTTTTTCCTGAACCGAGGGATCCTCGCCTTTAACCTTAAGCCACATATATTTTGCCAGCCCATGTCTCAATCTCTGCCCCAGTTCATCAACTTTTTCAATTTTTTCAAGCATCTCGCCTGGTGCATATCCCTGTTCTACCGCCATTTCCCTGAGCACAGCCATCACATCGGTAAATCTCACATCCTGAGGACATCTGGCGTAGCATGTGTAGCACTGTGTACAGTACCAGAGGAGCTCGGAAGACAGCAGCTCTTTTTTCATTCCGAGCAGTATATTTCTTATAAACAAACGCGGATTAAACCTCTCATCAATCTCCGACACAGGGCACGATGCCGTGCAGGTCCCGCATGAGAAACAACGCTTTAAGAATGTCGCTCCCGGTCTGGACGCCACTTCATATTTAAAATCCTCATCTAATCCGGATAGGAGTATATCTTTCACCATCTTCCTCCGCTATTTCTTTATTTATCCTTTACAACTGTCGGATACCTTTACCCCCGACAGATAAGTTTTCAGACGCCGTTCGGCCTGGGTAGAAGGTCTGCCGATTCTACAATCCCCCTTACTGCGTTCTCCCATTCGATCGCCATTATATGTACTCCCGCCACACCCTTCATTTTTCTGAACCTTTTTATCTGTTCAACACAAAAATTGATACCCTCTTCTCTGGCATTCTCCGCATCTTCAAACCTTTTAATTACGGAATCGGGAATCCTCACTCCTGCGACACTATCCCTCATGTATCTAAGCATACCCAGAGACCTGATCGGAGTTACTCCCGCCAGAATCTTTACCTTCTCGTGAAGTCCGCGGGAGACTACCTCTTCCATCCACTGCTCGAATCTCTCCATATCGTAAATACACTGGGTCTGAATAAAATCGACCCCCGCATTTACCTTCTTCTCCAGTCTGTTTACCCTCCATTCCAGGGGATCTGCAAATGGGTTGGCCGCCGCACCGATCAGAAAACGTGGTTCCCTTATCTCGGCTTTTTTGGAGTTTCTTATCTCTTCTCCGCACTGGAAGATTTTCTCATCCCGCATATCCTTTACCATTTTGATAAGCTGGATACTGTCAATATCGTAGACCTGTTTTGCCTGTGGATGATTGCCGAAGCTCTGATGATCTCCTGTGAGGCAGAGCACGTTTTTAAGACCATTGAGGCATGCACCGAGCAGATCCGCCTGAATTGCAAGACGATTTCTGTCCCGGCAGGTAACCTGGAATATGGGCTCAAGCCCCTTTTCCGCTACATAAATCCCCGTGCTTATGGAAGATACCCTCACGATGGCCGTCTGGTTGTCTGTAATGTTCACTGCATCAACGGCATCCCTCAATGCTTCTACCTTGCTGTCTATAACCTCTCTATCGACACTTTTAGGGGGGCCGAGTTCTGCAGTAACCACAAACTCACCCCTATCCAGGAGCTTCTCCAGCCTGCTTCCTGCTTTACTATTCTTCACGGTTGTATATCCTCTCTTAAGAGCTTTCTCGGTCCACCATCATGTGCCCTGGACCAGTCCCTGGGAGGTTGATTCGTCATCATGTTCTGAAGCATGTTTAACTTTTTAAGCCGTTCGTAAATAAGATACCAGCCACATTCTGTATTCAGCGGATCAATCTCGCACATTCCGTTCTCCGAACCCCCGCAGGGACCGTTCATAAGGCCCTTTGAGCATCTCGTTTTCGGACATATCCCACCTGTAATATCGAGCATACAATCACCGCACCCCAGACACCTTTCGAGCCAGTATCCCGCTCCCTCATTACTGCCTATGAAATGGGTGTTTAGCCCGGGTATTACGAGCTTACCTTCGAAATAATCGGAAAGCATCTGAACTCCGGCTCCACATGCGAGAGAGAGAATCGCATCGCTCTCCTTTACGACCGCCTCTATCTCTTTGAAAAACTCGCGGTCGCACTGTCGCTCGATGGAAAAACCGGTTACCTCTCCTATTTTTTTATCCGCCATGCGAATGGCGGAACACATCACCTTTACCTCTTTCTCGCCGCCTGCCAGACAAACGGTTACACAGGTGTCGCAACCAAGCACGAGAAGTTTTTCCACTTCCGGAAGTTTTTTGAGTATCTCTCCTATGGGTTTCTGCTCCGCAACTATCATGACACTCCTACCTTCCCGGCAAAATCGTTAATAGCACTGTAGAGTCTCTTCCCTTCGTCCGGGCCGAAAGTCTGCATCTCAATATGTTTTCCTTCGATGCCCGCATCGCTTAAGAGCTTCTTTATTCTCTTAATCCGCCTCAAGGCCCTCTTATTTCCGTCGAGGTATTTGCAGTTCTCCTCTCTGCAACCTGCTACAAATATCCCCCGAACTCCGTTTTGAAGGGTCTCCATAAGCATAACGTCGTTTATTCTTCCGGTACAGGGTAGCTCGAAAGTGCAAACCCCGGAAGGCAGGCGGAATCCTTCACTGCTCATTTTCTGCAGTGCCTTTCTGCCTCCCTCCGAACAGTATATTATCAACAAAGACTCTTCCATAAGTAAAACTCCTTTATCCCAGAGCCCTTATTCCCTGGTAAAGCGATTCTCCGGTCAGGTTCCTTAACTGAATCGCCTCGGCAGGGCACTCCGCTGCACAGCTCCCACAGCCCTGACAGACTGTGCGTAAAACCTTGGCTACCCGGCTTTCGCTGTCTGTAGTCATGGCTTTAAAGGGGCATACTCTGACACAGGTCAGACAGTAAACGCACTTATCTTCGTCCACAACGGGAATATGCTCATTAACCGCTATACCTGCGGTTGAGAGTCTAGCTCTGACTGAGAAGAGAAGAGAAGCTATGCTATTGTCACCGGTGGGGTAAGCAACAAAAACTCCCGGCCGGTTTGTTTCGTTTGGAAGCCTCCACAGTGAATCGGGCTGGGGGTACCTGTCACTTATTGTAAGCAGTTCCAATGCCTCGGCAAAATTCTTTGACCGGGGAGAAAGTATAGACCTTCCGGGGATAACCAGAATATCGGGTTCCTTAATTAAGAACTTATCTCCTGTGTAGAGATCGGTACCTTCGATCTCAAAATCTCCATAGTTGTTTTTGAGAGTTAGATCTTCTAAGTATTTGAAAAAGATAATTCCCTGCTCACGGCATTCATCGTATAGCTCCTGTGCTCCGGAAACACTGACCTTTGCATTTTTCATAAGGATCCTTACTTCCGATGCAAACCTTCTCTTTATATATTTTCCGGCCAGGAGCACATCCTTAAAAACCTCTGGTGATGTATCCGCAGCATAATCGAGGAGAAAAACCACCTCTCCCTTTAACGGTTCTCCGCAAACAATTTTTCCATAGAGATCGGTAAGGTTTAAGGCACCGGTTTCACGGCTCTGTTCCTCCTCTCTTTCGGGAGCGATAACCACCGTACCGAACTTTCTCTTCTCTCCGCTTTTAAAAGTAAAAACAAAACCATCTTCCACGGTTTCAAAGCTTAAAAATGCATCGGAAGGTAAGAACCGGACATTCTTAAATCCGGCAACTCTATTTCTCTCGCTTTTTCTCCTCTCATCGGCGGAAACAACCGAAGAAAGCCCCCTCTGATCGGGTCTGCCAAAGTGTTGTGAGAAAAGTCCGGGAGAAAGGAACTGTTCCCCTGTCTCAAGCACCTCTACAGAAATATCTTCTTCCGCAAGTGCCCTTGCGGTGCGCAGAGCGGTAATGCCATCACCGTAGACAAGTATCCCCTCTGCCGGCTTGATTCTCTCCTCTTCATAGGGCTCTGCGTGGTAGAGCAGCGTACCCATCGATAATATCTTACAGACCAGAAGTTCTTCGAGATTTACCTTATCCGGGTAGAGATCGTAGAGATCTGCCTTTACATCAAAGCTCCTAAACTCACCATTTTTAAGCCCTAATCTCTCCTTTATTTTGCTGTAGATGCCCCTTTCTTCCAGAAGAGAACAACCTCCAAACAGGATCTTTCTGCCTTTGTAAGCATCCAGAAACTCCACTCCCGAATCACAGGCCTTATTAACCAGAAGAAAATCCTCGATCACTTCGCTTTTCTTAAGATTCGTCTTAAGCTCGTCGTACTTTATTTTGCTTCCGTTCCTGCAACCATGATCGCAAAGTACTGCTACAATTTTCTTATCGTTCATTTTACCTGCACTCTCTCTTCCAGATAAGATAGAACTTCTCCGGTTACGCCGGTAGCATCCTCAATACAATCCTCTATTCTCATGGGTTGCTTACAAGCTCCGGTAACGAATACTCCTCCCATTCCGTTCATTGCATATAAGAAGCCGCTTTTATCGAGTGAAAGTCCTGTCATTTTTGCCAGCGCTTCGTTTTTATCTCCAGGGGCAATCCCGTTTGAAAGCACAACAAGGTCGTAAGCCTCTTCTTTATCTTTTTGCTCGGTAATGGATTCGTATCTAACAACGGGCCTATCAGCTCTGTCAACAGAAAAGGTAATGGGGTTGCTGTTGATAAAATTGACTTTCCTCGAAACATCGCCGAAAAATGACTCAAAATCCTTACCGAAGTGCTGAATGTCCATGTAGTAAAAATCGATTTCGGTATGGGGAAACTCATCTTTAAGTCTTCCTGCCATTTGCAAGGCATAAGCACAACAGACACGGGAACAGTATTCTCCTCCTTCTGTTACGTTGCGGGAACCTACACACTGGAGAAAGGCTATCCTTTTACAATCCGATTTTTTTACGACTCCCGGCAAGTAATTCTCGGTGTAAAAAAGTTCTTCCAGATCGCTTCCCGTTATTATGCGGGGACTCTCTCCGTAACTCCATTTCCGATTCACAGAAGGATCGAAGGGCTTGAATCCGCTTGCTATGACAAGACAGTCTGCATGGATGCTTTCCCTCATGCTCTCCCTTTTCAGGGCGATGGCTCCCTCAGGACATACATCGACACATTTCCCGCAGTCGTTACACCCGGAATCGACATAGTATTTCCATCCGGGAGCAATTTTTACGGCGTTTTCAGGGCAGGCCTCGATGCATTTCCCACACTCTGTACAGAGACGCCAGTCTATAATATTGGGGTGAGTCTCGATCTCAAGCAATATCCCTTCTCCATTACTACGAGAAAATCCAGTAAGCTCGGAGGAGAATTGAGACTTTATGTTATGGGTTCTCCTGAAATTCATGACGGCTTCCCTGATAAGACATACCCCGCAGTGAACGCACGAATCCGAGGCTTTACATCCGTAAAAAAGAGCCCGTCCACCGGGGTAGGGGTTTCTCTCCACGAGTGTAACCTCTATCCCCGCGTTTACCAGGTTATTGGCAACTGTCAGACCACTTATTCCTGCTCCTATTATACAAACACTGTTACTGCTCAAGGCTTATACCTCTCATGTTTTCACAAATTAATATTAACAGTTTAGTGATTGGAAATATTGTATTCTTTAATTATTTTTTGTATTTATTTAATTTTTTTTCAAATTTCGAGGGAAATTTTTATGATTAGCTAGATAATAAGCAATTATATTTTGCTTTTCCTGACTATCTATGTAATTCTTTCCCTGAGCCCGATTGGGTCCAAGCGCCGCCCTCAGGTGGGAGATAAAACATAGTCTAACAGAGGCTCAATATAGAGATCGTTAACACTAACACGGGGTTCTCCCAGCTTTCTTCCTGCAAATCCTCCATGAGAGTCCGAACCTGCCGTAGCAATAAGACCATTTCTATTACAGATCCCCAGGAAATAGCGGGTTTGATCTTCCGCATGGTAGGGAGAGTAACATTCAAGCCCGTCTATCCCCAAATCCAGCATCTTCTCTACAAGGTTCTCGACTCTGTCCTGCTTGAGACTGTTCCCCGGATGAGCCCAAACAGCCTTCCCTCCTGCTCTGTGTATGGCCTCTACTGTACAGGTTGTACTTTCGAAAGAAGGATATTCCAATGCAAGTGGGCCTGTAAGAAGGCGTTCGAAAAAATCTTTAACGTTCCTGCAAAGCCCCTTGTCAATAACAAAATTTACCGCTTTCCAGCCGCCCCTTGATGGTTCATGCCGATAATCACTGTACTCCTCCCAGTCCAGGGGGAACCCTGCAGAGATAAGTTTCCTTATGGCATGATCGTTTACTCCTGCAAGCTTCTTTCTGTTTCTTTCCATCATTCTCAGAAGCACTGGATCTGTAAGGTCGATGCCGTAAGCCAGAACATGATGTATGCCTCCGTCCAGGGATGTGGTTATCTCAACTGCGCGTATAAAAAGCAAACCCTCTTTAAGAGCAATTCTTTCTGTTTCAGAAACCGCGGAAACGGTATCGTGATCTGCCACTGCGAAAAGCCCAATACCTGCTCGTTTTACCTTTTCTACGATCTGTTCAGGATACCAGCATCCGTCGGAAGCTTGCGAGTGAATGTGTAAATCTACCAGCATAAACTGCTCCTCTTAGATCCCCAATAATACCACAATGATTGTGCTTATTTAAGATAGATGCTCGTTTGGCAAACCCCTACACCGACCATTTAACAAAAAACTTCATAAAAAACCAAGAAAACAATGACATTTTGAAAAATATTTAGTATGTTAAAGGGTATGAATAAAAAGAAAAAAATATTATTGGTTTATCCGGAAACTCCGGTTACATACTGGAGTTACAAGTATGTTTTCAGGTTTACCAGAGAAAAGGCAACCACCCCTCCTCTGGGTCTTCTCACAGTAGCAGCAATGTTGCCGGAGGAGGAGTTTGAAGTAAAGCTCGTGGATATGAATATATCCAATCTCTCCGACAGGATGATAGAGTGGGCTGATATGGTGTTTCTCTCTGCTATGCTCGTTCAGAAAGACTCTTTTTCTGCAGTTGCAAAACGCTGTAAGCAACTGGGAACATCTGTAGTTGCAGGAGGCCCCTACGCCAGCTCCTTCTATACGGAGATAGAAAATGTTGATCACTTCGTGCTCGATGAGGCCGAAATAACTCTTCCGCTGTTTCTCGAAGATTATAAAAGAGGAAAGGTAAAACATATCTACAAAGCTGATGGGGAAAAGCCGGATATAAAAACCTCTCCTCTGCCCCGTTTCGACCTTCTTAACATGAAAAGATACAACAGTATGGCGATCCAATTCTCCAGGGGATGCCCCTACGACTGTGAGTTCTGTGATATAATCGAAATGTTCGGAAGAAGAATGCGTACCAAATCGGAAGAGCAGATAATCAGGGAGATGGAAGAGCTATATTCACTGGGATGGCGAGGCCCAATTTTCTTCGTGGATGATAACTTCATCGGTCACAGAAGAAGAACAAAGAAGCTCTTAAGAAGAGTCCTTAAGTGGCAGAGAGAAAAGAAGTATCCCTTCAGCTTATTCACAGAAGCCTCTGTAGACCTTGCCGACGATGAAGAGCTTCTGGAGCTTTTCAGACAGTGCGGGTTTACTATGGTCTTTGTGGGCATAGAAACGCCTTCCGAAGAATCTCTTCTGAATGCAGGAAAAAAGCAGAACCTGAAAAACGATCTATTGGAGAGTATATCAAAGATTCAGAGCAAGGGCATTGAGGTTACTGCAGGCTTTATAGTGGGCTTCGACAGCGATACTCCGGATATCTTCCAGCGGCAAATCGACTTTATTAAGGAATCATCCATACCGGTTGCAATGGTGGGGTTGCTGACAGCCCTGCCCAATACAAGACTATACAGACGCCTGCAACAAGAAGGTAGAATCCTTTCCGGCTCTACCGGAAACAATACCCACGAACTTACTCTTACTTTTAAACCAATTATGCCCATGCATGTAATAATTGACGGATACAAACATATAATTTCCCATATCTATTCTCCCAGAGTCTATTTCAACCGCTGCCTGACTCTCTTTAAAAAGATAAATTTCATTAAACGGGTAACCAGCATGAATATAGAAATAAATCAACTGGTTTCTTTATTAAAATCTCTCTTTATACAGACCTTTTCCTGGTATGGCCATCATTATCTTGCCTATGTTTTAAAAACTATATTTACCAGTATAAGAGCATTCCCCGATGCGATACGCCTTGCAGTGGTGGGACACCACTTTTTCAAAATTACAAGAGAAATTATTGCTGTGGACGATTTTAAAACAAGAACTTTTAAGCTCATAAGTGCATACAGTAAGAGAATGTCCGATGCTTACGAATCCATCAACCTGGGCAAAAATCTTGAACAACTTTATAAAATAAAAAATAACTTTATTAAGAGTATGCAAAAGAAATACTATAAGATAGACGAAGACTTCCGGCACCTGGTTGATGAACATCTTGAATCTTTACAAAGACATCTAAACAGAGGCTATTCCCGTTTACTAAACTTACACACAAAGCAGTATGGATAAGAGAAACTTCATCCGAACCCTGTTCAGAACACAGGGAGAGTTGATTACAAACAATAAGATAATTCCGTTCAACCTTATAAATGTATCCTTAAAGGGTGCATTAATACAGACTCCTGAAAATGAGAAAATATCTCTTAACCAGGAACTCGATTTAACTATATATCTCGAGAATACGGATATAGCCATAACTACCCGGGCGACTCTCGTTCGCAGAGAGGGGGATAAAATAGGGTTGCGCTTCAAAGAGATAGATGTGGACAGCCTTACCCATCTGAGGAGACTGCTTGAGCTTAACACCGCCATGCCGGAGCGTATAGAAGAAGAGCTCTGGTTTTTAAAAGAAGATTGCCCATGATTGCTAATTAATTGCTCGAGCAGTTTAACCGTACCTGGGAGATGCATAGAAGAGACGGTTACCAATTTTTAACCCGAGCACTGTAGTGAAAGCGGAAGCGAATATCTCCTTCCGTTCAGAACAGCCTGCCATATTCTGGAGACCCCTGCATCACCACGGCGAGATGAACTTTATCCTCTTTCAACCGGGATATAAAAGGGTAAACTGGAAGTAATCGCCAGGATAAGGAAACTTCTATCTACTCTAAAACAGATATATTTTCCATTTTAGATCATGCTATTCTTGAATAATTTTCCATTTTAGAGTACTTTCAAACGTGTGAGACCGTTTAGATGTATAAACAGAGAAAATTACTAAAAAAATTGATCGAACTTAAAGATAACGACAAAATTATTATCATCGTTGGGCCAAGACAGTCAGGTAAAACAACTCTTCTTAAACTATTAAAGAATCAATTGGAGAAATCGGGTTACAGAACTCAGATGCTCGACCTGGACATTTTCTCAAATTATGAAAAAATAGCCACATATGAGAATATTGTGAATTATCTTAAATTGAATGGGTACAGGGAAGAGGGTAAGGAGAAATATATTCTATTACTGGATGAATTTCAAAGATATCAGGATATTACCAGGGTGCTGAAAAATCTTCACGATCATCATAGAAATATAAAAATTTATGCAACGGGCTCATCCTCATTAACAGTAAAAAACTCTATTCAGGAATCCCTTTCAGGGAGAAAACTTATATATAAATTATATCCTCTCGATTTTGAAGAGTTCTTAAATTTCAAAGAAGATTATGAACTTCTCAATATATTAACAAAAGTAGATAGCCTTGAAGGAAAAAATCTAAGCGCTATAATAAGCCCCTTACTCTCTTCTCTTGAAGAGTTTATTATATTCGGAGGATACCCTGAAGTTGTATTGACAGAAGGGAGAGAAAATAAAAGAGAAATTCTTAGAAGCATATTCGATTTATACGTAAAAAAAGAACTAGTTGAGTATTTAAACCTTCAGAAAATTTATCCTGCAAAAACTCTTATTGAGTATCTTGCAATCAATAACGGACAGAAGATCAACTACGATAATATTGCTTCTGTTTCAGGAATCTCGCATAAAACAGTAAAAAACTATATAGGCATACTTGAAGAGACATTTCTTATTAAAAAACTCCCTCCGTTTTTTACAAATAAGAAATTGGAAATTGTAAAATCGCCTAAAATATATTTTATCGATCCGGGAGTAGTGAATTATTTTATAAGAAATTTTGAAGCGTTGAAATTAAGAAAAGACGCTGGTTTTCTCTTTGAAACATATATTCTATCTGAAATCCTGAAGATGGGAATCGAACCCGATAGTTTAAAACATTGGGAGGATAAAAACAAAAGGGAAGTCGACATTATTATCGATCATCCGAAATATCTGGAAGCCATAGAAATTAAATTTAAATCATCAATAAAGGCCGATGATTTTCGTGGTATTAATGCGTTCTCAAGAATGTACAATGAAAAATACAAACTCTCTTTATTTTTGATCAACACGGTAATGCAATATCAAAAAACTGGTATATCCGTAAGATTGCCTTTTAATCTGGAATTCCTTCGAGTCCACTCAAAGTGATTTTTTATTTAAAACATCAATTTTAATCCATTTTCTTCATACTGTTTTATCTTTAAGTCACTTGTAACTAA